>OGKG01000246.1_pt1 | contig 68420 bp, 53 predicted proteins | sample 1572201 | NCBI WGS metagenome assembly OGKG01 (sample SAMEA2582146, study PRJEB24529) | metagenome | biome: Human gut stool | place: China | collected 2011 | reverse complement strand
ACGGACGGCCTTTACGACCGTGTCTTGCTAATCTAATTTTAGTTGCCATTCTTTTACTTTTAACTTATTAATTACTACCTATTCTCGATAGGCGGCGCAAAGATAGTGATTTAATTGAAAATTGGAAAATCTTTCTATGCTAATTTATTTTACATCTAAGTATAATTGGATTCGATCTGATAAATATTGTTTCGTTTGCAACCCTAAAATTTCCTGTACCATTCTTCCTTTCCAATAAAGTCGAGTTACTGGTAAAGTTGATATTCTGTGCTCTAATTCTATCTCAGGATTTTTATCAATATTTATTTTTGCAAAGTAAACCTTCCCATCATAATACTCAGCCAACTCATCTATAATTGGTGACATTATATATGAAACGCCATTCCAAGGCGCCCAATAAAACACAACTACATTATCATGATTTTTTATAAACTCATTAAAAGCTTCTAGTGATGTTATAATTTCAATAGAAGCTCTACTTAAATTACTCCCACTTAAGATTTCAATATAACAATCATGAACAGAATCTGTCGCCATAATTTGTGAATCAACTTCCGTCATCTCAAACTTATCATCTTTATTGCACGAAAAGAGTGTGACAATAGTAAACATACACATGATAATAATAATGATACTTCTTTTCATATACGATCAATTTATTACTAATTATTCCATTATCTCTCTAAAATAATTTCTTAATCTCTTCACTATATTTAGAATTTTCGACAATTTCTTTATACCTGTCTTTTAAAACATTCTGAGCCTCCGTCGACAATTCTTTATAATACTGCATTACAAAATTGTTCCCGATATCATCCCGAATCTGTTGGTTCAAACCTAATTTATTCAACTCGTCAATATAGGCATTCACGAATTGCACGGGCTCGCTCATCAAGCCTGCCAATTTCCCCCCTAACAGATTATTCCAATAGGAAACCTCGTAGACTTTATAGCGATACACTTTCCGATAGACCTCAATATCATTCTTGGGCAGTGTCTTGTCAAAGATATTGAAATCATCGGGTTCCTCACTTTGATCTTCCCGATTCAATAAAGAATGGTACATAGGGTAATAAAAATAAGAAGCAGCCAAAGGGACTTTCACCTGAATACGAAACAAACGCACGAATTCCGGATCACAAGGATTCTTCTTCACGAATTCGGAAATTATCGCATCATTATATCGCACGATAGAATCCATCATCTCTTTAAACTCGACGGGTGGTAACACGAACATCTCTTGTGTTGACGGGAACCATTGTTTCTCGTAATAATCAAGCATCATACGTGTTTCCGCACGATCTCCTTCGGGAAATTCAACGGACTCATAATTCCCTTCCTGTACTCTCTTCACATCCATTTTCATTTTAACATCGTCCCCCGGTTTCAAATAAAGAGGCACGGCAGCTTTACCATTCACCAACCGCACATATCCAGCCTCTTTTAAAGGCAGTTGCACCTTAAAAAAACCGGTACTGTCTAACACCACTGATATTGTTGTGTCTTGAGTACAAATCTCAAAAAACAACTTATTTCCTTTATAATTCAGTAAATCTCCCGCAATCTTTACTTCATTATCAGGATTGCACGCCCACAGGCATGCAATCCATAAAAATATACCCCACTTCATCTGTTACTTCACTTTTGTAAAATAATATCTTAGCATGTACAATTCCAACGGGAATTCTTCTCCCCAAGTAGGATCCGCATTAGCTTCATACGTATTATAGTAGAAATCAGTAGGCTCATAATCAAATACAGTAACCTCTAAGGTTTCATCATCAGTTAATAATCTAAACGCAATCTGTACTGATCTAATCTTTTGATTCACGCTTGAGAAATTAACATTCGCCTCACTCAACTTCATCATGGAGGCTGCCACTTGAGGAACAGTTATTCCTTGCCTAAGCTCATTCAAATATATCAGCTTCTCACTTAAAAACTCAACATTACAATCCTTAAAATATTTTGCTATATCTCCGGTTGCATGTACCTTTAAACGAGTTCCTCCATCTGTAAATTCTAACATATCTGTCGGCAAATTATTCTCTGGCATATGTTCTAACTCTTCTCCTCCATACCATGAATTTTCTATCAGATAGTCTATTGTCGTCAATTCCTTGAATGCCCATTTACCCTCAATACGAGCCAAGGTTGTTGGTCCATGCACATAAATCTCCGTCTGATCATTATCGCCCGGCAAAAAACGATCACTTCCCTCCGGCAATAACAAAAAGAATGTCTTTCTATCCTCTTCTTGTTTCAAATATTTAATCTTTATTGTACCATAACTCTTTTTTGCCGGAATAACAAATTCTTTATTGGGATTATCTACAAATTCATAATGCACGTGTTCTATAGCTGTCGAATTTTCTCCCACGATAAAAGGTATTCTGGTATCCGTACTAGCCGAAAAATATTTACCGGTATTTGCATCTTTCACATCCATTCGAATTTCAACCTCTCCCGGTAAAGTATAATCTGTCTCTTTAAAAGAACAAATTAATTGCCCTTTTGAGAGTATTTCGATTAACGTGAAATTGTACTCTCCAAGCGCATATCCTTCAATAGGATATAATTCCAACTTTATCGTTTTTCCATCTTCAAAATTATTTTTAGGAACCACGGTTATGCATGCTGCCGTATCTCCGGCAGGAATTATAAACTCCTGAGCAGAAAGCTCATATTCTTCTCCTTGCACAGCAGCACCCAGTACATTAAATTTTACAGATGTATTCGATTGTACCGGTTCCGAGGTTTGTACCTCAATCTCCAAAGGCTTCTCCGGGTCCAGAGTATAGATCAATTTCGAAAAAGCCAATTGAGGTCCCTTTACTTCATTATCATCATTCTGGCATGCCCAAAAACATACCGAAAGGATCAGACTGGTAAATAATATAACTATATTTCTCATCATATTTCACTTAAATCGTTACACACCTTGAATAGCATCATTATACTCTTCCTTTAGCAAGCGAATCTCCTCTCTCTCCTCAAGAGTCAATACTCTTGCTTTTGGCAACACATAATCCTGACTTTCATTCAAGATACGCGGGGGAACATCATCCGGCTTATCACATCCACCACAAAAAGCTAATAAAATAAGTCCTAAACATCCTAAAATTATCTTTGTTTTCATAATTACCTCCTTTTTATCATTTCTCGTAACCTTCATTCTGAACCATTCCTGATATTAAATCAATATCTACCGAAGGAATCGGAGCCGTATACATAAATTGTTTCGTCTCGTATTTTAGTCCGTTTTTAGCACTCCAGAACTCGGGACGTCCATTCCGTTTCAATTCAAACCAACGGTCTCCCTCCATAAACATCTCCTTCTGCCGTTCGCAATGTATCGCCCATAACAAAGGAGTGAAAGCATTCCCTTCCGCATTTGTACGAACCAGAGCTTCTTCATTTACTGCAGGTAGACTGTTCATTATATAGGGAGAGTAATCAGATATCCGTTTCGAGCGAAGTAAATTCAAATACTCCAGTGCTTCTTTCGTCTGGTTCAAATAGGCGTGTGATTCAGCCAAGATCAAACACATTTCTGCACTTCTGACACAAGCCATAGGTATCTTTTTAGCTTCTCGCTTATTGTTGAATGAAAAGGCATAACGAACATCCTTGTCTTTTTCCACGAATAAATCGATGAATCGTTTACTGACCGGCTTAGAGGGTAAATATTCCTTTGCACTATTATAGCCTTGATCTCCACTTATATCCGAGAACAAGTATGACCGCAAAAGGATATTCCCTTTCTGTGCATATTGCGCCGAAAGCATATCCGTATATGCTGTCCCGTCCACGAGCGGATAAGCATCCAAAATTTCTTTGGCAATAGGTATCGCTTGTTCCCAATTCTGAGTCCAAAAATATAATCTCGCTAAATAAGCTTTCGCAACATCTACAGTATAACGAAAAATCTCCGATTTTAAATCATAAGAAATTGCTTGTTTCAAATCTTCCTCTATCAAAGATACGACTTCCTCTAAACTCGACCGTTTCGGGCGGGCTTCCATATCAAAACGTTTTACAATAGAGAGTCCCAATTGTTCATTTGCCCTTTCCTTATTATAAGGTTCACAAAAAAGACGCATCAGATTGTAATAGGCCACCCCCCTCATCGCATAAGCCGTAGCATAACACGCTTTTGCCACATCAGTATCATCCTCTTTCATCTCATGAATCACCAAATTACAATTTCTTATCAATTCATACGACTTTTCGTATTGAGTCTTCAATGAATTCAAGCGATCTCCAATATATATAGGCAAATATCCTGCTGTATTTTTTGACAGACTATTTTCTAAATTATCCCCGAAACATTCAAGTTCGTATCTCTCCATTGCGTTCCCCAAAATCGTTTCATCATTACCGTTATCAATTACACTTAAATGGTTATTTAATAATGCGGCAAATTCTTCCGCTGTTTTAGGAATCACCTCTCCTTTAGGTTTCACATCCAAGTATTCTTTACAAGAAACACATGCAAAAAATACCATCAATACCAAACTTATTATCTTAATCTTCTTCATAATCTCATATATTAAAAGCCTAAACTAAGTCCGAACGAACAAGAACGAGTTAAAGGATAAGTTGCACCGGGAGTTTCCGGATCTATCCCTGAATAATTCGTTATCGTGAACAAATTCGTCAGGATAAAAGAAAAACTCAAGGAAGACACACCCCATCTCTTCACAATATCCTGAGGGATTGCATAAGATAACGACATATTCTTCACTCTCAAATAAGAAATATTCTCCAACATAGATGCCCGCGTGATAGTACTTGAAGTCGGATATATCTGATCATAAAAAAGACGCTCTCCGTAAGTATCAATAATTCTTGGATACTTCACGCCTGACTTCCGACCTTCGGTCCAACGATTGGTTGCATCTTTCCGCACGTTCAGATGATTTACGTACAAATCATTTTCACTTGTGGGAATTCTTTCACCACTTGACATTCCTGAAATATTTACAGTATTGTAACTCACCGGAGACTTTATCTCATCCACAACCTTCCCTCCTAACGAATACGCCCCTCCTATACTCAACGAGAAAGTTTTATAGGAAATGTTGAAATTAAAACCACCGGTTACAGGAGCCGTTGAGGTTCCCCTGTAAAACATATAATTATTCATATCTTGCAAATCCGCTGGTTTCAAAATATCAGCATCCGGTCTCAACTTATATTTATACAATCCAGTCTCAGGATTTATCCCTATTGATTTTCCCGCAAAAATTGCTCCTAACGGATAGCCGACAAAATTATTTGCCGCGTAAGTATTAACCGGGGAAGAATAACGCTTCAAAATATTGCTATTCCAAGCGATATTGACTGAAACATGAAATCTAAAATCTTTACATTTCAAAACGACAGCCTGCAAAGTAGCTTCAACACCCTTATTTTCAATCTCTGAAGTATTATAACCCTGATCACGGAAACCCGTCGTATAGGGAACCTTCACTTTCGTGACAAGATCCTTACTTAAACGATAATACGCCTCCACTAATCCATTAATTCGATTATCAAAAAGTCCAAAATCCAAAGCCACTTTCATATCCCGTGTTTTTTCCCAACGCAAATGCGGATTAGGAGCAACACTCACGTCACCGATTCTCAGATTTTCTGTCTCTGTTTTCCTGTAAGAAGTGGAATAATACATCACAAATTCCGGTTTTATCGTCTTATTCACGTTCCCCGTATATCCCATCGCCAGACTCAACTTCAATCGACTCAACACCGGACGTAATTTTTCCATAAAAGATTCATCTCCGATATGCCAAGCCAAACCCAAAGACCACGTGGGATTAAATTGCTCATCACTACCAAAATTATTAGAACCGTCTGTCCGGAACGAAAGACTTGCAATATATTTATCATACAGGCTGTAATCCAAAGATGCATAGAAAGATGCAAAACGTGATTCCTCTATAGATTGCCCTGAAAGTTCATCCATGAAATTAACCAGCCCTATTAATTTATTATACTCCACCTGATCACCTTTCTTTTCCGGCACCGGAGTTGACGAATTACCGGTAACGGGATCATAACCATATCGCTTCTCATAAATACTCTTAGCCTTAGAGCCTCGTACTTCAGCCCCTGCTAAAATTTGCAACCGATGCATTGAATTAAATATATCCGAATAATTCAACTGTCCCCTTGCACTATAACTCGTGTTATTTGCAGAAGACTGTGTGATAGAACCATAACTTCTCCTACTATTCCACTCATCCAATACACTCGGCTTATCGACGAATGCAGCATATGTATCTATCCCATTAATATTATCCGTTTTATTATTTATAAAACCATAAGAAAGCAAACCGGAAAAACGGAACTTCGGGGAAATAGTATAATTTAAACTTAACATCAAATTCGCCGACACATCATCAACAGCACTTGAAGTCTCGTTTATTTCCCGCATAATATTATAACCATTGGACGGCAATAAGGCCTCACCTCCACCATTAATCTGGTTCAAGTTATAATAGGTATAATCCGGACGATATGATCCATCTTCATTATAAGGCTTCTCGTAAGGATTAGCAAAATACGCGTACTGGAAAGGATTCACGTTCATGGAGGAGCCATCCGATTTCTGTTGAGATAAATCAACGCCAAAATCCACTGTAACTCGTTCATGAGGCTTCACATTCATTTTTGCAGATACACTATACCTGTCATAAGAAGTTTTCTTCAAAGTCCCATTATCTTTTGAATAACCCAAAGAAAGATAATAGGTTGCAATATCCGAACCTCCTGATAAAGACAGATAATGATTCATAGAAAATGACGTCCGAAATAACTCGTCGAACCAATTCGTCGTTGTTTTAGACAAATCTGCAATATAAGCATCTTGCTCCGCGGCACTCATGGGTTCAAATCCTTCATCCGTCCAGACTTTCCCGTCCTTCCCTAGTTTGTTGGCTCGCAACATTCCCACGATACCAATCACGGGATACCAAACATTATCTGAAGAGTTATATCCTTCCGCCGAGAATTCATCCCATAATTCCTGTTCCCATGCCAATTTCTCTTTTGAATTCATCAAATTCCCATCTCGTTGAGGTTTCATTACCATAGAGAAATTAGCAGAATAATTAACAGACATCTTACCGGCCTTACCTCTCTTTGTCGTGACAACGATTACTCCCCCGGCAGCTCTTGATCCGTAAATTGCAGCGGCTGAAGCATCTTTCAATATGGTTATATTTTCTATATCATTCGGGTTTATTCCTGCTATACCATTTGCAAAAATATCATTAAAATCTCCTGCTTTAATCTGACCTGTTTTAATAGTTGGAATGTCACGCTGCAAAGGCACCCCATCAACTACCCACAAAGGCTCGGCATCCCCGGTAAGCGTGTTTGTTCCCCGGATCCGAATCTTTGCGGATTCTCCCGGTCGTCCGGATTTAGCCACGATACTGACTCCTGCCACTTGACCTTGCAATAATTGGTCAATACTCGTGGGTACCCTGTTCTCGAAAACTTCTCTACCGACTACCGCCACAGAACCTGTCGTCCGTTTTTGCGTTGTCTGCGTGTAACCGGTAGAAACAATGACCTCATCCAACTCCCCCACGGTCATTTTCATATCCACGTTTACAACGGTTTGATCCTCTACCAGCTTCACATCTTTTGTTTCCATACCAATGAAAGAAAACTGCAAAATGGAATAACCTTCCGGCATATTCAAAGCGAAATTTCCATTGGCATCTGTCGATACGCCGATTGTGGTTCCCTTTACCAAAACGGTTACACCCGGCAATGGCTCTCCCCGATCATCTTTCACCACACCCTTGATAACCTTAAACTTTTGAACGGCATCATCCGAAGATACCTTTTCCAACATAATAATCCGATCTTGTATCCGGTAACGTAAATCCGTACCTTTCAACACCAGCTTCATCACACTATCCAACGATACTTCTTTTACATCCACGGTAATCCCGCCTAAATCTTTCACGTACTTCTCGTTGTAAATGAAACTGTACCCGGACTGACGTTTAATCTCCTCAAGCACCTTTACCAACTTCTCGTTCGTTACCTTCAATGTAATCTTTTCCGACACGTGTCCCGCCCAAAGGGGACTTGATGCGAACAACAGCAATACCAAAAAAGCACAACTCTTGTTGAATTTCCTGAAAAAAAACTTTTCTACCATCATTTTTATCTATATTTGTATGTTATGTCTATATAACATTTTGCGTTAAAGAGATTAGGGAAAGACCAATTAGCCTAATCTCTTTTCTTTTGTATATAGACCATTTTGCGTTCCACTTTAAATGACACGGATGTTGATGCCTCTATCACGGACAACAACGACTCCAAGGAAATATCCCGTGATATATCGCCCGTGTAATACTCCTCTTCAACTCCTTGTTCATACACGACCGTCACGTCATAATATCTGGACACCTGCTTCAAGATTTCCGTCAACGGCATATTCCGAAAACTATAACTTCCTTGTTTCCATGCGGTATACACATCCACATCACACTTTTCCACTTGTATCTGTCCCCGGGGATCACTTACATCCAATAATGCCATATATCCGGGAGTTATAATCCGAGAGCCGTTTCCTCCCGCCACCACTTCCACGAGTCCCTCCTTCAAGACGACATACACCATCCCCCGATCTTCATAGGTATTCACGTCAAAAGTTGTTCCCAACACCCGAACATCCATCCTGTCCGTGTTCACGATAAAAGGTCGTCCTTCCTCTTTCGCCACTTCAAAATACCCCTCCCCGTACAATTCCACTTTACGCTCCGCACTGCCGAAAGCTATCGGATACCTTATCCGGGAATCCGCGTTCAACCACACCTTCGTCCCATCAGAAAGCACTAAATGATAAAATGTCCCCCGCGGAACAATCAACTCATTATACTCCAATTCTTTCACGGGTACAGAATCATGTACATATTTCAAATGCCCTTCCATGTAAAGCTTTGTTCCCTCGTTCAAAGCAACGATCTTCTCCGACTCGGCAGAAACATCAACCGTTTCCCCGGTTGACAAGATAAGACGGACTCTATTCGGCCGTTCGTTTTCCACCAATAACGATTTTTCCTCAACGGGACGTTGCGTCCAGTATCCCAAAGCAACCGCCACTAACAAACAGATACTTGCCGCGACACCAAAACCCCATGCCAATCGTCTTTGTTTCCTTGAACGGATCTTTTTGAAATGTTCCCATTTCTCATCCACATCCGGTAATTCGTAACGCTTCTCCAGTTCATCGACAGAGATATTCTGCAAATTCAAAAACACACGCTCCTTTATTTCTGCCTCCTGTCTCCACGCATCTAACAGCTTTTCTTCCGAATCGCTCAACCTAAAAAGCTTCCTTTTACAAATCAGCTTGGCTACACTTATATACTGTTTTATATCTTCCATTCCTTTTGCTGTTTAAAAGAAAAACGGTTGAGATGAAAAACAGTATAGGTGAAAAATTGATTTTTTTTGAAATTTATTTTAACACGCTAATAAACAGGATTAAACTCTTCAACGAATGATACAATCGTTTATAGGCAACAGACTTGTGAAACTTTACAGTAGCCTCGCTAATTTCCAGTTCCTCCGCGATCTCTTTATTCTTTTTCCCCTCTAAGTGCAATTTAATCACGGCTTGCACCTGAGGAGTTAAAGCTTGTATCGCTTTATGAATCAAGAATCGACTCTCCTCGTCGATGATCGCCTGCATGGAATATTCTTCAATTTCCTGTTCACTCGAATACTTACTGGAAAAACGCTCTTTCACCTTTTCATGCCTCAAATAATCAATACATTTATTCCGGATCATCTTATACATAAAAGAGTGTAGTCCCAATTCCGATTCAAATTGTCCCGAACGATTCGACCAAGCAGCGACAAAAGCCTCCTGCACGACATCTTCCCGTACGAAAACATCATCCACGAAACGGGATGCGAAAGCGTTATACTTGGCAAAACACTCTTTAAAAAAGCACTCAAAACCAATCACTTCCCCGTTCAAAAATTCAATATTCCCGTGACTTTCTCTTGTCATTAAACGATCCTTTTTTGAGTTTCGATTAAATGAAGAGAACCTAAGACAAGTACAAAAATACTCTAATACCAACTATTTGATAATTAGCATAAATAAAAAATGATATATTTTGAATATTAATTAAATTCTTCGTATTTTGAAAACTCAAAAAAGGATCGTTTATTCATAGTCAATCCACGTCCCCCATATTGATATTATCCATTTTCTGTCCCATTAGATTCTCCACGAAATAATACCTTATCAAATTAAGGTAGTAATCGCCTGCCAGACCGTGATCCGCCCCCGGCAGTATCATCAAATCAAAACGTTTGTTCGCTTTTATCAAAGCATCTGCCAACCGGATCGTGTGAGCCATGTGTACATTTATATCCATGTCCCCCGTTATCAGCAACAGCTTCCCTTTCAGATTCTTCGCCAATTCAATATTAGTGGGAATCTTGGATTCAAACACGTTCTCATCGTTCATCTTCACGCCATAATAAGTCTCTCCCCACCATTTCGTGTATATATTGTTATCATGATTCCCCGAAGCAGCCACGGCAACTTTATAAAAATCGGGATAAGTCAAAATAGAAGCTGCCGCCATAAATCCACCCCCGGAATGACCGTAAATACCAACCTTATCGATATCTATATAAGAATATCTATCAGCCAACTGCTCGACAACAAACTTACAATCCGCCAATGCGTAATCCCTCAAATTCCCGTAACCGAAACAATGGAAATTACGCCCTCTCGTGAGACATCCGCCACGGAAACCGACATTTACCACGATAAACCCCAACTGAGCCAATGTCTCGTTGCCGTTATCATCAATACTAAAAGCCTGCGGAACCAGATTCTCCTGTGGCCCGGGATAAACATTCACGATGACAGGATAACCACGAGTCGAGTCCATCTTAAACGGTTGGTACATCACCCCATACAGATCCGTGATCCCGTCGGCAGCCTTCACTTTTATCCTCTTGGGCTCTTTCCATCCGGTTTCATATAACAATCGCAAATCCGTCTTCTCCAGCGCCATGATTTTACGCCCTCGCGCATCCCTCAATTCTGCAACCGGAGCCATATCCACTCTTGAATAATTATCCACCAGATACTTGCCGTTCTTAGACAAATCTATTGAATGATAACCGTCACCCGGGGTTAACAACGTGAACCCGGAACCATCAAAATTCACCCGGTAAAAAAGCCTGTACTCAGGATTAATACTTTCCTCCCGCCCATAGCCTTCAAAAACAAAACTCCGTCCTGTCGTATCCATCTCATAAATTCGGGCTGCCACGAAATCACCGGAAGTAACCCGGTTCTTCAACTTTCCGTCCTTATTATACAGATAATATTGTCCCCAACCCGAACGCTCCGACCACCATACAATATCTTCCCCACCATTCAAAATACGACACTCGAACAATTGTTCCGTGAAATGAGGATCACACACTTCATGTATCACCTCGAACACCTCTCCTGTATTCACATCCACCCGGCAAAGATCCATTTGATTACACGTCCTGCTTTTGCGCGTGAAATAAAGATAATCCGGGTATTTTTTAAAATCGAAAAGCATCATCTTCACCTCTTGATCCGGATATTTCCCGATATCCACCTTGACATGCAATTTCTTCTCCGGGTAAAACAAATGCAAATCATACGTGAACACGTGTTCCTCTCCCGGCATCGGGAATTTATAAGATTTCAATGTCGGACGAGGCTGTGCCAGATGATCTATCAACCATCCCTCCTCAACTTTTCTGCGATCCTGCCGCAAACAATAAAACACCTTGGAATTTCCCGACCACGTGATGGCAGCACTCTCCTTCTTATCCGAATCCTTATCCCGCTGGTAAGAGTAAGAATAAGAACGCTCCCCGTCCGTCGTCAATTGAAAAGCCGTCGTGTCGTCTTTCTCCTGCAAATACACGTTATGCTTGTAAGCGTATACCATATATTTCCCGTCAGGCGACCAGTTTTGCCAATAAATCTTCCTCTCGAACTCTCTCTTGACTTCTTCTTTCCGGAATTCCTTCAGCTCTCCGGTCTTCACCTTATACTCGAAACTCTTCCCGTATTTTGAAAAAGTAAAACGATAGGGATTATCTCCCTCAAATTGAAAACCCGCCAACCGAAGATTCTTCACATCTTCCGTCTTTCCCGTCAACTCAGCCAATTTAGCGGCAAACTCCTTTATTGAAAATAATTCCTGCTTTTTCCCTTTCCCGGCATCCACCAGATAATACTTCATCCCCTCGTCAGTTGTGTAATAATACCAAAAGAAATCCGTCCTCCCTATCCATGAAGGATAAACCGATGAACTGTGAATACGACTTTTTAGATTTTTTTCCGAATACCTCGAACAAGCTTTAAAATCAGCCTTTTGGGCAAACACACTACTCCCAATCAAGAGGAGCAGTATCCATACAATACATCTCGTCATGTCAATAATATTTTGCGTTTTACAAATAACGATCATCACGGTAAAGACCAATAAACCATGAAGTCATTTGCCTCAAAAGTAAACATTTTTAATGAAAACAATACCCACCGTTCAAAGAAAACTAAAAATTAAAAGCTAAAAACTAAAAGTTGACGTATTTTCCGCACTTCTAGTTTTTAGCTTTTTAGTTTTTAACTTCCAGCTTAAAACCTATACCCCCTCAAACTCCGGCATCACCATATCCAACCATTTGTTTATCCGGGCATCCGTCTTCTCCGGCTCGAAATCCTCATCCAAAGGCAGTCCGACAAACAGATCATCAACCACGGCAGTCGAATCCTCGTACACGTACCCGTCCGTGGTGGTTTTACCCACTAAAGTCGCACCGAGTCCGGTTACCAACTCTGCCATGTATCCCATCCCGTCCACGAAATTCTTGGGATACGTGATATGATCGCCCAGCCCGACGAGAGCGACAAAACGATCTTTTAACGAAATCTTACGCATCTGCGGGAAAAACTTCGCCCATTGATCTCTCTGCTCCCGTTCCCACGTACTTCTGCCAAGAGAAGAACAGACCAGAATCATATTCTTGTAATCCAACAATTTCCCCGCGGGGACATCATTCACGCAAAACATATCCACTTTACCGGCACCGATTTTATTCTTCAGCATTTTAGCCACCCGATGAACATTTCCACCCGCTGGGGAATAAAATATCCCTAACCACTTCATTTCACTTGTCCGTTCATCCAAAAGATAATTTCCTTCAAGATCAGCAGTCAAGCGCAACGGTTCTTCTTGTCTTTCGACCTCCTTTTTACCTTTCCTTGTAACCTTATCCATAAAAATATAGTTTATAGTGATTATTGTATCAACTATAAACTATACGGCAAAAATGTCTAAAAGTTATATCCGTCTTATTTCTTGTGCGTGGCGATCGCCAGCAATATTCCGAGAGCGACACCCAATAAAGCGGCAAACAATACCCGCATATCTCCCGGCAGCAAGAAAGTAATCGTGTGAGCCGGATACCAGAAAAAAGGTATCGTCTTCTTGAACACGAAATTCCATTGTACCCGCCAATTCAGGTTTGCCATAATCTCACCCATCTGTATCGGGGTAAAAAGACCTGCCAACGTACCGCCATGACTCAATATATGCGTATCGGTAATCTTGTGCAATGTCATAAACACGGGAGCAAATATTGTATTCATCGCCACGGAAATACAGAATGCAACGAATACTTTCTGCCCGGACAAAGCCTCTCCCATCACGGTCGTCGCGTTCTCCATACCCATCGTTTTCAAGAACGCAGGAACACCGTTCGCGAATATCGTCATCGCCATACTGATTCCCATCCCGAGGATTCCCCACACGATAGCTCTCGGCAACACTCCGAATCCCTTGCGATTATAAACGCCTGCGCTGATACGCAACCCGATACACTCCCCGAAAGTCGACAGAATACCAAATTTCAGGAAACTCATAATCATACCGTGCTCGGCATTAAACGTCTTGTAAAAGGAATAAACCGTTTCCGACACGAAAAAAGGGAGCAGAAACAAAATCACACACCCCAGAACAATAAAATCCTTCTTCTTCATTATATATTAATTTAGCCGTAAGATCCATAAAGTCCATAACGCCTGACCTTACGACCTTATAGACTTTATAGACCTTATGGACTAGAGGGTGTATTAACACACACCCTCATTTCTTTATTTTTCAATCCGAATACGGGCATCCACGGCAACCACGTTGTCTTTGTTACCCAGAAGCGGGTTCAAGTCCATCTCAAAGATTTCCGGGGCTACTTTTACCAACGCGGAAATACGCATCACAGCCTCGGCGAACTTGTCTTCGTTCACGGGCTCTTGACCGCGCACTCCTTGGATAATCTTGTAGGATTTCAGTTCTTTAATCAACCCGTGAGCCTCTGACTTGGACATCGGAGCCAACCCTGCTTTCACGTCTTTCAGCACCTCGATAAAAATTCCGCCAAGTCCGCAAAGCACCATGTGTCCGAACTTATCATCGCATTTCGCCCCGATAAACACTTGCGTACCGCTCAACTGTTGAGCCAACATAATAGCGTAAGTATCTTTGATCTGCATCATCCGTTTGAACTCCCGACGCACAGTTTCCTCGTCGCTCACGTTCATCACGACTCCGCCGACATCCGATTTATGAATAGGTCCGACCACTTTCATTACCAACGGGAACCCGATCTCTTTCGCCATCTTCACGATTTCCTCCTCGTTATCGGACACGCCTTCTTTCGCTCTGGCAACTCCTGCCGCATCCAACAAAGCGTGAATCTCTTCCGGTGACAAATAACCATTCTGCGCGTTATCCACCACTTCCCGGATTTTCTTCACGTCCATATCCGGCATATCGAAATGCTCCGGTTGAGGCGCAGGAGTCTTGTATATCTTGCAAAGGGCATTTCCGAACAACACTTCATCAGGGAAATACACCCGTCCTTTAGAAACGAACTCATCGATCTCGGCCTTCACGATCTTGGATGACGGGAAGATGGGGAAAATCGGCTTTTTGCTTGTCTTCATCTTTTCATCAAGCACGTTGTACACGTCGAAAACAGGGAACAATCCCGGGCTCCCGAAAATAACAGCCATCCCGTCGATATTATCAAAATCCTTGTCACAAGCATCCAGAATAAAGCCTAATTGCTCTGCCGTACCCGTGGCAAGGAAGTCTATCGGATTCCCGACAGATGAACCACCGAATAATTTAGACAACAACTCCTTTGCCTTTTCTCCCTCGATATGCGGCACATCCATTCCGCCGTTGGAGAGCGCATCGGTCAACATCACGGCAGGACCTCCCGCGTGAGTCACCACGGCCATATTCTTTCCTTTCACCTCGGGATGCATGAAGATTCCGGCAACCGTCATCAACTCGTCACGTCCGTTACAACGCACGATTCCGGCTTTACGGAACAAAGCTTCAACAGCAACATCCGAACTTGCCAACGCTCCCGTGTGTGAAGAAGCGGCACGACTCCCGGCAACCGAACCACCGGACTTAACCGCCGCGATACGGCAACCTTTACGAATCAATGAAGAAGCATGCTTCAACAACTTCTCCGGCTTCTCGATACTCTCCACGTACAACAACTTCACGCGGGAACTCGTTTCCGGATCAAACGATTCATCCATGTATTCCAGAATCTCCTCAACACCCATCTGGGCAGAGTTCCCGACAGAATACATGCTATTGAATTTAATACCTTTCTGCATTCCCGAATCCATGATAAACAAGGCCGTTGCCCCAGAACCGGAAATCAAATCCACCCCTTGCGGGTTCAACTCCGGAATCGGGCTGGTAAATACCCCGCTATAATGGTTAGTCAAAACCCCGATACAATTGGGACCTATCAATGCTCCACCCACGGAATCAATCGTATCCACGATCTGACGCTCTAATTTAGCACCCTCTTCGTTTTCCTCGTGGAATCCGGCAGATAAAATAATAAATGCCTTCGTATTTTTTTGTTTGGCAAGTACCTCTACTGCGGCGGGACAGAATTTAGCGGCAATCGCTAAAATAGCGCAATCCACTTGCGGAAGATCCTTCACGTCACGATAAGACTTCACACCTTGCACTTCATCCATTTTAGGATTTACCACGTAAAGTTCTCCTTTGAAATTACCGTCTTGCAAATTTCTCAACACGGTTCCGCCCGGTTTATGTATATCATCCGAGCCGCCCACGACCACGATACTCTTCGGTTCAATTAACTGTTTCGTTATCATATAGCATAAATTTTTATTTCTCTTTTAATTTCAAATGGATGATTGCTAGTGCCATCATCCATTTGAACTTTCTGTTTCTTAGATATTGTTGAAGAAAGTCAGAAACTCCTGAACCTTCTGTACCATCTTCTTCGAGCCTGTATAGAGAGGCACCCGCTGGTGCAGCGCCTCCGGCACGATCTCAAGGATTCGCCTTTCCCCGTCCGTCGCCATACCTCCCGACTGCTCTGCAATAAATGCCATCGGGTTGCACTCGTACAACAATCTCAACTTACCTGTCGGGTGCGAGCTGGTTTGCGGGTAAAGGAATACTCCCCCTTTCAACATGTTCCGGTGGAAATCGGCCACCAAAGAACCGATATAACGAGAAGTATACGGACGCTTGGTTGCATCATCTTTCTCTTGGCAATATTTAATAAATTTCTTCACTCCCACGGGGAAATTCACGTAATTACCCTCGTTGATAGAATAGATTTTTCCGTTTTCCGGCGTCTGCATATTCGGGTGTGACAAACAGAACTCCCCGATAGACGTATCCAGCGTGAAACCGTTCACCCCGTTACCGGAAGTGTACACCAACATAGTCGACGACCCGTAAATCACGTACCCGGCAGCCACTTGCTGCGTCCCGGGTTGAAAGAAATCCTCCATTGTCAAAGGCTCCCCGACTGGAGAAACACGTTTATAAATTGAAAAAATAGTTCCCACGGACACATTCACGTCAATATTCGACGAGCCGTCCAACGGGTCCATACATATAACATACTTGGCATCTCTACATAAGCCTTCCTCGAAAACCACTATATCTTGATTTTCTTCTGTTGCAACCCCGCAACACTCACCACTTGCCCTTAATTCATCCATAAAAGTATTGTCGGCATAGACATCCAACTTTTGCTGGTCCTCACCCTGGACATTGATGGAACCCACCTTACCTAATATATCTACCAAACCAGCTTTATTCACCTCACGATGAACTTTTTTAGCAGCTATACCAATATGATGTAAAAGTCTCGAGAACTCCCCGGTAGCACCCGGAATCTCCGCCTGCCGCTCAATAATAAATTGATTTAAAGTTGTAACTTTATGCATTATCATGGTTCTGTGTTTTAATTTTTTTGCAAATATAGACTTATAATCTGTAATTTAAAAGGTTTGCGAACTTAAATTCCGAAAGATACCCATCCATCCTTTACCGAACAAACGGGTCTCTTTCAGAATTACGGCATATAGTTCAAAAGGTTTTATCAATAGGCTCGGACGGCTCGAACTTCAGCTTCAGTATCTTTACCATCATATCTATCCGTTCGCCAATAATCTTTAATACTAGCTTCCGTTCCCCCTCGTTCTGTAGAACTCCCATACACAATACTATCATCTATCAAATCTCCACCTTGTTTTACTATATTAGGATTCAATATAATTAATTGCGATACTATATATTTTATTTCATTTATTGCGGGAAGATACCATTCTTCACCTTTATTTAAACATGCATTAAAAGCGGGATACTTAGTTATATCTTCACCTTGGTTTTCTATAAAAGTTCTCACGATACCAGTATTCATTGCCCCATTATTCTTATCCGTCGCTCCAACTACTTGTTCGTAGCCTTTAGTTCTAAAATCGCACCACTCCAATTTTCCTAACGATTCATTCGCCACCACTCTTCCCCGATAAGCATTAATTCCCTCCATATTCGTTTCAAATTCATTATCTGTTTCATTGTATCCAGTAACCTCTCCAACTACAAATATCGTTCCTCCTGCCCAAGCATCCCCTACCTTCGGAGCAGGCAAAGCGACTCGATCATAATTATTACCTCTTAACTCCTCACTCTCAAAGTAGTATTCAAAAGACTCTTTATTATCAGTGTAAAAAATCGCTTTCTCCAATCGTAAACTTTCTCCTTCCACCAATCGAGGGAAAACAAACTTCATCTTATTATCCACCACCGCAATCCCTTTCAATTCCCGTTTCACTTCTCCCGAGGCCAGATAAAGATCTGCTTTACTAATATTCACTTCCACAGCAACCTCCGTCAACAAAACTTCAATTTCCTCCCCTTTTTCAATTACAATCTCATAAGGCTCTTCCGAATACCAATCTTTTACTGACATCGAAAACTGCATTTCAACAGGTCCCATACCCGGGTATTTATTCACTTTCACATTATACGTGTATTCTTTCCCTTGCTCGAAATTATTGGCAGGAACTTCTACTTCAAACGGCTCTTCAATCCCCGCAACTTGAAACGAGAATAACTTCTTATTATCCTCGATCTCTTGCGGCAAAATAATAACAGAAGAATTGCTAGATTTCGGCATTACAATTTCATCTTTCGTTCCTCCATTCTCAACTTCACCCGTCCCTAAATTAAGAATCCCGATAGTAACTACATCATGCAATTTCACATTTTCCAATTGTGTCAAATCAATAATAGCAGGTGTTTCCGTCGTAATATTCAACACGATCTTGGAAAACAGATGTTCAAACTCCAATTTTATCGGCTCAGCATCTTTTGCATATCCCTCCGCCGCCTTCACATACAAAAAATCCGATTTATCCAAACCGTTAGATTGATCTGTTTCCACGCTAACATTCATTCGGGCCAATTCTTGTGGTTCCGAATGTTCCTTTTCCCAATAATACCCGTACACGTCTATCCGCCCATCGGGATAATAATGCTCACCACCATCCGCAAAAGTCAAATCGCCCTCCTGCCCATAGTTCATTTTACAAAGATCTTCACTTGCAGGAACAGCAACAACATCCGCACTCTCCCGCTTAGCAATGTAAAGAAATATTTTATTCCCTTCACTAAACCCATCCACCCGGGATAAACTACCGGGTCTCAAGTCTTGAATATTAGAACGAAAACGAATCTCCCGTCCATTAACACTTTCTTCCGAAACATTCCGAACGCAACTCAACAAGACACTTGCCAATAAGAGAAAACCAAATAATTTCATAGTCTGTAATTTTTAAATGTTTAGATTATAATTTCTCCTCCGCACATATCATTAAACTAGATTCTTCAATCTTTCAAAGACTCGAAAATATTAAATGGTTATCTTTACACGCCATTCTCGTAATTACACCTGACAATAAATCAATTACACCCCACCATTAATATATTTTCCCAATGTTCTATCCTAAAAAAACAAAAGCCGTTAAAAACGTTATTTCACGCTCCATAAAAATATATAATAAAAACCAAAAAATCAACTAACCAACACTTTTTCCAAATTATTTTCTTTTTCCTTTAGAAAAACTTATCCCAACTATAAAATTTTCTATAAAACGAGTATTCCGACTACCCTAAATAAAGATTGGGTGGCCGGAATACTCAATTATTAATCGCAAATCAAAAGCGTAGCCCAGTGCGACCGGAATCTAAAATCAGAAATCACTGAATCAATAAGCTGTCCGACGATCTTTTCCCGTTCTTCAACGTGGCGAAGCAATACACCTTCACTTTCGTGTTATCCCACTCGTCCGGGAGCGCGTAACTGGTACTGCCACTTTCACCCCGGGCTCTCAACGCTACCAGCCTTGCCCGTTCCCGTTCCGTTTCGTACAACACGCCGTACACTTGGTCGTCAGCCAACGCGAACCCGTCCTCTTCTTCCTGCCCCTCTTGCTCGAAAATGAATTTTTGGTTTTCCTCGCTGTACATCACAGTCACCTTCGGCGGATTGATAATCCCGGCAGCCACCAACAATTGTTCAAAATTAACGGTTGCCTCGTTCTTCTCGTTCACCGTCACCGCCTTCATGTTCGCCGCCACGAAAGCATTTGACGTCGACCCCTTCCCGATCCCCACGAAGCCTTTCCGTATCACCGGTAAAAGACTCCGGGACAACTGTACCAACACTTTCATCCTCGCCCGCTGTGCCAGTATCTCCGGTGTCGGGTTATCCTTCCTCGTGAATACTTTCGCTTTAGCGATGTTCTTACTCCTCGTGTAACACAACGTGATGTTACCTACTGACTTTCTCGCTTTACCTAACAAATAAGAATTAAATTCTGCCATAATAATTGAAAGTTGAAAATTGAAAGTTGAAAATTGAAAATGTAAACACTTAAATCCATGAATCAAAAATCATGAAATCATAAATCATAAATTTTTAAACGCTTCCTCCAACGCCGGCCCCGGATCGATTTTCCGGTTCGTGACCGCGGAATGGCCCACGACATCTTTGATCGGGTAATACTCCTCCAGCACGCTACAAATTTTCGCCAAAGTTTGCACCTGCATCCTCGTGTAGCGATGCCAGTAAGTCAACTTCCCTTCCGATTCGTACGCGAAGACGTCTTCCGCCGGAACAATCCGCCCGCACTCGGCAACGAACATTCCCCCCGACAAACGAAGCTTCCCCAAGTTATCCAGTTCGATCCCGATGGAATAACGATTCAATCCCGACCGCCCAGCGTACCAGCTACGCCCGGCGTGCCACGCTTCCATGTCAAACGGTACAAGTTGAATGATCTCCCCATCCCGCCCGATTACCAGATGAGCGGAAGCCCCCACGTCAGGTCTTGTCAGGTAAATCGCGGCAGCCTCGGCTCCCCACGCGGCGGTATAGTGCAAGACAATCATGTCCGGTCCCACCAGCTTCCGGGTATTCTTCGCGCAAACCAAATGGCGTACCCGATCGCCCATCAACCGATGGTTGACAATTGAAAATTGAGAATTGAAAATTGAAAATGAACTCATAAATCACAATAATTGAAAATTAAATCACTGAATCACTTTCGTTTTCGCGTGAAGACTTGCAGAATTTTTTCTCCGCCTCGTCCCACCACGTAACCGCCCAAACCGATTTCCAGCAAGTCCCAAAAGCGGGAAGTATCGTCAAGAATCGGCAGGTTCGTGAACGTTCCGACCAACACGATCACCGCAAATACCAACATCACCAACGGTCGCCACGATCGCTGCAACCAACTTCCCTTCGCTTCCTCCACCAACACCGCCGATTGCGCCTCTACCCGTGCCCGTTCCCATTCCGCGAGTACCTGTAACAAATCCGATTCCAGTTGCCGTTTCTCCCTCGCCGGGAGAGTCAGGCGGTCGATCACCTCGCCAACCGCACTGACCACGTTCTTTACTCCTTCCACCACCTCAATCCCGTGACGATACTATTTTTGATCTCTGCCTCGAAGTAAAACTTCTTGTTCCCTACTCTCCGCACGGGAATAGCGAACAGCTTCTCGTAACGGCGCAAGGTGTGGGCGGAGATATTCATTGCCTTGCAAACCTCCGCCGCAGTCATCAACCTGTGCGACACGTTCGCCGCCGTTTCTATTGCCAACCTTACTTCCTGTTGATACTCTTTTAGTTGCCGCAACAACAACAGGGTTATCTCTTCCCCTTTTTCGATTTTGTTAACCATGTTCTTCATTTTAATTGAAAATTGAAAGTTGAAAACTGAAAATTAAAATCACTCAATCTAAAATTTAAAATCTAAAATCGTAAGTATTGACTCGACGAATACGCCTTTCCCTCTTTCGCCCGGAAAAAGCAATACAAATGTGCCGCCATGCCTCGCTTCCGGTTCAATTGGATCATCGCCTTCCCGTCACCCCTCGTCGCACGCACTTCTTCAAATACGGGAGTAAACGAGCGATCGCCGTACAACACGACCACCATTAACTCATCACCCATCCTTGCCGGAGCCAACCCGGCATTTTCCTCCCACGTCAAGGTTACAACGTCCCGGTCATCCACCTCACCCCGAAGATTATTCACCTTTTGCAACATCCCCACCGCCAACTGCAAACGTGAAAAATCGGCAATCTTCCCGTCCGGTTTAAAAACCTTCATGTTCAGCCTCATGAAAAAATTGTAACCGCTCGCGGACATTCCCCCTGTCGCCACACGCCACACTTCCCGCAAAGGTGTCACCACCATGTGCCGATAAAAACAAATCGCCACCATAAACTGAGAACGGCAATCCATCTGTTCCGGCGTCTTCGCGTCCGAGTATTCCGCCGGGGTACTCCGCACCCGGGTATCCGGTCCAACCCGATAAAAAACCGTGTTCCCGACTTTTCCCGATATCAACTTATCTGTTTTAGCCATACTGATTAAATTGAAAATAATAACTAATAAACACTCTCGTTCATTCCTCTTTCCTATCACTCTCCTTTCAAAAACCTTCCCGAAGGTCTTTAAAAGGACTTTGAAAGGAGTTTAAAAGGACTTTGTTCCCTGTCTTCCCCGGGATTACTCCCCGTCTTCCCGAAGAATTCCTCAGGTATCTCCGACCTCTTGTACCGCGTTCTTTAAAATTCTCATCATCTTTTATTTTTAAATCAACGATACAAAGATATTTCCCCCACGTCCCCCCGCCAACAAAATGACACAGACAGCCAAATAACTGTATAAACACCCCAATACCTGACACAGATGCCTAAAACACGAGATTCATTTTCCCCGTAAAAACAGTTTTAACTGCTCACGGCTCTCTCGGGAAAAAATCTTTCATTATACTGAAACAAAATCACCAATTATTCATCAATATACTGACGAATAATTCTTATTATTGAAGACATTCTCTATATCAACTTGAAAAACATTCAATTATTATTGCATTTTTGGTCAGTTTAAAGGAAAAAAGCATTTTTGTATAGACAAAATAGTCGCAACACACAACCAAAATTTCAGAATCATCATAACGATGCATTATTATGATGTTTGCTTATGATGTGATATTATAAAACATTCACCGGAGCCCGTCGATAAATTTATCCACGAGACCGGTGAATATTAAATTACACGATTACTCCTCGTTCCCCTTTTTCGAATTTTCCCGGGAAGTATCCAGTATATTAAAACAAGCCAACACGCTCTTCCGGTAATAGTCCCCCACCGGGAACCATTTCTCCCCGACTCGCAAGGAGTTACCCGCCCACGTGTCGACATAACGCAGGTTCAGGATAAAACCACGGTGTACACGGACAAGATAGGCGTCCAGTAGCTGCCACTCCACGCTACCCAAACGGCACGCCACGGTAATCCGGGAGTTATCTTTAAAATGAAAATAACAATAATTACCCGATGCCTCTATCCAAACGATTTCGGCATAAAAATACTTCTTGTAATACTCGTCCTGACGAATAAGCAAGCCATCTGCCACCAGCGGTGACACTCTCAAAGGTGCAGTTACACCCGATAAATCTGTTTTCATTGACAATTAAATTTATGCCTCATGAAAAACTCACCGACGGGCGTAGACAATAAATAAAAAGAGGGGAGCCATTTTTCTCGACTCCCCCCTAGCACGCACCAATTATGAAAACACGATTACTTTTTCTTGCTCTTTTTCAGCAATTTCGCCACCGTGTCACGAAGGGCATCCCCGCAGAGGCCTTTCGCCACGATACGGTTCTCCGCGTCAACGAGGAATGTTGCCGGGAGATCGTGCACCATGTAAAGACGGGCGATCGGGGAGGCGAAGCCTTGCAAGTCCGAGCCGTTCGTCCACACCATGCCGTCCAGACCGATGGCGTTGCGCCACTCACCACGGTTCTCGTCAAGCGAGATGCTGGCGATTTCCAGACCCAGCGGGCGGTATTGCAGGTAAAGTTTCACGAGGTCGGTGTTGTCCTGACGACAGAGAGGGTTCGTTGAAACCCAAAAGTACACCAGCTTCAACTTGGCGGGAAGGTCATGCAACGAGAAGGTGTTCCCGTCGGGCTTCTCCGTGGTGAAATTAGGAGCCACCTCACCAACGGCTAGTTTCTCGTACTGCTCGAGGGCAGCGGCGATTCGCTTGCCGGGAACGGTGGCTCGGGCAGCTTCCCCGAGAAGGTCATACTTCGAGCGCAAGCCCTCTTCCGTTTCACCGCTGATACCAAGGGCTATCACGTGCGCCGTGGCGTACTCGTCGGGGTTCGCCTTGATTAACTCGATAGTGGCGTTCACCGATGCCTCGTAGGCCTTATTCACTCGGTCTTGCAAGGCTTGGACGTTCGCCCCGGGCTGTTGTGCCTCTGCCGCTACCTTGGCTTGTTCTGCCAAGAAAGCTTGACTGATACGGGTGAAACGGGTCAATAATTCCTGTTGTTTGCCGCCTTGTATCATCGCGCCCCTGCCACTCACGTTCACCATGAAATTGGCGTTCTCGAGAATCAACGGTATCATGCCATTCCCGTCAGAAGGAGCGAGGTAAGCCGCCACGGGAGCGTTCACCTTGCCAGTGAAGACAAAAACGCCGTTTTTAACCGTCACGGAACCCAGCGTATCGGGCTTCTCCCGCTCGTTAGCGATTAACAGAAGAGTCCCGTCTGTCATCCCGCTCACCTTGCCACTGATTTGGTACCCCTGCTGGGCTTTACAAGCGAACGTCGAGAGTAGCGCTAGACCAATCAATAATGAAATTTTTCTCATAATCTAAACGTTATAATATTACACTTTATATTACTTTATTTTCCCAGCAACTCCGCTATCCTTTTTTCCAAGGCTTTTCCCCGGAGATCCTTGGCGATGATGCGGTTGTTCTCGTCGAGCAGAATGGTGTGAGGGATGCCTCGAACGAGATAACGAGAAGAGATTTCTTGTTTCTGGTCCATGATGTTAGACCAAGTCATCTTCTTGTCCTGCATGGCTTTCATCCAGTCTTGGGGTTTCGAGTCGAGCGACACGCCGATGATTTCCAATCCGGCATCACGATATTTCTTGTAAATCTTGCACACGTTCGACATCTCTTGACGACAAGGAGCACACCACGATGCCCAAAAGTCCACGAGTTTCACTTTCACCTTGATACCATGCAGGGAAACGGCTTGCCCCTCTGCCGTGGTTCCCGAGAAATCGGGTGCAATGGAACCCGGTTCCACTTGCTTGAACACGTCCAACTGCCGGACGATCATCTGCCCGTAAGGACTGTTTTGGGCAGGTTCTCCCAGCATATCGTGAAGAGCTTTTAAAGAGGTGTAATTCATCTGTCCCATCCCGGCGGCAATCACGTATGCGGACACGAACGAGTCTTTGTACGTCTTGAAAAGCTCCAACTGTTGGGCTTCCGCTTCCGCCACCACTTTCTCGAATTGCTGTTGTAACGCCTGCAATTTCATCTGGTTTTGTTGGGCATAAGCGGCACGGGTCTCCTGTTCCATCTTCATCTTCTCCCGAAGAATCCGCTGATTGATGGCATCGAACTTACCCCATATCTGCTGGGATTCGCCACCCCCTTGCACCTCTATCCCGGCTTCCCCGGCGACCAGCGTGTATCCCGTGTTTTCCAGCATGAGCGTGGCTATCGGTTGCTGTTGTTCCCCGGCGAGGATGTACGCGGGAATAATCCCCTCCACGGTTCCCGCAAACTCGAATTCCCCGTTCACCATTACCGCCTCACCCAGTTTGACCAAGCCGCCCGGACCACTCGCCGCCAACACGAGATTCCCACCGAGGGTACCCCCCAAGTGCCCCGTGATTTTAAAACTCTCTTGCGCCCAAATATTCCCGAGCAGAGATAACATGATTATAAACAAATTTAAAAGTTTCATCATATTTACATTTACAATTTATTGATACTCTTCGGTTCCAATTGCTTTATATCAAAAGATATTTCCAAGGGCTGCACTTCTCCCTTGATAAATCGAACCTCCCAACGCAGAACAACTTCCACGGCACGGCGTACCAGCATCACCCACGGGTCGGTGGGGTCAGTGATGACCCGAGCCTCGTGTTCATTATAGACATCAAGACGAATCTCCCGTATCGAATCCGCCACGCCATTCCGGTTGGGATAGACCATGAAAGTAGCGTGCAGGACACGATCCTTTAACTCAGGGTAATTATCCCAGTCGTGCGAACGAACGGTTCGAATGAATTGATTGTAAGCGGCGGTGTCCCCGGGTTGAATGTAATTATCATAAACGTTTTTCCGAACCACTTCACCGTTTTTCACCTCGAAAACAATTTCCCGACAAAAAATCCGGAACCACGGGTACCCCTCGCCCACCGGATCGCCCTCGTCCACCTTGAACGAACCCGAGTACCACGATGCCACCACCGGTTTGCGGTGATTGCCGTGCACAAGTGTCGACAAAGGAATTAGCTCCCCCGTGCGACCATGACGAATTTCAGTCAACCATAAACGCCCGTCCGCTATCTTCCACTGGGCAACGTACCCCCGGGGATTTCTCGTCGTGAACGCTCCTTTCAACCGGGGACGCAAGCGAGTCATCATGTCCGGTTCCTGTTGCAGAAGGTTGACAATCAAAACGTAATTCCTATCACCTATCTCTATCGAATCCAATTGTTTCAACTTACCGGGCAACCAGTATTTATAAGGTGCCGATCTATCCCGTCCCCACTTCACCCGAAGTTGCACGGGTTGAATTTCCCCATCAAGCGTGAGTACATTCCAATCATCCATCAGAGCAAGACACCTCTTGATTTCCTGCACGTAGGGATGATTTTCATCGTATTCTTTCTTCTCTATTTCAAAGTTTCCCCACTCATCAATAGTGTCCTGATTCGATTTGGGATAACAATACCACGACGACACCTTCACTTGCCCCGTCGTCCCATCAAGTTTAGGAATAATTTGAACATTCAAGCTCGAATCGCCTTCCCAGGTCATTCCCTTACCGTTAAAAAGTACGTCCAGCGTATAATCGCTTTCATCATTTCCACTTTTCTTCAAGCTATTGTATATCTCTTTTTTCTTCGTCACCACGCCATCACACAACGAATAGATAGTTTCATGCTCGTGATACTGGGCAAATCCCATGTGCTCGTAATACACTTGCTCTCCCCTTACCACGCGTATCTCCCCGCTAAACCAGCGGGCGGCAATTCGTCCGTTCTCCAAATAAGCGTCAAAAATACCATCCAGATTCACCCGCTTCCCATTAAACAAATGAATTGCTTCAAGACACAAGGTCTCGTTTTCTAACCGCCATGTCCCGATATACCCTCGCCAAAGCGCCGTACACATGACTTCCGGGTCAAGTCGCTCATGCACTTTCCTTGACAACGTGGAATCCATTGCAAGAGGACAACTTAACATCCAAAGCGTATCTCGCCCGATAATGATTTTCTCCCCGATCTGTCCCGTTGCCTGTACCAAAGTACTAAGGCTACAAAGAACAAGGGTCACCACGATAAATATCTTGTTTTTCATAGTTTATGATAGTTTAGCAGTTACTGCATTATTTCTTTTTCACGGATTCTATCGCTTTCAAGGTTTCATATAAATACTTGTACGGGATGATCGCACTATAAAATGCGCCATTCTCAAAATCCATCTCCTTCATTCCCTCTTTATCCTGCTCACTAAGGATGGGTTCCATTTCCATCATTTCTTTTTCCATCTCGTAAAAGCGATCCACGGGAAGATTGATCCAAAAATCAACCCCATCATGCGGTAATAGGAACGTGAGCTTTTCTATCTTTAAATGCTTATTTAAAATAAAACATACCCAAAGATTGTCATGCTCAAAATAAGGAAAACGTAAATCTTCTGCTTTAATATGTTTATATACAATTTGTTCTATTTGCTCACGCAATTTCTTGGGACCGAGCTCCCCATCATAACTGTCAAAACGTCGAAGAGAATCTGGAATAATCGTATTTTTAATCTCGTAATAAACATCACCTTTTACAATTTTATACGCCACGTTTTTACCTTTAACAATCTCTCCCGATTTTTTGCCTTTCACAATATCCGATTGGGTCCCTTCCTGATTTTGAGAAAACAAGATGCCGGGAAATAACACTAATGCCAATAATAGTAAAATGTGTTTCATATTTCAATAATTAGTTTAACAATAAAAACAAATTAGGAAAAGCATGAGGACCTGGCTCCTCCGTATAATTCGAGAGAGTTCCATATCTGGGATAATTTCTAAGCTCTATCAAAGCTTTTTCGTAAAGTTTTTGAAACTCAGAATTTCCTTGCAAACTCACAGAGAAGTGACCTGCATATTCGGCTAATTTCATAACATACCATGTAAAACTAGCAGATACAGCTTCAAAATTCCTATTCACATTAACTGGATCAATATTTTATGAAATAAATACTGTGCCACGTACGCCTCGATCTCGTTATTCCTTAATGCTACAGCCTTCTCCTTAGTTTGATACACGTGGAATAATTCGTGAAATAAAAGATATTCCACAGGCTCTTGCAAACCACTACCATAACGTATTATCCCCCCACCAATATATCCCATTGTCCGCAAGGGCATTGATGGATCATATTCTACTTTTACAGATATAGATGATAGTCCACCAAAAAGTTTCTTCCCCAAAGGAGTTTGCCTGATTTCATCTATTCTTTTATTTAATGGATCTTCCCCACGAGCAAGCACACCTTTTTGTTCTAAAATATTTTCTTGTTCGAATTCCCATGTTTCCCGGGTACACCCCATCACAAAAAGAAAGAATACAAACAATAATTGTAAAAATCTCATTTTACTCATAATTTCATTATTTTACAGACAATACCCCTCCACGCTCTATTCACAAACATTTGCAAACTAGAAAAATAACTTCCCTGTGCTGGCAGGGAAGTTATTATCGTGAGAATTTATTTTACGGAAGCGTATAAGGTATCAAATCACCGATACGCAAACTGTAGACGGGCAGTCCCGTGCCTGAAGTTACGTCCACCACTTTGGTGTTCATGCTTAAACGTATGTATTGCACGCTCTTTTGCTTTTCAACCGGAATGTTGATAAACGTGGTTTCGCCGATGGAATTCCCGAGCGTGACAGCCCCCTCGTCGTAAGTTGCTTTTTCCCAACTCCACCCATTCTCGGATACTTCTATTTTCAAGGAAGAGAGCAAGTATTTCACGTCTTTCTCGATGGTTTCCTGATCGACAGTTCCCGTGTTGGGTTGCACAAATTTAAACCCGTGAATGAGTTGCGGTTCTTTCATGTCAATGTTCACGGTAATAGTGGTAAGCGCCATCTCGACGCCAGGCTCGAAAATTGTCGCCGGGTCATCATCGAGCATACGAGCCACCCCACCCGGTTTGTTGCCATTGTACGTGGTATCGGAACAAGTCAGTTCCCAACCTTCGGTGTTCAAGGGAACAATCTCGGGCATCTCGTTTAAATTACCGTTTCCTTTCTCGACTAACCAATTCATGTTATCGATCTTCACCGGAGCGCCCATTCCCATCATGTCCGTCGTTAACACTTCGATATACGTTGAGAAACCCCACAAATCCACGTAAAGATAAGGCTTATTGTAAATCTCCACTTCCACCCCGCGTAGTTTGTTCAAGTAATGAAGGGTTACCAACGCGAGATAGGGATCGGTTGTACTGATATTCTCTTGATGATCCGCCAGCATGTAACGGTTTTTACCCAAGATCACCTTCTTCAAATTCGGGAAATAGAAAAGCTCCTGGAAAGAAGTCATCGTGTAATCAATTTCCAAGACATCGACCTCATCCACTTTATCCCGCCAACCCACGCCATATTTATGCGTCATCAAGTTCACAAAGTCGGACGACCACACACGCTCCTCCAGCGACAATTCCATAGGGTCGAATTTTATGGTATCGATACAGCCCGTGAGCAATCCCCTACGCTCTACCGTGAGCGGTTTTCCAAAATCAATGCTCACGCCTTGTGCCGCATTACGATCCTCGTCCGGTAGCAAAAACATGAAGTCGGAAATCAGGTAATTTACCTGTCGATCCATGTTTTCGAGGACATTCCAAGTATGCTCTTGGTTATCGGTTCCCCAATATTTCAGATTGATTTCCTTCAAATTCGCATTCTTCCCATCTAATGTCACCACCATTTTATCGCCCACGGGGTAGAAGTTAACGATACCGCGGGTAAAAGAACGCAGATCCTCGTGAATCTCCGTGTAAGGACGCCCGTAATCGGTTACGATGATGGATTCCGAGCCATCGGTAGCCACGTTACTCACTTTCACGGCATAAACGGCATCTTGCAAATTCTCCAAGTAAACGGTATCCATCAAATCGGATTCCACCACATCCTTGGGAACCACGTAAATCACCATCGGCTCGGCATCGAGTTCCGATTGGTAAGCTATTTTCACCTTCTCTATATCCGGGTCGATATTCCCTTTCCAAGAAACACGCAAACGCTTCCAACCCGGTACGATATTCACATCCGAACACATACCCGTGTAACGAATTACCCCGTCACCGCTAAATTCATCGTACGTGTCTTCCAGATCCTCGCAACTCACCGCAAAGAGTGCCGCAAATAACCACGCTATGTAATATAATTTATTTCTCATCATGTTTGTCGTTCTTTAGTTTACTCCGCTTTTACACATACTTCCATCTCGTTGAATGTCACGTACTCGCGAGATTTGTCGCCGTCCTTATTATATTTATTTTTATAATTATACGTATCTGTAACCACGAAAATTAAATAACGGTATTTCGCTCCCGTGTAATTACATAACATTTTCAATATCACCGGATCGGCAGCCATTACGTCTTTTTCGTCCCCCAGACTCCAGTCTTCCTTCCAGCCTGCCGTACCCATACCTCCTCTACTATCCGTACGCGTAGCCCAAGAATCCCACACGTTATCAGGATCGTCATCCAGCGTGTACAAAAGAGAACACGTGCTTAGGTCTACCGTTTTGGGATCAGCGTTCGTGCCATAAAGTTTCGCTTTTGCCGGAAGCCGCGTGTAGTAAACCCCGGACCATATCTCCATCAGAAACTCCGGCCAAGTCACCGACATACCTTCTGCAGGCCAATTCGTTTGGTAATTCAAGAAAACATAAAGCGAAACCGCTGCTGGCACCTTTTCCTCTCCAAAATCTATTATAAACCGATTCTTTTGCTTCTCGTCCTCGTTATAAAAAGCATGCGGTCCCACCATATAAGTATTATACCTGTACACGTCACCTGCCGCCCTATTCCTGCGATAACCTATTCCCTGTTTATCTCCGTCGAACAAGAACTCTTCTCCGATTCCATAAGTGGGGTTCGTCGTCGTTGTTCCCGTGAATTCGAATTTAAAATCCCCTTCAGCAAATTTCAACGTATCCATCGAGAGGCAAGGCATATCCTTGTACACTTGCAATTTCACGCGTTTCCCCTCGAAATCGTCCGTACGCACGACCACATCGGTGGTTTCCATCACTTGCGTCATCTGGAAATTGAGTGTGTCCCCCCCTCCCTTGATAGGAGTACTGGACACCAGGATCGAATCCGGTTGCCCTGTCATCGGATTAGTTCCCAGGTAGAAAATGTGTACCATACCACTTACCAATTCCGGCGCGGTGTAACCTACCGAGAAACCACCCCAGAATTCCTGCACCTTCAAACTATCGAAAAGGGCTATCGTGGCAGAATTTTCCGTGTTGAACGTCATCTCGATTGCCTCGGACTCCACCATGCCCCGGTTGAAGAAAGAAACTCGCGCAGGAACATTCTGACGAGCCTCCGTGAAGCCGGTTAACATCAATGAATCACCCAGGTACGATCCCTCCCTAGTACGTAACTCCCCCCAAGCATCATTGTAGCGCACGCGCACCCCATACACGTCCGGATTATCAACATAGTATCTCATCTCGGCACCTCCCGCTACCGGGCTGAAATGCACTTTCCGGAATTCCACGGGCACGTCAAACCGCAATTCTTCGTCTTCCTTGCAAGCAAAAAATCCGGAAAACAATACCAACAAAAATAATATCTTTCGTATCATAATTTAAAATTTTCAATTAAGTTCACAATCTAAAATCGTAAATCTAAAATCATAAATTCATTTACCATCCCAAGTTTTGCACGCAACCCGAGTTCATCGCTTCCTCGCTCTGGATTGGCCAGAAATAATCCCGCGGAGCCACGAATTTATTCTTACTACTGACAATCACCGGACCTTTGCCATTGTTGTAAAAACCATTGAAATCTTTCCCCGTGACCACCCAACCGTATTGTTTATCGTTCAATTCCATGTGAGCGGTTTTCCAACGACGGAGATTCCAGAATCGCATTCCCTCGAAGGCAAACTCAATGTTCCACTCTTGCCGAATAATCTCGCGCAAACCGGATTGCTCGCGTACTTTTCCTTTATCCTTTGCCATCGCCCAAGAGTCCTCTACATCCGGGATGCCGGCACGTTTGCGAACGGCATTCAAGTAATCATATACCGTTTGGCTCGGACCTTCCCATTCGTTATACGATTCAGCTGCAAGCAAATACAACTCTGCCAACCGAATAACAGGGAAAGGACGTGCACCCCGGGACCTTAAATCCGTCGAATAACTGTGGAGTCCACAAGAGGCATAGGTCCATTTTTTCAAGAAATAACCGGTCAAGTTTTGACGAAATTCCGAATTAAGCCGGGTTTGTTGTAAACCGAACTCTTCATCCTGGTAAACCTCGACCTTATAAAGATGATTCGTGGTCATTCCCAATTGCCAATAGGTACGGTCCGCAGCGATACCGGCGTAAAAGCGCGGCTCTCGACGAGTATGCAAGTAAGGAATCTCAACCCCCATCATGACCACATCCGTGTATTTCGGGTCTGTCACTTTTACAGCCTGATAGGGATTGCCTCCCCCGTAAGTGGGATCCTGATCGATAGGCAAACCATTATCCGTGTAGAACATCTCCACCATTTTCATGCTCGGGCTGATACAAGCCCCTTGCAATTCTGTTTCCCCCGTCTTCGTGCGAGGCAAGGTGTAATAAAAGAATTCCCCGGCTCCATTATTTTGTTTAACCATGAACAATGCCTCATCGCTGGCAAAATTGAAGGTGGTTGTCGATATCTCGATATTCTTCATGTAGCCGAGCAAATCGGAAGTCCCGGACTGACCATCGACCAGCTTTTTCCCGTTCTCCAAACAAACATCAATAGCCTCCTTGGCTGCCTCGGCTGCCCGGCGCCATTTTTCCGGGTCTTTGGTAACGCTAAACAAGGGTTCCCCGTTTTTATTTTTAAAATCGCGATAATCGGGATTCCCGTTAAATAGGTCGGAAGCCTGGTATGCCAAAGCCCTTGCTTTTAATGCCAAAGCAGCCTCTTTACAGAAGTATCCCCGGCGGGCGGTTTCTTTTTGATTAAATGTCGATAACAAGGACGCCGCATCGTCACACAATCTCACGATGGCATTGAAACAGGTATCCACGTGGCTACGGGGGACTTTCATCTCCTCTATATTCACGTTCGGGTCAATATTTTCCGGTACCAAGATGATGGGACCGTACCGACGTACCAGTTCGAAATAATAATAAGCTTTTACAGCCATTACCTCTCCTTTCCACTCGCGTTTATAAAAATCTTCCAAGTTATATACTCGGTCGATCTTGCTGATGAAAATATTACACATATTGATTGCCGTGTAATAATCACTTCTTCCTTGCAATTCTCCCCAAGTGGTAGCCTCCTTTTTTGACCAGCGATCGCTATACGGGTCCAAAGAATTTTGCATTCCGCTACCAATCATAAACCCGGAGAAAAACGGTTTTTGAGTATATTCGTCCGTTAAATTTCGCGCATAATCTCCTCCAACAAATTCATCAGCCCCGAAAAAAGCCTCGTTTTCCCTAATCGAGGGAAGCGGATTCTGTAAAAACATATAACAACTTCGCAGCCAATCTTCCGCCACTGCCCGCGTTTCGAACTCCGTGTCCAAGGTAGTCATATCCTCTTCCGGCACGATATCCAACCAGCTGTCGCAGGCCGCAAGCAGGAAGAAGGGTATCAATAAAACAGATGATAATAATCGTTTCATATTTCGTCTTACTATTTAAATTAGAAACTAACGTTCACTCCTACCGCGTAGGTTTTCTGTATCGGGTAGTTAAACCCGTTCTCCCCTAACTCCACGTCCCACAATTTAAAATTACTGAACATGAACGGGTTATTCGCCCGCACGAAGAACTTGACGTTCTGCATCCGAAGTTTGGTTCGCACATTCAAGGGCAGATTATACGCCAACTCCAACGAGGTGCAACGCAAGAATGTACACTCGCGCATGAAATAGGTGGATTTGCGATTCCCGCTGCTCGCATTATACCAGTCTTCCTGCGGGTTATTCACGATAATATTTTGCGTGGAAAGACGAGGCCAAAAGGGGCGATTGCTCATGTTTTTCTCTGTCCAATGGCTCTCGTAGATCTCTTTCAACATGGCATGGTTGTCCACAAACGGGGATATCGCTTTCGGGTTAATGAAGAAACCGCGATTACCCGATCCTTGGAAAGAGAAATTGAATTCCCAATTCTTGTAGTTGATGAAACCACTGAAACCGTAGATGATACGCGGGGTTTCAGGGAAGCCGATATGCACGGCATCCTCCACGTCTATCACGCCGTCGCCATTCACATCGCGATAGCGAATATCTCCCGGCATTGACGCCGTGTTGGCTTGAGGAGAATTATCTATTTCAGCCTGATCATGGAACAAGCCCTCGGCAATGTATCCAACCTGTTGAGAAAGCTCGTGCCCTTTTTTCCATTGATACCACGGTTTGTCAGTAGCCTCTTCCAATTCCTTGTAAACAGCCTTATTATAGGTAAATGTCCCGTTCAAAATAATCCAGAAATCCGGTGAAAACGCATGTTGCACCTTTGCTAACAAATCCATTCCCCGGGAGCGTACCTTACCCATGTTATCTAAGGGATACAACTCGATACCCATGTTGGCAGGGAGCACCGTTCGATTGGCAATGATATTGTGCCGAATCTCTTGATAAACATCCACGTTTAATTCCAACACATCTTTAAAGAAGCGGGTTTCCAACCCGAGGTTCACTTGCTCAGACACCTCCCATTTCACGTCAGGATCACCATAATTCTTAATTTGTTTCCGTTTGTAAACATCATTAACCCCCACATCAGGATAAACCCCACTATTTACATCCGTTGTTCCTATTTGAGGCATGTACACGAAACGCGGAGTCGCGATGATTCCATCGTTACCTACTTTCCCGTAAGAAGCTCGTAATTTCAAAAATGACACATAGTTACTCGCACCTTGCAAAAAATTTTCCTTTGAAACGATCCAAGCACCACCCACGGAAGGGAAGAAGCCCATACGATTGTTTTTGGTGAAACGTTCGGAACCGTTATACCCGAAACTGGCCTCCACGAAATAACGATCCATGAATCCGTATGAAGCACGCATGGAGAAACTCAAGTTACGATTCTCGATACCGTCATACAAATCCGAAGTGGGAGCATGTGATGCTTGTTGTGCCTGAAACACGGCAGTCAAAGAAGTTTGATGATCGCCCCAAGCCGCAGTGTGAAGCAAACGCCCCTCGTATACCCACTGGGTCGCAACTTGACGCTCACTACCACTCAGAGGTGGTTTTTCCAAAGTTCGCCTACCGGGTTGCGCATTCACATTCGTCAAGAAATGTTCTCCGGTTTCAAAATCATACCCGCCACTCTCCGGATCGCAAGCATAATAGAAAGGTGATGTTGTATAAGTTTCAAGATGATACTCCGAATTAGAATACGCCACGCTGGCACGTAATTCCAAACCTTTCACCAAGGACGAGAGGTTATGAATATATTCGGCACGAGAGGTCAATGAAAAACGACCGCGCTCCTTGTAACCGGCTTGTATATTGGCATAAGGATTAATTACACCTGCCCTCGGACCTCCCACTACATTTCCGAAGCGCAAATGAGGCCATCCGTTTTCTTTATCTCCCGGGTAAAGAGGAGCGAAATTCACCGGCGAAGCGTTAAAGGCTAATTGATAAGCCCGTTGCACATCCTCTGAAGGTCCGCGATATTTATCCACGGAGAAAGAGGTATTTACCAACAAGCGTATCCCGGCATTCAGGTTTACATTCAGGTTTAAACGAGAAGACATGGTACTATTCTTGATATTCACGTCAAACTGGTTCAAGCGATCGGTTTTTAACATACCTTGGTCGCGCACGTAATTGACGGAAGCGTAGTATTGTACCGTTTCGGAACCACCTCGCACGTTCACGCCCAAACGGTGGTTGACGGAATAATCTTTAAACAATATCTTGTACCAATCGTTGGCGGGATAAAGCCAAGAGGGGTAGTTCGGGTCACCCGTGCGCTCAATTTTCGTCAACGAATAAACAGGTGTTGCACTCGGATTACGGGTCATCACCGCCTCGTTGTACATCAACATGTAGGTTTTCGGGTCTACGACTTCTATCTCGTCCGTGGGCATAGACATTACAGCCTCGTAGCGAGCGGAGGTGTAAACGCTCCCTGCCTCACCCTTTTTGGTAGTCACCAAAATAACCCCGTTCGCCCCGCGGGCACCGTACATCGCCGTGGCGGAGGCATCTTTCAACACGGAGAAACTTTCAATGTCTTCCGGTGCCATACGAGCTAAATCCAAACGAGAGGACTCTACCCCGTCGATTAAAACCAAAGGTTCAGACACTCCATTAGAAGAACTGATACCGCGAATGTAGAATTTCGTGTTCATTTCGTCCTCGGTCAAAGCCCCCGGAGCTCCTCCCGTCTGCCATCCCACGATACCGGCAATCTTTCCGGCAAAACTGGAGGTCAAATCACTACTTGATGATTTCAAATCCATCGGGCGAACGGTGGTGATAGAGGAAACCACGCTCTCTTTCTTTTGTTCACCAAATGCCACGACGGTTACCTCTTCCAAATTCTCCTCCGTGGGATTCAGAGTAACATTCAACCTTTCTTTCCCTTTAATGTCAACGGTCAGAGTCTTGTACCCGATGAAGGAAACCCGCAAAACATCATCCGACTTAGCGGCTATCGTGTAACGCCCCTCGGCATCAGAGGCAACACCTTGTGTCGTTCCCACTATCACAATTGTCGCTCCGGCGATAGGAGCACCTTTCTCGTCCACGATACGACCACTAACTTTGGTTAATTTCACTTCCGACTGAGTTGTCTGCTTTTTAATAACCACCGTCTGCCCCGTGATACTATACGCCAAGCCTTTCCCTTGCAACAGCGAATCCATAGCTGTCCGGAGCGAAACATCTTTCAACGAAAGCGAAACATCCTTCACGTGCTCCACATCCGGAGCGTTAAACACGAACTCGTATCCCGTCTGTTGACGCAAACTCTCGATAACTTTCACGAATGTTGCATGTTTCAGATCAAGGCTGACTTTGGGCACAGCCTGCCCCCATACACGGGTATTGCCACCGCATAACAACCCGCCGATTAGAAAAATAGTTTGCAATAGCAAAATAAATTTTCTGTTTGGGCTCGTCCCAAACCATTTTCGTCGATTTTTTTGCATAACTTTGTACTTGAATTTATTTAATGAATAATTCAGCCTTAAAAGCGAGAGATGTGCGCGCATCTTTTGCTTTTTTTATTGCTGTCCTACAATCACTTTCTTTCCATGTATCTTATATTTTATTTTTCCGGTCAAAGCCACTTTGTCCAATACTTCTTCAAGCGTCTTGCTCCGCTCCACGTATATATAATAACGATCGGTTTTCAAATGCCCCGATTCGTACTCCACTTCCATATCATACCAACGGGAAAGTTCATTCATCATATCTTCCAAGGTCACATCCTTGAACACGAATTCCCCGTTCTTCCATGCCAGCACTGACACTAAATCAGCCTCTCGTACAATCAGAGCACCGCCACCCGCCACACACTGCTGACCGGGATTCAATATCAAAGAATCTGAGCCCGCCGCCACGCTCACTCGCCCTGTAACCAATGTCGTTGAAACATCGTCTTTCCGGTAAGCATTCACGTTGAATTCCGTTCCTAACACTTTTACCGTTACCGCTGCCGCCTCCACCAGAAAAGGACAGTTTTCGTCACGAGCAACTTGAAAATACGCCTCTCCCTGCAAATATACCCTACGTTCGTCTGATTGGAATTCATCGGGGAAACGAATTCTGGATTCCGAATTTAATATCACCCGCGTACCGTCTGCCAGAGTCAACTGGTATTCTGCTCCCCGGGGAACAATCACTTCACTATAGGTTATCTCTTTCTTATCAGACTCTAGCGCCTGCTTTTGTTCCAACTGCTTCAATCCATTGTTCTTCACCTCGAAACCCGGCACCTTCAAGGTAGTATTTTCCCCCGTCTTCACGACATGAGTTGTACCGTCAGACAACACCAAGCGAACCCCCTCTGTCTTAGTCATCTTAACCATTGGTGATACTTTCGGTTCTCCATCCATCATCAAACGGACACCGAAAAATACCCCGACAACAACAGCTGCCCCGGCAATCCATCCCACCACGCGGCGAGATATAAGCCGATGCTTCCGTGTCCGCTGCCTCACTGCAAGCCAAGCCCTTTCAATCTCCTCCCGGGACGGGTCATTCACCTCCTGTCCTTCCCGGTAGAAAGCCTCGGCATCTTTGCAAAAGCGTTCTCGTTCTTTGTCCCCCTCTTGCCATTCCGACACTTCCTGCTTTTCCCGCTCGGAAGATTCATCGAGAGCCATTCGCTTTATTTTTTCCCACTCGATTTCCATGATTCATCATTTGCTTTACATGTATAAGACGACACACTTTGAAACCGGGGGACAAAATTCACCAACTTTTTTTTCAAATTAATTTCAAAAGCTACAAGCAGAGCAAAAAATTTTGGCTAAAAAAATAAAACTACCTCCCAATGCCCTGACTTATTAGAGCCGATACGCCTAATGAGACCTTTCTCTTTTAACGTCGCCATAATGCGCTCACCTTGTCGTAAAGAAACCGAGAGCGCTCCTGCAACTTCTTTCGCAGTTATTCGACTATTAATTCGAATAAGCTCTAATGCACGTTGTTCGTTTATACCGACATTTATACCGACATTTATACCGACATCGGAACGAGATTCTATGCCTTCGTTCTCGCATCAACAGAAAAGAATCATTAAAACTTTATAAGACACGGATTCGCGCAAATATTTGTACGCTCTTTTAACATAGGTATGAACGGATTCTTCCGTAATATCCAGTTCTCGCGCTATTTCCTTGTAATTCATTTTCTGGAAAACCTTCAATTCCAACACTTTTCTCTGCTGTTCCGGCAATCCTTGCATACATTGTTTTACCTTGTCCAGTAATTCTTGATTATCCTCGTACTCCACCGTACCGGAAAAAATCAAAGCCTCAGCCAATTTCTCCTTGTTGGCATCAATCACTTGCAGATGTTTTATATAATCAAGGCAGCCATGTTTCACGGATGAATAGAGATAGCTTTTCAAACGGGTATCCATGGGCAATGAGGGTGCGGCAGACCAAAGGGACACAAAAGTGTCCTGCACCATATCCTCTGCTAAATTCTTACTCATCAAATAGGCATAAGCCAACCTGTAGAGGCTGGGATAATAGGTTTTAAAGATTACCTCGAAGACCTCATGCGATTGATTTCTCAACCCGTTGACCAAATATTCATTCACGTCTCCAATTTCACGCACGGCACAATAGCTTAATATTGGTCAAATGTAAATAAAATATTGATTTTTCATCTATTCTTGGAATACTTTTAACACGAATTTTTCGGCAAGGTAAACCAAAATGTAGAACCTTCGCCTTCTACCGAGTTCACCCCGATTTCCCCACCCAGTCTTACCACGATACTCTCGCAAATGGAAAGTCCCAATCCCGTACCTTGTTGGAAAGGATTCAACTTGACGAAACGCCCGAACACTTCTCGCGTTTTATCGGCAGGAATCCCACAGCCGGTATCGGAAACAAAAAAATAGATTTTCTCATCGTCCAACATTCTATACCCAAAACGGATATACCCTTTTTTGGTAAACTTTATCGCGTTCGTGATCAAATTATTCATAACCTGCATCAATCTGTTGGCATCCGAATAAATCGTACATTCCGGCAGGCGTTCCGTGAATTCAACGGACACCGCATCATTCTTCAGACGTAACCGGGCTGTTTGTTCCATTTCTACCAGTAACAGGTTAAGATTTACCTTAGAATAAACGAACTCGAATACCCCCGCCTCTATCTTTGACAAATCGAGAATATCCCCAATCAGTTGCAATAACAGGGTATTATTACTCTCGATAATCTGTATATATTCTTTTTTCTCTTCTTCGTCCACGGTTTCCGCCAACACGTTCGAGAACCCGACGATAGCATTCAACGGAGTACGAATCTCGTGACTCATATTAGCCAAAAAGGCCGATTTCAAATGATTCGAGATTTCTGCCTGTTCTTTCGCCTTCACGAGATCCATTTCCAATTTCTTGCGGTCATCAATGATTATAGAACCTCCCACTAACATGCTCGGTCGACCGGATTCATCCCGTTCCCCCACGATAACAAAACTCTCGAACCAATAATAAACCGGGTCCTTGATGGAAAATGAAGCCCGATACTCTTCTTTTATCACATCCACCCGTCCCTCTAGCAAATCGTCATACGCCTTCTGAATCAGTTCTCGATCATCCGGATGCACTCGCGACTGGCTATCCGCTTCCGACATTATTTTCTGATCGCTCCCATCTTCAATATATTGATTTGAAATATAGGCAATATTGTATTCCACCGTGTGTTTCCGAAGATCCCAAGTCCAAGGTATCAATCCGGTTGCATCCAGTACCAGAGCATATTGCCGGTTCAATCTTTCCAACGACCGCTGATGTTCCCGGGAAGCCAATGAAGCAAAATATTCATCCGTCCGATCAATGAAAAATACATCCCATACCCCTTTTTCAGTACTGGGGAAAGTCAATTTATCAAAATATCGCGTTTCATTGCCTTCCCCGGGGAAAACAAAAGAAGCTAACCGTCCGGATTCCTTATCCATCATGTAATCCAGCAACTGATTATCCACGTCAGCTTCCGATAACCGTTTACCCACGACCTGCTCCCGTGTCGTTTTGAACACGTTCTCAAAAGTAGAATTCACGTCCAAGAAAATGAAATCAGAAATATGTCCTTCCTTATCTGTCAATAACTGTTTTCTCACGTAAATCACAGGCATATTATCCACGAGACAGCGATATTGCGAAAGTAATTGATACTCGCGAGTTTTTTGTTTCTGTCGCTGCAATAAAAGATGAAAACGCATTAAAATCAAAGCCCCGAACAGGATAATTATAGCAATAGCTATCACGAAATAAATCTTATAGCGCTGGAAAAAATCCAATGGCATCTGATAATATACCGCATCTTGGGGAAATAAATCCGGCTTTACCCCGTGATGCTCCAAATGATGATAATTCAGATACGCACGAGGTTCTCCCCCGTTCTGAACCGGTATATCGCGGGCAGCTTTACCACTCAATATTTCCTTAACCGCAGCAACCACAGTTTGCCCGAATTCCGAAGAAGAAATAAAATAACCACCCGCAAAAGTTCCCGAATTCATATCCATCTCGGACAAAGTAAAAACAGGTGACTTCGAGAAACCATAAATTATTCTTTGGAGATTATCTCCCAAGTACCGATTATCCCCTTGCTGACGTCCCATAAACCAAGAATAATATATAACTCCTACCCGATCATCATAGAGCATCAATGAATCCAGCAGACACTCTGTCGTGATTTCTTGAGAGGAAAGCAAATCCAATTGCAGATAAGGGAAACTCTCGTTTATTACTTGACACACCTCTTTACGTATCATCGAACTAATATACCTCCCGTCTGAAATAAAAGCGACCTTATTCATACCCGGCAATAACCCTTGCATCAACTCCACCATCTCTTTTATAAAAGAAGGCTGCTTCAAGATTGTCACGTTATACGAACGGATCATCTCCTCCGTCGGTACAAATTCCACCTCATTATTCAAATCACCCAAAAGCAAATCCTCTAATCGAGAAGGCATCGAATCCCTAGAAAAACAAATAACAGTAGACACATTCTTCCACTCCCGGTCAAACAGAGAACGACACAACAGCCACGCGGGATCCCCTATACACACGACAGCCTTGGGCGGCTTCGTGTATTTCTGCGATAAATCCGCCTTCTTCAAACCCGCCTCTTCCAGCGTTTTTATCATTGGTATCAACAACTCCTCCGCCCGAACCTCTATCTTTTCCGAAGAAACATCAGCCAGCACTTCTTGATACAAATTATTTGCCCATGCCTCGTTAAAATTTATCGAGTTCAAAATAAGTATATAATCTTTCTCTCGTGTATCTCCCGCGAATACATTAATACACGAACAAAAAAAGATAAACAATGCCGATATTCTCCTCTTCATAGCTAAATAATCCTACACTAAGCCTCAAAGCTACGAAATAATCATTTACCTATGATAAAGCGAGGAGAATATTTTCAGTTTTTCTACCGATATAAAAAATATTATATCCCTTTCAATCCCTCCAAAATCTTCTCAAACTCCGGACTCGAAGGTTTCGGTAATTTCAAATTCATCACCCGCCCCTTTTTATCCAATAAAATCAACCGGGGTACTGCCAATACCCGAAAAGCGATCATGGATGATTCGTCCCCCGCTATCCACCATTGATGACCGTTCATCTTCCCCCACCACAACTCGTTTAGCCAACGCTGTTTCTCTGTATCACAGGAAAGACTCACGAACTCTATTTTCTTATCCTTATATTTCTCGGCTAACCCTTTCAAGGTAGGATATTCCTGTTTACAAGGATAACACCACGATGCCCACACGTCAATCACCACGTATTTCCCCTTGAACTGTTTCAAGGTCATTTCCCGGTTCGCCGTATCCCGGAAAACAAACACGGGAATGCGATCCCCAACTTTCAATTCCACCGTATCATGCACTGGTACCGATTCCACTCTTACCTGCGCCCATCCCATTACCGGGCACAACAAACTAAAAATTATCAACCATGTCTTCATCATCAAAATTATTAACAAAACCAAGATTCTTATTTGCAAAAACTCGTTCGTTACAACCGGGCAACCGCAGTCTTGAAATTACGCAAGGACGCTTTAAGAGTCGACATTTCCACCTGTTCCGCTAACTGTTCGGTCAGCGTTCCTAACTCATCTTTCTGCTTCTCGTTCCATTTCCCTTTCAAACCCAGAATCGGCATAAAATACAAGTAAGCAATCTTTTCGTCCGCCATTTTCGGGAACACCTTTTTACACATTTCCAACACCTTATCCGTGTTTCCCGTTTTCATCCCTTTAATCAACTCGATATACTCGTACAAATGATCCTGTCCGGTCAACTTGTAAGCATCCAATGTTTTTTGGATACCCTCAACATCAGCCAAAGTGGCGGTTGCATTCTTTCCACGGATAATCTCCTCCAGTTGCAAATCAAATAAAGAAGCTAATTTCTTATCCACCTTCTCGACACCGACACCTTCACGAAATTGCTCCGTGTGTTTCAAGAAATAATTCATATTCCCGGAGCCGATCGGTGACAAACTTACATCCTCGTAAATAAACCAGTAAGGCTCCGTGCATTTCTGGCTATCTTCCAACGAACCAATGATATCCTGCGCCACGGCTTTCGCTTTATCCAAATCACAAGCCGTAATCAAAGCTTTCGTGTATTTCAACAAGAAATCCATCTCACGATTCCCCGCGGCGTATTCGGCTTCCAAATTAGCTGCCGAATTTTCATCAAAAGCGGCATCCACTTTCTGAATAAACTCTTTCCCGTCCAACGTGCCACCCACGACACGCTGCATCAGACTACCATCTGCCTGCAATACCAGAAAAGTCGGATAAGCCGTAACCTTATATTTTTGGGCGAGATCCGGTCCTTCTCCTTTCTCCATGTCTACTTTGATACACACGAAACGTTCGTTCATATACTCGCCCACCTCTTTCAAGGGAAGCACCTTCTCCGCCATCATCTTACACGGTCCGCACCATGACGTGTAACAATCCACGAAAACTTTCTTATTCTCGCCCTTCGCTTTCTCCAACGCTTTCTCCAGCGTCAACTCTTGAAAATTAGTCTGCGCGAACACAGACACCATCATCAACATGCCAGTAAACAACAATACAAACTTCTTCATATCCTATAATTTAAAATCTTTTCAACAACATGTGTCAATAATCTTCCTCACGGTCAATGAAAACATCGACCGTGAAGGAAATTATAACAATATCAATTAATAACGATTAATTACTTTGAGTAAATTGCACGAAAGCATGAGTACGTGCCGGATTAGCACTAAGATTAGAATTAGTCGCCATTATTTCAAAATCCTCTGAATCCACAAGTTTGAAGGCAAACATAAAACCTTTATAACTCCCCGCTATTGCCGGATCATAAGTAACAATGATCGGGATATTCACACTCACGGAATCAGCGGGAACCACACAACATTTCTCCATCTCCGGATCATCAAAAGCCACGTAATTCACTCCCGCTATCGCTTCCTCTCTACCATTCGTCAAGAAACTATACGGTTCTATATTTATCTTACGATCCACACTTCTTGCCACACCGGCAACCTGCACCCTGAAAAAGAACGTATCCCGTTGTCGTGACGAATTCACGCTAACCGAAGAAGAATTGTAATACAGATACACACTATCCGCAACATTCATTGCCGCCCCCAATCTCGACGACTCGTACTGAAAATAAATGTAATCACGTTCCAAAGAATACACCCCTACTTTCTCTTCCGAACAGGCATACCCGATCAACCCGATCACCAATGCTATAAATAACTTTTTCATAACCATCTGTTTTTTTATTATCTTTTCTTGTATTCACTCGGGGGTAATGGCAACACGTACTGCTCCTCGCCACAATCTGCCGCTTCAATATCCTGCCACAACATCCGTTTCACGGCAAAACGCTTATACGTGAAGAAATTTTGTCCCTCGGCTGCAAATTCCCGTATATATTCCCACAATACCCTCTCCTGCCTATCCGATTCCGACATCGGAGTATACGTGAGATTACGAGCCGCACTATACTCCTCGTAAGCAACATTCGCCTCACTCAAACTTCCAGCTTCCATAATAATAAGATACATCTCAGCCAAACGCACCACCGGCATATTTCGTTTTGCCGTAGAACTGGGATACATCTCATTATACTTCTTCGTAACACGAACATTTTGCATCATTTGATTTCTAGTCCAACTCCAATGACTCTTGTATCTCAAATCGTTCGTGTTGCCCTCGAATAAATCAGTCACGAATGAATTATAATTGGAATTATAATATCCAAGCGTAGTCATACCCGGGTTAAAACCACTCTGCTGATAATCAAACTTATCCTGATTCACGCCACACAAATGTTCCGGATAAAAAAGATTATTACCGATATTCCCTTCCACCGCCAAAGTAAACTTCGGCGTCCCGTCCTCGTTCTTCGCGTCTTTCACCATCACGGCATAACGCACGGCACCCTCCTTATCCCCCATCCACAAACGGGCACGAGCCTGCAATCCTAACACGCCGTAATAATTAAAATGACTCTTCCGGTCTGTCCAAAATCCAGAGTATTCCGTGCTGCCGTCAGACGGGTAATTCAAAATCGGGTCGGACTTCTGCAACAATTGCTCAGCCTCATCCAAATCTGCCACCAACAACTCCATGAACCGTTTGAAAGTATGATACGGGTAATTCTCTATGGAATTTTGTGTCACGTAAGGCAAATATTCCACGGAAGCATCCACCTGCGTTGGCATCGGGCCCCAAATCCGTATCAAATCCAAATGCAACGAAGCTCGCAAAGCCAATGCCTCACCTTTCACTATATTATAATACTCTTCACTCAATTTCTCCCGATTCTTATCACATCCCTCGATCATCGGGTTCAACGAATTGATGATTTTATAAAACGCCATAAATACATCATCTAAACCGGTTGCAAACGAAGCATTATCCAAATTATACACGTGGGCTGCCAAATCTACATTCGTGTTCGTCCATGTACACGCCAAATATTCGGCAAAACCACCCCCGCCCATATAACCGTTAGGCTTGTATATAGATGCGGCAGCTAAAACATAAGCTCCGTCCAAAGCCTGAAGAACACCATTATCTGTTTCAAACAAATTATCCGCTACAAGCGTAGTTTCCGGCACAATCGTAAGCCAATCGTTACACGCACAACACCCCAGTGCCAAAGACGTGCATAATATATAAATACCTTTTCTTATCATGATATTTCCAAATTAGAATGAAAGCGAAAGAAAAAAATTCGGGTTACGAGAAAACGGATAACTTGTCCCCCGCTCCCGTTTAACAGTTGAAATGTAAAAAACATCCGAAAGATTCGCACCCAACGACAAACCTTTAAATCCTAACTTTCGGCAGAAGTGTTCCGAGAAATTATACGAAACATTAATATTCGTACATTGGAATACATTATCCTTTTGGACAAAAGCATCACAAGGAAAAGTATTCGTACTTGCGGAATTCAACATCAATTTCTTGTAAGGAACAACATCACCCGGTTTCTGCCAAGTATCCGATAACACGCGACGATCCTGATTAAGAATCAAGTAAGCGTTTTCCGTTTTATTTGCCAAAGTACTATTAAACTGTTTACCTCCCCATTTCACGCCAAAACCGACAGTCAACATAAACCCTTTATAAGCCAGATTCGTAGATAAATTACCATTTACCTTGGGTAAACGATCCCCCAAATAAACCATATCCTCCGCATTTTGAGCAAAAGTTACATCCCCGTCTTTCGTTAAAAACATCCGTTGTCCCGTGGCAGGGTCTACTCCCACGGTACGCAACCCGTAAATCGCATCCATAGAATAACCTTCACGGTATCGATAATACACATCAGCCGTGTACATACTTGAATTCAACTCCTTCAAGAACTTCTTATACCCCTCCGAAATCTTTTCAATAAGATTTTTCGTGTGATTAAAAGAACCCGTCACGCTCCAAGTAAAGCCCCTATTCGGATTACTGAACAAATTCACGGTAACTTTCGCATCCCATCCCTTGTTTCTAATTGAACCGGAATTAGCCTTAGCCGTCCCGAATCCATGAGATACGGGAAGTAACATTTCCGCTACCGTATTATTCGTCAACTTATCGTAATAACTGAATTCAAATTGCAAGCGACGATTCCACGTGTGCAATTCTACTCCCAGATTCAATTGGTAAGTATTTTGCCACTTCAACGTCGAGTTGCCGAATGCTTTCAAATAAGCCCCGAATCGTGACATATAATCATTTTTCGTATCCAAAGTATACACAGCCATCGCATCTTCCGGACTGAATCCCATATTCCCGGAAACGCCATAAGAACCTTTTACCTTCAACCATTGAATAAAAGGAACGTGCTCGATAAAAAACTCTTCATTACTGATATTCCACCCGGCTCCTACCGACCAAAATGTAGCCCATCGGCTATCCTCCCCGAAAGAAGACGAGCCGTTCGCGTTAAAACTCACGTCAAAGAAATAACGCATATCATAATAATAATTACCTGAAAAAATCAAAGCTATACGGCGGGTTGTATTTTTAGAACCTGTCGGATACGTGTTATCCCCATACCCCAATGCCATAGACGGGAAATCAATATTATCATTCGAGAATCCCGTGCCGGCCCATGATAACCTCTCCTCCTTTTTTTCTTCTATCTCGCCGGAACCTCCCAATGTCAACATATGTTTCTCGTTGAAAGTATTCGTGTAATTCAAATTCAAACGCCCCTGCCATTGATTGGTTTCAGTTTCGGTTCTCCCGAACCTTCCTTTCTGATTCGCTTCTTTCCCGGCAAATTGTTTATGAGAAGGAGGTACGAAATTATCGGCTTGACTAAAATTCCGGGACAGCCCCAACGTTCCCACCAAATAAAAATTCTCCGTGAAATTATACCGTACACTGGTGGAATTCCGCACATTCGTGTATCTGGTTTTATTCCAATTCCCGATATACTTATCATATATAGGATTCTCTTTTTTGCTATCGGCAGATGTAGTAAGCGGATGATCGTAATTCTCTATCAACTTACCGTTATCATCATAGGGAGTCCAATAGGGATTCATAGCCACGTAATTCGAAAATGAACCATAAGGACTATTAGCATTATTATTCGTTCCGACGGAAAGATTTTCCGAAACCATTAATTTCTTACTTTGATAACTCAGGTTTAGCGAACCGTTAAAATTCTTTCGATCAGATCCTTTCATGACACCGATAGTCTCGTCGTAAGCCAAATTGGCGCTAAAACGCCACTCTTCGTTTCCTCCCATCACGTTCAAACTATGATTTTGCCCCACGCCCGTCCGCACCGGAAGAGATAACCAATCATAATCTAAGCCGTTATCCACTTTCTCTTTCAAGTCGCGGTACAAATCTTGATAAGCTTCCGCGTCCCACGCACCCAATCGATATTCCAAATCCAACTTCTCTTTGGCATTCAACAAATCATAAGTACTCAAATCCGGTATTTCCAGTTTTACACTTCCCCGATAACTCACTTTCAACGTACCGGCTTGCGGCACAAGCGACGTGATCACCACAACACCGTTTGCTCCCCGGGAACCATAAATAGACGTCGCACTTGCATCTTTCAATATCGTGATACTCTCGATATCTTCATTATTCAAATCTTGCACTCGCTCCAAAGAAACCTCAAAACCATCCAGTATAAACAAAGGCAAATTCAACTCCGCCCGAGTCGCCAATTGCAAATCCTGTACGTTCGCAAAAGTAGAAGCCCCTCGCAATTGAATTTCCGGTAAAGCATTCGGGTCTGAACCATAAGCATTATTCTCCACGATACGGAAACTCGGGTCTAAATTAGATAACGTCTGTAATAAATTTCGAGAAAAATTTCGTTTAATATCTTCTTTCGTCACGCTTGTCACCGCCCCCGTGAAACTCTCCTTCGGCTTGTTAAAAATACCGGTAATCACAACCTCATCCACCTTCTGCACATCTTCCTTCATCACGATCGTCAACGGCTTCATATCATTTTTCACCTGCACTTTTTGCTGTTGGAATCCCACGAAAGAAAAAATCAATTCCATACTATCCCGCTTCGGCAAGTCAAAATCAAACTCACCTTTAGCATTCGTCACGAAACCCAACGTTGTTCCTTGCACCCGAATAGTCACCCCCGGCAAGATCTCTCCTTTCGCGTCTTTCACGATTCCTTTCACCGTGATCTTCTGCAAAGTATCGGCAGCCACAAACGCAGCCCGCTGAATAATGATCGTGTGATTAATCAACTTGTACGTCAAATTCGTACCCTTCAAACAAGCGTCCAACACCTCCTTTATATCCGCATCGTTATAATGCAGATTCAAGTGCTGCACGCCCTCCACGTGTCGGTCTTCATACAGAAACGTGTAATCCGTACTTTTTTCCAACAACCGAATAACAGACTCGAACGAAGCGTTCTCCACTTGCAGGGTCACCTTCGCTTCCTGACTATACACTCCTGCAGTCACTTGCATAGCCGATACCAATAAAAACAGTATCACAAACCTCATAACTAACCATGTTTTTAACCACCTTCTTTTCGAAAGAAGGTCTAAAATCCTAATTTTTTTCATACATTTGTACATTAGAGTAAAACAAATACCGGTTCATCCGGTAACGAAAGACGGGATAGTGCCAATATTCCGTCTTTCATCTTTTCAATTCATTTTTTGGTTATATATATCACATTGTCCTTGATATTAAATTTCACACTTCCGGTTACCTCCAACATCTCCACCAACTTATTGAACCCGTCATAACGCCGCACGTTTCCGGAGAAACTAACCTCCCGGCACCAATCGTCCACGAACACCACTTTCACGTCATACCACCTCTCCACGATATTCATAATATCTTCCAGACGTTGTTTACGGAACACGAAATTCCCGTCCTTCCAAGCCGTGTAAGGATACACGTCCACTTTTCCCTTGCTGATACCTTTTTCGCCTATCACACCTTGCTCTCCCGGTGTAAGCTCCACGCTCTTTCCTTGCTTCGAGGTCAATAACACCTTACCCGACACTAATGTCGTCAATTGCTGTTTTTCCTCCTTGTACGAACGGGCGTTAAACTGTGTACCTAGCACCTTTATCTCACCTTCTTCCATCTCCACCACGAAAGGCATTCTCTCGTTTTTCTCAACCTCGAAATAAGCCTCTCCCGACAGATACACCCGCCGTTCCTCCCCCGTGAATTTCACCGGGTAACGCAATCGGGAAGCAGAATTCACGTAAACCACCGTACCATCCTGCAACTTAACCTTAAACTCTCCGCCTCTCGGGACTTTCAAGGTATTATACGCTAATTCTTCCTTCCCCGCACTCTCTCCCTGATAAGAAATTCCTTGCCCATCCTTCAAAATATCCACGCCATTCTCGTTCGTCAACGAATCCTGTAAATTTCCTCCCAGCAACAATCTTTCTCCCCCGGCTAATTCCAATTCCGCTTTCATCTCTCCCGGCTTTATTTCCACCACGTTCTCCACCTTCGCAACAATCGTTTTCTCCTTCTTCCCTAGAAAATGGAAAGCCACTCCCACGCACAACAGCGGTAACACGATCCCCGCGGCATACTTCATCACTTTTACCATCGAGAACAATCGCCTTCCGCCCGTGGCCTTATTCACCCGCTCCCAAGCGGCACGTTTATTTAATTCCCGAACCACCTCTCTCCGGCGTGAATGCTCTCTTCCCGCACGCAATCGTTCATACACCCCTCTATTTTTCTCGTTTTCCCGAATCCATCCCTCCAATCGCACCTTCTCATCGGGAGTAATCTCCCCTTGCAGGTCGCTCGCTATTAACCGGGGAATATCTTCTATATATTCGTTCAAATCCTTCATTTCTTTCAATTTTACACACCTATTACAATTCACATCCCATCCGGGGTGAAAAGAAAAATAAAAAAAGAATGATTTTTTTATTGATTCAATAAAACGACCAGCATACCTATATCCGCAATGTTCTGTTTCAAGCGTTTATAAGCAATCTTTTTTTGTGTCTTCACCGTGTTTTCCGACACGCCCAACAATCGCGCAATCTCCTCGTTATCCTTCCCTTGCATAGCCAACACGAAAATCTCCCTACATCTAGGTGGTAAATCCTGTTCCGTCCGAGCCAGAATACGCTCCGTCTCCTCCTCAATCACGTAATTGATAAAACAAACTCGCGAATCCAGTTCATTTACCATAGCGGCGGCATATTCATTTTTAATCCGCTCATGCTTCAAATAATTTAAAGCATTATTACGGCATACTTGATAAAGAAAAGATTTTAAATGAACCATCGACATTATACTTTCCCGGTTATTCCACAACGAGATAAAAGCCTCTTGCACGCAATCCTCGCAAACGGCAACATCTTCCACGAAACGATGGACAAACAAGCACAAACTATCATAGAAAACATCAAAGACCTGCTGGTACACTTTCCGGTCACCAGACACTAATCCTTGTATCTCTATTGAAGTATCCAACTTCATGCTCACACCATTTAATTCATATCTCGAATTTGACAAAGGTAATAAAAAAACAAAAAGGACGGTCTAGTATCATAGACCATCCTTTTTTATTTATAAATAAACGAAAGGATTCCCTTCCCCCGTCTTTATCTCTTTTTCATCTGATCCAACAGAGAAATCCCCACGTTGGCAAAATTCGTCAGTGAATGTTTTAATTGAGACATTTGCACCTGCTCAGCCAATTGTCTGGTTAAAGCCTCCAATTCCTTTTTCTGCTTCTTATCCCACTTCTCGCCAAGCGACGTGATCGGGTTAAAATACAGATAAGAAATTTTCTCATCCGACATTTTTGGAAACATCTCCTTACACAACCGTAAAGTTTCATCCGTATCTTCCGCCATCACGGCCTTTATCAATGCAATATACCCGTTCAAGTGTTCCTGTCCCGTCAAGTGGTAAGAATCCAACAACTTCTCGGCATCCTCCACGTCTGCAAGAGTTGCGTTTCTATTCCGTCCCCGTAAAATATCCTCCAGCTGCATTTCAAACAAACCCGCCACGGCTGCGTCCACCTTCTCAACACCCACACCTTGCCGGAATTTATCAATATGTTTCAACAAATACACCATATTTCCCGAGCCCACGGGCGACAACTCCCTGTTCTCGTAAATAAACCAATAAGGATCCGAACACTTCTCGTCATCGTCCAAAGAAACCAATACTTCCTGAGCAATCCCTTTCGCTTTCTCCACGTCACGAGCTTGCACCAGCGCCTCGATATACTTCATCAAGAAATCCATATTGCGATTACCGTTCATGTACCGGACTTCCAATTTTCCGATAGAATTTTCATCCAGTCCCTCCTGCACCTTCTTCAAAAACTCCTCTCCGGTTCCGGTACCGCCAATAACCCGGTGCAACAAACTTCCGTCCGTTTTCAACATCAAAAACGTCGGGTAAGACGTCACCCTAAACTTCTTCGCGATATCCCGTCCTTCCCCTTTCTCCATATCAAACTTCACGCACACGAAATGTTCATTCATATAAGCCCCGACCTCCTCTAACGGCAAAATCTTCTCCGCCATCATCTTGCAAGGTCCGCACCACGAAGTATAACAATCTACAAAAACATATTTATCTTCCGCCTTCGCCTTCTCCAATGCCTTCTCCAACGTCAAATTCCGGAAATTCGTCTGTGCAAACGCGGATACAATCACAAACATACAAGTGAATGTTAATATAAATCTTTTCATTTTCAATACTTACATTTGATAATTAATAATTAGAATACATACAACGCCCTTTTAACAAAGTCGGCATACCAAGTTCAAAATCATCAGTGGATACTAATTTAAAATTCAACGCAACACTTCCCCTGGTCCCGGTATCATACAAAATCACAACCGGAATATTCATGTGAACTGAATCCGCGGGAATAACCATATATTTTTGAATCTCCGGATCATCAAATGCGACATAATTCACACCCGGAACAGCCTCTATGTAATTTTTATCCGCTTCATTTGTATACTGCTCAAATCGCACTTGCCGTTCCCGACTCGAAGGAGTCCCCACTGCTTTCAACCGAAACCAAGCCGTATCGCGCAAACGGGTAGAACTTATATAAGGATAATTCACAGGAGACGTCTTCACCTCATTGGAATCTTTATGTAGCAAATTTCCACTATAATAGAATTGGATATAATCACGTCCTTCATAAAATCCCGGCTTCTCGTAATGGCAAGAAGCGAAACTTATAACACCAAAGACAAATATAATAATAGATAATCGTTTCATAACTTCTGATTTTTTATTCACTTATATATTCTTTTTCCGGAATAGGTAATACGTATTGTTCCTCTCCACATTCACTTATACCAAAAAACATATCTTTCACTCCAAAACGTTTATAAGTAAAAAAGTTCTGACCTTCACCAATAAGCTCTCGAATCCATTCTTTATACACTCGTTCCCGGCGATCAACTTCGGTGTAAGGAACATATTCAAGATTACGAGCAGTACAAAATTCCTTGTAAGCCTCATTTGCCTCACTCAAAGCCCCCTTCTCCATAATTATCAGATAAACCTCGGACAAACGCATAATCGGGAAATTCTGGGCTGCTTTAGTTCCAGAATAAAAACACCTCCATTTTCTTAGCACATAGCCGTACATCATCATTAAAGTTCTTTCATAAGTCCAATATTTTGTATAACGCATATCAGAGGTATTCCCATCAAATAACACGCTTATAAAAGTCGGATCAAAATTGGCTATTGCCGCTCTTCCGGACATCCATCCTCCTTTCCCATAATCATAAGTATCACATTTTGTCCCGAACAAATGCTCGCTGTAAGAAGTACCATCCGTCCATGAACCGTCAGGAAAATCATCCGCCTCATTTGTCAATCGGAATTTCTTTGAGCCATCCGGATTTATTGCTTCTTTCACAAGTCTTGCATACCGTAGGGCCTCCTCTGTGTCCCCATACCACAAATGAGCTCTTGCCTGTAACCCCAAAACCCCATAATAATTCAATCGGCTTTTCCGATAAGGCCATATACTATTCGTGGTCTCGGTGGATTCAAAAGGTTGATTCAATATAACATCTGACTTCCCTAGTAACTCCTCCGCCCGATTCAAATCCTCAAACAATAATTCCATATATTTATCATAGGTCACGTATTCATACCTCTCGGAACTATTTACCGTAACATAAGGTAAATAAGTCTCTCCCGCATTGATCTTCGAGGGCATAGGCCCCCATAAACGGATCAAGTCAAAATGCGCCAATGCTCGTAACGCGTGGGCTTCTCCAACACCAACATTATAAACCTCATCTGAAATTTTCTCCCGATTAGACTCGACACCCTGAATCAAATCGTTCATGGTCGCAATTATATTATAAAATCCTTTAAACGTCGTATTTAACGGACTTTTCACATTCTCCGTTGTATAATCATGATTTCCCAAATCATACTCTTTGTTGCCTTCGCTTACAGACCATGAACACGCCAATGACTCCACCAATCCTCCACCGCCCATTTCACCCGCGGGATAATATAATATTCCTCTCATTCTTAAATACACGCCATCTAATGCTTGCTTTATTCCTTCATCCGTTGAATATAAATCCTCTGCCAGAATGGAAGTTTCCGGTTGAACTGTCAACCAATCGTTACAAGCCGTGCAATTTAATAGCAACGCTATACCAAAAACATATATTTTCTTTCTCATCTTTTTAAATTTTATATCTAGAATGAACAAGAAATTGAAAAATTGGGATTAATCGAGAACGGATAATCTGTACCTCTTTCCCGTTTAATCGTAGATAAATAGAATATATCACTCAAGTAAGCACTTACAGTTAACGTTTCCATACCCATCTTTTGGCACCATTTCCGGGGAATAACATAGGAAACATTAATATTCGAACAACTGAATATATTATCTTTATGCACGAACATATCACATGGATACGTATACTGGCTTGCCGCATCAGAATTAACATTGTAGGCCTTATACCGGGATTTATCCCCGGGTTTTTCCCATCCTTGAGTCAAAGCTCGTTTGTCTATATTATACAATAAATACAAATTCTCGCCTTTTGTCATTTCCGTAAAATTCACTTGGTAACCACCCCACTTCACGTTAAAACCTATATTGACAGATATTCCCTTGTATGAAAAAGAGGTATTTACATTTCCACTTACTTTAGGCTGACGATCCCCTAGAAAAACAAGATCATTCGAACTTTGCGTAAATGTAATATCATTATTTTTATCCAAGAACATGCGATATCCTGACAATGGGTCAATCCCTACCGAACGCAATCCATAAATAGCATCCATAGAATGTCCCTCTATGTAACGATAGTATTCTTGGGCTCCGTTCATCGTCTTCACATCATATTTAACAGATTCTTTAAATCCTTCTGACAACTTGACAATCGTATTAATTTGTCTGCTAAACCTACCCGTAATACTCCAATTAATATTTTTACTCGTATTACGAATTGGATATACCGTCACGTTCAATTCATATCCCTCGTTTCTGATTTTCCCGATATTCCCCATATAATATTCAAACCCATGGGATATAGGCAAATTGATACGCTGTACTGCATTGTCTGTCAACTTATTGTAATAATTAAACTGAAATGTCAAACGATTACTGAAAAAACCCAAATCAAAACCGGTATTATGCTGGTATGTATTCTGCCATTTCAAATGTGGATTAGCAAAACTCACCATATCAACACCAACTCCCGCCAAATAAGTTTCATTTGTATTCTGGCGATATACAGTCATTGCATCCGCGGGACTAAATCCCATATTACCGGACACCCCATAAGAATAACGCACTCTAAAGTCACTAATCCACCCCAAACGCTCTTTAATGAAACTTTCATTATATATATTCCACCCTCCTCCGACAGACCAGAAAGCTCCCCAACGACTCTCCGAACCAAAAGAAGAAGAACCATCCGTACTATATGAAATATCAAAGAAATAGCGCATATCATAATAATAGTTTACAGAACCTCGCAAAGAGATTCTACGAGTGGTCGTTTCTTCCCCACTTGTCCCCCAAGAATCCGGGTAACCCAATGACATCCCGATATTATCTATCTTATCAGTTAGAAAACCCGTGGCAGCCCATCTTACATTTTCATCTACATCTTCTTGTATTTCTCCATTCAGATTTACAGTTAACATATGCTTCTCTTTAAACGTATTCGCATAGTTCATAGTTAGACCCGCTTGCCAACGATCTGTTGTTTTATCCGTCCGATCATAACGTCCCTTTTGCTCCAACTCTTTAGCGATATACCATTTATGAGAAGGAGGCGTAAAATTATCTTTACGTGATATCTGGCGGCTTAATCCGACTGAACCCGCTAGCTGAAATCCGGGTTTAATCGTATAACGGATTGAGGTATTACTTCTCAATGAAGTATACTCGGAATCATTCCAACATCCCACACTCCAGTTATACAAAGGATTATCAATAGGATTTGAATTTAACGGATGATAATAATAGTCCATTGCATTTCCATTTTCATCATAAGGATTCCAATATCGATTCATCCTCGCATAATCAGAAAAACTACCATAAGGACTATCTTCTGAAGTATTCAAACCAACGGAGAGCGATTGCATCACCGTCCATTTATCCGTCATATAATCCACCTCTAATGTACCGTTAAAATTGTTCCTATCAGATCCTTTCATCACACCAACCGTAGAATCATACGACAAATCAAAACGAAAACGCCAATCATCTGAACCACCCATAAAACTCAAACGATGTGTCTGCCCAATCCCTGTCCGAACAGGTACCGACAACCAGTCATAATTTTCACCTTTATCAATAGCGGCTTTTAGTTCTTCATATAGCATTTGATAATTCTCATTATCCCAAACACCATTCTTGCGTTCAAATTCCAACTTCTCTGTAGCCGTAGCCAAATTGTAAGAACTCAAATCCGGGACCTCTATTTTTACCTGTCCGTTATAAGAAACCCTTAATTTCCCCGCGGAAGGACGTGTGGTCGTAATCACAATCACACCGTTTGCCCCTCTTGAACCATACAAAGAAGTCGCACTTGCGTCTTTCAATATCGTGATATTTTCAACTTCATTATCATTCAAATCCATCACCCGTTCCAAATCAACTTCAAAACCGTCCAGAATAAATAAAGGATAATTTAATGATGCACGATTCGCATTCTGTAAATCTTCCACACTTGATAATGTTGAAGCACCACGTAACTGAATTTCCGGTAAATGATTTGGGTTAGAGCCCGCATCATTATTCTGAATAATCCGGAAACTAGGATCAATATTTGACAATGTTTGTAAAAGATTTCGAGAATATTTAGCTCTTAACTCTTCTTTTGATACAGCCGTAACCGCTCCCGTAAAACTCTCTTTCGGTTTATTAAAAATCCCCGTTATCACAACTTCATCTACCGATTGTACATCTTCCTTCATTACAATAGTCAATGGTTTCATCTCATTCTTGACTTGTACTTCCTGCCGTTGAAATCCTACAAAAGAGAAGATCAACACGAGGTTATCCCGCTTCGGCAAATCAAAATCGAACTCACCCTTGGCATTCGTCACGAAACCTATGGTTGTTCCTTTCACGCGGATTGTCACCCCCGGTAAGATCTCCCCTTTCTCATCTTTCACAACACCTTTCACGGTAATCTTGGCAATTGAATCCGTAACCGCCGTGTACACCGGTTGAATCACGATCGTGTTGTCCACCAAGCGATACGTCAACCCGGAACCTTTTAAACAAGCGTCCAGAATCACCTTGATATCAGCTTCCGTGTATTGCAAATTCAAGTTCTTGATTTGTGCCACTTGATGATCCCTGTACAGGAAAGTAAAATTCGTCGAATTTTCCAACACTTTCACCACATCCTCGAAGGACGCGTCCTGTAAATGAACTGTCACTCTAGCCTCTTGGCTATAGACACTCGCTGACAAATGCAGCGTCGATACAAACAGAAGTAAGACTACAAATTTCATAATCAAGCATGTTTTTAGCAACCTTTCACGCCATGAAAGGTCATGCATTTCATTTTTTTTCATACATTTGTAAACGTTTAATGAAACAATTTCCGGTTCATCCGGTTTTAAAAGGCGGGATACGGCCAATATCCCGTCTTTTTTATTTCTCTCTGTAAACTCTTTTTCAATCGCTCTACACCTCCATGACACTTCAAAAAGAAAAAGGAGGTATGTCAAATATCATTTTTTTATTTTTCCCGGATAAAAATATTATTCCCCTTAATCTCGAATCCCGTGTTTCCCGTCATTTCCAACATCTCCACGACTTTAGAAAAGTCGTCATAACGACGCATTTTTCCGGTAAAAGTAACTTCTTTTTGAGAAGCATTCTCCCAAAAAATGTTCACGTTATACCAACGGGAAACAATATTCATAATCTCCTCAAGGCGCTGTTGTTTAAAAGCGAAAACACCGTCTTTCCACGCCGTGTACAAATAAGTATCCACCTCCCGCATTTCCAACTCGCCCGATTTACCCAGTACAGCCTGTTCTCCCGGCCTCAACACGACAGATTCCTTCCCGGCAGAGAACGCCACGGAACCATGTACCAAGGTCGTCAATATCTCCCCCTCGTCTTTGTACGCCCGAACGTCAAACCCGGTACCCAAGACTTTCACGGCAGAAGTTTTCAAATCCACGACAAACGGGTGTTCCTCGTCAGTCGTCACCTCGAAATAGGCCTCTCCGGACAGGTAAACCCGCCGTTCTTCTCCCGCGAATTTCACGGGATAACGTAATACCGATTCGGAATTCAAATACACCACCGTACCGTCACACAAGGTGATTGAATACTCCCCGCCGCGAGGAACCCGCAACGTATTATACCGTACTTCTACATCAGAAGAATCACCCACGTAACTGACACCCCGTCCTTGAATGACAATATTCGCACCTTGCTGTAAAAGCAAAGAATCCGTAACGTTCGTACTCAACATTTTGGTTGTCCCGTCAGCCAGAACTAACTCCGCTTTCACCTCCCCGTGTCGGATAACTTCTGCCACTTGTTCCGGAACGACATCTTTCTTCTCTTCGTTACTCAACCAGAAGACAATAGCGCATAGCGGTATCAATATCCCGGCTGCCACGGTAGATATCCTTCGGATTCGTCGTACCTGAACATTACGTTTCCTCTTCCGCAGAACTCCCGTGTACCCCTTCACGACATCCACCCGTGCCGTTTCCCGGCATTTACGCTCTATATACCCGGCATTCACCACTTCCCCGTAAAGACGCTCGTTCGCCTTATCCGCCTCTCTCCATGCCTGCAAAGCCTCCTTCTCGTCTTCGCTCAACGTTCCCGCGATGGCTTTTGCCAACAAACCGGGAATTTTCTCGTGTATTCTATCGTTCTTCATATTTAAACTCGTTTACACTTGTATGACACTTCAAAAAGAAAAAGGAGGTATGCCGCCTTCAAAAAAAAATCACGCCCATGACCTACCCGTATCATACCTATAACCTGCACGAAAACAGGGATAATCCCGTATCAATTCCGGTTCACTTCCGTTTGAAATATTATTAGTAAGTTTTTGGTAAGCTATTAAAACGCTATTACAGTATAGGGTTTTAATAGCGTTTTAATAGGGAACTAATAGCGTTTTACACGGAAGTGAACCGGAATTGATACGGGATTCATACTCGATTCATATAGGTCACTGGTAGAACAATACCTTGACATCCCATTGTAAAATACAAGATGACATTACCCGAGATATCAAAAAATACCTTATAAACAGAAAAACATGAAAAGATTACCCAATCGTTCTTTTAATACCCGACGGGCATTTTGTTTCTGCTTCTTCACCGTTTCTATCGTGATTCCCAGTTCATCCGCAATTTCTTTGGCGGAATAACCTTGTATTGCACGTGAAAAGACATTCCGACTACCGGGAGGAAGTTCTTCAACGATACTCATCACGATACGGAAAGTTTCCTCCTTTATATACTCGTTCATCTCGACAACATCCATTTCTTCCGTAAATGAACGAGTCGCATCATGACGAATCTTTTCCGCCCGTAAATGATTAAAACATTTAAAACGTACCATCTGATAGAGATAGGCGGAGAGATTTTCAACACCGCGCAATTTCTCGCGAGTTTCCCAAACCTTCACGAAAACGTCTTGTACAATATCTTGGGCAGCCTCTTCCCGTTCAACATATTTTATTGCAAATGAGATTAATGACGGATAATAATCAACAAACAGAGCTTGAAAAACATTCTCATCCCCCCCGATTAAACGACCGATATCTATAGGTGGTTCCTCTATCATAAAACCAACGTTTGTTGATATTAATAAAATTAAACCCTACGCATTTTCACGACTGAAACACAAATTGATAATCAACGTCTTATCATTCAACATAAATCCAGTGCTAGAAATAATAGAACTATAATAAAACGTTCGATTATAGCTACAAATATATGGAAATAATTTGCATAACAGAAATCCCGTTTTTAAATTTATTCCCATTTCTATGCTATTTTGTCAGTTTAATCTGCTAATTTTGCAGATGAACAATTCATGGATGGGGGATTCACGCTTTACCGTTCGGCGGCGTAAATCACAAATCTTTAATTATTTAAATGGGATATGGAGGATATCAGGAATATCAAACAACGTTTTGAAATTATCGGTAATGACGCGAAATTAAACCGGGCGATAGAGAAAGCTGTACAAGTTGCACCCACGGACTTCACGGTACTGATTTCCGGGGAAAGTGGGGTAGGAAAAGAAATATTCCCGCGAATTATTCACAGTTACAGTACCCGCAAGCATGAACAATATATTGCCGTCAATTGTGGTGGAATCCCGGAAGGAACGATTGATTCCGAGTTATTCGGCCACGAGAAGGGTTCGTTTACCGGAGCTTTAGCCGACCGGAAAGGATATTTCGAGGTAAGTAACGGGGGAACCATTTTTCTGGATGAGGTAGGAGAATTACCCCTTTCCACGCAAGCGAAATTACTGCGCGTACTGGAAACCGGAGAATTTATCCGCGTGGGTTCGTCCAAAGTACAAAAAACAAACGTACGAGTGATAGCTGCCACAAACGTGGATCTCCCGACGGCGGTGAAAAACGGGAAATTCAGGGAAGACTTGTATTACCGAATCAACACGATTCCTATTCCCATCCCTCCCTTAAGGGATAGAAAAGAAGATATTTCTTTACTTTTCAGGAAATTTGCCGCCGACTTCGCGGAGAAATACCGGATGCCCCCGGTAAGACTGACAGAAGATGCCGTGCAAGTGCTTGAAAGCTATCGTTGGCCGGGTAACGTGCGGGAACTAAAAAATATCACGGAACAAATCTCTATCCTCGAACAGGAGAGATCGGTGGATGCCCTGACGTTAAAAGGGTATCTTCCGGCACACAACAATAGCCTTCCGGCTTTGACGTCAACCCCGGAAAGCGACCATAGTTTTGCCAATGAACGGGAAATCTTGTACAAGATTCTTTTTGACATGAAAAAGGATATGAATGATCTGAAACATCTGGTGTACGACATTATGCAAAAAGAACATATCGCACCGGAGCCGGAACCCCCGACCTCGATCGTGTTACGCAATCTTTACGAAACACCTCAATCAGAGTTTCTTGCCCCACAACCGCCAAAATCTTTCTCGGCAGAGAAGGAAAGACATATAGAGGATACGGAAGCCGTTATTGAAGAATCGTTATCCCTTGAAGAGAAAGAGAAAGAAATGATTATCAAAGCCTTGGAAAAGAATCACGGCAAACGAAAACTGGCAGCACAAGATTTGGGGATATCGGAAAGAACGCTGTACAGGAAATTGAAGGAATATAATATTGACAATTGAAAATGAGAAGATGCCCCCATGAAAGATGATTCTATTAACGCGATAGACAGCGAATATATAGAGTGGTTAAAAGCCATCAAACAGCAAATTCGTTCCACGAAGATACGAATGATAAAAACAGCCAATACAGAGTTAATACACTTTTATTGGCAGTTAGGACAAATGATTTCTCTAAAACTGAAAGAACAGAACTGGGGGGACAAAGTTATAAACAAACTTTCAGCAGACTTACGCAATGAGTTTCCTGATATGCAAGGCTTTTCTCGTCAGAATCTATATTATAGTAAGAATTTCTACGAGTTCTATGCAGAACAAATACATATTTTGCCCAATAATCCAATTGTCCCCCAAGCTGAGGGACAATTACAAGCAGCTAATAATTATGACATTATCTTCAACATACCTTGGGGACATCAAAAGGTAATAATTAGCAAAGCCCAAAACATAGAAGAAGCGTTGTTCTACGCACACCAAATCCTGTCTAATAATTGGAGCAGAAGTGTTTTGGAGAATCAATTCAAGCAACAATTCTACAAACATTACGGGCAAGGACAGACAAATTTTTCACAGACGTTACCAGCCCTAACGGCAGATATGGCTCAAGAAGTTGTTAAAGACCCATATTGGTTTGATTTTGTGTCCGTATCACAAAAAGCACGAGAAAGAGATATTGAAAAACAGCTTGTTACTCACATTACCCAATTTCTTCTCGAATTAGGTAAAGGATTTGCATTTGTAGGAGAGCAATATTGTTTGAATCTAAATAACAAGGAATACTTCTGTGACCTTCTGTTCTATCATATTCCTTTAAAAGCTTATGTCGTTATAGAACTTAAGAATGGAAGCTTCAAGCCGGAACATTTGGGACAGCTAAACTTCTATCAAAACCTAATCAATAACTCGCTAAAAGGAGAATATGATAACCCGACTATTGGAATGTTACTTTGTCGGGATAAGGATAGGATTGAAGTTGAATATGCTTTGCAAAATATATCTTCACCAATTGGAGTTAGTGAGTTTAATGTTAAGGAGCTACTTCCTGAAAACTTGAAAAGTAAATTACCAACAATTGAAGAAGTTGAAGAAGAACTTAACAAGATTCTATAAAATTTAAAATCTAAAATTAACAAGAGGTGGTTTCTAATTTTATTATCTTTGTCGAAACGATAGATTTACTCATAGTTCATTATTAAGAATCAGATGATTAAAAGAATTTTACCTATATTATTATTAGCCGTGACGTTCAGCGGGTGCAAGTTGTCAAGCGTGAAATACGCTTTCTCGGGAGTATCTCTGACCAACGGGGAGAAGACTTTCTCGGTGGATTATTTTTCGAATAAAACACCTTTTGCACCGAACTTGGGTTCTGATTTCACGGAGGCATTGAAAAAATACTTGAGGGACCGCACCAGTCTGACGGAAGTGACAGACAACAACGGGGATATCCGGTTCGAGGGACAAATCACGGGCTTCACACAACGCCCGGTGGATATCCAACGGGATGAAGTGGCAGCACAGAACCGCCTCACGATCACCATCCGGGTGAAATACACGAACACGAAAGACGAAACAGGCAAATCCGATTTCGACAGTAGTTTCTCGCATTACGAGGATTACGGGATAGACGTGAATTACGACGCGGCGGAACCGGAATTAATAAAGAATATCACGGACAAGATTATCGAAGACGTGTTTAATAAAGCACTTGTAAACTGGTAGAATTTGAACACGGAAGAATTAATAGATATTATACGTTCCGGACGTAACGAAGGAGAGCTTATCGGGGAGGTTGAATCACTGATAGAGCAATACCCTTATTTCTCCACGGCACGTGTCGTGTACTTGAAAATGTTACATGACACGGGACATCCGGCATACCCGGAGAAATTACGTCAAAACACCATTTTCATCCCGGATCACAAACAATTCTACCGTTACCTGAATAACCTGTTATCCCTTGAGAGTACTTCGCACGAGCAAGTTTACCAGCAGGAACCCGTCGCCATTGAACTTCTCGAAGATCGGGAAGAAGAGAAAAAAACTCGTTTACCGATGCCGTATTACCAGCTGGAAAATGAATTTCCAGAAGAAAAAATGTTATCACTTGACGAGCTCGCGAACGAGTGGTTGACCAAAAAGAAGCAAAAAGAGGATCGACGGGACACGTTGATCGAGAAATTTATTGAAACGGAACCCTCTATCGCCAAATTCACGGGCGAAAGCGCGTCTTCCCCCGAGATCACGGCAACTGACACGGATTCGACAACAGAATTTTTCTCGGAAACATTGGCTAAAATATACATCCGTCAGCAATTATATGACAAGGCTATCGCAACTTATTCGAAATTAAGTTTGAAATATCCGGAAAAAAGTGTTTACTTTGCGAGTCAGATTGAAAAAATAAAAGAGAACTTAAATAATAATACGAATTAATATGTACTTAGTTGTTTCTATTTTGATCTTTATTGTTTGCGCTTTATTAATATTGATCGTATTGGTGCAAAACTCAAAAGGCGGTGGTTTATCTTCAACCTTTGCTTCTTCAAATCAAATCATGGGTGTAAGAAAAACAACCGATTTCCTTGAAAAAGCAACGTGGACACTAGCCGGCGCTATGCTCGTTTTATGTATCGTGGCTGCCATGGTGATCCCGAGAGGTCAACAAGGTGGGAAACAATCGGCGATTCAAGAACAATTGAACCAATCGGCACCGACTCAAAGTGTTCCTGATTTCGGCGCACCGGTTAGCACGACTCCAGTGGATGACAACAGCGGAGATACCCAAGAATAACTAGAAGATTCTATATTTTATATTATAAACAAAAAAATGTCAGTATGTCAGTCATACTGACATTTTTTTGTTTGGCACGGAATGTGTACCGTCAATGACGTATTTGATTTTAAAAATAGAGATAATTTCAATTAATAATAAACTTTTAAATTAAGAATTATGGCACTTAAGACAGTTCTTAACAAAATTATTGTAGAGCCGGTAGAGGCAGAAACTAAAACCGCTTCAGGAATCATCATCCCTGATTCCGCGAAAGAAAAACCACAAAAAGGCGTCGTAGTTGCAACCGGAAACGGAAAGCATGACGAACCGATGGAAATCAAGGTAGGCGACACCGTTTTATTCGGTAAATATTCAGGCACGGAAGCCACGATTGACGACAAGAAGTACTTGATCATGAATCAATCCGACATTCTAGTGGTTCTATAACAATTGAAAATGGAGAATTGAAAATTGAAAATGAATTACACACTATCGATTTTCAATTTAAAATCTAAAATCTAAAATTAAAAAGGTTATGGCAAAAGAGATAAAATTTAATGTTGAAGCCCGCGATTTATTGAAGAAGGGTGTTGACGAGTTGGCAAACGCTGTAAAAGTGACACTCGGTCCCAAAGGACGTAACGTGGTTATCGAGAAAAAATTCGGTGCGCCGCATATCACGAAAGACGGTGTTTCCGTGGCAAAAGAAATCGAATTATCTGACCCGTACGCCAACATCGGCGCTCAAATGGTGAAAGAAGTGGCTTCCAAAACAGGTGACGATGCCGGTGACGGTACCACTACCGCTACCATTTTGGCTCAATCCATCATCAACGTGGGATTGAAGAACGTTACCGCCGGGGCTAACCCGATGGATTTGAAGAGAGGTATCGACAAAGCCGTTGCCGAAGTAGTGAAGAATTTGGAAAGCCAAAAAGAAGAAGTAGGAGAAAACTACGATAAGATTCGTCAAGTGGCACGTATCTCTGCTAACGGGGATGACAATATCGGTGCTTTGATTGCCGAGGCAATGGAAAAAGTAACGAAAGAAGGTGTTATCACGGTAGAAGAAGCCAAAGGAACTGAAACAGAAGTGAAAGTGGTTGAAGGTATGCAATTCGACCGCGGATATATCTCCCCGTATTTCGTGACCGACACGGAAAAGATGAATGCAGAATTCGAGAAACCGTACATCTTGCTTTACGATAAGAAAGTTTCCACGATGAAAGAATTGTTGCCCGTTCTGGAGCCCGTTGCTCAAGCCGGACGTGCATTGATTATCATCGCAGAAGACGTGGAAAGCGAAGCGCTGGCTACTTTGGTTGTAAACCGTTTGAGAGGTTCTTTGAAGATCGCGGCAGTGAAAGCCCCGGGATTCGGTGACCGCAGAAAAGAGATGCTGGAAGACATTGCCATCTTGACAGGCGGTGTTGTTATCTCCGAGGAGAAAGGTTTGAAGTTGGAAACTGCCACTTTGGATATGCTGGGATGTGCCGACAAGGTAACCATCGACAAAGAGAATACCACTATCGTGAACGGTTGCGGTTCCAAGGAAGCTATCGCGGAACGTGTAAACCAAATCAAGAAATTGATCGAACATTCTACTTCTGATTACGATAAAGAAAAACTGCAAGAGAGATTGGCTAAATTAGCCGGAGGAGTTGCCGTTCTTTACGTGGGTGCCGCTTCTGAAATCGAAATGAAAGAGAAGAAAGACCGCATCGACGATGCTTTGAGCGCAACGCGTGCCGCTATCGAGGAAGGTATCATCCCCGGAGGTGGTGTTGCATATATCCGCGCTACTGCCGCTCTTGAAAACTTGAAAGGCGAAAACGAAGACGAAACTACCGGTATCGAGATCGTGAAACGCGCTATCGAGGAACCGCTTCGCCAGATTGCCGCTAACGCCGGAGTAGAAGGCGCCGTGGTAGTTAATAAAGTGAAAGAGGGTGAAAAAGACTTCGGTTATAACGCTCGCACGGGTGTTTACGAGAACTTGTTGACTACCGGGGTTATCGACCCGAAGAAAGTGGCTCGCGTAGCTTTGGAAAATGCCGCTTCTATCGCCGGAATGTTCCTGACGACCGAATGTGTATTAGTCGAGGAAAAACAGGAAAATCCCGCTCCCGCAATGCCGCCGATGGGTGGAGGGATGCCGGGTATGATGTAATACCGACAATTAAAATAAAAAAAAGCTCCCGCATGGGGGCTTTTTTTATTTAGATTGTTATACCTTTACGTCGCAAATTCTATTTATTACAAATAACTGTTTATGAATTACACGATTCTCGATTTCTTGCAATTGATCGGATCATTGGGTGTGTTCCTCTTTGGAATGAAGATGATGAGTGAGGCCTTGCAAAAGGTAGCGGGTAACAAAATGAGAACCATCCTCGCCGCAATGACATCCAATCGCGTGAAAGGTGTGATTACAGGTTTGTTAATCACCACCATCATCCAAAGTTCTTCAGCCACCACAGTGATGGTTGTCAGTTTTGTTAATGCCGGCTTACTTGACCTTATCGGTTCTATCGGGGTCATCATGGGAGCCAACGTGGGAACCACGTTCACGGCATGGCTCATCTCCATCCTGGGATTCAAGATCAGCATGGTAAGTCTTTCCCTCCCCTTGATCGGATTAAGTCTCCCCTTGCTTTTCTCGGCAAAACGGATGCGCAAGAGCTGGGGGGAATTAATTATCGGTTTCGGACTTCTATTTATCGGTCTGAACTTCCTGCAGGAAAATATGCCGAATAGTCATGAAAATCCAGAGATCCTAAACTTCTTACATAATTACACGGATTTAGGCTACGGTTCCTACATCCTATTCATGCTTATCGGGACAGCGCTGACCATACTGATACAATCATCATCTGCCACGATGGCCCTGACGCTGGTCATGTGTGCTAACGGCTGGATCGGGTTCGACATCGCAGCTTCCATGGTCTTGGGAGAAAACATCGGAACCACGATCACGGCGAACCTCGCCGCCATGGTTGCCAACACAACTGCCAAAAGAGCCGCTTTCGCTCATTTCCTATTCAACCTCTTCGGGGTTGCATGGGTTTTAGCCATATTCCCGTTCTTTTTAGGCTGGGTGGCACAATTGAGTATTTACTTGGGAATTGGAGATCCGTTTACAAGCGTAGGTTCGGTTCCGGTAGCGCTATCGCTGTTCCACACTTGCTTTAACGTGGCCAATGTGCTTATTTTGATCTGGTTTACCAAGATCATTGCAAACCTCGTTACCCATATTATCAAATCTAAAGAATCGGCAGACGATGCCTTCACGTTGAAACATATTAAAATCGGGTTATTATCTACCCCGGACGCATCCTTGTTCCAAGCAAAACAAGAGATTTCTCACTATGCGAAGAATACGTTAGATATGTATCGCCAAGTAGTGGAATGTCTGCATACTCCCACGAAAGAATTCGAAAAGAAATTCAATAAAATCGACAAACTGGAAGACGAGAGTGACGTGGTGGAAGTAGAAATTGCAGACTACCTGACGAAAGTATCGGAATCCAAATTATCCACGGAAAACTCGCAACGGGTCAGAGCTATGTTCAAGATCGTATCGGAAATCGAAAGTATCGCAGACTCGTCATTGAACGTTGCCAAAGCTGTTGGACGTCGGAATGAACAAAACGTGGAATTCCCCGAATTTATCGACGAGAAGTTACAACACATGATGGCTATCGTGGACGAGGCTCTCGTAGTTATGTGTGCAAACCTCACGATAGCCATCATGTGTTGTAACTTCT
>OGKG01000245.1_pt1 | contig 68448 bp, 103 predicted proteins | sample 1572201 | NCBI WGS metagenome assembly OGKG01 (sample SAMEA2582146, study PRJEB24529) | metagenome | biome: Human gut stool | place: China | collected 2011 | reverse complement strand
AATGTTGAAGTTCGACATTGTTCTAACAGTAAAATGGATGAAGAAATTAATAATGCTTGTATAAACGAATATAAAAAATATGATTATATATTTATAATAGATATAAGTTGTAAGGAAAATACCGCAGAATATATCAATAATCATAGAAACATTGCTAATAAAGTCATATTACTTGACCATCATATTACAGCTATGAATCTTAATAAATATGATTTTTGCTCTCTCTGGGGGGATAATCCGGAGGATGGTTTTTCTCATAAATATTTTAAAAATAAAAATATAAATGGTCATGCAAGCGGAACAACTTTATTATTAGATTTTTTATATTATAATGGCATCCCTGATAGAGTGTATGAAAATATAGATAAATTTGCTTTTAATATAGGTATTTATGATACTTGGGATTGGGTTAAAATATTTAATAAGGTTATTTTTCCAAAGGAATTGAATAAATTATTTGATTTATATGGATGTCAAAAATTTGAAGAAAACATATTAGAAAAGCTTAATAATAATATTTCTGATTTTAATTTAGATAATATAGATAGGATGCTTTTAGATATTGATAATTTAAAATGTGAGGAATATATAGAACGTAAAGCAAAAGGGTTTAGAGAAAGAGTAGTAACTATAAATAATGAGGATTATAAAATATGTATTGGAATAGGTGAACAGTATCTTGATGAACTTTTTGATAAAATGGAAGAATATTATCCATTAGTTGATTTTTATGCCATATACACCGGGTTTGGAATATCCCTAAGAAGTAGGGAAAATGCATTGCATAAAGAACCTATAGATGTATCAAAAATTGCGAAATATCTGGGTGGCGGCGGTCATAAAGAAGCAGCCGGTATTAAAATATCCCAAAATATATTAAATGATTTTTTTGACCATTTTTTTACAAAAATTCCAATAACATCAATAGGGAAAGATAATTATGTTTATGAAAAATAATGTATTTAATTTAAATAAATCACTTACAAATTGGAGTTTGACGAATGAATATTTTTTAGTAGGCAATATTCATAATAGTTACAAATTTGAAGAAAATAATAAAATCCGAACATCAGAAATTTTAAATTTTGAATTAAGGGAAAATATTATAATCTTTAGTACTAAGAATAGTGTTTATAATTGTAAGTTAGAGAATATTAATAAAGATAACTTTGAAATTACATTAAATAATTTGAATGAATTTACTGCTAAAAAAGTTTTTAATCTTTCTAAACAAATAAAAAATATACAAAAAGATTTTCAAAATGTACAAGAATCATTTGACCAATTAGAAATAAGGACTATATAACGTCCTTATTTTTTTTACCATTTTTTAAATATTTTTAAACATATAAATATAAAAATAAGAATATAGGAGAATAAAGATGTTTATGAATAATCGTAATTTGGGAAATAAACAATTATCGGATTGGGCATTAATTCCATTGGTAAATGGCGGCTTAGGAAGCTTTTGTTTAAAGGGCGCAATATATAATGATGATAGATTTAAAAAAGGTTCATATATAGCAACTTCGGCACTTAATGATATAAAAATGACAGGAAATGATATTTTCTTTATTACTGGAAGTGGAAGTGTATATCAATGTAATGTACATGAAATAAATCCTAATACATTAAAACAAACCTTACATAATATTCATGACTTTGCATATTCACAAAATCAAAAATTACTTAATCAGGCACAAATGGCAAATTCAGAGATAAAAAATGAATTTATCAATCAGGCATCTTCATTAGAAAATAATATTGATAAATTAACAACTGCTATTTCAAATTTCATAAACCCTTACACCCAGACAGCAGACGATATAGAAAGATGTCATTAAAAATTTATATAAGGAAGAGGAATATATTATGATAAAAGCAATAAACTTAAATACAGATTTTTTAATTGAAAAATATTATAATTCTAAAGATTATAGATTATATTTTGTAGAAGAAGGAGATAATTTTTATTCTTGTTGTGATGGAAATACTTTAAAGGATATTATAGATGCATCATGTCATGGGTTTCATTTTATAGCTGTAAATAAAAATATAAATATATTAGAAAATGAAACAGGGAATATCCCGTTCATAAATATATCTGATATTGAAGAAGATGTCAATGAAATGGAATTGGAGATTTAATTAAATATGTTTAGAATACAGGATTTTATAAATGAAAGTAATAATTTTATAAACAATACACACATAGATACCGGTACAGAAGCTTTTATGGTAAGATTTTCAGGAATTGTAGCTTTAACAGAATATTATAAAAATAAAAAATCCAACGATATGGATATAAAGTTTGGTGCAAAAGGTATATATGTTAAAACTAAAAAAAATCTTAAATTATCAACCGGAGAGATAGTTGAATTTGATATAAGTATAAATTTTAAAACATGTATAAAAAAGACTGGGAATATTATTCCTGTTTCAAAACTACAAAGTAAATATGAATTAACAGTAAGTGATAAATTTTTAAAACTGGATAATATAGAGATTTTTTATTATGTACCTAATTATGAATTTAATTCTCAAAATGGAAAAATCGAAAAGACAAATGGAAAAAGAATAGCATATTTAACACCATTTGAAAAAATAGATAAAAATTGGACTATAGATGATATTGCAAAAAATATAGATTTATCAGAAGTCGAGTATGTATATAATGATGAAATAGCTCAAAAAATATTGTTACAAAATATGATAACTCCACATTATTATGATACTTTATTAAAATCCTTCAAATTAGATAATGGTGAATATGATATTATTGCTTTGGGAAATTATGTAAAAGAATATATGATGGAAGATGATATAAATTTAGATAGATAAAATGGACAAAATGATATAAGGTTCGCAAAAATTTCTAACATATAAAAAATAGAAAAAAAAAGAAAGGATTGTGAACATTATATGGAATTTTTATCAATAATAAATTTTTGCACTACTATTATTCAATATCTGGGTCTAATTTATTTAATTGGAGCAATAATATATTTGATACTGTCAATAAGAGATGATGATGCAGAAGGTAAACACAGAAGTATGATAAATTTAGTTATGGGAATTATGTTATTGACAACTAAAGTTATAGCTAATAGCATGTTATCTTTATTAAGAATAGATGAAAAAGGATTAGATGAAAATCTTATTGAAGAAATACCAACGGATGTGCCGGAAACATCAGATATGCCATCTTTAGTGCAACCGGATTATTCCGGAATATTGATAAAGACATTGATAATTGGTGGTGTAATTTTATTAGTTGCTGTCTCCGGATATATGATAATAACGTATTTAATTCCATTTATAAAGCAGAAGATTGATGATAAAGAAAAGGCTAAACTTGAAGAAGCTCAACATGAATCATATCTTAAAACTGCTACTCTTAGTGAGTTAGCTACAGATTATTTTCGCCAGAATAAAACGCAATTAGAGCCTTTGAATACCTATTATGACCCAGAAATGGAAGCATTGATAGAAAAGTATAAGGTTGCTCCAAAGAAGAGTACCATTGTAGCAAAGAAAATAGAGCAGCATAATAATATGAATAAGTTAAAACAGGGGAATATGTAAAATATATTAAAAGAGGAGTTACGCTAACAATGTAACTCCTTATATTGTATTAGAAAGGAATTTATTTTTATGAATAAATCAGAATTACAACAAAAATTAAAATATGCTGAACAGTTGAGAAATCAATTAAATAATATTGAGGAAAATATAATAAATGAATTAAAAGCAGATAAAAAAAAATATCCTGGATTTTATAATAATGGACAATTAAACCGTGCAAAAATATTTGTTTCAAATGTTACTAGAGGCATTGATAATGCAACTGAAGCTATAACTAGAATATCAAATTTAAATATTCCCTTAGAGGAAGATAAAAAGACAATATTAAATTTACCAATAATAAATATAGATAAAGAAACATTAGTTCCGGAAATATCTTTAGATACCGGAAAAGGAAAATTAACAATGTATGCAAATTATATAGATAATCAAATGGGTATGTTTTTAGAAACTACAAAAGAAAATTATTATGATTTAGCATTAGCTGAATTTAATCAAGAAAATTTAAAAAGACGTTCTTATGACCCGGATATAGATTTATATATATGGGGAAATCAAAGTTCTGAAGATTATACTAATAAATTTTCAATAGATATTGATACTTTTGAAGATAAAGAGTTAGATAAAGACGATATTTAATAAAAAGGGGGATATATGACTGTATATATTTATTTGTTAATAACTATACCAATTCTTTCATTAGGAGCTGTAGTATCTTTTTTTTCTACATACAATTTCAAGAAAAAGGAATATGAATCACTTTTGAAAAAAGATATTAATTTAAAAAATATTTCAAATGAAATTAAACAAATTTTAAAAGATAAAAATTATAATAATTTATCAAAAAGAGAACGTATAAAAATAATAACTTTTCTATGCAATGAATATAATATGAAAAAAATAGATATTTTAAAAATAATTAAAAAGGACTTTATATAGTCCTTTTTTTAATTAAAAATCGCAAATTTCATTATTTTTTAAACATATAAGTATAAAAAATATGTAAGGAGTATAAATAATGAAGATTTGTGAAATAATGACAAAACCTATCCGTTTAATAGAAACTTTTGCAGGATATGGTAGTCAAGCAATGGCATTAAAAAGATTAGGAATATCATTTGAGCATTATAGAGTAGTAGAATTTGATAAGTATGCCATTAAGAGTTATAATGCTGTACATGGTACTAATTTTGAGCCAACAGATATTCGAAATGTAAAGGGGGTGGATTTAGGGATAACGAATACAGATAAGTTTACATATATACTAACATATTCGTTTCCATGTACGGATTTATCAACAGCAGGCAGACAAGCAGGAATGAGTAAAGGTAGTGGAACACGTTCGGGACTATTATGGGAAGTAGAGAGGTTATTAAGAGAGTGTACTGAGTTACCACAAATACTTTTTATGGAAAATGTTCCCCAAGTACATAGTAAAAAGAATATGGATGATTTTGAGCAGTGGTTAAATTTTCTTGAAAGTTTAGGATATAAAAATTATTATCAGGATTTAAATGCAAAAGACTATGGTGTTGCTCAAAGTAGAAAAAGATGTTTTATGTTTTCGTTTTTAGGAGATTATGAATATTGTTTTCCGGAACCTTTTAAGCTAAATAAAACAATAAAAGATTATTTAGAAGAAAATGTTGCCGAAAAATATTATATAAAAACTGAAAAAGCAGATAAACTTATACAATCTTTAATAGATAGAAGTATTTTATCAAATATAGATGAACCGAAAATATGTAGTAACGGAACTTTAGTTATTGAGGGGATAAATCAATTAGGTAATATCATGAATGAAAACGGTTTTACTAATCCGCAATGTGGTAGAGTATATGACATTAATGGATGCTCACCTACACTTAACAATTGTGGTGGGGGTAATCATGAACCTAAAATTGTAGTAGAAGATAAGATAATTGTAGCCATGAGAGGAAGAAATCCTGATAATCCATCAGACCGCACAACAGGCAGTCCTACGGAACAACGATTAGAACCCAATTCACAAGGAATATGTAATACCTTGACAACAGTAGGAAAGGATAATCTTGTACTGGAAAATATTGTTATAGGAGGCCTTCAAAAGCATCAATCTATAAAAAATGATGGCGTATGTACTACATTAACAAGTGCAATGGGAGCCGAGGGCAGAAACATACCTATAGTTTTAAAACAGTATCGCATTCGCAAGCTAACTCCAAGAGAATATGGTAGGCTTATGGGCGTATCAGATATAGATATTGATAAGATGATGACGGTAAATAGCAATTCTCAATTATATAAACAGTTTGGTAACAGTATAGTTGTAGATATGATGTATTATTGCTTTAAAAATTTATTTATATAACTGTATGATAAATAGAAGAGGAATTATAATGATAAGGTCTATCATTAAACTCCTCTTATTTTATTTTTTAGGATTGTTTTTCTTTTTGTATTTCAGCTTTTAAGCGTTTTATCTCATCATTATATTGCTTTATTTCTTCAGCACTCAAAAGACCTTTATTTCTTTGCATATAATCTATTACACCATATAATCTTGTTATACTCATGATACTTTTATTACCTCAAATCTATTTGTTCTTTTTCATAATCATTTACATTATCTCTTCTAAAGTGGGTTCACCTGTTGGCATATAATGCCTTTATTAATTCCAAATAATTCACTCATATTAATCCCTTTCTATATCTATATCATTATCTTCTTGTTTCATTTTATTTATTTTGGCTGTAATTTTTACTTCTAATTTATTTTCAAATTTTTCCTTAAAATCATCAAAATCCATAAGCATAAATTTTTTAAAAGCAATCATATCTTTCACTTCATCACTAATTATTACATGTATGGAATTATCGTCAATTTCAGACGAATAAAGCATGGCATTATCATTAGTTACAACTAATGTATATGGGTAAGATTCTAACGTACATGTTCCCATGCTTGTGTCTTTGATAATCTTAAAAATTTCATTTTTCCATTCTGTAAACGCATCTAATCCTGTACGAGCTAGAATATCAGTATCATTTGTAAATATAACCGCATCCACCTCTTTTTCAAATGCTTTTAATGCGTGAGTACCCTGAGCATAATTCTGTAAGACTTTAGGTGTTTTTATTTCTGCCAGTATATATGAGGCATTTAAGTAATACTGGGCAAAATTTTCACACAAATATTTTTTCCATTTTAAAATGTTCTCGTGTGAAATATAACAATAAGCACCTAAATGTTCAAACAGCGTAGCTAATCGTGAATATGTATATTTTATGTTGTCATTTATAATAAACTTTGCCAGATTTCCTAAAAATGACTTTTCGGGATTATTCATTTCATTTATGATAAAGTCCGTTATTTCAGATGGAATATTAAAGTTACAAATCTTTCCGTCTATAAAATCAAAATGGTAAGTATTTACGAGAGGCTTATCAGGTTTTTCTCTAAGGGAATAAATTTTATCCATATCAATTTTTTGAATTTTTCGAATTGATAAGTCTAAACTATCCTGAGTGTAATGAATTTTAACATCATTTCTAAATTCATTATTTTCTTCATTTGTAGTATATGAAATAGAGTCGTCATATAAATTAACTTCCATCGCATTAAAAATTTCATTTAATGATAATAAAAAATTCTTAACCTTTTCATCTTTTGGTTTCATTTCTTCTTTTAGTATGTTATATACTTTAATTTTATCTTTTAAACTTGCCGATATATTTATCATATCATATTCTCCTTTATCGTTTAAAGTTTCAGTTCTATTTCTCATATTATTAATCCCTTTCTATGCCGGCTTGTTCATGTTCAAGTGTAGTTATAAGATTATTTATATATGGAATATCACTCATATTAGATAATTCATCTAAAGATTTATTACAATCTAATAAATATGAACTCATACCATACCCATATTTATCATATACATATATATCAATATCAGTAACTACAACTGGAATTGATATTTTATCAGGTAAATTTAATATTTCTGCTTTAAGTGAATTATTGTATTTTAATACATCATATATATATTCATATCGTTCATCATCATACATATTATTATATATACGTCTTGGTATACCTAATATATCAGCAACATTAGATTTTGGCATACTATCTAATTCAGCTATAACATCATAAATATCTATATTCCACTTGATATTTGTTATATATATTTCTAAATCTTTTAAACATTCTATACCTTTTAATGCATTTTTATACATAAAATCATCAACTATATTATTGTCTATTTGTGCAATAGAATATACCACATTTTGTATTAGAAATTCTTCATCTTGGTCAACAGTAGAAATTATAAGCTTATGTTTAAAATCAAAATCATCCGGAACATCTACCTTTGATATAACACCATAATTCATATTATCAATTTGTACATATTTTCTAACATCTTTTACAGCATCATCTAAATATTTTAAATAATATAATTTTTCATCACTATAATCATATTTTTTATCATATATGTTATTATAATTATTATCATTTGGAGTTAATAATTTTCCAACATCAACTAAATATGCTTTCATTTTTAATATTCTTCCTTTTCTAAATTTCTATCCATATTATTTCTTTTTATTTTTGAGGATGATAATATTTTATCTTCGCCTATTTTAAATGATAATATAATATCTTTCGTAGTTACATTTATATTAAATAACGCAGTATTGATTTCTTTTTCAATTCTTTCCTTAACAATATCTATTGCTGGCATATTATATAATTTATTATTTGGGTTTCCTTTTATCTGTTCTGCTAATTCAGTTATCATTTCTTGTGTCTTAGGGGTATAGAAGCTTGAATTTTCATGTACTAATATCCATGCTTCTCCTCTTAAATTATTTTCAACTTCATTCATATTCCCTGTAAATAAATTTTCTAAAGTATTTTTAGTTATTGGCATACTAATATCAATATTTAATATTTTATTTGTGTTCATAAAATTTCCTCCATCTTTATTCTAATTCAATATTCTCTAATTCAATATCCGGTTCTTTATCTGTTAATTTATCCTTTTCATTTATATATGTAATAGTTATATCCGGGACATCAAGTAATAAAACTTTTCGTCCATTCATTTTTGTGATTTTGTCATTTTTTGTTATATATTCACCATTTATATATTTATATATGAATGGTGCTTCAACTGCATTAACACATTTTAATTCATAGTTTTTATTCTGTTTTGATAAAGCCTTATATGATTTTATATAAGCCTCTGTTCCTTTTATTTTTCCAAGTATAAATAATTCATTTTTAAAAACACTCCCAAATGGAACATATTGAAGTTCATTGTTTATTAAAAGTTGCAGTTTCGGACCGGTTATATTTTGTGGGGCTTCAATAATTATTTCATCCGAACATATACTATAAATATTTTTCTTATCTATAATCTTATTATCTAACAATCTATTTAATAAATCATACATAATCTTATTTTCATAAGTAACTTGTCTCTTAGGGTTACAATTTCCAAATATTACTTGTCTAATATATTTTGATTCTGCAAAATAATCTATATCTGTAAATTGTCTCATAAAATCTTTATAATTCAGATTATCAAACAACGGGACATTATTTGTTTTTCCAAATATACATAAAGCTGAAAAATTAGCTTTACACATATCAATACTTATAAATGTTTTTCCAATATTATTTTCTTTATATATATTTGATTGGGATAAATTATTATTTTCTCTTTTATTTGGTTGTATTTCTTTTATATCTATATTTTCTAAAGCTTTGTAAGTCTCACTATTTTTTATATATTGAATAACTCTATCCTTTAAATTATTATAATATTCAAAATATACTTGTTCATTATTATTAAATTTTGTAGCTATCATTTTGATAAAATTATTATATTTTTCTTCATATCCCATAAGTGATATTCTTAAACTAAAAAGTGGTTCTTCAAATATATTGATTGGGATAGAGTAATCCTTACAGAATCGTTCTCTTAATTTTTCAGTAATCATATTATTATCTCCTTTTATTTTCTATATTATATATGTTAAGTATATATGTTAAAAAATATAGAAAATAACCATATTTTTACCGCATTTATACATATATAAATAAGATTAAACTCCAAGGAAAGGTAATAGAAATGAAAAACAACCAACTTTTTTTATTAAGAAGTGCTCAAAATAATGATATTGTAATTGCAGCAAAAAGGACGTTTCAAGACATAAATGAATTTTTATTTTTAAATAGTGATAAATGTGATTATTATACATTAAACATAAATAAAAATGATTATACTTTTACAACATATAAAGAATTTTATGAACTTTTTAAAAATAAAACACATTTTGATATTTTGGAAAATGATAAAAAAATATTAGATACAGTATTAAATATAAATAAAGATAAAATAATACAATTATTTTCATTAGCAAATAAATATCCAGATAATGTACAGCAATATATTAAAGATATTTATATGGAATTAAAACTTACACCAACAAATGCTAAAAATATGTCACAATTGTTTAATGAAATAAGTGAATTATTTTATAAAAATGAAAATGGAAAAATAATGTTAAATAAACCAACAGAAAAATATTACAAAGAATGTATATATAATTATTGTTTTGATTTTATAAATGAAAATTTATCTCAAAAAGAAAATGATGATTTAGAATTATGACATTTTGGGGTTAATCTTTTCCTCTCTTAGGGGAAATGTGAACCGGATGGTTCACCGAAGAATAAGTGTATTATTTTTAAAAAATAATAATTCTAAGACTATTTTTTGTACATAATTAAACATATAACAATAGGAAATAAATTTTAGAAAGAAATATTGGAGGAATAATAAATATGAAGGTAAGATTTGACGCAAGACATTATGAGACAGTAAGAAGATATGCAGATAGAGTATTAGATGATGAAACAAAAATGGTTAATAATAGAGTTATTGAATTAAATGAGCAGGAATTTGAAGATATAAAAAATGATTTATCTGATATAGATTTTACAATCCCTGAAGCTTTAAATAGAGGAAATCAATTAACAATAAGAGATTTAAATGATATAGAAGAATATATAAAAAATATATATGAAGAAGAAACAAATATGTCATATGATGATTTAAGTGATGATGAAAAAACAGAATATTACAATGTTCATTATCAAGAAGCATTAGATGAATTAGGAATTGATTTAGATAATTATAATCCTGTATTAAAAAATACAAGAATTTATAGAAATACTAATGAAGAAAGCTATGAGGCATATGTAGATAATAGACAATTCCAAGATGAGGGTTATGAAGATGAAAATTACGGAGATGGAAATATAGAATATTAATACATAAATGGAGAATAGTATTTTACTAGTCTCCTTTTTTTTAATTTTTTATAAATAATTTTACATATATAAATAATAAAAAAAGAAGGAGAAATAAAAACATATGAGGGAAATTGAAATTAATGAATGGATGTCATTTGAAGATATAATTAAACAATGTGAAAAAAATTTTAGGGCTTCAAATTATATAGAAACTATATTAATCCCATATTTAGAGCAGTTAGGGTTTAGTCAAAATGATAAGAATAATATTATAAAATATTCTATAAATGAGATAAATATAAATGCCGACCATTATATAAATAATGTAAAAAAAATAAAACAATTAGATAATGTATATGCTTCTTATGAGATATTTCCAGAAAAATTTATAAATGGATATTTCTTAAAAAAAATATTAGAAATGCCTATTTATAAAAAATATATTGTATCTACAAAAGCTAATGTCTTACAATATCCGGATAGATTATCATTATTATATAAAAATGAAACCAGTATTTTATGTTTATATAATAAAAAAAATAATATTTATATCTTAAAAGAAATCAATTTTAATTTTAAACAAGGTACAAATTTTATTATAACTTTAAATAAATATATCAACATGACAAACAAAGAATTAGAAGAACAAAGTTATAAATATTGTACAGATGAAGAATAAAGGAGAAAATAATATGGCAAATTTAATAAATGATAAAAATATATATCTTCAAATAGGGGATAAATTAAATAAACATTTTGGAACATTGATTCCAATTGATGAAACAGAATATATTTCTTATTTATCATTACAAGCAGTATATGATATATACCCAAGCATAAATGCAATTATAGAAGATTCAGATTTAGGGTATTTAGATATTCCATTATACAATATAGAAAAAAATCCATTATATTATAAAATTGATGAAAATATACATGTAATATTTAATGATTATAATTATGATTTTATTACACATGTTCCGGATATGAATTGGGAATCAGGGGAAAAAGAAAAGTATAGAGAGTTACAATTACAACAAGGGCTTATTACGGAAAAACAATTAAAAGAAATAAAAAATGTAGAAAATATGTTAGAAGACCCGGAACAAGAAATATAGGTGAAAAATATGGAAATTAGTGAATTACTTTTGAATGATTTCCTATTAACCGATTTTGCTATACATCTGGGAAAATTAAAATGTAAAGAATATAATCAATTATATGGGCAAAATAAATTTATAATAACTAATAAAAATATAACTGAGTTAACAAATAGTATAAAAAATATAACTATAAATTATAAACCGTTTACTTATAAGAATTTTTGTAATTTTCAAAAAGAACATCCCGAAGAGAACGAAAATGAAGCTTTTAATAAAGCCTTTATTGCAATACATGATAATCAATGTGGATATATTTCAATTGAATTATATAATGATAAATTATTATTTGAATTATGTGAATTGGAAACACATGGGTTATTAAAAGATATAGAAGAGTTATTAGTTGGAAATAATAAATTTGATTTTAAATATATATATCAAACTGCAAAAGAAATGAATTATAAAATAGATAAAATAAAATCAATCAAACCATATGGATATATAGGTACAAATAAATATATTATCAACAATATCAATAATGTTGAAGCTTATGCATTAGATTATCCATATATAGCTTATGAAAAAACAAATAATGCTTTATGGTTCAGAGGTGCATTTAATTCCGAACAAGAAATGTACCAATTATTATTGGATAAGTCAAAAAATATACATTTAATTGAAAATCCATATTATGGAAAAAATGTACAAGAAATAAATGATTATTTAGAAATAATTTAATAAAATTATTTTCATTTTTTGATAAAAAATTAGGATTTTTTAAAAATAATTTCACATATAGATATAAAGATAATATAAATAGAACTTTTTAATATGAAAAAAAGTAATATTAATAAGGTTCACAATAAAAAAGGAGAAAATAAATTATGAGTAAGATTTACAGAAATAAGGAAACGGCATTAAATGTACTTTCCGGAAAAATTAAGTCTGTAGCAGAAGATGGATTAAGTATGATAGTAGCGTCACAGGAGTGGAAGCAGCATACAGATGATAAAACCGGAAAAAGATATATGGAAGCAAATCCGGTAGAGTTTGTAGCAAGATGGGCAATTCCTGTACCAGATGATACATATCTTGTAGGAAATGATGTTACTGTTGTAGGGTATGGACAGGGAAAAGAGAATGGTCATCCAAGAATTAATGTTGAGCAGATACTTACAAGAAGTGAAGTATATAAGAGTGAAGAGTTAGATGTGGTAAGGGGACTTGTAAAATTTGCAAGTTATAATGATGAAAAGAATGCAGATGGAACACCTAAGTTAAAGCAGGATGGACAAACAGAGCGTAAGCCTCACTTTGACATTACCGTAACATGTCGGGATGAAGAGAATGATAGATGGGTAAATCATATATTCCCAATCTATAATACAAAAAATAATCCAAATGAGATAGATAGATATAAGAAGAAGTTTGCGAATTTTGATGATAAGACAAATAGAGCACTTGTAACTATTGTAACTTCTCCGGGACAGGAACCATATGCTGTAACCAAGAGTTATAATGGAGAAGAGAGAGTATTTTGGAATGTTAGACATATGGGTATTAAGTCTTTTGATTTAGAAATGATAGATGAAAGAAAAAAGACAAAGGATACTCCGGCAGTTGAAACAGAAGCAACCCCAGCTCCAGAAAATACTCCTACTCAGGATGAAGCTTCTGGTTTTGACCAAGATTTTTCTAGCGAGTTTGAGTAAAAAATATATATATAAAGATAAATGGAGTAGAAAGTCATCTGCTCCATTTTTTTATGATAAAGGAGATAATATAAATGGATAATAAATATATAGATAAAGAGGTTCATAAATTACAAATACAAGGTTATACATCAAGAGAGCTATCCAGAGAGATAGAAAATAGAGAAATCCCTGAACAGGAATTACGATATTTTGGTGTTATAAATAGTGGATTAGTTAAAGATAATAATCCATTATCTTTTTATGATGATAAAGAATTGATTGCAATAAAAGATAGGATGGAAGCTTGTGAAGCTGAAGAAATGTACAATTCTTATTTAGAAAATCTTAACTTTAATGAAAAATCTAAAATTGAAGAAAAAGAAATTTATGAGTTATGACAAAATAAGTAATATTTTTCATTATTATTAAACATATCTTTATAAGAGAAATATAAAAATAAGAGGAATATAATATATGAAAGCAATCATTACTAGAAAAGTAGATAATACTGGTATTATTGTAGGTAGATTAAAAAGTGAAAATACTTTATTGTATGAAAATGAAGATGGATTAAAAACGATTTTATTAACCGGGAATGTAATAGAAACACAACATAATGATATTGTTGCAATTGGTATATTACATAAAGATGAAAATGAATTTGAAGTTATTCAAATGGAAAGTTTATTAACTCAAAATGATACTGAAAATTATTATTTTTTAACGAATGCTGAACATAATCTATATGCCACTATATTAAAAAATTCAACAATAAAAGAAATTAATACCAGATATAATAAAAATGGTGGAAGATATACAGAACTTATGGCAGAAGTAGATAAAAACATATATATACATTGTAATATAAATGCATATAAGGATATAAATGAATTAAGAACTGAAAATCTGGTAATTTTTGGAATCAATCCATATGACGAAAGAAGTGAAGAATATGGTAAGGGCTATGCTGTTAGAAAAACAACACATTATTATTGTGGATATGTGATTCAGATATTAAGCTAAAAAAAGGAGAAAAGTATGATTAAGAAAACATTGAATTTGAATGAAGTTGTAAAGATACAGAAGTTCGTATCTAGTGCATCAATACAGAATTATGATATTGATGTTATTTCCGGAAGATATATTATTGATGCTAAGTCTATTATGGGAATTTTTAGTTTAGACCTTTCTAAGCCAATTAACATTTTAATACATGCCGATGAAGTAGAAGCTAAGGATTTTCTTGATGTTATTAAGAATTTCGAGGTATAAGTAATAAAAAAGGACTTTTAAAGTCCTTTTTTTCTTTTTATCAAAATACGGGCATAAGGTATTTTTGTATTTCCATCTTTATCGTAGTAACAACATAATACATTATTTGCAACATAATTTCCTTTATTTCCTTGCTCAAAATATTTATTTAAAAACTCATTACCAATAGGCTGCATTCCTAATAATTTTGCCGATTCACCATAACCAATTCCAATAATTTGAAATTGTTCCGGATTATATTTATCAAGAAAAGTGATAGATACTCCCATAATTCCGTCATAGTTAAATGGAATGTCACTTATTTTATCAATATTTATAGCATTATAATTATTATATTTATAAAAAGTATTACAAAAATAATTTGTTTGTAAATTTAAAAATTGATGACGTTTTTCAATATCTAAATTTGTAAAAACTGAAATAGCCGGAACCTTTCCATATTTATACCCATCATTAAATGACTGAGTAATTTTTATATCCCATTTATCATAATTATCAGCTAAACGAAAAATACAAGTTTTATTTACAAGATAGCCTAGCCATAACTGATTATTTTTAATAGCATTAAATATATTTTTATATGTAATGGCATTATTATTTCCCCATATGATAAAATGTTTATTATATTGTAATAATTGAGCTATATACTGTTTAAATAAACTAAATGGGGGATTCGTAATTATTATATCTGCTTCTTTTAAAATTTCTATACATTCATTGCTCCTAAAGTCGCCATCCCCCCTAAGAGGAGAAATAATTCCATCATTTATATCATTATCATTTTTACCTATATATTCAATTTTATATGATATATTTTCTGCTTTATAATGTGTTGCTATCAGTTTCTTTAATCCTAATTTATTAAAATTTATATGAAAGTATTTCCAAAAATTTGAATATTTTGGATTATCACAATTACAATATATTATTTTATTTTTAAAATGTTCCGTATAATGTAAAAGTTCATCTTCTATATCATTATACATAGTATAAAATTCATCATTTTTATTTCTCATAGCTGTATGTAAATTATTATTTTTTGCCATTTTTATATTATCCTTTTTCATATATTATTACTTATATATGTTTAATTATATTTAAAATAATAATTATTATTGTCATATTTATTTTTCATTTTTCCTCTCTTAGGGGGTATATTTTAAAATTATTTTCACATATACATAAAGAAAAATATTATATAAGGAGTAATAAAAATGGAAAATATAAAGATGTATGATATTGTAAAATTTGCTTATGAAAAAGGATATTTTATTATAACGGATGAAAGTAATTTTGGTTGTGATGGATTACATTGTGAGACTACACAATATCTTAGAAATGGATTTTATTGTTTTGGTGAAGATGGTAATAGTTTTGAAGGTACAGTGGATGAATATATTCAAACAAGAGGAATGGAATGTATTTTTCAGTCAATAGCCGATACTTTAGAGGATATGATAAATTATTTTCCTGAAGAAGTATATGGGTATTTGCTAGATATTAAAACAATTTGCAAAGATAAAGGAAAAATAGATGTTTATCAAAATACTTTGGATTATTATATAAATAAAATTGAAGAGGTAGTTGATAAGGAGTTTAACAAGGAGTAAATATGAATATTATAAATAAAATTACAAAAATTTTTTTTAAAAATAATAACTTTCAAAATATAAACACTACTACATATATTCCGAATGAAGAGAAAAATGAAATTAAATCTATATATAAACCTATAAAATTTTTAGAAAAATATAAAAATATAGATGATGGTATTTCAAATTCATTAGCATCTTTACATCAAGATGACAAAATATCTATTGTTGTAAAAGGAACAACATTAGGAGACAGTGCCGGAAGACCATTTGAAGGATGGTGGGATACTGAAGAAATAGAAACCCAAATTGATAATACCGGATTATATGATGAAATAAATGAAATAACAGATGATACTGCATTGACATGGGCAATATTATCTGGATTAAGGAATAAAACAGATGAAGAAACTTATGAAGAAAGTTTTAAAAATAAATTATATGAATATGGGTTTAAATATACCACATTTGGATATGGTCCGGGTTTTATAACTTGGCTATATAGTGGCAATCAAAAGCCATATAATAGTTATGGAAATGGTTCTGCTATGAGAGTAAGTTCATGTGGTTGTTTTGATAACATTGACGATGTAATAGAAATTGCTAAGTTAAGTGCAATGCCAACACATAATCATCCAGAAGGTATAAAAGGAGCTGTCGTAACAGCGGTATGTATATGGATGGCTTTTAATGGGGCAACAAAAGAAGATATATATGAATATGCATTAGAGCAGTATTCACCTGAAGAATATGAAGTAAAAATAAATGTTCCATTACAGAACCAACATTATGCTAAAAGTACATATTTAACATGTCAAGGAACAATTCCAAGAGCAATAAGAGCATTTTATGAAAGTAAGGATTATGAAGATTGTATTAGAAAAGCAATTTTAATTGGTGGAGATACCGATACACAAGCAGCAATAGCCGGGAGTATAGCATCTGCATATTATAAAAATTTTAATAATGAAAGTAATATAGTCTATGAGAATATACTTAATAAGTATAAAAAAGAACAAGAAATATTAGGAATAAAGGGGTAATGCAATATATGTCATTTGTATATACCGGAATAGGCAGTAGAGAAACACCACAAGAATATCTTGATATGTTTGAAAGAATGGGTGTCTGGTTAGGTTTAAGAGGAGGGATACTTCGTTCTGGTGGAGCTAATGGAGCTGATAGTGCCTTTGAAAGAGGAGCAGATAAAGTTAAAGCTATACACCCAGACCTTGGAGAAAAAGAGATATATCTGCCTTGGAAAGGATTTAATAATAATACATCATTGTTATATAATATTGACCATAATGCAATGGTAATAGCACAAAATATACATCCTAATTGGAATAAACTATCAGATGCAGCTAAAAAACTTATGGCTAGAAATACATATCAAATAATTGGACTGAATAATACTTTAACGGATTTTGTAGTTTGTTATACAAAGAATGGAAAATATATTGGTGGAACAAGTCAAGCAATGAAATTAGCGGATATGTATGAAATCCCAATATTTAATGCAGGAAATTATAAGAATAGTAAAGAAGCTGCAAAAGCTTTTAATATTTTTTATAATGAAATAATACAAGAAAAAAATAAACTTGTAGATGAAAAAGAAATAATGTAATATATTAAAGAAATGCTTCCTTATTTTTTTATAAAAATGTAATATATATATTTACAAATGCATATATATATGATATGTTTAAGATGTTTTTATAAAACTATTAAGGAGGTTAAGACAATGGAATATGCATTAAGAACAAAAACTGTCCAAGCTTTAAATAAGGCTATGACTGGGCAAAAAATTACAATTAGATTAGACCATGATTTACAAAGAGAAGAAGGACAATGGAATAAAAAGGCAAAATCGGATTTAATTGATTCTTTATTAAGACAATATCCAATAAATCCTATATATGCTATTAAAACTGATGAAAATGACTTTTCAGTTATTGATGGTATACAAAGATTATCAACATTGAGAGATTATATTGCAAATAAATTTGCATTAAGTAAAGATATTGAAGATTTGATTATTGATGGAGAAACTGTTAATATTTCAGGATTAAAATTTAAAAAATTACCGGAAAATGTACAGGATACATTATTAAATTCTGAATTACAGGTATATGAATTGACAAATTGGACTCCAAAAGATGTTAGAGAAATGTTTAGAAGACAGAATGCCGGAAAGCCACTTAATTCAAGACAGATGAGAGTAGTATATGAATCCGAAGTATTTAGTCATGTATTATATGAACTAGCAAATCATCCGTTTATGACAAAAATAATTACTCCGGCTCAGAAAAAGAGTGGTGTGGATAGAGATATTATTATTAAAACCTTTATGTTGATGTCTTCTAATCAGGAAAAAGAATTTACATCATTTACAAAAGATGATATGAATAATTATGTACAGGAATATGCTGATAGAAATATAGATAAAACGGAAATTTTGAAAGAAGCTTTAGATAAATTTGACGAAGCTTTTCCGGATATTAAATTACCAAGCTCCATTACAACTCTTCCGGAAATTTTATATTTAGGGTATAAGGTGATAAAAGATAAAAAATCATTTGCAAAATTAGTATCTGTTATAGATGACTTTGTTAATAATTATGATACGAATGAAGAATATAAAAAATATGTACAAGCTAGAACAACAAGTGCTGAAAATGTAACAGGCAGATTAGAATGGTGGAAGAATAAGCTTAGAGAAATGTAATTTTTTCCTTTCATTCGGGTAGGTTGTAAAAAAAGGAGTTACTATAATTAGTAACTCTTTTTTTATGATTTTATCTTTCTATATCTTCATCTATATCAATATTTTTATTTATATTTTGTAAATTTGCTATTGCACATAATGTATCAATACTTATTTCAGTCGGTTTTATTCCTTTTGTAGTTTCATTTATTAAAGGAGTATATAAATTTATTTTTTTATTAAGTTCATTATTTTCTTTTTCTATATTATTTTTATAATTCTCTAAAAATATTTCTAATTTTTTTTCAAAATTTAAAATAATTTTATCATATGAATTTATTAACAAGTCTTGACAAGCTTTATACGCATTTGGTGAATTATTAACTAAATTAGCTTTATTTATAATAAAACCAGAGCTATTTTTATAACATTCTTCGTTTATAGAAGAAAGTTCTATATTAATATGATATTGAGTTTCATTAATATTAAATTTAAAACTCTTTGATGTAAAAATAATGTGACAATTATTTAAATCATCTAATGATAAAATTAATTCTGCGTTATGATGGTCTTCAATACAAAAATTTATATTTTTTAATAATGCTTGATATTCATCAAAATATTTATATAAGTTTTTTAAAATATTGTGATATAATTCATCTTTTAAATCTTCATGCTTAGATAACAATTTATTAAATTCATATAAGCCATTTGCTTTTTCATGTGTATCTAAAATTTTGTAGTTTATATCTTCAACTATTTTAACAATATTTTTATTCGTTATCATTATCTTTCTACCTCATCTATTTCTTTATTATTTCTTAACCATTTTTCTTTACTATCCCAAATTTTACCATTACCATCAAATCCATTCTTAAGTAAATATTCATATGCTTCTTTTGTACTAATAGGTTTTCTTTTTTCAACAAATAAATTATTCTGTATATCAGCTATTTTGCTTACAAAATCTTGATTAGATAAATTATTTTCATATAACCAATTTTTAAGATATTCGTCATAATCTTTATCTTCTTTAGTTTGTTCCGTCTGAGGGGTGATTATAGTCTTCCCTGAAATTATTCTCTCAAAATAATTTTCCGTACATCTTCTATTATTTAAATAATTATTTAATCCAAAATCCATATCATTCAGTCCTTTTTTTATATTTTTATTTAAATATGTAAAAAATAAAATAAAAAATAGCCAAAAAATCACCATATTTATTTATATTTTAAACAGTTATATATATAAATAAAAATAACTTTTTAATGAATGAGGAATAAAAAAATGGAAATTAAAAATAGAATAGCAGAGCATAATTATTGTATAAAAGATAGAATTGAGTGTGGCATAGCACTTAAAGGAAATGAAGTAAAGTCAATTCGAAATGGAATGATAAATTTAAAAGGGAGCTGGGTAGCTATTGAAAATGGGGAATTATATTTAAAAGGCGTACATATTACAAAATGGGAAACTGCTAATTTATTTGATATTGATGAAAATAGAGAAAGAAAGCTTTTAGCCCATAAAAATGAGATTAGAAGAATGCTATCTGATGTAAAAATAAAAGGTATAACATTGGTTCCATTAAGAATTTATGAAGCAAATAATAAATTTAAATGTGAAGTTGGAATTTGTGAAGGAAAACATTTATATGATAAACGAGAGGATAATAAGAAACGAGTTATGGAAAGAGATATAGCCCGGTCTTTTAAGGAATAAATTTTATGAGTAATATTGCAGTAATAATTCCTTGTTATAATGAAGAAAATACAATTGCAAAAGTAATAACAGATTTTCAAGAAATACTACATGATGCAAATATATATGTATATAATAATAATTCAAAAGATAATACAGTAAATGAAGCTTTAAGTGCAGGAGCTATTATTAAAAATTGTTATATTCAAGGAAAAGGGGCTACTATTAGACAAGCATTTAAAGAAATAGATGCAGATATATATATAATGGTAGATGGAGATGATACATATTCTGCACAAGATGTTTTAAAAATGATAGAGTTAATTGAAAATGGTGCTGATATGGTGATTGGAGATAGATTATCATCTACATATTTTACTGAAAATAAAAGACCATTTCATAATTTTGGGAACAGATTTATGAGATTTATAGTTAATAAATTATTTTCTAAGGATATATATATAAAAGATATAATGACCGGATATAGAGCTTTATCAAAAAGATGTGCTAAAAATTTTCCATGTATATCTGATGGATTTGAGATAGAGACGGAACTTACAGCATGGGCATTATATAATAATTTAAATATAAACGAGTTTCCAATTCTTTATAAAGACCGCCCCGAAGGAAGTAAAAGTAAATTAAATACATTTAAAGATGGATATAAAGTGATAAAAATGGCTTTTAAATTAGCAGTCCAATGGAAACTATTAAAATAAGAAACATTAAGAAAGTTAGATGACGAAATAGCATTGAAAATATTAAATATAAAAAATGTTAAACATTTATATCATGGTGGTTGTGATGTATGTTTTGATATGACATTTAAATATGCTGATGATTTTATTTTTTCTTATCATCGGGGATTAGAACATTCATCTATTTCATTTGGAGATAATTATGTAGTTATAAATGATATTATTATTTGGATAAATGGAAAATGTTATTATGATTGGAATAAATGTAAAAAGACACAATTAAAAATAAAGAATGGAAATATTTTTATAAAAAATATAGAGGAACAAATAATATGAATGACTTTGAAGAGATAAGTACATATAAAAAGAAAAAAGCTTCTAATATATCAAAATCTAAAAAGAAGAGTAATCATAAACATAATTATCAAGAATGTTTAATTGAATATCCTTTAAAGATTTATTTTAACATTGATAACCGTGATGAACAAACCGCTATATGTAATGCAAGTTATTGTTCTATATGTGGAAAATTGAATGGTTCTAAAATTCAGGATACAATAAAAGAATGGAATAACTATTTTAATCGTTATGTATATAGGGATTTAACAAAAGAAGAACGAAAAGAAAGATATAAAGATTTACCATATTTTAAAATTGAAACACCTTTTCAAGAATATATTCCAATTTCAGAAATAAATAATCATGATTTTGATATTGCAAAAGAATAAATTTGAATGAAATATTCTAAATATAAAATAGTTATAAATATAAATAATATGATATATTTGTTGAAATGAGGGGATAAATACATTATGATAAAAATGATAAGGAAAGTTTTGTTTAAGTTTAACAATATCTCATTTGAAATTTTACTAAGCTTATCAAATTTAAAAAATCTAGGATAAGGAGATAGTAAGAATGTGTAATAAAAAAAATCTTTTAAGTGAAATAAATAAGATAGATATATATACGAAAAAATTGAAGGAAGCTACACTTGGAAAGTGGGTAACTTTTAGACAAGAAGGTATGGAACAAATTTTACATGGTAAAATTATAGATGTCACTTCAAATGGAGAGTTTACGATGAAATGTAAAAATGGACAAAAACGAGGAGCTTCATTAGAAGACATTTATGAGATTTTTGATACAAAAAAAGAATGTTATAAATATACAAAAGGAGATTGATTTTTATGATGAGAACATCGTTATAGACACAAAAATTAAGTGATTATCAATTACAAAACTATATAAAGGCATTAGATGAATATTAGATGGTTAGATGAAAAGGATAAAGATTTGGATAATGAAAAAAAATTATAATTTTTTGAATTTTTGTCAAAAAAATATAAATTTTCAAAAATAATTATACATATATAAATAGATAATGGGACAAGACATAACGATACCGACAAAATAAAAAATAGGAGAAAAACTTATGAAAGAACTTTATATATCTTTGAATATATCATATAGTAACTGGTCACTATGTAATGAGCATAGTTTAATTTTGATGAAAAAAGATAAGTAAAGCAATTTATAAATATATTTCAAATAAATATAAATGCCACTTGTCTAATATAAAGGGTCAATTAGATAAGTGGTATTTTTAATATAAAAAGATATATGCCCATATGGTGGAACTGGTAGACATAGCTGCCTTAGAAGCAGTAGCGAAAGCGTGAGAGTTCGAGTCTCTCTATGGGTATTTAGAAATTAAAATATACCTATATACATTCGTGGCTCAATGGTACAGCACCGGTCTCCAAAACCGACATTTTAAGGTTCAAGTCCTTACGAATGTGCTAAACAAAATTTTGTAGTTAATAAATAATAGTGGGGAAAAATATATATTTATTATTAACTATATATTACGCTCTTATATCCCAAATGGCAGAGGAAGCTGTCTCAAAAACAGTAAAGTATCGGTTCGAATCCGTTTAAGAGTACTTTTTAACATGGGTTATGTGTGCTCCCACCGTAAAACGCTTTGAGGTTAACTGGAGAACCAAGAGCAGAAATTAAAAGACTACCTTTTAGTTCCAGTCATGGCAGCATAGCATAATTGGTAATGCGCCAATCTTGAAAATTGGTGTTACGTTAATAGCGTATTGGGGGTTCGAGTCCCTCTGCTGTCGTTTTTATATTTGGTATGATAATGTCTAATTGGTAAGACGGCTCACTGCTAATGAGAGGACGCATCGTTATGGTGCTATGCAGGTTCAAGTCCTGTTCATACCGCTTTGTTTTAAATAGGTACAAAAGATACCTATTTTTTTTTATTTTAAATACCATTTTTTAATATATTTTAAACATATAAATATAGATAAAATATAAGGAGCGAAATATATTTATGAGAACATCTAGTCAATTAGGAATACAAGAACAATGTCCAAAACATCCACATAGCAATATTTCACAAATATCAGATGATATGATTAAAAAAATGGCGCAAAAGGATGTTGTATTAAGACTAATGCAGGGGGAACCTATTTCTATAAGAGATATATCAAATGAAATAAATGGATATATTTTAGGTCATGGGGTACAATGGGAAAATAATGAACAACAAAGAATATCTCTAGCAATCTGGACAGCAGAAATTACAAGATATATAGCGTATGCAAGTCAAAGAAGAACCGGAAAGTATTATTTTCCAACTGAATTTAATGATGATATGACTATAGATTTTTATGGAGAACCCGTAAAAGCTAAATGTGATTATTTCCTTGAAGATGGAGATAAAGTTATAGTCGGAAGAATAAAAACATCTTCATATTATAATGAATCTTCTGATTTGGAACAATATGAAACCTATGCATTGGGAAAATTAGGTGAAAAGTTATTTCCCGATAAAAAAATAATAGTTGAATATGACCATTTAGCAGATAGTCAAAATAATTCAAAAATAGATATGCAATGGAGACAGCCATATGAATTTAAGCGTATGCAGAAAATATCAACAATAGAATTTAATGAAAGAGCTAAAGATTTTTTTAATAGTAAAAGACAAGATGAAATAGCTCATCCACATATATGTACCCCGGAGGAGTGTGCAGGATGTAGTAATTATAATGTATGTAATTATGTTGAAGCAAATTTATCAGAACCTATTGAAGAAATAATTGAAAATAGTATAGACCCTGTAGCATCAGCCGAACAACAAAGAATTATAGATATTAATACAGGCTTATCAAGAGTAAATGCAGGTCCGGGAGCAGGAAAAACATTTACATTAGGAAAAAGAATAGCAAAATTAATACAGGATGGAAATGACCCAAGAGATATATTAGTGTTAACCTTTACAAGAGCAGGTGCAGATGAAATGACTGCTAGGGCTAATAAATATTGTGCAAGTGCAGGATTATTATTTGACCCATCAAATTTAACATCTACAACTTTTCATTCATTTTGTTTAAATCTTATAAAGGCTTATTATCAAGATTTTGGATATACAAAACCACCAATTCCAATTCCGGATGAAAGACGTTCAGGTATTATAAATGAAATTTTTGATATGCGTCCACATATATCCGGATGGGCATATACAAAAAATAATAAAACAAAAAAATATACATCAAATAATAATGCCGTAAAAATGGCAATAAAATGTTTTAATGATATACGAAAAAATAATTATACACGAACTTCTTTTTATAATGATATGACAAATGAAAATGATAATTGTATGTTAGCCGGTAATAATTATACACAGGCTGAAATAGATGTTATATTTGATATGTATGAAGATTATCAATTTGAATGTGAACGTCTGGGATATATTGAACAAGATGATATAATAAATTATACATTACAAATAGAAAATTTTCATCCATCTATTTGGGAAGATTTAGGATATAAACATATATTAGTAGATGAATTTCAAGATACTGATTTAAAACAAATAACTTTATTAAATAAAATAATAAATAATACACATTTTCAAAGCTTTATGGCAATAGGAGATGATAGTCAATCTATTTTTGCATTTAGAGATACTTCTCCGGAATTTTTCTTAAACTTTAGTGATTATTTTGGACGGATAGATAATGACCTTACATTAGTAGAAAATCATAGAAGTAATAAAGCAACTATTGACCTTGCAAACAAAATAAATGATTTAGCACAGGTAAAACTTGATAAGGAATTAATTGCTACAAAAGATGTAGGAATAATGCCAACTATACATGGTTGTTATTCTGCTAAACAGGAATATAAATGGATAGCCGAACAAGTAAAAGCTAAAATTGATACATGGAATGCTGAATATGAAGCACATCCAGAAAAACCAAGAAAATATCCAAAAGATATAGCTGTTATAATGTCAAAAGGTGATGAACTTAGAGCAGTAGCTTCTGAATTAACTAAATTAGGCATACCATCAGTTCAAATGTCACCTACTCCATTTATTGAAAATTCAAGAGTGTGTGCATTATGTACTTTTTATAAAAGTTTTGTAACAGGTAGTACACAAGGCTTTATAGATTTTCAAAATGTTATTACACATGGAGGATTAAAAAATAGTAATGCCGAAGAACTTGAACGAATAGCTATGCAAATAGGAACAGAAGTAAGAAATAGTGCTCATTCAGTAAGTAAATTTTTAGAATATGCCGATTTACTTGATGAACAAAAGAGAGATGAATGCTATCAGAGATTTCTTGATAAAATTTCAAATTGTACAGATATGAAAGAATTGGAAGATTTCTTTAGAGATTTTGACCTTTACGGACAAAATTCAAAATGTCCTAAAGAGGGTAGATATTCGGGTGTATGTTTAACAACTATTCATAGTTCTAAGGGTCTTGAATGGGATACTACATTTCTTTCTCTCTCTGGGTTGGATTCAGTAAAAAATCATTCTTTAACGGCAAGAGTAAATGGCATGAGTGAAGAAGATGAAATTATTCGTAAATGGTTTGTTGGTGCGACGAGAGCAAAAAATGAACTAATTATGTCTGGTGAATATATTGTAAATACAGATAATAAAATAAATTCTACAACACTTACTAATAATACATATACTTATAAGGCTTATCAATTACTTGGTAAAGTCTGGGATTTTAATAGAACAGAATATGCTAATGTTAGAAATGCAGAAAGAACAGAAGATATTACAAAACGTACTACAGGTATTGGACAAAATGGTGGATTACTTGGTGGAACTCTTAGAAATCCTTCAAGAGTTGCTATTGGACAAGGTGGTAATAGATTAGATATAAATCCGATTTATACCACTAGACATAATTATATAGAACAAAATACCCAAAGACCTGAAAATACAAATGTAGAACATCAAAATCTCTGTGCTGAAGAATTTGATGTTTAAATAATAATGAGACAACTATAATATTATAGTTGTCTTTTTTATAACCATTTTTTTGCCTTTTTTATACATATAAATATATAAGAATAAAAAAAGGAGATAAAAAAATATTATGGCAATTATATTTAATGGAAGAGAATGTTATTCACGTTATCTAACAAAAGATAATATTGTAATAGAAATTAATACACTTATAGATAATATTGATGATTTTTTTGATAAAGTTAGAACTAACACTTTAAATAAAGATGAAGCAATTATAACCGGATATAAAGCTAATGATGGACAAGTTGAAACCGTTGATAAATATATTTCTAATCATTACCAATCTAATTTAAATTTAATTTTAAATACAGATGGTTTTGAGGTTGAAGCAGAAGCCGCTATTCCTAAAAGACCAGAAATACTAATCGGTTATGAACAACATCATCAATTCCGTCAATATAAAAATTATGTATTTGATGATACTCCAATAGAAATTACTAATGATATGTTAATTACACAATTGAAAGCTGCTATGGGAATAGTTCCCAATATTCCAATTGAAGGTAAATCTATTAAAGAACTTCAAACTATTTCTAAATATGCAAATAGATTATATTGGAGTGTTTTAGGATGGGATAAAACTAAATTTCCTAGTACGGAAGCTATAAATTGTTATGCTAATTTAACAGATTATGAAAAAAGAATTATAAATGAAAGTAATCAAAACCCTGAAAAACTAATAGCTATAGCTATGAAATTAAAACAAAAGGGGCCATATACATTTAATAAATTACATGAAAGATTAGCTTATACATATAATGTTGATATGGCAGTAGAATTATCTACTAATCCTGCATTTATGGTTGATACTTTAAAACAAATAAATATTGATGATATGTCTGATACATGGCTGGAAAATATAAGTTCTCGTAGTAGAACCGGTCAAGTTAAATTTAATTTAAATATAGAATCTAATATTTTGTCATTTTCTGATAAAAATATAACAAAAGCTTTAAAATTATTAAAATATATAGATGAATTACCGGAAGATAAAAGAGAAGAAAGAGGTAGTTTTTTACCGGCAATACTAAATCATACTTTTACAGGCAATGTAATTGCTCATGCTTTAAATGACCCACAAATGATAAGATTTTATACAGAATTAGCAAAAGAATATGTAATACCTAAAAATATATTAGAGACGGCATATAATGATTATTACTTATTCTTAAATGCATTATCACGAGAATATAACAATATGTATAATGCTTTAGAAAATAAAAATTTATCGGATGAAGAATTAGCTAAATATGTTAAAAAGGCATATTATACTCCTGAAAATCAAAATGTAACCAGATTAAAAGAATTATTTATACCAGTATATAAAAGAGCACCGGGTATTGTAAATGAATATTTTTATGCACAATGTTATAAAAGAGGATTAAATCCTGAAACTAAAATTTCAGATATTGAACTACAAAAAATGGTAGATGGTTGGAAATTATCAAATGCACAGGTTCAAACAGATATTAAAGATATTAATGGAAAAAATGCAACAATAGCTACAAGTAAAAATATAGCTTTACTTGCATTTCTTGATGAATTTAATTATCAAGAATTAAAAAATGACCTTATAAATGTTATGGCAAGTAATATCTCTCCTGCTGAAATAAATATATTAGCGAAAAAAGGTTTTGTAGAATGGATAAAAGCTAATAAAGATATGAATACCACTGAATTAGCAGAAGTATTAAAATTATCATGGCAGGTTGATAAATTTAATAAAACCGATACTCCTACAGATATAATTTATAAAATTAAAAATAAAAAAGGTTTTGAAGATTGTAAAAAATATGAACAAAGTTATAATTATAAATTTGCGGATAATGATATTGCTATTAAGGGAAGACATCTTGTAGTTGAAATGGGAAAAATGAAAATGTATATGTTACCTGCTGATGACCTTCGCAATTTTACAACAGGTATTGATACTAATTGCTGTCAAAGATATGGTGGAGCAGGTGGAAGCTGTGTATGGAAACTTACTTCAGACCCATTTGCAGCTAATGTTGTTGTAGAACAAAATGGTAAAATTATGGCACAATCCTTTGTATGGGTTGATGTTAGTAAAGATTGTTTTGTTTATGATAATATTGAATTTGCAAATAATGATAAATTTAATACGGCTATTTTACCTCTTATCGGAGCATATACTAAAGAATTACCATATTCTAATGTACAATTAGGTATGGGTTATACTTGTTTAAACGGAGCCGCAGGATTTGGTAAATCAGGATTCAGCTCAGATTTATATTGTACAATGCCAACAACAACAGACCTAAGTCAACGACATGTATATAGTGATTATCATACGGGTGGAACAGGTGGTAGTTCAGCAAGAACTTTAAAAACAAATGGCATACTTGAAATACCATCAAAGTTTGTAGCAAGTAATGTAAAAGTTACAAATAAACCTGATGAACCTACTAAGTGGGATATATTAACTAATCCTGCCGTAGCGTTTTTATTAAATGATAATTCATTAGGAGTTCAAGAAAAAATTGAATATGCACAAAGATTTTTGGATAATCCGGATGAGGCTCTTCAACTTCAAGCTGTAACAAAAAGTCTTGATGCAATAAAAGGTATCGAGCATCCAAGTAAGGAAGTACAATTATATGTAGTAAATCATAATAAAGATTATGCTAAGTATATCCAAGACCCATGTGAAGAAGTATCTATATTACTTATTCGTGATAACCCAAAATATATAAAACATATTTCAAATCCTACAGATGAAATGTGTCTGGAATGTTTAAGAAAAAATGGATTATTATTAAAAGATATTCCTCAAAATAGATGGACAAATGAAATGATTTGGACTGCTCTTGAACAAAATAGTAGAATTATTGAAATTATTCCAAATCCATCTCCGGAATTAATTACTGCTTCTGTTAAAAATAATCCTAAAATACTGCTTTTATTATTAAGGAAAAGAATAAATATTCCGGATGAAGCTTATAAGGCAGTATTAAAACATAAAGATGCTAAGCTTATTTTAAGAAATATAAATTTACCGGAAAATATGCAAAGATACGCTATAGTACAGGACCCATATCTTATCAATGAAATTAAAAATCCTTCATATAATCTTATAAAACTTGCTGTTGAAAAGAATGGATTAACTTATAAAAATTATATGAATTTATATCCGGATTTAAAGTCAATTGCTATAAATTCTAATCCATATATTATTAGAGATTTAATGAAAACTAATTTTATAACTGTAGATGATATTGTTCAGGCAGTAAGAAAAAATAGAGCAGTATTAAATTGTATTTATGACAATTCTCTTAGAAATGAAGTTATATCTATTATTTCCACCCCGGAGAGAGCAGAAAGATTTACAGATGAAATAGATAATAGCTTATAAAATAAAAGAAGTAATGTGAAGAGTATATTTTCTCATTACTTCTTATTTTTTTGACAAAATTCTAAAAACTTTTCAATATATTTAAACATTTATAAATGAAAGGGAAATAAAACATATAATACTTAGGAGGAAATGCGTATGAGTAATAAATATTTTATTCCATTTGGAAAAATGAATATATTTGATAATAATGCTATATTTAATGATATAGATTATAAAAAAATTGGAGTAATAGATAAATATTATTGTATCAGTACAAATTTAAACAAAGATGAAATGAAAAAATTATTTCCCGGAGAATCCTCTATCTATGCCTATACATCCGAAGATGTAGATGATGGGGAAATGTTAGATATTATTCGTTCTAAATATAAAAATAGTTTTATTTGTGTAACAGAAGATGAACAATATCTTGAAGTATATCATCTGGCTGAAAGAAGTATCGGATTATCCTTAGAGATAGACGATATTGAATTGGATTTAAATCTAAAAAAAGATATGCTTAAAAGTATTAATTCTCAATTAAAAACAAATATCTATAATGAATGTCAAAGCATAAAGTCTGTAAAAAAATTCTTAAATAAGTGTCCCTATAAAGATTTTGAACAACAAATTAATAATGAAGTTATTGGACAACCTGTTATCAATGATATGATATATAATATTTATACTTATTTAGAAAGTATAGTATATGGACATGAAGATATTAAAAAAAATAATTTTATTATTACAGGTCCAAGTGGTAGTGGAAAAACATATTTTATAAAAACATTAAAAAAAGTATTAGCTGAAAACGGTGCTGATAAATTTCCAATAATAACTATAGATGCTTCATCTATAACACAAGAAGGATTTAAAGGCAAAAATATTTCCGCTATATATGAACAGATAGCAAAAGAATGTGGAGATAATGATACTTATGCTATTGTATTTCTTGATGAATTAGATAAAAAAATGATGCCAATATATGATGTCAATGGTGGTAATATAAATAAAACTATTCAAGGTGAATTACTTACTTTTATTGAAGGAAGTATTCGGAATAACTGTGACACTAATAAATGTTTATTTATTGGTGCCGGAGCATTTCAGTCTATTCGTGATAATAAAAAAATAAAAAATTCTAAATTACAAATTGGATTTTCAAATGCTAAACAAAATACTGAAGATGAATATGATATATCGTTTGATGATATATTAGAATTAGGTAGTATTCCGGAATTTTTAGGAAGATTTACTGGGGGTATATATAATTTTCATAAAATGGATAGAAATTCTATTCAGAAAATTATTTTAAAAATTACGGAAGAAATCTCACGAAATGAACCTGTTAATGTTATATATTCATCAAATGGATTAGAACAATTTATAAATTTGGCTAATACTGATTATGGCATTAGAATGTTACGAAGAGAGATTGTATGTACTCTAACTCCGTTATTTAGACAATTAAAAATTGATAATGCTTCTAGTCAAGAATGTTCTCAAATTCTTATTACGGATATTCAAAAAGCTGAAATTAAACCTATAAATGGGTACACTAATTAAAAGGGGAAAATAATTACAAAAATATTTCATTATAAGAAATATTCTCTCCTTTAAAAAATTTATATATTCTTTTTTAAAAAATAGTATTTTGCACCCCTCATTCCGCACTCTGCATTCCGCACTCTCTAGGGGGGTGCAAAAAATTAAGTCACTTATATCTTTATTCTTTTTTTTTCTTTTTTTCTCTTTTTTTATTTTGCAGTTTTTATCCATAGCCGGTAAGAATAAAATTGTTAACCCCAGATAATACAAATATATATTCCGGTTCCAAAGGAACAGAACGAAGTTCTTCATTGCAATTTAAGAAAAAGGTATTCTTTTTATGAAGAACTATTGCAATGATATCCGAAATCATATTATTTAAAATTATAACTTTCTTATCATTTTGTACTGTTCTTTTTGATATATTAAAAGTTTTCATTATTTCTTCATTAGTACAATTTGGATGATTTAACATATATAAAGCTATTTGTTTTTGTCTAAAAAGAATATTTTTCTTTTTTGAAATTTTACAAATTGATTTATAATATTGTTTATTTCTAATAGCTTTTCTATTTTTAGCTTCTTCTTTTGTAATTATACTTCTAAGATGTATTATTTCATCAGAAGTAATTTTAAATAATTCAATATATCTTATAGATGTTAATCTAAATCTTTCATAAGCTCTTTGTCCTTGATGAGCATCTTCATAATTTTTACCTTTTAAATAATAAGTAAAAGCTGTATCAATAATATGTTCTATTTCATTATCATCTAATGGATTTTTCATTTTATTACATATTATTGAAAGATTATTTTTAACATTATCTTTAACATTATCTATATTTTCTTCATCATAATACCAATAACTATGTATAGTAATATAAAATAAAATAAAATAAGTTCTCTATAAGCTCCTATATTTTTATCTCTACTATTTACTAATAAATCTGCTAAATCTCTCATTTTAATATAATGATAAGTATCTGTTATTAAAGTTGGGATTATAAAATCATTACGTTTAAAATGATACCAACCATCATTTCTTTCTACTTCAGATATATTTTTCTTTGGAATATATTTTTTCTCAATAATAGTTTCTTCTATATCTTCTTCATCGAGATTTTCTTCCTCTATATAATTATCTACAATATCATCATAATTAAAACTTTCATTTATAAAAGTTGCTTCCTGTTCAGATAAAGCAGCACTTAATTCATCTAATTTTTGTTGTTCATATTGTAAAGCTAATTTTTTTCTTTTTTTTGTTGCAATTCTAATATCTTTTTTTGATAAATATTCAAATGGACATCTATTATTATTTATAGTTGGGTCAAAAGTCTCTTTTTTTGTACTACAAATAATATCATACCAAACTTGTAAAGGAGTATATTCACCGGAAAAGAAAATCTCTCTGCACTGATAATACTTTCCTTGCTTCTGATTTAATGAACCCGGTACTCTTAACCAATGGTCTGGCATACAGGTTCTATCTGTAGCAGGTAATATTGTTTGAATATAATAATATGATTGATATATTAAATTGATATTTTTTCTATTATTATAATTATTTGGAATACTTTCGTCTAACACCCAAATAATATGTAAACCCCCTCTACCGGAAGCATTTACAAATGTTGGTAATGGGATTAAATACGTATCAACATAATTAGTTTTAATATAATCCCAAAACTTATACCCATCTGTTCCAAATTCTATCTGTCTCTCTTCGGGTAGGTCTTTAAAATCCAAATCACATGTTATTGCAGTATATCGGCTAATACATTTTTCAGATTTTTTTAATGAAAAAGTTTTTGGCATATCTGGATTATCATTCTTATTTATAATAGTATGAAATGTTGCCGACCAACATACAAATGCATTTTCCAGTGAAGTATTTGTCTTTTTTGTCGAGCGTTCAAACATATCTCCAACTGCATCAGTAATTTGACTTGATAAAAAACCTCTACAACCATCAGCACCTTGTTCTGTCCAGTTATCAATACTATTGGTATTATATTCCATTTCTTTTCTAAGATAGGCACCATTTTTTGCTCCGGCATTAAAAAATATTTTACCTTTTGGAGATTTATCATGAAAAGCTGTATTAAGTTGTTTATTTAAAATTGTTTTATCAAAATATTCAATTTTTTCGTTTATCATGAGTATATCTCCTTCTAAAAATTTTGTCTTATCTCTATATGTAAAAAAGTTTCCAAAATACGTTAAAAAAAAGGCTATATCTGAGGAAAAATATAAAAAAGTCTCAATACATATCTTGTAAAAGTTCCTATAGCTATAGGTGAAAAATAATGGTTTTTCTAAATATTTTTTACATATAAATGTAGAAAAAATTATTAAAGGAGAGGTATAGTATATGCAAAATGCAAACGGAATAATTGAACTTATGAAAGAATTAATTGAAAATGATAGTGTAGGAAATAGAGTACTACTTTTAAGAATGTATGAAACTTATTCTCAAGCTTGTGAAGATATAGAACAAATAAATGAATATAAAAAAAGAGCTGGAATAAACTCTATATATTTTTATGTTAGCGATGTTAAGTTAATAGATGAAACAAGTGCAATCATAGAATATCAAGATAAAAGAGATAAAGAAAAGCAGATAAATTATTTACCAATAACAAAAGAAAAATGTGGTCGCGTTTCTTATAACACCTATGATGAAGCCTTATTAGGATTATTATGTTTAAAAACCCATAATGAAAATGAACAAGCATTTAAATATATTTCTAAAATATTAGATATGGATAAAACTAATAATGATATAAGTCTGGATATGGATATAGATAGGGATTGATTTTCCCCCTTCTTCGGGACGATGTGAACCGGATGGTTCACCTAAAAAAGAAGTTTTCATATTATGTGAAGACTTAAAAAAATATATATAAAGGAAACAAAAAAATTATGATGAATAAATCATTTAAAGGAGATAAAGCTTTTTTATCAAATATGTATAAAGCAAATATACAATATAAACTAAATGGAGAAATATATAATTTTTTATCAGTAGAAAATGCATATCAGGCTATGAAATTTAAAAATAAAGATATATGGCGAGCATTTGAAAGAATAAATCCCTATGATGCCAAAAGAAACGGTAAATCAGGAAATATACGAGAAAATTGGGATGATATTAAATTAAATATTATGCAAAAACTTGTACATATTAAATTTGAACAACATCCTGAGCTTATGGATAAATTACTAAAATGTGAATTACCCCTAAAAGAGGAAAATACATGGGGAGATAGATATTGGGGAATATGTAATGGAATAGGAAAAAATCATTTAGGAGCCATTTTAACTGCTGAAGCTATTAATGAAAAAATTAAGAGACTTACTGATAAATATCATTATAAACAATTGTCCATAGAAGAAAGTAATAAAATGCGACAACTTTATGCGGAAAATATACCAGATTTTTTTAGAAGTGATAACAATAGAAAAGAAGAATTACATGATATTAAGGGAAATTTGATAACAAAAGGTTGGGATAGAATAGTTATTGGAGACTATGGGGCATTTGTAGAAATAGATGATAAAGATATTTGTAAAGAAAATATTGAATGTAAACCCGGTGAAGAATATAGAATATATGATGAAAAATATAAAAATCATGTAAAATATCAATGGTTTGTAGTAAAAAGCCAATCTTTTCCTAAATTATATTATCAGCAAAAAGGTGTAACATATGCAGATTATAAACCTAATAAATGGTATATATCGCCTTATGAATGTATGGAAGGATTAAGTATTACATGTATAAATAAACAACAACAGGAAATAAAATTATATACAAATGAAAAAGTTATAAAAGCATTAAAAGAAACATCTATACATTTAAAAGATATAGATTATAAAACAGTAATATTTGATACAGAAACAACAGGAACATATAATAATGATGAAATTTTACAAATATCAATATATGATATAAGCGGAACACCTATATATGATACATATATAAAACCATATAATAAAACAGAATGGAAAGAAGCTGAGTCTTTAAATCATATATCCCCTGAAATGGTAAAAAATGCTCCTTATGCACATGAAATAGCTCCTATAATAAGAGATATTTTTGAAAGTGTTGATATAATAGCAGGACATAATGTAGCTTTTGATGCACGTATGGTAAAAAATAATTTAGGAATTATTATTCCGGATGAAAAATTATATGATACTATGAAAATTTTTAAAAATCAATATCCGGGAAGACAACATTATAAACTTATAGATGCAGTAGAGGTTTATTGTCCGGAAATAAAAAATAATTTTGAACATAAGGCTCATAATGCAAGTATGGATACATATGTAACATCTATTATATATAATAAACAATTAGAAAAAATTAAAGAAGAAGAAAATCAATTAGATATAGATATATAAGGAGAAAATAAAAATGATATATACAAGTTATTTTGCCCAAATGAAAAATCTACCGGATAATTATTATCCTGTAGCCATAAGTCAATATCCACCAAAATGGTATGATGGAGTAATTTATAAAAAATTAGCCCCAACACCATATATAATAAATACATGGAATAAATATGCAAAAAGTCTATCACCTAATACCCCAGAGAGGCAGAAATGGGAAGAATGGTATAATAATAAATATCAAAATGAAGTTTTAGCTAATTTAGATGTTAATAAAGTATTAAATGAGTTAGTTAATATTACAAATACTACAGATGTTTTTCCTCCTCTTTGGGATAATCAGGAGAAGCATATTGTTTTATTATGTTTTGAAAAAATAGGAGATTTTTGTCATAGGAATTTAGTAGCTGATTGGATTAAAGAACATGGTATTCCTTGCAGGGAGATAACTAAAGCTGAATTAATAAAAGAAAAAGATATTTTACAAGTTGAACAATTAGATAAAGTTGAAAAGATAATAAATAACGAACAAATAGAAAATACTAATACGGAGGTATCTTTAGATGATATCGACATGGACATTAGATAATACAGATAAAAAAGCTGCAATAATTATTATATCTATGATGTTACTTACAACTATTTTAGTATCAGCTATGCTTATATGGTCAAAAAATTATTTATCTTAATAAAATAAATTTTGAAAGGAATATTATAATATGGAAATAAAAAATGTAGGAACTATAACACTTCAAGATAAGGTAAGAGTAACAGACCCTTGTTATGATATAGATACATGGTGTGCAGGAACATTAGATAATGTATTACCGGGAGAGTTTGAATGTTCATATAATCAAGATACTAAAAAGTGGTTTAATGGTGAAAATTATGAACGTGTAACATCTATCGAAGTACATCATAAGGATTATCCATATATTGAAGCATCAGAATATATGAAGGATATTGATGTCGGTGTAGATAGTGGACAGGCAGGAATATTTGATTTTGAAATGTTTAGTGATGTTTGTTCGGATGATGAGCTGAAAGACAAATTTTATAATGAAGTTTGTGATTTAACAATTTTAGAAACACAAAAATTGGGAAAAGGTTATATAATTATTCCATGTGGAAACACAATATATAATAAGGGGTTAGTATCAGCTTCAGGTGATGGAGATGGTAGTTATGCTTGTTTTGTTGGAAGAAATGATGAGGGACAGATAGTTGCTATAAAAATTGATTATTATCCAGATTATGAATTATTAGAAGAAATTGAAAATGATGAAATGAATCAGGAAATATTTTAATTATAATAAAATTGTCAAAATTTAACTTACTTTTTATTATTATTTTACATATTTATATAAATTTAAAATATATGAAAGTGAGGAATTTTATGAACTATTATTTAATTGATTACGAAAATGTTAATATAAATGGAATAAAAATATTATTAGATAAAAATTTATTAAATTCAAATGATAGAATATTTATTTTTTATTCAGAGAAATGTAAAAATATTAATTTGGAAATATTACAAAATCTTAATGATTTAAATATAAAAATTGTTATTAAACATATTCAAACTGGAATAGATAATGCATTAGACTTTCAATTATCTTCGTATTTGGGATATATGATAGGTCAAAATACAGCAGATAATTATTATATTGTATCAAATGATAAGGGATATGATTGTTTACAGGATTATTGGAAAAAATATAATGTAAAAAGATTAAGTGTTTCACAAAATAATTCTAAAGAGATTTCTATTGATGATATTAAAAGATATTTAAAGAATTATAATGATGATGTTCTTATACATATAACAGAAATATTAAATAGATATAATTCTAATATAAATATACATAATCAATTACAAAAGTATTTTAAAGATAGTAAAAAAACAAGTGAAATTTATAGAATAATTTTACCTTTAATTAAAAATCAAGAATAATGATAAAAAAATACCAAGCAATTATAGTTTGGTATTTTTTATATAATATGACAAAATAATATACTTTTTTCAATAAATTTAAACATTTATAAATAAAAGAAAACAATGACAGGAGATAAATGTATATGGGATATATAAAGGATTATGACAGTAATTTTATTTCAGCAGTATATGACCATGATAAGGAGAAGGATAGAAGATTACAAAGAAGAAAAAATACAAAGCATATATATAATAGAAGATATAAGAAAGCTAAGAATGCAGAAAGTACTTGTCATTATGAAGGATATTGGATAAAATATACATCTTTTAGAACTAGATATTTTAAAGTAACTTCTGAACGTATGATTCCGATATATAAGAGAGTATGGGGGAAATATCCTATTTCTTATTATAGATTAAATAAGTTATTAGAAGAAGAAAATGGGAAAATATTTAATGTTCCAAATGATTGGAATTATGAAGATATTCTTATTGGCTATAAATCGGAAAAGTATTATTCAAATATATTTTTAGGAACAGAAAAGATACCATTAAAATCCCCAAAATTAAAAAGAGCTAGATGGGGAAATGGTAAGAGTAATGATGATTATACAAGAAATTTAGATATTTTAGATGATATAGGGACTGCACCCGGCAATTATAGAAAGATAAGATAAGGAGAATAAGAAATGAGATATATTATACAGTGGACAAATAAGTATTCCGGAGAAAGTGGATATGTAGCATCAATAAGTGAAAAGAATAGATATTTTAATAATACTTATAATGTAAATGATGCTAAAAGATATTTACGAGAAAGCCATGCAAAGGGAACAATTACTAAGCTTATACATTATGGAGAAGGTAATAATAATAATTTTGAAATCATAATCATATAGAATGAATACGGCAATAAATTATAAACAATAGAGAAGCAAATGCCGATACTTACGGCAAATTGTTAAAGGAGTATTTTACTAAAATGAATAGATTAACTAAGAAAATATGTAATCATTATCATGGTGCTGAGGGGAGAAATATAAATAATTTGACAGGTAATTATTGTCGTGGAAAATATGAAGCTACAGCAGTTACCGAAAGATTAGGACATTATGAAGATTTGGAAGAAAAATTGGAAAATGTATATGGGGAATGTGATGGATTACTAGAAAGAGTAGTTGATATACTGGTAAAACATCCGGATGTAGATATTGATAATAATGTGTGTAAAGCAGTTCTCTTAACGGATGAACAGGTTGATGAATGGTTAGCATATAAAAAATTAAAATAGAGGAAAGGTTTTATGGCAAAATTAAAAGTAGATAGTTCTATTTCTATTCCGGATATAGAAAATGAAATTATAAATAGGATTAATAAAGGTAAAAAGGATATTTTAATAAAATATAAATTTGAAAAGATTATATTTATTATAGGAATGTTTTTAATAATGGTGGCATTTTTATCAACAATAATCGGTATAATATTTTCAATAAGTAACTTACATATACTAGCTTTAGGTTTTGCTTTAACAGGATTACTATTTTTGATATTGTCTCATACAACTTTTGAAGATTTCAATGGGAATGAATATGCAAATTTTCAAGAATTACTATCAATTTTAGATAATGACGTATCAAATATTTTTAATTTGTTATCAAATGAAAAAATCACAATGATACTTAGGTGTGGTTTTGATGCCGAATTAAACAATTTATTTAAAATATATTTTTTATTAAATTCAAAAGAAATATCTAGCTGTAAATATAATGCAATGTACATAGATTTTCAGTGTTTTAATCATCTTGGGGATGAATATCATGTAGGTTTTTCATGTATGAATTATGTTAAAAATAACAAGATTGATATGCCAACATTATATTTATCATTAGATAGTGAACCAATGTTAACAATACCTGCATAATAGAAAGGATATGTTATAATGTGTTTAATATTTGTACCATTTATAATAATAATTGCTTGTAGTTTTTCATATATTGTTTCAAAATGGCGTACAAGCAATGAAAATTGGATAATGCCTGTTATGATTGCAATTTTTATATCTTCAATTGTTATGGTGATAATGCTAGGACTTCTAGGTATAGTAATAAATGATGATGATTCAACAATATCGGAACGTGATAATAAGAAAACAAAATATGATTTATTACAATATAAAATAAATGACTTTAATAATGCTGATAATGAAGAAAAAGTTCAGATATTACTTAATGATAGTCTATTAGAAGATATAAAAAATTGGAATAATGAAAAAGCAGAATATGAAAAACTACAGAATAATATATGGATAGGATTTTTATATCCGGATATATATGTTGATACTAATTATATTTCTTTATTAGATGAATGAATAATTTTATAGGGAGGCTTATATAGTCTCCTTATTTTTTTTAATATATAATTATCTTGATAAATAATTTTATAGCTATATAATAAAAGATAGTAAAATAAAGATAAGTAGTAATAATTATGGTAATAAAAACGATACTGATAATATAATAGAACTTCCACATAAGGGAGATGGTGAAATTTTAGCTGATTTAATACAAAAACATTTAGAAGATAAAGAAAAAGAGAAAAGATATAAAGACGAAATCAATAATAAGGAGAAATAAATATGGAAAATTATAATAAAAATGTATAAATAAAGGACTGTATTAGCAGTCCTTTTATTTTTCCCAAAAATTATTTCTTCTTATTTTTCCATTACACCATTTATACTTATGATATGGTTCATATTCAAAAGTATTATCAATTTGTAACATATTTTTAAATGATTTCTTTTCTAATTGAGAAATATTTATTTTAGCACATTCAGGATAACATGCAAAAGCTCCATTTTTTAATTTTCTAATAGGTATTTCTCCAAATATTATTATCCATGTTCCGGGTTTTATATCCTTTGAAGATATTCCTTCAGAAGTTATAAACTCTAAATTTAATATTATACTTTCTCCTAAATTCTCCATTTATTTCCGCTCTTTCGTTTTAATTATTTCCCTATCTATATGTAAAAAATAGCAAATAAAAAAGACACTTTTTGGCATTTTTACATTAAAAATTTTACATATATAAGTGAAATGTGAATTATACAACTCCTATCCCTAAGAGAGGAAAAATAAATAATGGATATGAAAAAATTATATAAAGATTTTCAAGAATATGTCAAAAATATGACAAAGGAAGATATAAAAAATAATATTAAAGAAGCTATAGAACATAGTAAAAATAGTTTTAAAGAAAAGGAGTAATTAAAATGGCTATATTTGTATTTATATTTTTTGGAACATTTTTTACACTATCAGCCGTTGCAATTACTGTAAGAATAATACAACTAATGAAAAAGAAATAATATGAGGAATAAAATATGAATGGACAAGCAATAGAAAATCCCATAATAAATAATTTAAAAAATCTACCTATATATGAAACTACAAAAGATAAAGGATATGTTTATATAATATCTAACGGAGAAAATATTAAAGTAGGATGTACAACAAATTTATATGATAGAATGGTATCTTTATCAAATTCAAATGGTGGAGGATTTACCATTAAACAGATATATTATTCTCCGGCATGTTATATATATAAATCATTAGAAAAAGCAATGCATATAAAATTAAAAAAATATAGTATTGTTGGAGAATGGTTTCATGGAATAACTTTTGAACATGTATGTAATAAATTAAATATTTTACTTAATAGTGATGATTTTAAAAGATGTGAAGAAGCAAAAATGAATTATTATAATTGTTCAAAAAAAGATAATACTGCAATATTAGAATGGGAGAACTAATTATGGAGAAAAATAAAATAACATTTGATAGAAATTTAAATGAAAAATATGTAATAGGACAATGTAAACTGGATAAAGTAGAGCCAACAAAAGAAGAAATAGAAAAAAGAGTAGATATAGAAGAAAAAGAATTTATTTTACAACAGATATTTCAAAAATTAGTAGAAGAAGGTTCATTTGACGAAGATGATTGGGAATATTATAAAAGAATGTCGGGATTATGGCTGCCATATCTTCCTAAAGAAGTATATCAAAATGTATATGAATATTTAAATAATGAAGATATAAGTGATATTAAATATCATGGATTGTCTATTAGAGATATTATGTATAGTAATTATGAATATGAAAAGAAACCTTATGATTTTTTTATGTGTTTAAAACGATTATGTGAATTTAATAAAACTGGACATAATAATCCGGGATGGTATTATACACCAATTAACATTTTATAAAAGGAAAATATGTATGTTTTTAAAAAATAAAGATTTGTATGATATTTGTAAAATTGTTGAAGATAAATGGGACTATTCATCTATATATAAACGCAAAAGTTTAATAAATAGTCTCTATAAGGCTTTGCAAAAAGAATATACTGGTTTATGGATAAATGATGGCATTAAAAATATTAACCAATTAAATATTATAAAAAAGAGTAATTCAATTATAGCAGAATATAATTCAACTACAAAAGAATTATATTTAAATGAAAATAAATTTAATATATATAAATATGAAAGTAATTTATTAAAAGTACTTTTACATGAAATATATCATTCATATCAAAACACAATTTATAATATTGATGATAATAACATATATAGCAATTTATATTTTAACAAAATAATTAAAATTGATAAATATGATAATTTACATACTTACACTCATTTAATAAATGAGAACAATAAAATAGGAGATTTATCGAAAATATTTTATTATCTAAATCCAATAGAAAGAGAAGCTTTTATAAATAGTGAAAAAGTAGCTATTTTATATAATAAAAATATAGAATATACGATACCTGATATAATTGTTATGTTTAATTATATATATAAAACAAATTATACCCAAGAAAAAATATTCACCATCATAGATGATTGTTATGATAGATTATATAAACAAAATTATATAAATATGACTGAAATAACTGCCAGTGTTATATATGATTTACAACAAATCATTTTGTTAGAAAATGATAAGTTGTCTTATGAAGAAGTGAAACAAAATCTTCAAGATAAATATAATATTACAAAATCATTATATAAATACAATGAATGTCCTTATATAACAGATATAGAGAAATTTAAGAAATTAAATGATATACAACAAGCTAATAATTCTAAAGTTGTAATAAAAGCAATATTAAATATGCAGGAAAAAGTTATACCATATATAGAAAATAAAGAGATATTAAATAATATTATTGAATTTTATGAAGAATTATTAACAGATAAATGTAAAGAAACAATAAATTATCAAATGAAAAACTTAACAAATAGAGAGAATAAACAAAATCATATACTGGATGAAAAATAATCAAGAAGTACTTTAATCTGTATTATCTATAAGTAAATTTTTCGCCTCTTTGGGGGTGGTTGCCCGGAGAGGGCACAAATTAGAGGATTTTTTAGGATTCTTTTCACATATAGAAATAAAATAATAAAACTTATAAAATAATTAGTAAGAGAGGTAATAAATATGGTAAAGATAGAGTATACAGGAGTATTTAAAAATATTCCAACATTAACAATTGATAAAACATCAACATTAGACGAAATTAAAGATTTTTTTAAAGAATATTATTATAATGGACTATTTAGAATATGTAAAGAGAATGGCTGTGCATATGCAGAAGCAAAGGTAATGAGTATTGATGAATGTCATAATATAACGCTTGATGTATTTTTTTATGACGGTACTAATGATATGACAAATTGCACCGTAGATGATTTAATTGCAGTGATGATAAATCCTGAAATTAATAAAATAAATGTTAATGAAGATATAGAAATAGAATAAAACTAAGGAGAAATAAATAATGTCCTTAAATATTAAAAAAGAATATAATAAAACTATACACTTTGGTAAAGTTGATGGATATAATATAGGAAGAAAAAATTGTGAAGTTATATTGGAAATGAGATTAACAGAGGATAATTGTTTTAGTGTAAGTGGGGAATTATGGAATAATTTACATACTGATATAATTCGAGGTGGGCAATGTATAGATGCCTTATATAATGATTTCCCGGAATTACAACAAAATAAATTATATTGTGAGATTATGGAATTATGGCAGAAGTATCATTTAAATGATATGAAAGTAGGAACCCCGGAGCAGGAACGAGCAATAAAGGAATGGAAAGCACAAGGAAATGTATATAATTATGAAAAGGTTTGTGATTATTTAAAAAGTATTGATTTATATGAAGTTCCATTAGATGGAAAATTATATAAATATGGTTCCGGATGGTTAAAAGAAGAAATTCCTGAAAATGATTTATTAAGAATAAAAGAAATTATGGAAATTCCTAAATTAAAAATACAAGAAAATGAGTTTGAATTAGAATTATAGAGAGAGAGTAGACAAAATATGTTAAAAGAGATAAGAAATAAAAGTTTTGCTAATGGAATTGTATATGCCTTAATGACAGAAGATGGTTATCCTATCGAAGTAACAGATACATTTCTTCCCAACTACACAAAAGATGCTATAAATGAGAAAACAAATGAATTACATACCTATGAATTAGGGGATAGAGCAAATAGATGGATGATAGGTGTAAGCTGCATGAGTGGATGTAATGTTGGATGCTTATTCTGTGCAACCGGAAATTTAAAAAAATTCAGAAACCTTACAGCTAAAGAGATAGTTGAACAGGTTGAGTTTGTTCTTAATAAAAATCCTGAATATAATCCGGAAGATAGTTATGAATTTAAAATAAATTACACTAGAATGGGTGAACCGTTTTTTAATATAGATGCTGTAAAAGAAGCAATTTCTATTATAGATAAAAAATATAAAAATGTTCATCATTATATAAGTACTATTGGATTAAAAAATAGTGATTTTAGTTGGATTAAAGATAATATAACACTTCAGGTATCACTTCATTCCTTAGATGAAGATAGAAGACATCATTTAATTCCAATTAAGAACCTTATGTCCATAGAAGAGTTGGGAAAAATTAGAACTAATAGTAATTTGAAAACTACGCTTAATATGACCTTGGTAGATACAAAAGATTTTGATATAAATAAGTTAAAAAAATATTTTGACCCGAAATATTTCTTTATTAAACTTAGTCCAATAAATGAAAATAATATCAGTGATAAAAATAATATGGGAAAAGGTATTATAGAAAGAAAAAATTTATTATAGAAAGGGAATTATAGTTATGGAATTACCCAAAATAATATTTTCTCATAAAAGCTGTGAAAATGAAAATGGAATAATTTCAAATATAGATTGCAATGAAATTGATTTATATATTGTCATGACAAGAATATGTAATGTAAATTGTCCATTTTGTACATATCATCAAAATAAAGAAATTTCTCCTGTTGATATTGATAAAGTAAAAGAGACATTAGATGAATTATCTAAAATTTGTTATGTACGCACCATACATTTTACAGGGGGAGAACCAACTTTAAAATTAGATAAAATTGTAGAAATATGTGAATATGCTAAAAAAATATTTCCTTCAGTTATTACATCTGTTAATACTAATGGAAGTTTTCTCTCCTCTTTGGGGGGCTTGCAATGTTTGGATAACATTGCTCTAAGTAGACATCATTATAATGATGAAATAAATCGTGAAATTTTTAAAAGTAATTTGCCACCAACATCTGAAGCTATCGCTTCTTTCCCAGATAGAGCAAAAATACATCTTAGCTGTAATCTTATAAAAGGGTATATAGATAATGAACAGAAATTAGAGGATTATTTGGAATTTTCTTCACATATAGATGTGAATGATATTGGTATTGTTAGTTTAATGGATAATTGTAAATATAGTATTGATAATTTTGTCGATTTTGAAAAGTTTGATTTATCTAAAATTAAAAATCTACAAAAATGCAGATGTTATTGTAATAAAGATGAAAATAATATTCCTTTATGCAAATGTGAAAATTATTTATATTTATCTAAAAATATGCATCTTATATCTATGTATCACAGATATGCTATTAAACATAATGATATTGCCAGTTATTTGGTATATGAAAATAATCAATTAACACAGGGGTTTAAATAAGGGGAAATAATAAATGAGTATGAATAATAGTAAGGAATATATTTCGATTTTTAGTTTTGGGACTGTAGATGTATATAGAAAAGGAAGAAAAAATTGTGAAGTTACATTAGAAATGAGATTAACAGAAGATAATTGTTTTAGTGTTTGTGGAAATTTATGGAATAGTAGACATACAAAACTACTTCAAGGTGGTCAATGTATTGATAGTTTATATAATGGTTTTAAAGAATTACAACAAAATAAATTATATTGTGAAATAAGAGAATTATGGCATAAATATAATTTAAATGATATGAAAGCAGGTACCCCTGAACAAGAACAAGCTATAAAAGAATGGAAAGCACAAGGTAATAAATATGATTATTCTAAGGCTTGTGAATATCTTAAAAGTATTAATTTGTATGAAGTTCCTTTAAATGGACAGATATATAGATATGGTACTGGTTGGCTTAAAGAAGAAATACCGGATAAAGATTTAACAAGAATTAAAGAACTTATGGGTATTCAAAGAGAACAAAAATTAGAATTAGAAAATGAATTAGAAATATAAAAAGGGTAAAAATATGGGATATTATTTTAAAGTAAAAGTAAAAAAAGATATAGATAAAAAAACATTATTAGAAGAATGTAATATACGAAATTGGGGTTATAAAGAAAAAGAGAATTATATTAAAATAGCATGTAATTATAGAAATCCTATAATATTTCAAGGTATATTAATTCAAAATGGTATAAATGTTATTTCTTGTAAATTAAAAGAAACCGATAAAAAATGGATAAATAAATATAATAATTCATTCACTGCTTATCATGCACATAATGATTTAGATGGGCAAGGTTTAATAGAAGATTTTAATGCATATGATGAAATTTCTCAACTTATATTTCCTTCTAATGGAATACATTGTGCTGATGATATTGATGAATTTAAAAATAGTCTTAGAGGTTTAGGTCCAGTAGCAAGTCAAGTTTTTATGCATAAATTCCTTAATAGTTCTGATAATTATGAAGAAGATGAATTGGATAATAGTTATTTCTAACACCTAAACTTTAGCTAAAGATAAATAAATATATTAATACATTTTGAAAGGGAATAGCAAATATGAAAAATAATGAAGATATATATTTTACAGAAGAACAATTAGATAGATTCTTAAGAATGCAAACATCTAAAGATAATGAAAGATTTTTAAAACAGTACCCAGATAAGACACATATAAATATATTGGAAGTAGTAGATAGATGTGAATATACAATTCCGGAGGAATTTGCAAAGATTGCTTGGGAAAGTATTTTACATAAAAAAAATAAACATGGATTTAGTATTCAATCTGATTGTTTTTCAGAAAGAGATTTAGATAAGTTTAATACACTAAATAAAAAGATTGATAATATGACAGATGAAGAATTAAATACTTATGTAAGTGATATGCCAATTGTGTCTGAAGGTTATGATGTTCTTAAAAAGAGAAGAGGAATGTTTTGATAAAACGAGTTAAAGCTTTAGCAATAGTTAAAAATTTAATTAAAAATATAAAAACGTATGGTTATGAAATTGTGTTAGATAATAAGATTATATGTGGTAATGGATATTGTGATGATTATAATGATACTAAAAAACAAATTCATATAGGAATAAAAGAAATTTCTGATATTACTAAAATACATATTTCTGAAGAATATTTAGTAAGAATACTTATAAATATATTCCATGAGATAAAACATGCTAAACAACAATATGATTTCTAAAATCGAATTATTAAAAAATATAAATACAGCTTTAAATTTTAGTGAAGAGACAGAGTATGAAAAAGAAATATAATAATACATTTTGAAAGGAAAAAATAAATATGAAAAATAATATATCAATGTTAAGTTTTTTAATTGGTTCATATAATGAAATGGTTAAAAACTTTGGAGAAAATGATAAAACTAATAAATTTTTTATAAATCAATTATCAGGTCTTATAGCAATACATCAGGTTAATATAAGTGATGCTAATATAATTTGTAGTGTTATTGGTTTAAAAAAAGATAATACAAATTTTAATTGGGAAAATAGTAAAAAAAATATTCAAATGTTTATAGATACAATGGGTATACTTGAAAAATATAAAGATATACAAACTAAAGAAATGACATTATTTATGTTCTATAAAGAGAATAAAATCAATGAAAATATATTTAAAACTATAGCTAAAGTATATGATTTAGATATAGACCAATATTTACATCCAATTCCTACAAATAATGTATCTTCTAATTTTGGTAAATTAGATAATAATAGTGATGTTTTACTTAGTAAAATTACTTCTGAAGTAAAAACAACAAATGAATTTGCTAAATGGAGAGAATTTTTAAGAAAATATAAAAAAGAGGGTTTTAGTTATTATATAAAAAATCCTAATGCTGTATGTAGTTATGATAAAACTTGGTATACAATACCTTTTAATGAAATAATTAATACGATAAATGATAAAAATGTAATAGATAATTCATTAGTTAATTATTTAAATCTTATGATAGATAAACCGGATGATTTCCATATAGAAGAAAGAGCTTTTAATGGTTGTAGTGGATATACCCATATGACAAATTCAAAAGTAACTAAAGAAGCACAAATATTTGATTATAAAAAAATATTAAAAGAATATAAAAATTATATTTTAGTGTTAAGAAACTTTAATACAAATTTATCAAATGATGATACTTTTGATAATGATTATACAAATGCTTAAACTTTAGATAGAGGTGAATAAATATGTTAATTGATAGTGAAGTTAAAAATATTTATAGTAGAATGACAATAAAATCTTTATTAAACCAATATAAATGTGTTATAGATGAATTTGGAGAAAAAAGAGCAAGTAATAAGATTTTTATGAAAGACCTTATAAATTATGTGAATAATGATATAATAGACCCTGAAGATGCTAATTTAGTTTGTGATATTATAGGATTAAGAAAAGACAAATTATCATTTAGTAAGAATGAATGGCAACAATGTAAAGAAAATGTTCATAGTATTTTAACTATTATGGATATATTGGAAAACGTGAAAAATGATAAACGTGAAAATTTTATATCATCTTCATATCAAAATAAAATAATAAATCAACATATATATGATATATGCTGTGATTTGTATTTATCAAATAACTCATTAAATGAATGGAAAAAATTTTTAAAAAAATATAAAGATGATGATGTTTATTATTGTATAGATGCTGTAGATAATTCAAATCATCATTATATAAGTTTTAATGAAATATATAATAATTTAAAAAATGGTGAATTAGATTTTTGTTTAAGTAAAATGGCATTATCAACTCAGAAAAATTTTTATATCTATAATAAGGAAAAAAATTTTTATATCGATAATAAGGAAAATTCAATTTTTAATATACATACGCTTAATACAGAATTATCTAAAAAAGCTGAAAAATTTAATTATAAAAAAATATTTCAAGAATATATTGAAAGGGTTAAAGCAAATCAAAAAGATAAAGATGATAAAGAGATTGATAATGAATATTAAAATTACATAACAACAAATGTTTACCTAATATATATAAGAGTAAAATTTTAAATATTATGTATTATGAGTGATAAAATATAGATAGATAAAGATATAGATAGAAATAAAATGATATTACATGCAATACAAGGTAAAATAATTGTTAGATATACAACATTTGATGAAGATGGGTTAAATATATTCATTAACTTAATAATTTATACAAAATAAAGGAGACAAAATATTATGGAAGAAATTAGTAAGCAATTACAAAAAGCCGGATATGATTATGCTGTAGCTATTGCAACAGAAGCAGAAATAAATGCAAAAGCAGCATGTGGGCAACTTGCTATTATAACTGAACAAGAAAAAACTGCTTAAAAATTTTAAAGGATAGTATTGATTACTATCCTTTTATGATATAATAAAGATGATAATTTATAAGGAGCATATTATGATAAATTTTGATAAAAAAATTTGGATACCATATAATGAGTTATCTTCAACATTAAATAATTTAAAAAGAAAACAAATAAATGATTTATACTATACAGATATAAAACTTGATAACTATGATGAATTTGGAAAGTTATCATTTTGTTTTGTACCATTAGAACAAATTTACATATATGAAAAAAGATGTGAAAAATTATATGAAGCAATACAAGTTAGAGATACAGAAACAGTTATATGTGATGAAATTTATTATACAACTAAAATAGAGGGTGCGCATACTACAAGAAAAAGAACTCATGAAATTCATAATGGAGATAAATTAGATAATAATAATTATACAAGTGAAAAAATGGTACAAAATGGATTTAGAGCAACTAAATACTTAAATATAATTGGTAACAAAGTAAATAAAGATAATATCAGAAAAATATGGGAAATACTGGTTGAAGATGTTTGTGATAATGCAGATATTAAAGGATTCCATTATCGTAATGGGGATGTAGAAATAGGAAATGTATATGGTTTAGCTCCAGACCAATTAGAAGATGCAATGAATAATTGGTTTTCATATTATAACAGTGCAACTGATAATGAACTGCCATTTATAAAAGCCGCATTATTGCATTATTCCTTTGAACGTATACATCCATTCTGTGATGGAAATGGTAGAATGGGTAGATTGTTGTCTTCTAATTTTCTTATAGGATTGGGATATGATAAAATAAAGGCTGTAAGTTTTTCAATGTCGATTGGAAAACATAGTGACGGATATTATAATACTATGAATTTAGCAGGAAATAATTATTTTGATTGTACTCCATTTTTAGTATATATGTTAGAACGTGAAGTAAATGCTTTAGGATATGCATATTTACAAAACAAATTAGGGGAATATCTTTCACTTGTTAATGATGAAACATTAAATAATTTAAAAAGTATAGATGAATGTAATAATATTTATAATGATTTATTACCATATATAAATAAGGATAATGATGAAATTGATAGAGAAGATGAATAGAACAATATGGTCAAAAGATAGCCCATTTTGGAATATTTTCTAACATATATAAATAGATATTATAATTTATTCAAAATGCGAAGGAAACTAAAATATGGATTTAGATGAAATACTAATAGATGAATATAAACAAGATAATGATAGATTATTAACAAAATTAGGGAAAGATGAATTATTGTCTTATGCTAGACAATATATTAATAAAACGGACCCACTGTATGAATTAGCTAATTCAATAAAACCTCTTGAAGGATTTGAAGATTTTCTGATACATGGACAACCTAATCTTGTTGAATATGAAACTACTAATGGACAATGGATACAACTTACACCTGAAGATTATGCAGAGTCTTTAAGACTGGATAAAGAATATCATGGGGGAAATATAAGATTATTGTCGTGTAAAAGTGGAATGCTTGATGATGGATTTGCTCAAAAATTATCAAATATACTTGGAGTTAAAGTTATGGCTCCTACGCAAACCTTATGGATAAATAAAAATGGAGATATGTTTATAGCTGATAGTGCAACTTTAGCTGATTTATGGGAAAGCGGAGAAAATGTAAAACAAACCGGGGTTTGGAAAATTTTTACACCTAAGAAAGAAGGATAATATGAAAGTGAATATTAAGAAAAAAAGAAAAAATATTATGACAAATTGGAAAGAATTTTATCCTAATGCTCAGAAATCTATAAAAGAAGATATTAATAATCATATATTAAATCAAAATATAAACAAAATTATTAAGTATTTATGCAATGGTGAAATTATATTAGTTTCACCATCTTCAGTTATAGACGTTATTTCTGGTGAAAGAATAGCAGCGTCTACATATATTTATACAGATGGAGAATATTCATGGTCTAATGCTTTATCTTATTATGTAGAAAAATATAATTTAAAGTTACCCGAAGAATTTGAGAATAAGATATTAAACCATAACTATGATATATAAAACATTTTTTACATCAAAATAGGGGCTATAAATACTTCATTGACAAAATAATATTTGTTTTTGAATAGTTTTGAACATATATAAATGATAAATATAGAAAGGGGATAACTATATGTCAATGTCGGAAAAAGAAATACAGGAGCTATATAAGTTCTGGGATGAAAGCCCCGAAATACGGCAGGAAATATTTGGGATGAAAAGGAAACGTCCTTGGTATAGACGATTATGGACAAAGGTAATGGTTTATTTTTCCTCTCTTCGGGGATAAGTGAACCATCTGGTTCACAAAAAAAATATCAGATATATAATTTATTTAAGAGAGGAGATAAAAAACTATGGCAATGGTTGATTATGGGGTAATGATAAAGAAGAATGGTATTTTCGTCAATAAAAATATGGATATATTTGAAATGTTTGAAGAAAATCCATATATTCCGGAGACAGCAGTATATAAAAATAATATTGTTCGTATAGATGGTAATTATTTTGCTTATATTGGTGATAATGATTTAATGTTATGTTTCTACAAAAATTATATAACTATTATTAGTAATGGTCAAATCTTGGATAAATTTTATTTAAATGATGATATTCAAGGAGAAAGTCATATATATAATGATGTAGAAATTAACTTAAATAGACTTGATAAAACATATAAATATGAAATGAATGAAAATTATGGACAAACATGGGCTGATTATGTTAAAGATATATATATTGAGGCTACAGGTAATGAAAAATTATATGAACTTGATAATGGAAAAAGAAATTATAAGGAATTTTTAAGAATAAAAAAGAGGATTTGTCGGGATAAGGGGATTATATATAAATATTTAGTAAACCAATTTATTTGTACATTTACTTATAAAGGAGATAAATATGAAGTTATTTTTGGCAGTATGATAGATGCCAGAGAAAAGGTCTATAATCAAATTAAAAATGGTTATACACCAACAGTTATAAATATAATAGATAAATGGTTTTATTAAATTTTAAGAGTTACAAACTATCTTGTAACTCTTTTTGGTTTACATCAATATAAATAAATATTATAATATATTATATGAAAGGATGATAAATAATGTTTGAATATGATGATATATCTGATGATATAAAATACAATGAACAAAAAGAATATACGGAAGATGAAGTTCCTATTGATATTGGGATGTGGGTTTCTTATATGCCGTATAATGATGAAATACAATTACAACTACAAAGAGAAAATTTATTATCACTTCCTATTAGTAATCATTATGGAAAAATAGCATTTATTTTATCAAAAAATATAAATAATTATGAAAATTATTTAGAGAATATTTCTAAAGATATAAGAATTGAGAATACTGAAACGATATTAGATACTGAGGTTTATTATACTTGTAAAATAGAAGGTGCAAAAACAACTAAAAAAAGAACTTTTGAGATACATAATGGAAGTAAAATAAAAGATGATAATAAATTTAGTGAGGCAATGATAAAAGGTAATTTTGAAGCTGTAAAGTTACTTAATTTATATGGAAATAGGATAAATTCTAAAATTTTATATAAAGTATGGAATATTTTAACAAAAGATTGTAAAGAAAATCTGGAAATCGAAGGAATTTTTTATAGGAATGGTGATGTGGGCGTAACCAATTCTGATTTTATAGCTGTTAATGTAAATGAAATAGAGAATAAAATGAATGACCTTATAAGTTTTTATTCATCAGATATATTAAATGATAAGCCGTTTATAAAAGCTTGTATTATTCATTATAATTTTGAAACAATACATCCATTCTGTGATGGAAATGGTAGAATGGGCAGATTATTAATGAATAATTATTTAATAAGTCAAGGTATTGAATCATGCAGAGCAGTATCTTTTTCAGAGCAAATAGATAAAACAAAAGGATTATATGATGGTGCATTTATCAATTCAGAAAACATATATAGTGATTGCACACCATTTTTAGAATATATGTTACAAACCATGTCTAATGCTTATTTTACAGCTTATAAGACCCAGAGGAGGGAAATGTAAATGATAATTAAAAAATATATATTAAAACATATGGATTATACGCTTGGAAAATTTTTTATGGAAGGACAACAGACTATCAATGCAATTTTTTATAAAAGTACATTTAATCATTTGCCACTTCCATTAAAAAGACTTATTCATAATAAAAATGAATTTACGGATTTAAACAAAGAAAACTGTGATGACTGGTATATAAATGAAGATGGTGGATTTTTAATAGATGCTTGGTTAATGGATAGAGCTATTCCAACTAATCGTGATAATTATAAAAAATATATTGAAAGAGGAAAAACCCCTAAATCTTGGATGTTTGATAATCATGGATTTTCTTTCATAGACAATTATTGGTTTTATGATGAAAACGAAAATATAACATGGGAACAAATAAAAGAAATTCGTAATGATAAAGATGAATATTATAGTGTTAATCAAAATATTGAAGATAATATTGTCCATTATAAAGGACATAATTCTACTTTAGGAGGGCAACTTGAAAAGTTTTGGTACAATCAAAATAATGAATTATATTTATGCAAAAAAGTAGATAAACCATATCAAATACTAAATGCAAGAGAAATAATAGCTTCTTTAATTTATAACAAACAAGGATATCCGGCTTGTAAGTATAATTTTGTCTTAGACCATGAAAATGAAATCGTTGGGTGTACATGTAAAGCATTTACAGATGAAAATATAGAACTAGTAACGGCATATGAATTACTTGAAGAATATAATCTTACCCAACAGGATGATGTATATGAACTTATTTGTGAATTTGCAGGGAGAGAAGGTATAGATGCTCAAATAGTTAGTGACTATATGGATATTCAAACCATAGTTGATTTTTTAATTACAAATCGTGATAGACATGAGGGGAATATCGGGTTTCTTAGAGATACTAACACATTAAAATTTTTAATGCCTGCTCCAGTATATGATTCCGGAAGCTCTAAACATATGGAGGGTCAATTCCCGGAAACAGCAAAAGATACTACAATAAATGGACTATATCCTACAGAACTGGAATGTTTAAATCATGTTAAGAATTTCAAACTTATCAATATTGATAAATTGCCAAATGAAAAAGAAATTTTACAAATATTAGATAAATGTGATTATATCCCTAATAAAAGAAAGGATAAATTTCTAAATCTATATAGGGAAAAGATACAATATCTTAGAGAATTACAACTAACAAGACCTATTCAAAATGTTCCAATATATACAGAAAATATGTTGGCGAAATATGGGTATAGTTCACTTGATGAAAAGAACATAGACCTAGATAATGAAGACGAAATAATAAAATAAGATTGGGGGAATAAATATAGATACAAATTATTATATATTTTTAGATATAGATGGTGTACTAAATAAAGAAAGTGATTGGAAAAAAGGGATTATATTGTATCAATAAAGAATGTTTAAATAATTTTTTAATATATCTAAATAAGATAAAAAATTATAAAGTTGTATTAATATCTACTTGGCGAAATGGTGATGGAATAAAGGTATTAGAAAAATATTTTCCAATCTATGATAAAACTCCTAATAGTAATAAGGATAGACAAGCCGAAGTAGAATATTATATAAAACGAAATAATATAACAAAATATATTATAATTGATGATGATATTTCATTATATAATACCCCGGAGAGAGTGAATATTTATATTCCGGATTATAAGACTGGATTGACAAAAAATGATATTAAAAAATTATTGAAAAATAAGAGGTAAAAATTATGAATATTGTTGTTAAAATTCTTATGAAGCGTGATGGATTGACGGAAGAAGAAGCAAAACATGAAGTAGAAATGGTTAGGGATATGATTGAAGATTGTGATTATGACCCGGAGCAAGCAGAAGAAATAATTATGTCTGAATTAGGATTAGAACTAGATTATGTAACAGATATATTAGATATATAAGAAGTGAAAGGTAAAGAGGATAAAAAAATATCCTCTTTACCTTTATTTGCAAGCTTTGTATGTTTTTGCAATATAATCTGGCTGTTTAACAATAGTGATAGGTAAATGTTGTATAAGAGAGCATAATGTATTCCAATCTCCGCCACCAAATCCGCAGCCTATATATTCACTAATATAAATATTTTCATTGGGATGTTTATTACAAATAACTGTTAATCCATCTATAAATGCATTATAGTCGGTATATCGTTTTCCTGTTTTCTTAGGATTTCCAAAATTAAATTGTGAAAACATATTTACTATTGTTAATTTATCTGTAACTGGAACTTCTTGGACTGTCCCAAATACTCCTTTAGCACCAAATCTTTCACATGCTAAATGATAATTTTTTTCAACAATTGGATATTTTTTACAAATTACTCCAGATATACCTGCTCCAATACGATTGCGGCAGTTTACTTGATGAACTATAATTCCTTCATTGATTTCCAATATTCCATTTGGAATATCTACATATTTTAAATTGTTAGCTCTTTCATCAGACTCTCTTTCAAGTTCTCTATCATCTTCATAAATATCCATATAAAATTTCTCCTTATTCTAATATACTTAATCATTACAAAATATAGACAAATGTTTTTGACTAATTAACAATTAGTTTTCACTTTAATGTGATTTTTGTCTTATTTATATATGTTGAAATATAGTAGAAATAATATCTGATTTTGCTTGAATTAAGTATTATTTCACAAATATTTTAAGTGTAAGTAATCAAATAAAATTTATAGAGGCTGTTCCGATTGTAAAAATAGTTGAAGTATTATAGCCGGAAATGTAAGTAAACAATGGATGCAGTGTTTAAAAATTTGTTAATGACTTCTTATATTTTTTATTAGTTCTTCTTCTCTTTGGGTGGTTGAGTTGAACATAATTGTTCACCTCTTTTCATATTGTATAAAATTTTATTTTAATATGCCAGAATAATGAAGTTTTCGCCATATATTTTCACATATATAGCAAAAGAATATTTGAAAGGTATGTAGTCGAATATGGAAGAAAAAATAAGGGATTATATTTTGAAACTTGAAATAGTACTTAATAAATGTCTAAATGAGTTAGATGATTTAGATATAAATATGGGTGAAAAAACTACATTACCATATAATAAATTATGTATGGTGAATAAAATTGAAAGTAAATTACAAACTGTATTAGAAATTAAAAATGATTTACAAAATATATTAAAAGAAGAGTAGAAGAAAAATATGAATGAGAATAATTGGATAGGTTGTAATGAGAAATTACCTAAACCATATAGAGTGTAATAGGGAGAAAGTAGAGGGATTTATTATGTTAGAAAATTATTTCCAACCGGCGGAAGAAGTTCGTCAAGAAACAAAAAAAATAATACAGAGTATATGCAACGAAAAAAAGTTAGAGATTATTAAGAAAATTAACGATGCAAAACGAAAAGGCGAAATGAGTATCGAAATATTCAATTTAGATATGATAAATAAAAAAGAATTAGAAGACCTTAACTATAAAATCGAATATCATTATGATAATCTTCATGGTGAGCAATGGTATACTATAAGTTGGGAGTGATAATAATATGATATTTAGCTTTAAAACTAGAGAAATTCTTTTTACTGTATGTATAGGATTATTATTTTTATGCATAATTATAGCTTGTATTCGTAGTAAAAATAAAAGTAAAGAAGAAAATACAATGACTTTTTATGGATTTTGTATATTTTTTATAATTGTATTTACATTTGCTCTTGGGAATATTGTCAATTATTTTACTTAAATTCAGTTGGGAGTATAAATAAAATGTTAGAATATTTTTTAATAACAGAGTTAGCAATATTTACTTTATATATTATTAGTAAAGTATATATAAAATAGGAGATAAAGTAATGAAATTAGTTAATGTAGATAAGATTATACAGCAATTAAAGAAAGAACAAGAAAAGCTGAATACTGATATATTTTCACAGGAAAATGATGATTGGTATGGACAATACTGTAATGGTATCAGTGAAGGTATAGAAAAAGCAATTGATATTATAAAAAATGAGGTCACAGAACAGAATAATTGATAAGTTAAAAGGGGATATGATAATAAACTTTTATTATTTATCTCTTTTTTTATGTTATTTATTGGCAAATTTAAATAATTTTTGTTAATATTTTGTACATATTATAATGGGGAAAAAATTATGAGATTTATAACAAATATAGATAAAATAGATAGTTATCTTATTCCTTAATAAAAGAAAGGTAAGAAAAATATATATGATAAGAACAATACGTTTTCAGGATACTATACAAGATAAAGATAGTAATAGTATAATAAATCATTTAAAATGTTTTTTTGATATAGTTGGTATTTATACTGTATTGACCGGTGGCACAAAGGTAATAAGAAAAATTGCTATAGAAAAATTATCCGAATTATACAATAATATATCTAATGTATCTGTTACCGCAGAAAATATTGAAAAGTTATTACAAAGAGAAAAGAAATTTTATAATTCGTATGGTGAACTACGCACTTATACAGAGATACCATATACTGATACTGATAAAAAATTATTAAATATATATTCTATATATTCTAAAAATATACGTTTTTTAGATAAAAATAATCAACCGGGTGCATATAAAGATATATATAAAATGTATTGGGATAATATGGATTTAAGGATAATTAATAAATATTTTGATTTTCTAACATATAAATATGATTTTTTTGTTGTATATACGGATGACGAACGGTATTTAAAAAATAATGAAAATGAAAAGAATTGGATATTTATAAATAAAGAGAACAATAATACATTTTATGAATTATTAAATTATATATTAAAATATATGTATAATAATCAGATAATAAATAAAGAAGATTATAATGGTTTAAAAGAATTTGCAAATATTTTTATAGATAATAAAATATATGAATTATATCAACAAACAGTATATTTCGCACCATTTATATACTTAGAAGATGATAGACAAGTTTTATTAAAACAAATGGATACATTATATAGTAATGTAATTACAAAATTAGAAAATAATGATAATAAAATTTTAAAAAGAGTATATAAAAAAATAACTACAGATATTTATTGTTATTATGAACTAAGTAAATTAAGCTATAATCGAAAAAATGAAACAAATTATATATGTGATAAGACAGATATAATAAATTACATATCTAATGATAAGAATGATAAATTATTAAATAAGGAATTACTAGCCAAATTAAAAGATGAATATAATAATTCATATAGTTATTATCACGATTTAAAAAAGACAGAAGGGATATTTAATGCTGAACCATATTTTTATTTTGGTAAATATACTGTTGAATTTGGAAGACGCTATACTGTTGAATTTGGAAGATGCAATAATAATTATAATATAGCAAATTATCAAAATTATAATGAAACTGCAAATCAATATCTATCAGGACTTATATTATCTCCAGATAGATATGATATATGGTATGAAATAGGTAATTGTGCAAGACAAGAAAAAGTAGATTATAAAGCAGATGATATGTATAAAACAGCTATTTATATATTAAATAATAAAAAAGAAAAAGCTAATTTAAATTTAAAAGAAAAAATATATTATTGTTTATGCTATAAAAATAGAATAGTTCTTACGGATAATATAAAATTAAAAAGAGATTATATGTTAAAAATAGAAGATATATATATAAAATTAAAAAAAAGTGATAAAAATATATTTTTAAAATATGTTAAGATGAAAGCTATATATGAATATTTAGAAAGTTATGGTATATATTTTGAAGAAAAAGATGACAGTTATTCTAAGGCTTAAACTTTAGTGTGTTTTATTTTTTTCCGCATTTTGAATGGATACTTATAGAATATCAATTTTTATAACAAAAATTCAAAAAATATTTACAATTATGACAAAAGATGTTACTCTTTTCATAATTTTTGAAAATATAAAGATAAGAAATAAAGAAAGGAGTATATATATTATGGATTTTATATATAATTTTGTACCAACTGATGAAAACGGATTCCCATTAACAGATTGCACAATTAAAGATGAAGTAGATGAATATATATATAATGGTAAGGAAAAATATACTTGTCTAATTATAGATGTTTATATTAAAGGACATTATGAAATAATTCATAATTGTACACCTTATATTTATAAAGAAAATGATAAAATTTTATATGGTTGGTTAGATGAAGAAGGAAATATTATAGATAATTTATATAATAGTATACATCTGGATGATAGATGTGTTATTGGATATACAATAGAAAATATACCAAATATAGATGAAGATTGGACAAGATTTTGTCTAATAAGGGATAAACAATGGGAGACTTAATTATTTTCCTCTCTTAGGGGTGGGCTGTAATTTACAGCCCTTTTATTATTCATATTCATTTTCTTTTATATTGAAAAGTTCAATATTTTCTAAAACATCTTTTTCTATTTGAGCTTTATCAATTTTTATGCTATTTTGTTTTAATACTTCTTCATCTATAGGCAAATCATAATTTTTTGATATATCTTTAAGTAAGTTTAAAAGTTCAGTATCAGAATATGTAATATCTATATTACGCCCTAAATTATATGCCAGTAAATAAATAAAATTTTGTTTCATCTGATTAAATGCCGGTTTATAGGTTATAGGTAAATATTCTGTATTGTTAATTAACATATTATTTGTTTTATCAATATGCTGCTCTAATATTTCTTTATATTCAAAATTTGAATATTTTTCTTTTAAATAATCTTCTAATGTTATTCCGGTTGTTTTCTTTAATTTTATTTCATCATACAAATATAAAGGTTGGTCTAAAAAATATTTTGTTTTTAATTGTAATTGACTTAATCTCATAATAAATTCCTCCATTTTCTATACGTATATATGTTTAATTTTTTCTAAAAAATGGACACTTTTTAATAAATTTTTAATAATATTTAAACATATAAATATAAGAAAGGAAAAAATTTAAAATGAGAATGATAAATGCTGATACGTTAAAAGAATGTTATATAGGAGATAATACTAAAACAGCCGATTATTTATCAATTAGAACTATGATAGATAATCAGCCGACAATTGGTTTAATATCTTGTGAAGATAGATTACCGTATATGGAGTTACGAACAGATAGGAGATATTATAAAGAATATCTATCAAAAAAAGTATTGGTTTATACACGGACAAATGAATTTTATATTGCAGAATGTTTTAAAGAATATTCAAAATATAATTCTAAACCAAAGATTGAATGGTTTTCTTATGGTACTGGGGGACGAAGAATGAGAGTGAAAAGTAAGGTACTTTATTGGATGCCATTACCAGAAGTTCCTGAATAATGTGTTATATCTTTTGATATAAATACAGAACGAAAATTGAAATGAATTTATATTGGTTCATAATATATTTCACTTCATTTGGATGGTGCAACCGTCAAAGGTTGCATATTTCCCGAAGAGGGCAAAATGAAATTGTCAAGGAATAGAAATTATGAAATTTAGATTAATAAGAACATCTAGTATACAGTTCAATGCGGATGAGGTTTTTGCAGATTATCCACACTTAGCAAATAAAGTTGAAAGTGTAGATAATAAAACTTATATCAATATTGAAAAAGCTGATGAATTTTTAGAGCTTGCTAAAATTGCAGGAGAAATTGTTGTCGGAGAAAATTTTCTTAAAACAAATGAACCGGTAATTGAAATATATGATGGCTGTAGAGAATGGAGATATTAACCAAGGTAATAAATTATCCGGATAAAACAAAACTTTATGATATATCCAACGAGCTTTTGGGATTAAACATAAATAGAGAAGATAAAATAAGAATGATTATATATATCAAGGAGACAGTAAATGAATATTAATGAAGTGATAAAAGGATGGACGTTTGAAGAAACAGTAAAAACCGCTGAAAATCTTATGGAAGCTGAAAAGAACCTGTTTAAGTGGGATGTGATAAGACATCTTAGAGATTTCGCAGAGACTTATAGAGAACAGTTAAAAGAGTATCAGCAGTTAGAAGAACAGAGCAGAATGATTATTTTCCCATGTAACAAAGGAGATAAAATAATAGGAGAGAATATGGAAGATAGATACTTGTTCAAGGTAAAGCGAATTGATAACGGAGAGTGGGTGGTCGGGTTTTACGCATATATACATAAAAAACATTATATTTACACAGGGCAACTAATACACAGCGGATTGTATGATGTTGCTGAAAGATTTGAAGTAGACCCATCTACAATCTGCCGATGCACAGGGCGTGAGGACAAGAACGGCAATCTGATTTGGGAGAATGAAGAATGATAGGCATTTTTATATGGACTATAATATTTTTGTTTGTAGGAGTATTTATTGGATATGCAATCGGTAGTTATTTAGAAATGCAAAAACGAGAAGAACAAAAAGTTACAAAACTGGTAAAGAAAGATGGAGAAAATGAGTAGAAATGGAGAGATTAATCAATAGATAATAGTTTATTTTTAGGAGATATAATATGATAAAGACAATTAGTCATGGAAACATTAGACGGCGAACATGCCCTTATTGTAAATGTGTATTTACATTTGAATTAGAGGATATTTATAAAACTAGGTTCGATAAGGAAAATTATTTCATAGAGTGTCCGGATTGTGAAGAAACAATAAAAGTTGAAATAGAATAGATATAGGATAGGGTTAATGAAAAATGAAAAGAGAAATTTTAGAACAGTATTTAGGTAAAAATGTAAAAATTACATTTTTTGACGGAACAACCTATGAGGGAGAATTACATAAGACTGGAGAAGAATTATTTAAAAATGAGCCAAATCTCTATATTCCGACTAATAGATATTTTTGTATAAGTCTACAATTACCTGTATCTTTTGTATTTCGATGTTCACATGTTATAAAAATAAAAATGGTCTATAATTAGGAGAGTAATTTACTTATGATAACATTTGTTGGAGCAGAATATATTATTGCTAATTTTAATAAAAACAATAATACTATTTATCTTAATAATAAAAGGTCTATCAATGATTTAAAAAGTAGATTTATTGGATATTTACCTATAGATATTATTATTTTTCTTCTTGAATCAATTGATGAATTTGTAAACAATAAAGTATAATACTTATTATACCTTATGTATTGTGAGAACATAAATAATATAAATAATGTTATATATACAAATATGTAATTTTATTTAATAAATGACATATATACTTATATGAAGAATATATCATGGAAAGGATAAAAATATGAATAAAAATATAGATACAGGGAATAAAACAAATAAAACATTTGATGAATATAGAGAACTAATCAAAACAGGTAAAATACATATTATCAATTATGAAAAAGAAAATAGTTTTAAAAAAGAAAAAATATTATATATAAACTAGATAAGAATAGTAAGTATTATACTTATGATATTATTTCTGTTTTACTTTTCTTGTGGTAGTATTGCTTATAGTAATACCTTAAAATACAATTATGGTTAATTATAGATTTTAAAAGAGGGAGTATAAAAAATTGAATTATTTTTATTATTTAATTGTTATGATATTTAGTGGAATAAGTGTTATAAAAATTGTATTTATATTAAAAAATAGAAAAGAAATACAATTGTCGAAATTAGGAATAACAATATGTTATTTAGATTTTATAGTATCTTTAGGATTATATAGTATAACGGCTATATTAGCATTAAATAAAGTATTAGCAACAATTTTGTTAATATTAACATATATACCTATCATATCAAAGATTATATTCTTTTTTTGTGAACCATCCGGTTCACTTATTCCCGAAGAGAGGAGAAATGATGAAAGTATATGCAAGATGTAAGATAATATATGATGAATATGCAGGGAGAGTACCATATAATCAAAATATTGCAATAGCTGTAGAAGGATTTCATGAAATGGGTTTTGAAATTTACTTTTATGATAAAGTTGAAGAAATATATGAATTATATGAATTGGGAGATATAGTATTAGATGGGATTTACCAAGTAGAATATTGTCTTAATAAATTTGGGTTACATTTTCCATCTATAGAATATCCGGACTGTTTACAGAAATATTTAGGAAGAAAAATATGGAAAGATACTATTAATCATATAAGTACGGATTCAAAGCTTTGGGGAAATTTTGTAAAACCGGTTAAAGAGAAGATATTCACAGGAAAAATAATAAATGGAACGAATGATTTAATAGGTTGTGGCAGTTGTTATGAGGATTATGAAGTATATGTATCAGAACCAATTGATTTTGTATATGAAGTAAGAGGAACGGTATATTATGACCAATTAGTAGATTTACGTCCATATAAAGGTAATTGGGGATATATGAATAAAATAGATACAGATATTATAAAAGAAGCAATAGATGATTGGAAAACATGGAAGGAAAGACCAACAGCCTGTACATTAGATTGGGGAGTAGGCCGAATAGATAAGAATACATATAAAACAGTATTGATAGAAGCTAATTCAGGATGTTGTTATGGACCATATTCTACAAATGCGAATAATTATGCAAAGATGATAAGTGCTGCAATTAGTTATATAAGTGGAACAAAAGATGAATGTTATTTTGGTGCTATTTAGGTGCAACAATGCACCTTATTCCCCCCAATAGAGCAAAAATAAATATATATTATCTATCTTACTATTGCTTTTTCTTCTTCATTTAGGATAATGAATAGTGAAAATATTTATTCCACGTTAAGAATATTTAAATTTATATAAATGAAAATAAAGAATATTTACTTGACTGAAGCCAAGATTAAAATATTTTTTGAATTGGAATTAAATAATAGTTGCAAAAAGAAATAGAAGTATTAAAATTACAATAGGACGTGTGTAATGATTATGAAAAATATATTAAGTTACAAATCAGGAACCTTATTTTCTGGAAAAGAAATAAAAGAATGGATACGCTACCAAATAGAAAATGAAACATCACATTATAAAGAAGCTGTAGATATGCAAAGATACGATGTGCTTGATGAAGCCCGATATTATATTGATAAAGGAAATTATCAAGCAAGTGCGAGACATTTTCTTATTACAAGGGAGAAATAAAAAATACCAAATTGGTGAGTATGAGGTTTAATATTAAAATGAGATGGTATAAATGGAAAAAATAGATAAGGAAACATATATAGGAATAGTCAAATTTACACTTATGTCAATGTTAGATTTATCTAAAGTAGATAAAAATTATAATTTAATAGCAGATACAATTTACTATTATGAAAAGACCATTGTACCAGAATGTCAACTAACACAAAATGAATTTTTAAAATTGTGCAAAGAAGTTGGTATAGAATAACTAAAAATTTGATTTTCATTATTTTAACAGTAATTTTTAAAGCTATATAAAATAGTAAAAAGAAATTTATAATAGACTACACGATGGAGAACAATTATGACAATAGAAGATAGATTAAGAAAAGACGAAGAAAATAATAAGTGTTATATTGATATTACAGATATTGTAAATGATTTATTTGGTGAGATTGCTAAAAAAATAGAGATAACAAGTTATTATGACTATACAAACGAACTATCTACCGAAGCAATTGAAAAATTATTATCAGGATTAAAATCAGATATTAAAAAATCTGAAATAAATTTTTATGCAAAAACTGTAATTATAACATTAAAAAATGATGATAAAATTGAGATTTTGAGTTCTGAATTTGGTAAAATTAGATTTTTAAATAGATGTTAATTGAGGTATAGGATATTCAAAATACAATTCATAATTTTAGCAGTAATTTTTTGCTCCATTAGGGGGATTAAAGAGGTAGATATTTTTATTCACCTCTTTTAATATAAAAAAATCTTATTTTAATAATGGAATAAGAAGTTTTTTTCAGAAATAATTTAACATATATAAAAAGTAATGAATTAAGAATTGTAAAAGAAAGTAAAATATATTATATAGTATTAGTTAAGGAGAGAATAATATTATGAAAGTTGTCAAAGATAAAAATAAAATATCAAAAGATGAAGTATTGGAAATAAATAAATTATTAAAAAATTTTAACAATTTTCTTATTGGAAATCCAGAGACAGATAAAAATATAGGTATTTATGAATATTGGTTAAATATACAAGAAGTTATTGAGAATAGTTTATCAAAATTAGATTTATTAAAGATAAATGAAAGTTTAGTAAAATTTGATTATTTCATTAGTAGTAAAACAAAAGAGCCAACAGATGAAAATATCGGAATATATGAAAATTGGATAGATACTATGTATGATATACAAAAACTTATTATCGAGGAACAAAAAGATTATCCGAATGATATAGAAAGATAATATGCAGCAGTTATGATAGCTGATAATCAGATTGAGTTTGAATATGTATAAAATGAATGTTATGGGAGGACATATATTTGTTCATCCCATTTTTTATTTTAAATTTTTATTATTTTTATGACAAAATATAAGAATATTAGCTAGAGTTTTCAACATATGGATATAGGAAGAAAGAAAATACTTAGAAATACGTGTTTCATAGGAAGGAGAACAAAATGAGATTATGCGACATTATTGATATTAAAGCTGCATTTATGGAAAAAACAGATTTAAGTGAAGAAGAACTCCAAACAATTATTGATGATATTCCAACTGCATTTGATGGAGATAAGGTAATTGAACAGTTAGAAGAAAAAGATAGTGACTGCGAAGATTTCGGAACTTGTAATTACTGTCAACGCTATTGGTGTCCAAGAACATTAATTGATAGAGACGATGCAATCGAAATTGTAAAGGCAGGTGGTATGAATGAAAATAATTGATGCTGATGAAATTATAAATATTTTATCACAATTATCTCTTGATGAACGAATTAGTGTAAAAGACATCATTACGATGATAAACATTCGTGACGCAGTTATTAATGTACCCGGAATAATGAATGATATTGACATAGAAATAGCTCTTAATTTTGAAAATCAAGAATACATTGATGGTTTAACTTTTGCAAAAAAACAATTTGTAAAAATACTAATCAAATTATGCTAACAAAATGTGATTGGGACAATAATAATAAAATGTAAGAATAAGAAATAGAAATATAACTAATGAAACTTTTATTTTGAAAGGAAAATAAAAAATGGAAGATGAAAGATATTATATTATGATAGGAAACTGCTATGTTTCATTTATAGGAATATCACAGGTACCAACAATGAGAGCAGATTTTCGGAAAGCTTCCCCATATTTAACTGCTGATGAAGCAGAGGAAAAAGCAAAACGTAAGGGATTAAAGAAATATAAGATAGTAAAAAAGAAATTATAATCAGGATATATTGGAGAAAATTATATGACAATAAAAATGTTTGTAGATGAATGTAATTCAGTTATAGAAAAGTCAAATATCAAGCCCAACATAGAAGCAAGCTGTATAAGATATGCTGGGGTTCGTATTTTATCTCAATATTTTATAAATAAAAATATTGAAATAAAATCTTCTACATGTGCAGACACAGATATTTATCTAACCAAGAAGAAAAATATAAAACTACAATCCGGTGAAACTGTAGAATTAGACATAGAAATATCATTTAAAACAGCAACAAAGAGAACAGGAAATATTATTCCAGTTTCAAAACTACAAAGTAAATATGAACTTATTGCATCCGATAAGTTTATAAAATTTAATCAGGTAATAGTTCGTTATGAACTGCCTACATATGAACTTGATAAAAATAATAAAATTGTTAAAACAAAATTTGTATCATTAAATAGAGCAATATTATTACAAAAACCTAATATAATGTGGTCTATAGATGATATTGTGAATAACATTGATGTGGCAGACATTGAAAAGAAATATGCAGAGGCATTAGCACAACCAATGGCATTTTCTCTATATCTCTGTAAAAATCTCAATAACGGAAAAAACACAATTGCTAATTTGGATGAGGATGTTAGCCCAGAGAGGGGTTGATTTAATATATTTATCTAATTTTTTTAAAACTTCTATAAATGCTAAAGAAAATTTATAGAGGTTTTTTAAAGTTTCAAGTAAAAGAGGATATTTTACCCCTCTTCGGGATGAAAAAAAGACGTATGTTTATACGTCTTTTTCTAATGCGGATATGTAATTTAAGATTTATGCTTAGAGGTATCCTTAATTT
>OGKG01000241.1_pt1 | contig 68614 bp, 60 predicted proteins | sample 1572201 | NCBI WGS metagenome assembly OGKG01 (sample SAMEA2582146, study PRJEB24529) | metagenome | biome: Human gut stool | place: China | collected 2011 | reverse complement strand
TGTCTGAGAACAGTGTGGGCTTTTATATGGCAGCAAGAAAAGCCGGGGTAAGTGCTGAACTTCATATATTCAGAACAGGTGGCCATGGTTATGGCTGTGGTGATGATTTTGCACAGACTGGTGAGTGGAAAGTACTTTTTACAAAGTGGATTAAGAGTATTGGAATTATTAGTTAAGATGGATATGGTATACGAGGATAAAGATAAGATTATATTAAACAAGCCGGCGGGACAACTGTCACAGAGCGGAAAGTCGTTTGAGATGGATCTTGTAAGTGAAGTTCTTACATATAGAAAAAGCAAGGGTGAAGAAGCTTACGCAGCTATAATAAACAGACTTGACCGTCCTGTATCAGGGCTTGTGCTTATGGCTAAGAATAAAAAGGAATCAGCAAGATTGTCTTTACTTATGCAAAAAGAAACACTATGTAAACTGAGCCAAAACTGAACCAGCGAATGTTTTGGAAGCTTGGATGTGCTTAAAATGGATATTATTTTGAGATTGCCGTTGAAAGCAGAACATTCCATGATAGAATGTAATCTGGGATTTTGAAAAGAATAAAATATACAGGCTGAGAAGCTTTAGAAAAGCCGCATTCCCGCTATCGACGGGGTTGCGGCTTTTGAGTTACTTTTGTTATGAAATCAATGGATATACTATTAGTGTTAGCAGGCTAAACACAACTCGGAAAAGATTTTTTGGAGAATATTAATAATGAAAGAAAAAGAATGGGAAAAACTTTTAAGAATAAAAACAACCGGACGTGACGACACCAGGTCAGATACGTTCAGGTATCCATATGAGCCGACATCCTATGAAGTGTTAGAAAGACTAGCGAATACCGGGATAATAGGTAAAAATAATACCCTGTTAGATTATGGCTGTGGAAAAGGCAGGGTAAGCATTTTTATGGCATATCAGACAAAATGTCATTCTATTGGGATAGAATATGATGAACGGATTTACAACCGGGCGTTATCAAATAAAGCTGATGCGGTGTCAGGGAATAAAGTGAAATTTATATGTGCTGATGCAGTGGGCTTTAAGATTCCGGATAACGTAGACAGATTTTTCTTTTTCAATCCATTTTCAGTTGAAATATTTAAGAGTGTTCTGGCGAATATTATAGACAGTTATTATGAAAATCAAAGAGAAATGCTTGTTATGTGTTATTATCCGTCAGATGAGTATCTTATGTGTCTGTCACAGGAATATAATGTAACATTTGTTGAAGAAATTGATTGCAGTGACATATCCGATGGTGAAAGCAGACGGGAGAAGGTAGTCGTGTATAGAGTGGGGGAGAAATAGTTTTTTTATAAAAACTAACAGTTGCACACAAATCAAAAAAGTTTATAATGAAAAAAGACATAGAAAGGTCGTATCCCTATGGAAATTAAAAGCTTACTGATAAAAGACACAACAAAAGAGGAACGAATTCGGATTGTGATATGTGCGGACTGTGTACCGTATTTAAAGGTAAAGACCCGGAACTTGTATATGCGGATTATACCAAAGGTATAATAAGTTGTTTAGAGGTATTCTGTGATTACCGGTAAAGGCATAAAATGTGTAAATGTCACAAAATGCCGACAGCGTATCAGCAGGTATCGCAAAGTGGAAAGCTTCCGATTAAACAGTGCAAATTTTTGTAAATGATGATGAGTGGGTTTAGTCCGGCTCATCATCTTCGTCTTCTTCAAAAATAAATATTTCCTCAACAGGTTTTCCAAATACGCGGGCAATGTCAATGGCGAGCTTGAGGGAAGGATTGTACTTGCCGTTTTCTAATTTTCCGATAGTTTCCCGCCGGACACCGACCATTTCAGCCAGTTCCGCTTGTTGAAGATTCCGCTCTTTGCGTAATTCGTGGATGCGTGTCTTAAATTCCGGCATAAATGTTATTCCTCCTCAAATTTCTTAAATAGAATTCCCGTTAATAATTCATGAAAGCCGATTACTATAAATAAAAAAGGAATTATTAATTTTTTCCAGTTAATAGTGTCGCTGATTGGAAAGTCTAAAAAGAAAAACAAAAACAGCATGATTATACATAGTATAAAATGCGAACGGGTTAAAGTGCACGCTTTTGCACGGGATAAGTTTTGTTTAGCCATTTCATCCTTAGCCTCTTTTGGAGAAATTATTGATTTGGTAAGTGCATAAATAGAGGAGCATGCGCAAATGATAAAAAGTATTTTACATGGCATATTATCAAAAAAATAGAATATTCCGGCGACAATAAACAGTGCACCATTAATTGTGTATTCATAATTAATTTGTTTTCCCACAGACATTTCAGTTTTATTCATAGGTATCTCCATTCCTGAGCGGATATGTTTTTATTGTGGTTGTCTGCCCTCGCGCTCAGAAGCAGAACAATAGGTGTCAAGTTTGATTTTATGTGATATATTTATCACTTATGAGCGAATAATATCACTTTTATAAAAAGCTATTAATAGAAAAGTGATAAATATATCACATTTGTAATTTGCATTGACAACGCAGTCAAATTGTGCCAAGCTAAAACAGTAGAAAAATAATAAACCATAGAATAAGTATTGGTGATTAAGATATGCTTGATAAAGGATATATCGAATAAAAATCATAAGGGGGCGGCAAAATGGATTTAGCCACATTACAATCTATTTTAATGATAGGAGAAACGGTAGGGGTTGAGTTTAAACGTTGTGGAAATGGAATCGAATCAGATACCTATGAAACAGTGTGTTCTTTTTTGAACCGTTTTGGCGGGGATATACTAATGGGAGTATTAGATGACGGCACGGTTGTGGGAGTGCCGGAAAAAGCGGTATCTGATATGATTAAGAATTTTGTAAAAGTTGTAAGTAATCCGCTAATGTTTTCTCCCACAGTGTATTTGGTGCCGGAAATTATTAAATATGATGACACACATACGATTATTCATGTCCATATTTCGCCGAGTGCAGAAGTGCATAGTTATAAGAAAGTTATTTATGACAGGGTAGATGATGCTGATGTAAAAGTGACAGCAACCGGAGCGATTGCACAGATGTACATTCGCAAGCAGGGCATTTTTACAGAAAAGAAAATATATCCTTATGCGAAATTAGAGGATTTGAGATTGGATTTATTGCCTAAAATCAGAATTATGGCACAAAATCATGCAGGCGGAATACATCCGTGGGCAGCTATGGATGATATGGAATTACTAAAAAGTGCCGGATTGTACGGCAGAGATATTGCAACTGGTGAAGAAGGTTATAACTTGGCTGCAATTATGCTTTTGGGAAAAGATGACATTATTTTAAATGCAGCACCAGCATATGTTACAGATGCAATCGTACGAAAAGTAAATGTTGACCGATATGATGACAGGGAGATTATAAAGACAAATTTAATTGAAAGCTATGATAAACTTATGGACTTTGGAAAGAAACATCTGCCGGATAAGTTCTTTTTAGAGGACAGCGTTAATAAGAGCCTTAGAAATACTATCTTAAGAGAAATGGTCAGCAATATTTTGATGCACCGGGAGTTTTCCAGCAGTTACACAGCTAAATTTGTGATTGAAAAAGACCGTATGTATGTAGAAAATGCAAGCCGTGCAACAGGGGAAGGTTTTATTACAGTGGAAAATTTAGAACCGAATCCGAAAAATCCGATTATTGCGGCATTCTTTAGAAATATCGGGTATGCAGACCAGCTCGGTTCAGGTGTACACAATCTGTTTAAATACAGCAAATACTATTCAGGAAAAGAGCCGGAATTTGTCGAAGGAGATGTATTTAAAATTATTGTACCGTTAGATGATAAATATTCATTTGATTTTAAGTTATTGAATGATGATGTGCAGAGTGCCGATAAAGTGCCGATAAGTGCCGATAAAATGCCGATAAGTGTGAATGGCATTTTAATAGATAATTTATCACTACAGCAAAAATTAATTGTTCAGTTTATTGTTGACAATGGACAAATCACGTCATGTCAGGCAGAAACAGTGGTAAATGTAAAACAAAGACGTGCACGGGCAATTCTTAAAGAACTGGTAAATCAGGGCATATTAGAACAACAGGGTGCTTATAAAAGTACAGTGTATAAGTTAAATTGTACTAAAAAAGATATATCACAAAAACAGTAAAAAGTGATACAATGCAGATAATAACATTGCAGGAGGATCACAACAATGGAACATATTTCAAGAAACGAAGCATTTGAATTACTCAAAAAATACAACAAAGACCCATTTCACATTCAGCATGCACTGACCGTGGAAGCCGTGATGAAGTGGTATGCAAATGAACTGGGATACGGCAATGATGCACAATACTGGGGAATCGTAGGACTTTTACACGATATTGATTTTGAATTGTATCCGGAACAGCACTGCATCAAAGCACCGGAGCTGTTAAGGGAAGGCGGTGTATCGGAAGACATCATTCACGGTGTTGTTTCACACGGCTATGGCATTACGGTGGACGTAGCACCGGAACATGAAATGGAAAAGGTGCTGTTTGCAGCAGATGAACTGACAGGACTGATCTGGGCGGCGGCATTAATGCGCCCTTCTAAAAGCACAAAGGATATGGAATTAAAGTCCTTAAAAAAGAAATATAAAAGCAAAGGATTTGCGGCAGGCTGTTCCAGAGAAGTCATTGAGCGCGGCGCAAAACAGCTCGGATGGGAGCTGGAAAAGTTGCTGACCATGACATTGGCGGCAATGGCTGCATCGGAAGACTACATTAACGAAGAAATGGAAAAAGAAAATGTTTAAAACACCGAAGGAATGTTATGATTATATCGTGAAAAATGAACTGGAAACGGCGGTTATCGGGGCGATGATGCAGCAGACGGACAATTATTCAATTGCGGAAATTGCAGACGCGAGATTTCACAACAGGGAAGGGAAAATTTCCTTTACTTCCGCAGGATACAAAATTAATATCGAAGTGACAGATGACGAGATTGTGACTGCGGTTTTAAACGGATTGTATGTCAGCGCATTTTTATCAAGAAAAGACGACAACTACCGGGTGCATTTTTTAGTGTCGGGATACCCGGCTGAAATGAAAGCGCGTTTTGAAGAAGAAATCACAAAAGAGGTTGTAAGATACATGATAATGTCGGTCATTATGGCATGCAGACTGGACAGTGAGAAGAAATTAAAAATATATATCGGAAATGAATAAAATTTCTTTATAATAATGATTGATAAAACATGAACTGTGAAGATATGGTAAAGATACCGGAATTGGAAAATGTACTGCTTTTAAGAGCAGGAGCAGGCGGTATGAAAAATATTGTCCGGTGGATTTATTTTGCAGACTGCCTACAGTGTGTGCAGAGTGAATATAAAGTGGAAGATTATATTCACGGCGGGGAATTTGTAATTCTGACAAACCGCAGTGTCACAGACAACAACGATACATTGATAGGACTTATCGGAAAAATGCTTGCGCATGGCATTTCAGCGCTGGGAATCAATGAAGGGCAGATTTCCGATGAACTGATACAGTATGCCGATGAAAATGACCTGCCGCTGTTTGAACTGCCGGAGAAATATCCGCTGATAGACCTCTCCCAGATACTCTGCAACAAACTTGTGCTGGAGGAAAACAATAAAAATCTGGAGGAACAGCTTTTATTTCAATTCTGGATTCAGAACATTTAAACAGAGAAAGCATTTTAGCACAGGCACGATACTTAAATGTGGACCTTTCAGGCGGGTTCTGTGTGGTTGAATTTGCGTTAAAGGCAGCACAGAATCAGAACGGGGATTCGCTGGCACTGGGGCGGGAACTGCGCCATATTATCAGTATGGAATTTTCCTTTTATACGGCATCGGATATTTTAATGCTTTCCCAGACAGGGTCTGTGCTGGCACTGGTATCGTCAGAACGGATAAAAGAAGAAGATTTAAAAATGATTCTGCAAAGAATTGTAGAAAAATCCCAAAAACAGCACAAAATCACCGTTGACATCGGAATAGGAACGGAGGTTGAATATCTGGAAGATGTCAAAATCAGCCGAAAGGAAGCGGCAGATGCGTTAAACAAAGGGAATCTGTGTGAAACACTGGAAAGCTATCTGAATCACAACTGCAATCTCAAGGAAACGGCGCAGGCATTGTATATTCACAGAAATACGATGAATTACCGTATGAACAAGATTAAGGAAATTCTCGGAGAGGATTTTGAAAATCTGGACAACTGCCTGATGTTAAAGTTGGCATTTATTATCCGGAAATTATTACAGCACAGGTTCCGGGACCGAAGTCTAAGAAACTTCTTGAAAGAAGAAATGAAGCAATTCCGCAGGCACTCTGCGGAAAGGCATATCCAATCTGCATTAAGCAGGGTGCAGGCGCAATGTTTGAAGACCTTGACGGCAAAAAAAGTCTATGCCGTAGGTATGGGACCGTTTCCGGCAAGCGAAATCGCCTGCATGATTGTCGAACCGTTCCAGGGCGAAGGCGGATTTATCCCGGCACCGATTGAATGGGTCAAGGCAGTTCGTAAGATTTGCGATGACAACGGAATTTTAATGATTGCAGATGAAGTTCAGTGCGGTAACTGCAGAACCGGTAAATATTTTGCTTCTGAATACTGGAAGGAAGCCGGAGCTGCACCGGATATTATTACAACCGCCAAATCACTGGGCGCAGGTCTGCCGATTTCAGCCATTACAGCAAGAATTAAAAGAAGCGTTAAACGCATAGCAGATAAGCAGACTATAGAACAGAAATCAAGATTTACGGCAGACGAACAACAGGCAAAGAAAGGGGTATAAAGAAGCATGAAAGGGTTTTCAATAAAAACAGAAATTGAAGAATACGATACATTTGAACAATTTGCAAAAGAAGCACAGCTTGGGGAAAAGGATTTAGTCCTTTGTGGTGAGCATACTTATAAGCAGTATGTAGAGCCGCTCTCACTCGGTGTACAGACACTTTTCCGTGAAAAGTACGGAAAAGGCGAACCGACAGACGGTGCGGTCGATGCAATTCTTGATGCGCTGCGGGATAAGAACTTTGACCGGATTGTTGCAATCGGCGGCGGTACCGTTATTGATATTGCAAAGGCGGTTGCCGTTGCAGCCCCTGAGGATAAAGTCGATGATTTATACGACCATGTCAGTGAACTTGAAAAAAGACATCCGTTGATTATCGTACCGACCACCTGCGGAACGGGCAGTGAAGTGACAAACATTTCCGTCATGAACCGTGTCAGCAAGGGTGTAAAAATGGGACTGGCATCCGATGCCATGCTCGCAGATAAGGCGGTTCTGATTACAAATCTTTTGGATTCCATGCCGTATCAGGTATTTGCGACATCATCGATTGATGCAATGGTTCACAGTGCAGAATCCTTTTTAAGCCCGAACGGTTGCAGTATTTCAAGACTTTTCTCGTCAGAAGCATTAAAATTAATTCTTACCTGCTGGGATAAGGTGGTAAAGGAAGGCGGAGAAGAGGCGTGGAAAAGGTATGCTGCAGAATTTTTAGAGGCTTCCAACTGGGCAGGACTGGGGTTTGGTTATGCGGGCTGTGCCGCCGTTCATGCATGTGCCTATCCACTCGGTTCGGTATATCACATTCCGCACGGACAGTCCAATCAGTTAATGTTTCAGGACGTTATGAAAATGTATAAAAAGTTATGTCCGGACGGCAGAATCAACGAACTGGAAGCACTGATTGCGGAAAGCCTTCATGTTACACCGGATACGTCGCTTGAGACACTGTATGCTTTAATGGATAAGGTTTTAAAGAAAGCACCGTTAAAGGAATTCGGTGTCAGGGAAAGTGACCTTGCGCAGTTTGCAAAAGACGTCATTCAGACACAGCAAAGACTGTTAAGAAACAATTATGTTGAACTGACGGAAGAACAGATTCTGGAAATCTACCGTGCGGCATTTTAAAAGTTATAAAGAAAAAGCGTTACAGGACATCTGCATTAGGGCGGGTGTCCAGTTTTTGTCCGTAAAAATATACAGGGAATTGTATACAGACCATTGAATTTCCGAATTGAAAGTCGTATAGTATGAATAAATATTCATGTCACTTGTTACAGAACCGAATTTATCAGGTTTGTGAGCGGTGTATTACCGTTTTACTGCAAAGTCGTTTAGGAAACGGGAGTGGTGTGAAAATATGTACGACTGGAAGAAAAGAGGAAGAAAAATGTTAAGTTACAGTGTATTTTTACCAAGCTATAGTGTGGGTGAGGACTGCTATCAACAGATACCGTATGTTACAAGAAAATACGGAAAGACCGCAGTCGTTATCGGCGGAAAGACCGCCATGGAAAAGGCGAGACAGGAGTTAGATGCGGCTGTTCAAGGTTCGGACGTTCAAATCCTGGATTACATATGGTACGGCGGTGATTCTAACTATGAAAATGTGGAAATGTTAAAGGCAGACAGCCGTGTGCAGGAGGCTGATATGCTGTTTGGCGTGGGTGGCGGACGTGCCTGTGATACGGTAAAGACACTTGCCGATATGTTAGACAAACCGTTTTTTACTTTCCCGACACTGGCATCAAACTGTGCGGCATGTACGGCAATTACCGTTATGTACAATCCGGATGGTTCTTTTAAGGAATATTACTATATGCATGCGCCGTCTTATCATACATTTGTGAATACAAAGATTATTGCAGATTCACCGGAAAAGCTTTTATGGGCGGGAATCGGCGATGCTTTATCCAAAGAGTGCGAGGTTTTATTTGCCAGTAGGGATAAATTTATTTACCATACACCGCTTATGGGACAGTGCATTTCCAAGGTTTGTACAACACCGCTTGTTGAGTACGGTGCAAAGGCACTGGAAGCGTGCAGAAATAACAAGCCGGATTTTGCGTTAGAGCAGGTCGCACTCGATATTATCATTTCAACGGGGATTGTTTCAAATTTTGCAACACACGAAAACCAGCCGGATCCGAAGGACAATTACTATTACAACAGTTCACTGGCGCACTGTGTTTACTACGGGGCTTCGACACTGCCGCAGTGCGAAAGACATCTGCACGGTGAAATTGTATCGTTCGGTGTGCTTTGCCTGCTGACCTATGACGGACAGTTAGAAGAGCGTGACCGCATTATGCAGTTTAATAAATCTGTCGGACTGCCGGTTACATTAGACGAACTTGAAATTTCACGAGAAGATTTAGTGAAAATTGCAGACAAGGCCGCCAGTGTGGTTGAATGGACATATGTTCCGGGCATACCGACAAAAGAACGCTTCATTCAGGCAATGATTGACACGGACGAAGCAGGAAAGCGGTTATAATTTTGTTGTTTTGTGCTTAAATTTTTATCAAATTTTTATAATTCTCCCTTATTCCGGATTTATCAAAAGAATAGGGGAGAATTTTTTATGGAAAAGTGACAGTTGCTTTTGGGTGACTCTGTAAAAATTTATATTGAAATACAGAAGTACTTTGTACTACAATAGGATGACAGGAATTGCAAATAAATATGGCGCAGATACGATTCTTTCCGGTGCAGAGCTGATTTATATGCTACTTGTGCCATCAGCTTTTGAGTTTGATAAAGAAGAAAATGAAGGGAGTCGAGAAACGACATGAGTAGTGCAGAATTAAATAAAAACAAAAAAATACGGACAATGGGAACGGTAGTACAGAGTGTATTGATTCTGATTTTAATGATACTTGTAATTCTGCTTATGAGCGAAATCGGCACATTACAGGGAACAGCAAGGGTTATTAATTATGCGGGGCTGGTGCGAGGTGCGACACAGCGGGAGGTAAAGCTTGAAATTACCGGTTATCAGAACGATGAACTGATTCAGTATTTAGACGACATTTTAAATGGATTAAAGTATGGGGACGGCAATTACAATCTGATAACACTGGATGATACAGATTATAATAAGAAGCTGGATGCACAGATAGAGTATTGGGGAAATTTAAAAAGACAGATTCGCAAGGTGCGTGAGCTTGGATATGAAGATACCGATATTGTAGAAGTGAGTGAAACTTATTTTGATATGGCAGATGAAACGGTTTTTGCAGCCGAGAATTATTCCGTGCAGACGGCCGGAAAAATTCGCGCACTGGAGACAGCATCTGCGGTGGATATGCTGATTTTAGTGATCTTAATGATAATGCAGATGGTTTCGGCAGTCCGGATAACCAGAAAGAACAAGATTTTAGAGCAGAAAGCCTATATTGATTTACATACGGGACTGCCTAATAAGAGCCGCTGTGAGGAAATTTTTCATGATATGAGAGCAATTAAAGGTGAGGTTGCTTGTATTATTTTTGATTTGAATAATTTAAAAATTACCAATGATACGCTGGGGCATTCAGTTGGCGACCAGTTGATTATGAATTTTGCACGCCTTTTAAGAAATGTTGTTCCAATGAAGAATTTTGTCGGACGGTACGGAGGCGATGAATTTGTAGTGGTTATTTGTGATACATCCAAAGAGGAAGTTGAAAATATTTTAAATCAGTTACAGGAGGAAGTAGACCAGTTTAACCGGTACGGCAGAAACGAGACAATCAGTTATGCATATGGCTGGGCATTTTCAAAGGATTATACGGACTGCACGCTCCGGGTGCTGTTTGATAAGGCTGACCACTATATGTATGAAAATAAGCGTACCAAAAAGGAGGCTTCAAAAAATGAGTAAAACTAATAAAAATACAATGGATATGACACACGGCACGCTGTGGAATAAAATCCTGATTTTTGCACTGCCACTTGCGGCAAGCAGTATTTTACAGCAGCTTTTTAATTCCATTGATACGGCAGTTGTCGGACGGTTTGCCAGCAGTCAGGCACTGGCGGCAGTCGGCAGCAACAGTTCGCTGATTGCACTGATGATTAACCTATTTATCGGCATTTCACTCGGTTCAAATGTTGTTATTGCACATTATATCGGACAGCGCTCAGAAAAGAATATTCAGGCGGCAATTCATACGGCTATTGTGGTCGCCTTGGTGAGCGGCATTTTTGTTATGATATTCGGACAGTTTATTGCAAAGCCGGTATTAAGCCTTATGGGGACACCGGATGACGTTATAGATTTAGCGGTAGTTTATTTGAGAATTTATCTGCTCGGTATGCCGTTTATCATGCTGTATGATTTCGGTTCATCCATCCTTAGAAGTACAGGTGACAGCAGACGTCCGCTCTACAGCCTGATTGTTGCGGGTGTGATAAATACGGTGTTAAATCTTGTGCTGGTTATCGGATTTAAAATGGGCGTTTCAGGGGTTGCCATAGCCACTGTTATATCCAATATGGTCAGTTCAGGCATTATCGTATACATACTGACACATGAATCCGCACCGATACGGCTGGAATTTCGTAAACTGGCAGTAGCACCGGCAGAGTTAAAAAAGATATTGGTCATTGGTGTTCCGGCAGGAATACAGGGCATGATGTTTTCAATTGCCAATGTGTGTATACAAAGTGCAATTAACAGCTTCGGCTCGGATGCGATTGCGGGTTCTGCGGCAGCACTGAATTATGAATATTTTACATACTTTCTTGTCAATGCTTTTGCGCAGGCAACGGTGACATTTACCAGTCAGAATTACGGTGCGGGCGACTATGGACGCTGTAAGAAAATTTTTCATATATCCATGGTATTTTCACTGGTATCCTGCGGACTGCTCTCTATGGTGTTTGTTCTTGGGCGCGGCATGTTTCTTCGCTTTTACACCACAGATCCGGCGGTGCTTGAATATGCCATGACACGAATTTTAATAGCGACGACACTTGAACTTCTGACGTCTGTTTATGAAATCAGCGCAGGCGCAATGCGCGGCTTTGGACATTCACTGACACCGGCAGTCATCACATTTTTAGGTTCCTGTGTCCTGCGGTTAATCTGGGTTTCAACGGTTTGCCGTGCCGTGCATGAATTCTGGGTACTGGTGATTATTTATCCGATTTCATGGGTCGTGACAGGCATTGTCATGACATCCGCTTATTATATTGTAAGAAAACGTGCATTTGCGCAAAATGTGCAAAAAGCGGCTTGAATTTAGCGGGATAGCTTTATATAATGATAAGAGTGTCAAAAGTAGAATATCACAGAAAAAATAAGAGAGACTAATGGATAAGAGATAGAAAACAAGAAAGGAAATTAAAAAATGGAATATACACAGGAAATTAAAGGGAAAATACATTCTGTAGAGAGCTTCGGCTCGGTAGACGGACCGGGTGTGCGCTATATTGTATTTTTACAGGGCTGCCATATGCGCTGTAAATACTGCCATAACCCGGAAACATGGGCAATGGAAGGCGGAGAAGAACTGACGGCAAAGGAAGTTTTTGACAAAGCATACCGTTACCGCAACTACTGGAAAAAGAACGGCGGTATTACAGTCAGTGGCGGAGAAGCACTGTTACAGATTGATTTTGTGATTGCGCTGTTTAAGCTGGCAAAGGAAAAAGGCGTGCATACGACACTGGATACGTCCGGCAATCCTTTTACAAGAGAAGAACCGTTCTTTAGCAAATTTAATGAACTCATGAAGGTGACAGACCTTTTTATGCTCGATATTAAGCAGATTGATGATGAAAAACACAAGAAACTGACGGGTTGGACAAACAGCAATATCTTAGATCTGGCACAGTATTTGTCAGACAACGGAAAGGCAATGTGGATCCGTCATGTATTAGTACCGGGAATTACAACAGATGATGTAGATTTAGAAAAGTTAAGAGATTTTGTCGGCTCGTTAAAGACGGTAGAACGTTTTGAAATCCTGCCATATCATACACTGGGTGTATTTAAGTGGGAAAACTTAGGAATTCCATACGAACTTGGCGATGTAATGCCGCCGACAAAAGAGGAGATTGCACATGCCGAAGAAATCCTGCATACTGCCGATTACAAGGATTACGCAAAATAAAATGCAGGATAAATGCAGGCTGGATAAAAATAGATAGAATAAAAAGCATAAAAAAGACAGGCATATATGTCAAGAGCATTACGGTTTCTGACATGTATGCCTGTTTTGTTATTTGTAATAAAAAATTAAAAGTCTAATGCCGGTTGACATGCTTTTTAATCGCTTCAAAGCTTTCCGGACTGATAACGTGTTCAATCCTGCAGGCATCCTCTTCCGCAACCTTTGGGTCAACACCCAGTGTTGTCAGCCACGAAGATAATAACTGATGGCGTTCATAAATGGTTTCGGCGATTTTCTGACCGGATTCTGTCAGGTAAATGTAGCCTTCTTTTGTGACCGTGATGTGATTCGCCTCTCTTAAATTTTTCATTGCAATGCTGACGCTGGATTTTTTAAAGTCCAGTTCATTTGCAATATCAACAGCACGCACAACAGGACGTTCCTTGCTGAGCATTAAAATAGTTTCAAGATAATTTTCCGCAGATTCATGTATTGCCATAATAATTTCTCCATTTAAAAACCGATTAATTTGATGTTATTAGTATATCATAAAAACAACAAATAGGCAAATTTATAATGATATTTACAATTTTATGGGCGGAAGGAATTGTTTTTATGATAAAAAAATGGTAAATTATAAAGATGAATATACAAAATTTAAACTGTTTAATAGATTTGCATCTGCATTTAGACGGCTCTCTGCCATTGCATACGGTAAAGGAACTGGCAGAGCAGCAAGGAATCACACTGCAGATGACAGACGGGGAATTAAAGAAAAAACTCTCCGTGCCTGCAGGCTGCCGGGATTTGAATGAGTATCTGACAAAGTTTGAATTTCCGCTGACTCTGATGCAGACACCGGAGGCACTTGAAAAATGTATGCACGATCTGCTGACTGAATTAGAAGGGCAGGGTGTGCAGTATTGTGAGGTCCGTTTCGCACCACAGCTTCATACACAGAAAGGGATGAGTCAGAATGAAGTGATTGAAGCAGTGAAAGCGGGGCTTTACAGTGTGGCAGGTGTGAAGCCGGAGAGTATTCACGCGGGTATTATTTTATGCTGTATGCGTGGCAGTGACAATGGACAGCAAAATAAAATTACGGTTGAAGAAGCTGCAAGACATCTGGGAAGCGGTGTGTGTGCAGTAGACCTTGCCGGAGCGGAGGCATTGTATCCGACAGAGCAGTATGCGGATTTATTTGCCTATGCAAAGCAGTTACGCATACCGGTTACGATTCATGCAGGTGAGGCAGCAGGTACAGAGAGTATCCGTGCGGCAGTGGCAATGGGTGCTGCGCGTATCGGACACGGAATTCGTGCCGCATATGATGCGGAAACGATGGAACTGTTAAAAGAAAATCACATTACACTGGAATTATGTCCGACCAGTAACTTAAATACGAAAGTTGTCGATTCCATTGGACAGTATCCCATCCGTCAGTTAATGGATGCCGGAGTGGCAGTGACAATTAACACCGATAATATGACGGTATCGGATACCTGCATACAGCACGAATATCAGCTGCTTGCAGATACATTTGCATTTGGGGATACGCAGATAAAAGAATTTCTGTACCATGCGGCAGAAGCATCATTTACAACAGAGGATATAAAACAGCTGCTAAAGGCGCGGATTACATATACGTTTTAAAAGATACAAGGGGGAAGTTTATAGTTTATGCGTTATGTTGCGATAGAAAAGGCAAAGGATAACATGGTACTGGCAATGCCCATATATGACAGTATTAACAGAGTACTGCTGGCAACAGGTACCATTATGACCAGGGATTATATCAGAAAATTAAAAGCGCGGGGACTGCCGGGCTTTTATGTGGAAGATGAACTGGCAAAAGACATTGAAGTACAGGATATCGTTACACAGGAACTGCGCAATGAAGGGGTAGAAGCCTTGCAGCGTGGTGATCTGGATGCCTGCATGAAAGTTGCGGAACGGATTGTGGAACAGATTCTGTCACGGCCGCCAATCCGTCTGGATATGATTGATTTAAGAATGTTTGATGATTATACGTACCGTCATTCTGTCAATGTGGCGGTCATGAGTACAGTCATTGCGCTCAATTTAGGGTTTAATAAGAAAAAATTAAAAGAGGTCAGTATTTCCGCCATGCTGCATGATATTGGTAAACTGATGTTAAATCCGGAAATTTTAAATAAGCCCGGACCGTTAACGGAGAGTGAGTACGAACATATCAGGCAGCATCCGCAGATAGCTTTTGATTTTCTGCGGCAGCGCATGGATATTAGTTCAACAATCCGTGCTGGGATTCTGTCCCATCATGAAAATGAAGACGGCAGCGGGTATCCGAATGGATTCGTAGGTGATGATATTTACATTTATGCAAAAATCATTCACGTAGCGGATGTGTTTGATGCACTGACATCCAAAAGACCGTATAAAGTACCTTATGCACGTTCGGAAGCAGTTGAGTATCTGATGGGCGGATGCGGCAGATTTTTTGACAGAGATGTGGTAGAGGCGTTTATTCAGTCTGTGGCAATCTATCCGTCCGGGACGGAAGTGATGCTCTCAGACGGCAGAGAAGGCATTGTGGCGGCAAATAAATGGAATCCGCTGCGGCCGTTAATCAGGCTGTGGGATGGGGAAGAAATAGACCTAAATGATTCGTGTAATTATCGTGATCTGACAATTATTCCGGAAACCGATGCGATTTTGGTGTAAAATATTCGTTATAAATAAACGGGGGCGTGTAACTTGACGTTGTGCTTTGTGTCGCAGGCACCACAAAGCCGCTTTTTATCGCAGAACTGAATAAATTCGGTTTGTGACTCCTCCGGTATTAAAATGCCTGTGGAATGGGGATTAGTATGGATAATAAGAAAATAAACCCGCTGTTTACCAAAGAAAATGTTGAAAAAATTGTTGTACCTGATATTGTGAAAGTAGATTTGCTGAGTATTCTGGAAGAAAAGTTACAAAAGGCGGGGTTTTATTACAGAGTGGCATATCGTGTCAAAGCGGTAGATTCGATGGTCAACAAGCTGATATTTAAGGATTACCGGCGGAAAGGCACGGAAAACGAAGATAAAAAAATGCAGGATTTAATCGGAATCCGGATTATGCTGTATTTCAGTGATGATCTGGAAATCTGTATGAGGCTGCTGGATACGCTGTTTGTCGAGCCCGGCAAGTGGGAAACCACGGAAAACAATGAATATGAGTTTAAGGCAATGAAGGTCAACGGAATCTTTAAGCTGCCGGCATATTTAAGCAAGACGATTGTCAATCCGTCACTGGCAGATTATGTTGACAGTACTTTTGAAGTACAGGTCAGAACCAACTCCTTTGAAGGGTGGCACGAGATTGAACATGATCTGCGCTATAAAGGTTCGGCATTCGGTATCGGTAATGAAGCGCTGGCACGCAAGATGAACAGTATTCTGGCAACACTGGAGCTGTGCGATGATTCTATTGTACAGCTGCTAGAGGATCTGGGACACCAGCACTATAAGGATAAGCTGTGGTGCGACATGATACGATGCCATTACAGGCTGAAACTGGACAATACGCCGATGTATCCTGAAATTGAAGAAATTTTAAACAGAGATACGGAGCTTGCAAAGCAGTTTTACCGTTTTGACCGCGGAAAAACAATTGCACAGCTTTGGAATAATACATCGGATAAGGGTGTGCAGTTAAATGTTAATAATATTATCCGTATTGTCAATCAGATCGGCCCGAATGATGAGCGGTTGAAGGAAGTTTTTGCAAAGCGCGACAGGGCGGCTCATCAGGAAACGGAAAACAGCGGCAGGCGCAAGCGTTTTGAACCGTTTAAGACACTGGGAAGATATAAAGTTTTTCAGGCACAGACATACATAGAAACGGCCAATTTAAAGACAGAAGACGCGTTCCGCAAGGCGGCAGGATACATTTATTCATGGGTAAAGTCCCGCTTTAATGAGGTCTTTTCTGATATACCGGAGCAGGTTGCCGGTTACAGCGGCAGTACGCCGGGATACAGTGTGTTGGTTGACTATGATGAGGGAAAATGCTATTTTAAAGAATATACCACGCATTTTGATACCAGAATATCTTCCCGTATCTGGATTTCAGAGGCGGTTGTCAAAAAAGACGAAAAAGGACTGCTTTTTACGGTGCTGAATGAATATGCAGAGCCAAAGGAACGGTACCGGGATAATGAAAATATTTTATTTTCCAGACCGAATTTTTATGGTGAAATTGCGGACAATATCGGAATCTGTGATGTGGTACGGCTCCGCGAGAGTGTTCATCATGTTGATACGGAAAATGCGGCGGAAATGGACAGCCTGATTGCCAATCCGGACAGAAAGTTTCCGGTGATTGTCTTTATGGCAGCAGACAAGGAATGGACGGAAAAATTTGACGTGGATTATTTTTCTTATCTGGTTGGCTATTATGCGCACATTATGTTTGTAGAGAAAGCGGAATCAGAAGCTTTTGCTCATAAATACGGACTTCATGCGGGATATGAAGATTCAATTACGGTATTTTATCCGGGCGAAGCACCGCAGACCAGCTACAAATCCGATATTCTGGAAACGCGCTTTGAAGTTATCAAGCTGGAACAGAAAAAATACTGGAACGAATTCGGGTGTCGCGCGTACAGACGCCAGCTCGTATCCCAGATTCGTGAAAAGAATGTGGCTTATGGGGCTGGGAAGGAAACAAAACAGTAAAACAGACATAAAAATAAAAATCCTCCCATACGTTAAAACAGATGAAACGCTGTCAGACGCATGGGAGGATTTTTTTATGGCAGATTGTAAAAATGAGCAGATGGGTATAGTGCAGATTGCAGATAAACAGGGTACAGATGAACGAATAAACATGTCAATAACAGATGTGATGTACTGGCTTGACAAAATGCAGGAAAAAGACCGGCTGATTTACACGAAGGAAGAAATAGAGCGGTTAAACCGGCAGATTTATTGCAGGTGTCTTGAAACGGGAGATATGTTTGATATTAAAGAAATAGTAAAAGAATATTCGCCCGCGGTTTGGCCGGGAATCTGTATCAGCCGTGCAGATGTAAAAAAGAAGCTGGGTGCATGGCAGGAAAGTCCGTGTGATTGGACAGAAAAAGATGGGGACAATCAAATTACGGTGTTATTGCCCAATGAGCCGGTAGTGATTGTGCGCGAAAGCTTGTGTAAAGAATGGTACTATTTGTATGCACGTAATGCCGCAGGCTGGGTACGCAAAGACTGTATTGCGGATTGCGGTGGCAGTGACTGTGACATACAGCAAAGAAATGGACGACAACCGGATTTTTATGTGATTACGGCAAGCCGCTGGAGGACAGAGTGTAATCCAAAAGATAAGTGTGTATCACAGATACCGCTTTATATGGGAACAATATTGAAAAAATGTAATGGAAAAGAATTTGCGGGATTTCCCTATAATGGAAATATTGCCGTATTATTTCCGGTAAAAAATCAAAACGGTCAGTATGAAGAAAGAGCGATACAGCTGACACAGGCGGCGGGAGCGGTTTGTGGCTTTTTACCGTGCACGGCAGAAAATATTCTGAAACTGGCTTTTTCAATGCTGGGTGAAGTCTATGGCTGGGGCGGCAGTCTGGACTCGAGGGATTGCTCCATGATGGTACACGATATTTTTGCGTGCTTTGGTATCTGCCTGCCCAAAGACACAACGGGACTGCAAAGTCTTACGGGGATGGATATTTTTATGGATTTGACATCGTATTCCAAAGAAGAAAAAGAGCAGATTCTGACCCGTCTGCGTCCGGGTGCGGTACTGGGCTTTCCTGGACATGTCATGATTTATCTGGGAAAGACAGGACAGGATTATTATGTTATCAGCCAGACCGGGCATTTTTATCAAAAGACGGATACCGGATTTGAAAAAGTGACTGTTAATTCTTGTGTTGTCAATTCTTTATCAGTGTATCGGAAAAATGAAAAAACATGGCTGAATTCGCTGACATATTGCCTGCTATATGATTTTTAGCATGAAAATATTTTAATGAGTATTGACACATTTTTAACCGGACGGTATAACTGCGTAAAGCATGTATCAGGTATATAAAGTGTATTTGTCAATTATTTGTTTAAAAGTTTTATCAATATTAACCCCCTTTTAATAGTATTTTATACCCCCCGGTGTTATACTTACCATATAAACTACATACAAAGCGGTGAAGGATATGGAAAAAGAAGTACAGACAGATGTTACAAAAAACATAGAAAATATAGAAACACAGCGGATAGAGCCGACCCAGCTTGAGGTGGTGCAAAACGATGCACTGACTATAGAAGAAATCGAAACCGGTCTGGTCTATAACGGTAGTATGGTGCGCGTGGCAGATATTTCGGAAGAATTCCGGAAAGTCATCGAGCCGATTTTAAGAATGTACAATGCGGCAATGAATGTGACAACGGCGCGGATTGAAATTATCAAAGATGAGTCGCGCTATAAAAATGTGCGCTGTCCGGTGCATCATATTGATACCCGTTTGAAATCTGCGGGCAGTATTCTGGGAAAATTACAGAAGAAAAATCTGGATTTGACGATTGGTGCGGCGTGCAATAACATTTACGACATCGCGGGTGTAAGAATTGTCTGTCCGTATATTAAAGATGTATATTTTATACGTGACAGAATTCTGGCGCAGGACGACATTGAAGTTATGAAAGTCAAAGATTATATCGAACATCCGAAGGAAAACGGCTACCGCAGTTATCATCTCATTATCCGTGTGCCGGTCTTTTTTATGAATAAAAAGCAGATGGTTCCGGTTGAGATTCAGATTCGGACAATGGCTATGGATTTGTGGGCAAGCTTAGAACATGATATCAGCTATAAAGCGATTAACAGCAAAGGCGAATATCAGGGGGATTATTCGGAATTCAGAGAGGAATTAACCGAATGTAGCCGTCTGATTTACGAAGCAGAAGAAAAGATGGAGAGAATGAACAGTATGCTGGAATAAACTTGATTTTTTACATTAAATGCAATAAACTATATAAGTGTGAAAAAAGATGTATTTTAGCATAATGGAGGAAAAAATGGATAATCAAAAACTTGCTGAATTATTATTTCCCGATGTAACCAAAACACCGGAATACTATGAGGAGAAGTACCCTTATAGAAAACTGCCAAATAAAGCGGAGGTAACAAGACTCGCACCGAGTCCGACGGGATTTATTCATCTGGGAAATCTCTATAGTGCATTGACGGATGAACGTCTTGCACATAGAAACGGTGGTAAGTTTTATTTAAGAATTGAAGATACAGATGCCAAAAGAACGGTAGAAGGTGCGGTTGATACCGTTATCAATGTACTGCGTTATTTTAATATTGAATTTGATGAGGGTGCAGGCTACCCAGACGATGACGAGCGCAATGCCTACGGTCCGTATTATCAGACACAGCGTGTAGATATTTATCATGTCTATGCAAAAAGCCTTGTAGAACGAGGACTGGCGTATCCTTGCTTCTGTACGGAAGAGGAACTGGAAGAAGTCAGAAAGCAGCAGGAAGAAGCGAAAGAACTGACCGGTTATTACGGAAAGTATGCAACCTGCCGCAATTTAAGCGATGAAGAAATCGAAGCCAATATCAAAGCCGGAAAGCCGTATGTATTAAGACTTCGTTCACAGGGAAGCCCGGATAAGGAAATCGTATTTGTCGATGAAATCAAGGGCGAAGTAAAGCTTCCTGAAAATATTCACGATATTGTCTTATTAAAGAAAGACGGGATTCCAACCTATCATTTTGCCCACGCGATTGATGACCATTTAATGCGTACAACGGTTGTTGTCCGTGGCGGCGAATGGCTTGCATCAGCACCGATTCACTATGAACTGTTCCATGTATTGGGCTTTAAGATGCCAAAGTATGCCCATACGGCACATTTAATGAAGTTTGATGAAGAAACAGGCGGAAAGAGAAAGTTATCCAAGAGAAAAGACCCTGAACTGTCACTTGATTACTACAGAAAAGACGGTTATCATCCGTATACGATGAAGGTTTATCTGATGACACTGCTCAATTCCAACTTTGAAGAATGGCATGAAAAGTTCCCGGACAAGGATATCAACGAATTCCCGTTCTCACTGGATAAGATGAGTACATCCGGCGCATTATTTGATAAGGATAAGTTACATAATATCTGTAAAAATGAGTTATCAAAGCTTTCAGAGGACGAGCTTTATGACTTCTTATATGACTGGGCAGAGGAAAATGAACCGGAAAAGAAGAACATCTGGTTTGCCGATAAGGAAAAAATGCTTGGAATCCTGCGCCTGTACATGGGTATCGGCATGAAACGCAGAAGAAAAGATTTCATGTATGCAAAGCAGATTTTTGAAATGATCGGCTATTTCTTTGATATGGAAGATACACAGGAAAAAGATGAATTCCGCATGGATATGGAAGATGTCAAGACGATTCTGAACGAGTATCTTTCCATGTATAACCATGAAGACGACAATTCCGAATGGTTTAACAAGTTAAAGGCGATTGCGGACAAGCACGGCTACGCTTCCGATATGAAGGCATACAAGGCAAATCCTGAAGCTTTCAAGGGCAATGTATCCGATATTGCGGAGGTAATCCGTATTGCAGTAACCGGAAAAGCCAATACACCGGATTTATGGTCTATCGTTCATGTGATGGGCGAAGCACAGATGCGTGATAAGATTCAGAAAGTTTTAGCGTAAATACGGATAGAAAAAGAGGAAGAAGAAATGTTGACAAAAGATGTGGAAACAATGGCAGGTGCCGCACATGGAAAGGCAGACATCTGTGAACACTATCCTGTAAAGTTTTTTATCCGTGCAATTATGGCGGGCTTTTTTATTGTCGTTGCAACGATTTTATCCAACGTATCCGCTGCGGTGCTGTATTCAACCTATCCGCAGTTTGGCAAGCTTTTAGGAGCATTTTTGTTCTCAATTGCGATTGTGCTGATTGTTTTTATCGGTGGTGAACTTTTTACCGGTAATAACATGACAATGGCAATGGGCGCATATGCCGGAACCTGTACATGGAAACAGGTTTTAAAGGTGTGGCTGGTCAGCTACATCGGCAATTTTGTGGGTGCGTTTTTTTTAAGCTTTTTATTTGTGAAAAGCGGTGCATCCCATCAGATTTTAGTAGATTATTACAACAGCTTTTTAGCGGCAAAGCTTTCAGCGCCGCCGATGCAGCTGTTTTTACGCGGTGTCCTGTGTAATTTCTGCGTGTGTCTTGCAGTCCTTACGGGAACGCGCATGAAGTCGGAAAGCGGCAAGCTCATTGTTATGTTCTGTGTGATTATGGCATTTGTTGTATCCGGTTTTGAACACTGTGTTGCCAATATGGGCACATTTTCAATTGCGTATCTGTTGTTTGGCAGCATCAACCCGGTGTTACTTGCAAAGAGCATGATTTGCGTAACACTGGGCAACATTGTCGGTGGTGCGCTGCTGCTTGCGGCACCGTTAAAGCTGATGAGTGCGGAGAAGTAATGGAACAGATGAAAATAATAGGCTGGGTCCGAACAGATTTCCCGGAAAAATTCGGTGCACCCAGACAAAGCGGACTTGTCCGTGAATTGACAGGAAGAATTGAATTTGCACCGGAATACCGCAATAAAGAGGCATTCCGCGGGCTGGATGAATATTCCCATCTTTGGATTTTGTGGCAGTTTTCGGAAAGCATCCGGGATGACTGGAGTCCGACGGTCAAACCGCCGCGGCTGGGCGGCAACCGGCGCATGGGTGTGTTTGCAACACGCTCGCCGTTTCGCCCAAACCCCATCGGACTTTCCTGTGTCCGGCTGGAGCAGGTCTGTCTGGATGGAAAAGAGGCACCGTACTTAATGGTATCCGGTGTGGATATGATGGATCATACTCCTGTGTATGATATCAAACCGTATCTGGCATATACGGACAGCCATGCAGATGCGGTGTGTGGATTTGCGGATACGGTAATGGATCACGGGTTACAGGTTGTGATTCCAGAGGAACTTAAAGCAGAAGTGCCGCCGGAAAAGTGGGCAGGGCTTATCGGTCTTTTAAAGCAGGATATCCGTCCGGGATATCTTCATGCGCCGGACAGGGTATTCGGGGTGTCTTTTGCGGGAATGAATATAAAATTTACGGTAAATAACAATGTGCTTACAGTCTGCGCCATAGCAAAATTATAGAATGCTATAGAAAAGGAAGGTATCATTGAATAAAACGGTCGTTGTAGAACTTGATCAGAATGGAAAAGAAATTTTTCATACGGCAGGTTATGAAAAGTACTGGATCAGCCGGGTGGGCATGGAAACCGTCTGGTTGAGAAAAGAACGTGTAAAAGAAGTGGTTTCCGTTCAGGAAACCTTTGCCGCCATGGAGTTTTTAGAAAAGCCGGAGAGGGGAATTGTATCGGCAGAAATATCGATACGGATGAAGATGACAGATGAATCCTGCCGCTGGACACGTGTCGGGTATGAAATTATGATGCCGGACAACGGCACGGACAAAAAAGTCGTTGTTACTTTTACCGATGAAGAAAAAGAAAAACAGTCCGAAGCGGAATACGCAGAAGTTATCCGTGAGCGGGACAATCTGATTCTGACCATTTCAGGCGGAATCGCCATTTATGAAATTACAGACAAAATACGGACTGTTTATATTACGGAAGAAACGGCGGCGCTTGCCGGTTATACGAAAAAGGAATTGATGGAGATTATCGGGGAAAATGCGTTGGCATTATGCCATCCCGATGATATTAAAACAACGCAGAATTATTTTAAAACAAGAAGACAACATGTTCGTGTCATGTCGTATGAGTACCGGATTAAGAATAAAAATGGTATGTATCAGTGGGTCAGTGTACGCGCCCGTTTTGTACAGCAGAAAAATTCGATCCTGCTGTATACGATTATGACCGATATTGATCAGATAAAAAAAGCAGAAGAAGATGCCAGAATGCAGAAAAAGATGTTGGAATTGGCATTGCAGCAGTCAGATTTCCGGTTTTGGGACTATGACATTAAAACGCATCGTTTATACCGCTCCTGGGCGGTAACACAGCAGGTCGGTTTTGGCGAATATGAGGAAAATGTACCGGAAGGATTTGTAGAGCTTGGATTGATTCATCCGGATGACTGTGAAGCGTATTTGGAATTTTATCACAATGTACAGCAGGGGAAGAATCAGCGCCTGACATTTCGTGCCATTCATCAGAATGGAGAATGGGGATGGATGGACATTGCTTACCGTGTATTTTTTAATGAACAGGGTGAGCCGGTGCGTGCAATTGGCGTAGGTGGAGATGTGTCTAAGCAAAGAGAAAAAGAACAGAAGTATTTAAAAGATTTTGAATTATTCCGTGATGTCAGTATTTATGCAATTCAAAGAGTATTTTTGGATGTTTTTCTTGTGGATATTCCAACCGACAGCATACGGCTTGTGCTGGCACAGGGCGGATATATGAATATGAAAGAAATACAGGGATATGATAAAATTTTAAATCAGAAACTTTGCAGATATGTACGTGATAAAGAAGATGCGGTAAAGAAATTAAGTATTGCACAGATTAAAAAAAATATCGCATTGACAAAGGATCACAAACTTGAATATACGTTTGAACTGCGGAATGAAAAGGGACGGAAGTGCTGGTATAAGTATTATATTTCATATTTTCACGAGAATACGGAAAAATTGCTGGTGCTTGTGAAAGACGTAACAAATACAACCCGCCTTGAAGATGAAAAAAGACTGGAATTAGAGGCAGCATTATTGCAGGCGAAAAAGGCGAATGATGCCAAAAAAGCATTTTTATCGAATATGAGCCATGATATCCGTACCCCGATAAATGTCATTACCAATATGGCAAAAATGGTACTGGAAGAACCGGAAAATAAAACGCAGGTACTAGATTATATGAATAAAATCTGCTCAATGAGTACGTTTTTAATGGGGGTTATCAGTGATATTCTGGATGTGTCCAAAATGGAAAGCGGAAAACTGCAATTAAGGAAAGAACCATATTCGTGTATTGAACTGCACGATGCAGTCTGCGCCATGATGGAACCTCTGTGCCGGGAAAAAAATATTACTTTCTATACGAATCTAAATCCGCAGAATGACATTATTTTTACGGATAAGACAAAGCTAAACCGTATATTTTTCAATCTGCTCGGTAATGCGGTCAAGTTCACGCCGGCGGGCGGAAAGGTTTCGTTTCTGCATAAAAATATTGTGCGTAAAGACGGTTTTCTTGAATGGGATACAGTGATTACCGATACCGGAAGTGGCATGAGTAAAGAATTCCAGCGAAAAATGTATCAGCCGTTTGAACAGGAGAACCAGCTTGTGACAGACAGTCTTGCAGGTGTCGGGCTGGGTCTTGCCATTGTTAAGATGAATACAGAAGCCTTTGGCGGTACAATTGCAGTAGAGAGTGAGCCGGGGAAAGGTACGGCATTTACAATTCATTTAAAAGCACCGTATATGAGCGGGGAAGATTATCATATGCATTATACAGCGGCAAAGCTGCAGACAGACCTTGCGGGAAAGAAAATTTTACTCGTTGAAGATCATAAACTGAACATGGAAATTGCAAAGAAGATTCTGGAAAAGAAACAGATGAAGGTAACATGTGCATATAATGGTGCAGAAGCTGTGGCATTGTTTGAAAAAATGCCGGAGTATACGTTTGATGCAGTGATTATGGATATCCGTATGCCGGTGATGAACGGACTGGAAGCGGCGGCGGCAATCCGTGCCGGTGCAAAAGCAGATGCTAAGACCATACCGATTATTGCGATGTCTGCCAATGCTTTTGCAGAGGATATGGAGAAGAGCCGGCGGGCGGGCATGAACCGCCACGTTGCCAAGCCGGTAGAACCGGAGAGGCTGTTTGGTGTGCTTTCTGAAATTTTTTCGGACTAATATAAGATTAAAGTGCAGGAGAGTGAGGCTATGGCAGGAATTTTTGAAGATATTCAGTTTCAAAAGACGGATTTAAATACTGTAAAAGAATTAAAAGAAGACTGCTGGAGAAAAGCACAGGGTGAGGATTTAGAGGCATTTCTGGGATTTTACTTAAAAAAGAAACCCGCACGCAGCTGGCAGATTGCAGCCTGGGCGGCATTGTTTGTATTTTTAATATCTTCCGGTGAACTGGGGTTTGAACGGCTTTGCAAAAATGATCCGTCTTACAATCCGGTGCCGATGACAATCGGTGTCATTGCAGGGGGACTGCTGTATCTGTTTTTTGCATGTATGCGCCAGATTCAAAGCCGCAGAGAGCTGTTACGGATAAAGAGCAGCGTTTATGTGACAGATGCCATTGCCTACGGCGGTGGCGGAAATGTACAGGTGATGGTCAATCACAAGCGGATTGCGTTTGATATGTATGCGTTTGACGAAACTGTAAGCCCGACAGAACAGGTGCATAAACCCGACGGAACATATGAAGGGTTCCGGGTATTATTATATGCAGTCATACAGGACAATTCCTGTAGGATGAAAGCGGTGCTTGGAAGTGCAGGCGTGCGTTACTATGCATCACAGTGCAGGAAATTTGAAAAAAGGAGCGGACAGGTAGTGTGAAAAATCACACTGATGTGCTGATTTTTCGCACAGCGATTTGTTTCTGAGCAAAAACAAATCGCTATGATGGCAGATGAGAAATCGCCTGCGCGAATTTCTCATTGCCGCTTCGCAACAAGTTGCTCAGAAATGAGGATTATTATGAAAAGATATGATGTGATTATAGTAGGTGCGGGACCGGGCGGTATATTTTCCGCATATGAACTGACAAAAAAAGACAGTGACCTAAAAATCGCCGTATTTGAAACGGGAACGTCCCTTGAAAAGAGAAAATGTCCGATTGATGGCAAAAAGGTAAAAAGCTGTGTGGGTTGTAAAACGTGTGCGATTATGAACGGTTTCGGCGGTGCAGGCGCATTTTCAGACGGAAAGTACAATATTACCAACCAGTTCGGCGGCAATCTGTATGAATATATCGGCAAGCAGGAAGCACTGGATTTAATGCATTATGTCGATGAAATCAATCTTTCACACGGCGGAGAGGGTACGGCATTGTATTCTACGGCAAATACCGAGATTAAAAAGCTGTGCCTCACCAACGGACTGCATTTGCTGGATGCTTCCGTGCGGCATCTAGGAACAGATATTAATTATGTGGTACTGGAAAATCTGTATCAGGAATTAAAAGAAAAGGTAGACTTTTACTTTGAATCACCGGTACAGACCGTGGAAAAAAGCGATAACGGCTATATTGTCCATGTAAAAGATGAAAGCTTTTACTGCGACAAATGTATCATTTCGGCAGGACGAAGCGGCAGTAAGTGGATGGAAGGGGTCTGTGCACAGCTTGAAATTCCGACAAAATCTAACCGCGTGGACATCGGTGTGCGCGTGGAACTCCCGGCAGAGGTTTTTGCACATCTGACAGATGAACTTTACGAGAGCAAGATTGTATACCGTACCAAGGGCTTTGAAGATTTAGTCCGTACTTTCTGCATGAATCCGAAGGGGGTGGTTGTAAATGAAAACACCAACGGCATTGTAACAGTCAACGGACACAGCTATGAAGATGAAAATAAGCATACGGAAAATACGAATTTTGCCTTGCTGGTTGCAAAGCATTTTTCAGAACCGTTTAAAGACAGCAACGGATACGGCGAAAGCATTGCCAGACTGTCAAATATGCTTGGCGGCGGCGTTATCGTTCAGCGTTTCGGGGATTTAATCCGCGGCAGACGAAGCAATAAAGCACGAATCGAAGAAAACTTTGTAACACCGACATTGTCAGCAACACCGGGCGATTTAAGCCTTGTTATGCCAAAACGTATATTAGACGGCATTATTGAAATGATTTACGCATTGGATAAGATTGCGCCGGGTACGGCAAACGATGATACCCTGCTCTATGGTGTGGAAGTCAAATTCTACAATATGCAGGTTGAGATTGACAATAATCTGGAAACAAGAAATAAAGGGCTTTACATTATCGGGGATTGCAGCGGTGTAACCCATTCGCTTTCACATGCTTCTGCAAGCGGGGTTTATGTAGCCAGACATATTTTAAATCAGCTAAACTGAAAGGAAAAATACTGTGGACGATGAATTGATAACGGTAACGGTAGACAGACCGATAGGAAGTTCCCATCCGGACTATCCCTCGCTGGTTTATCCGGTAAATTATGGGTATATCGAAGGTGTTCTGACCCCAGGCGGGGAAGAACAGGATGCCTATATCATAGGTGTGGATATACCTGTTGATAAATTTACAGGCAGAAAAATTGCCATTATACACAGAAAAGATGATGTTGGGGATAAATGGGTGGTTGCACCGGAAAATATGCCGTATACCAAGCAGCAGATTGAGGAAATGGTGTATTTTCAGGAGCAGTATTATGACAGCTTTGTTCAAATGCTCAATGAAGAAATGTGGGATGCCTGCGATGCATGGGAAAACAAATTAGGCTATAAAGTGCCGCGCAGCATGGCAAAATCTCTTGCAGACGGTGTATTTCATGTGGTTGTCATGATTTATACCGTGACAACAGACGGCAGGGTGCTTGTTACACAGCGTTCCCAGAATAAGACTAATCCGTTAAAATGGGAAGTGACCGGCGGCTCGATTCTTGCGGGAGAAACGCCACAGGAGGGGGCAGTGCGTGAACTTTCAGAGGAAACCGGAATTACGGCTCAGACATCAGATTTGGTGCAGTTGTATGAATATGCAGATTACAGAAGACATTCGATTTATCACAGCTATGTGTATGTTACACAGCCGGATACAAAAGTGACTTTACAGGAAGGCGAAACAATGAATTATAGGTGGCTTTCTTATAAAGAATTTGTTGAACTGGTGGAATCCGACCGTTTTGTGCCGTCAGAACAGGAGCGCTTCTGCACGAACCGGGCAATCATTGAAAAGAAGCTGATGTCAATTAAAGAGTTTAAAGAAATGTCCGATATATAAAACAGCAGTTAAAGTACATGGAGGTCACCTGCAATATAATTATTGAAAGGTAGATAAAAATGAGAGTTGTAGCGAATTATAGCACGTCCCTGTTTGATTACATCAACAGTGACAAGAATTTAAAAGAGGTACTTTCACAGGGTGCGGATGAGTCTTTATTATCGGAAGGCGCCAAAAAGACACTTCGGGAAAAGGGAATCAGCTTAAACGGCAGTACAACAAAGGATGCTTCTGTTTATGAAACAGTTCAGGAAACAGCAGAAAGTGTACGTGACAGTGTGATTGCGTTTACCGGTTCAGACGCCGAAAGTCTTTTTACGACAGCCGAAAGCTCAGGCAGTACGGCAAAGATTGTAACAGAAGTGAAGTCATTTGTGGAAAATTATAATGCATTTGCAAGTGCAGTCAAGGAAATGGGCGGTTCAGAGAATACCACCTATTTGGAACAAATGAACGAATTACTGTCTAAAGACAGCGATGCTTATGAAAAAATCGGTATTACATTTGCAGAAGACGGTACACTGACACTGGATGAAAAGGTACTTGACGGTGCATCCGTACAAGATTTAAAGACTGCATTTTACAAGGACAATGATTTGGAAGAAATTGCCCAGAAGAGTATCCGCGTACAGGCGAATGCGATTTCCGGAAAATATGCCGCGACTGTTTCTAACTATACGGACAGCGGTACATACAGCAATTCCGCACTGAGCAGCTTTTTAAAGAGTATTTAGTATCCTGTATTTAGTGCGTGACACATTTTAAAATCAAAAGAATGCCACATGGGAACAGCTATGGAGAGCTGGTTCTGTGTGGCATTTTTGTGATTGTATTTCTCATGTATTTTGGGTTGCTATTTAGAAAACGTTGGTATATACTTGTACCGAAAAAAGGAAAGAAAATGGAGAATAAGAGGAATTATGAAGTACGTAAGACAGTTTTTAATCATACTTGTCATTTCATTTATCGGTGAATTGTTAAGATATTATATCCCGTTAAAGATTCCGGCAAGCATCTATGGTCTGGTATTATTATTTGCCGCACTGGAGCTGCGCATTATCAAATTGGTATCCATTCGTGAAACAAGCCGCTTTTTAATAGAAATTATGCCGCTGATGTTTGTTCCGGCAGGTGTCGGACTGTTGTCAAGCTGGGGCGTTTTAAAGCCGGTCTGTGTTCCGATTATGGTCATTGTACTGATATCAACCATTATTGTTATGGCAGTATCAGGAAAAGTAACCCAGGGTGTTATCCGTATGGAGAAAAAACATCCGAAAAAGAAAAACGGTGCAGACCATATTTATGTTAAAGATTCCGAAGGCGAAAGGCAGTATATCAGTGAAAATTCTATCTAGATAGCAATCTGAATAAATGGAAATGGAGATAAAAAGTGAAAGAGTTACTTACAAATTCAGTATTTTTCGGAGTGATGGTCAGTATTCTGACCTATGAGCTTGGAATGTTTTTAAAAAGAAAATTGAAACTGGCAATCTTTAATCCGCTGTTAATTTCAATTGCGGCAGTCATTGTCTGCCTGCTGGCATTTAACATTGACTATGACAGCTACAATGCAGGTGCGAAATATATCAGCTATCTTTTAACACCAGCAACGGTTTGTCTGGCGGTGCCGCTTTACGAACAGGTTGAGCTGTTAAAGAAAAATGCAAAAGCGATTTTTGCAGGCATTTTATCCGGTGTGTTGACCAGTATTCTTTGTGTGCTGGCGGGCTGTGCGATTTTCGGTCTGAGCCATGAACAGTATGTAACATTGCTTCCGAAGTCTATTACCACGGCAATCGGCATGGGTGTATCGGAAGAACTCGGCGGTATTGTAACGATTACGGTTGCCGTCATTATTATTACCGGTGTATTTGGCAATATGATGGCAGAATTTGTCTGTAAGGTGTTCCGTATTCAGGAGCCGGTGGCAAAGGGAATCGCAATCGGTTCTGCGGCACATGCGGTGGGTACGGCAAAAGCAATGGAAATGGGTGATATTGAAGGCGCGATGAGCAGTCTGTCCATTGCAGTTGCAGGATTGATGACGGTTGTGGCAGCACCGCTGTTTGCGGGAATACTTTAAAATTTGAAAAAGAAAATTAGAAAAATAAAAATGAAGCAGGAAAAGGAGAAGGTGCAATGATAATTACAGTTGGCAGAGAATGTGGAAGCGGCGGACATGCAATCGGAGAGGCACTTGCGGCACATTATGGAATCCGTTGTTATGACAGACATATTTTGGTGTCAGAGGCAAAAGCCAGAGGCATGTATGATGAACTGGAAAACTTCTTCTCGGAGAAACCGATGGACAGTCTGCTGTATTCTATCGCCATCAATAATATGGAAAAAAGAAATGCAACGGTTTTAAAGCAGTTTCATGAGCTGATTACAGAAAATTCATTTGTTCTGATTGGACGGTGTGGAAACTATATTTACAAAAACGATGAAGATGTGACAACCCTGTTTATTCATTCTGACATGGACAGCAAAATTGAGCGGACGATGCATAAACAGAATATGGACAGAATCAAGGCAAAAGAGCTGATTGAATATGTGGATTCCAAGCGCGAAGCTTTCCACAAGCGATATACAGATGAAACATGGGGCGATGCAAGAAACTACCAGCTGACAGTAAACAGCAGTGTTCTTGGTGTAGAACAGACAGCAGAACAGATTATTGCCTTTATTGATAAGAAGCATAGATAAGAAATACAGGAAATCAAATGCAGATAGACAGGATATCAGTGCAAATAAAAAATAAATGAAAAAACTGGCGTGTCAGAAACAGTGATGTTTTGATGCGGCAGTTCTTTTGCTTCTATGAAAAAAGTGTAAAATTCACCAATTCATATTGAAATAATATGAATTGCTTGTTATAATGAAAACAGAAATGCGAAGTGAGGTCAGGGATGAAAGTAACGAAAGCGGATTTAAGATTATATGCCATTACAGACAGGCAGTGGCTTGGCGGAAAAGACTTTTATATGGTGGTGGAACAGGTTTTAAAAAACGGTGCCACTTTTTTACAGCTACGCGAAAAAAATACAACCCATGAACAGCGTGTAGAGGAAGCAAAAAAAATCAAACAGATTGCGGCAAAATATCATGTGCCGTTTGTTGTCAATGACGATATCTGGGCGGCAAAGGAAGCCGGTGCGGACGGTGTGCATATCGGACAGAGTGATATGGATTATGAGCAGGCACGTAAGATATTGGGACCGGATAAGATTATCGGCATGACGGCAAAGACGGTAGAGCAGGCGGTTCAGGCTGAAAAGCTGGGCGCAGATTATATTGGTGTCGGTGCGGTTTTTCATACGACCACCAAACAGGATGCCAAGGATATGAGCCGTGAAACGCTTGCCGCGATTACAAAAAGCGTGTCGATTCCGATTGTTGCAATCGGCGGGATTACATATGATAATATGGATAGTCTGAAGGATACAGGTGTTGCTGGTGTGTCCGTGATATCTGCGATTTTTGCAAAGGAAGACGAGGGTGCGGCGGCTGCGGCACTGCGCAAAAAGGCGGATACACTGTTTGGTGCGGCACGCAGCCTTATTTTTGACATGGACGGCACACTGCTAGATTCCATGCCATACTGGCGCAGGCTGGCAAGAGAATATGCCACGAAAAAAGGCGCAGTTCTCCCGCCGGATTTTGATGAAAAGACCTATACCATGGATTTGAATGAATGTTCGGATTATTTTATCAAAGAACTCGGCATTGCAGGAAACCGCGAGAATATGCAGAAAGAGGTGCTTGAAATGATCCGTGAGCATTATAAGAAGGACATACGGATGAAGCCGGGCATGAAAGAACTCATAGAGCGGGAATATCAAAACGGAAGCAGGATGTGTATTTTTACAACATCTGAAAAAGCCTGTGCTAAAGCAGCACTGGAGCGCCTTGGTGTTTTATCCTGTTTTGAAAAGATTTATACGGTATATGATATTGGTGTGAATAAAAGAAATCCGGAGAGCTATTTAAAAATCTGTGAACAGATGAATTTTGTACCGGAGGATACAATAGTATATGAAGATGTGCTTCATGCCGTGGAATCTGCCAAAAAGGCAGGCTGCCGCGTGACAGCGGTGTATGATGCGGATTCAGCACATTTATGGGAAAAGATCAAGCAGCAGGCAGATGAAACAATTTGCTTTTAAAATGCCTGCGGAATGGAGAAAAGTATGAGCAGGCCATAAACGAAAGCATGCTCATACAGCACTTTGTGCCGCAGGCGCCACAAAGCTGCACTTATCGCAGGACTGAATACATTCAGTCCGCGATTCCTCCGGCATTAAAATGCCTGCGGAATGGAGAGGAAAATGAACAAAAAAGTAGTAGTGGGAATGTCAGGGGGCGTGGATTCTTCGGTTGCGGCATATCTGTTAAAACAACAGGGCTATGATGTAATCGGTGTTACCATGCAGATATGGCAGGACGAGCCGCAGTGCGCCATTGAGGAAAACGGCGGCTGCTGTGGGCTTTCTGCAGTTGAAGATGCAAGAAGGGTTGCCGCCCGGCTTGGTATTCCGTATTATGTTATGAATTTTAAAAAAGAATTTCAGGAAAATGTAATTAATTATTTTGTAGATGAATATTTATGCGGACGGACACCGAATCCGTGTATCGCCTGCAACCGCTATGTAAAATGGGAATCCCTGCTGCAAAGAAGCCTGCAGATCGGTGCGGATTATATTGCAACGGGACATTATGCGAGGATTGAGCAGCTTGCAAACGGCAGATATGCAATCCGCAATTCCGTAACGGCAAAAAAAGACCAGACATATGCGCTGTACAACCTGACACAGGAACAGCTCTCAAGGACACTTATGCCGGTCGGAGATTATACAAAGGATGAGATTCGTAAAATTGCCTCAGAAATCGGTATTCAGGTTGCCAATAAGCCTGACAGCATGGAAATCTGTTTTGTGCCGGATAACGATTATGCCGGATTTATCCAGCGGGAAACGGATTATATCCCGAAAGAAGGCAATTTTGTTGATATTCATGGCAATGTCATCGGAAAGCACAAGGGCATTATCCACTATACGGTCGGTCAGCGTAAAGGACTTGGACTGGCAATGGGACATCCGGTATTTGTGACGGAAATCCGGCCGGATACGAATGAAGTTGTTATTGGTGAAAATGCAGATGTATTTGCATCAAAATTGTATGCAAATAAGTTAAATTTCATGGCGGCAGAAGCATTTACAGGTGATGTACGTGCAAAAGCCAAAATCCGCTACAGCCATGCCGGTGCGGACTGTACGGTAAGAATGATAAATGAGGATACACTCGAATGTGTATTTGATGAACCGCAGCGTGCGGTGACACCGGGACAGGCTCTCGTTTTATATGACGGTGAATATGTTCTGGGCGGCGGCACGATTATCGGAAAAGCGGTGGAATAAAGGAGGAAAAACGAATATGAAAATTTCAACAAAGGGAAGATATGCCCTGCGTCTGATGCTGGATCTGGCACTGAATAATACAGGTGAGGCAGTCAGCTTAAAGGATATTGCCAGACGTCAGGATATTTCAGATAAATATTTGGAACAGATTATATCCATACTAAATAAAGCGGGGTATGTAAGAAGTATCCGCGGGGCACAGGGCGGTTATATGCTGCGCCGTCCTCCAAAGGAGTACACGGTGGGCATGATTTTAAGACTGACGGAAGGAACACTTGCACCGGTCAGCTGTGTAGAGGATGATGCCGTGGAATGTGAGCGTGAAGCTTCATGCGTAACCTTTATCGTGTGGAAAAAGATTAATGATGCCATTAATGAGGTTGTTGACAATATTACACTAGAAGACTTGGTGGAATGGTATCACAGCAAAAGTGATGATTATGTTATTTAGTGCTTGACTTTGCAGGGAAATCCTGTATAATACATATAACATACGGGATTACTATGAAATAAAATATAAATCCCGGTTCTGCAGGTACCGGACTTCCGGTGAAACTGCAAAGCGGCTGCTGCCGTATGAAATATAAAGGAGAATGAAAATGAGTCAGTTGATTTATCTTGATAATGCAGCAACAACAGCAGTAAGACCTGAGGTTTTTGAAAAAATGAAACCTTTTTTTATAGAGAATTACAGTAACCCATCCGCAGTATACAGTTTTGCGGGAGATACCAAGGAAGCCGTAGAAAAGGCAAGAGAACAGATTGCTGCCGTTCTTGGTGCAAAGGCAAAGGAAATTTACTTTACAGCAGGCGGAAGTGAATCCGACAACTGGGCAATTAAAGGTATTGCAGAAGCATTACAGGAAAAGGGTAAGCACATTATCACTTCGAAGATTGAACATCACGCAGTGCTGCATACCTGTGAGTATTTGGAAAAGCACGGCTATGAAGTGACTTACTTAGACGTAGATGTAGACGGTGTTGTATCACCGGAAGCAGTGGAAAAGGCAATCCGCCCGGATACCATTTTAATCAGCATTATGACAGCCAACAATGAAATCGGAACAATTGAACCGATTGCCCAAATCGGTGCTGTTGCAAAGAAGCACGGTATTTTATTCCACACCGATGCCGTCCAGGCATTTGCACATATTCCGATGAATGTCGATGAAATGAATATTGATTTATTAAGCGCCAGCGGACACAAGTTTAACGGGCCAAAGGGTGTAGGCTTCCTTTATATCAGAAGCGGCATTAAAATCGGACCGTTTGTACACGGCGGTGCACAGGAGCGTGGAAGACGTGCCGGAACAACGAATGTACCCGGCGTTGTCGGTATGGCAGAAGCAGCCAGACTGGCACAGGAAGAAATGGACAAGCGCATTGAAAAAGAAACTGCTGTCAGAGATTATTTTATTGAACAGATTGAAAAAAGAGTACCATATGCAAAGTTAAACGGACACAGAACAAACCGTCTTCCGAATAACGTTAATTTCTGCTTCCGTTTTATCGAAGGTGAATCCTTACTGATTTTATTAGATCAGAAGGGCATCTGTGGTTCAAGCGGTTCAGCCTGCACATCCGGTTCGCTCGACCCGTCCCATGTGCTTCTTGCAATCGGTCTGCCGCATGAAATTGCACACGGTTCATTAAGACTGACACTTTCAGAAGCAACGACAAAGGACGATGCGGAATTTGTTGTATCCGAGCTTGAAAAGATTGTAGAGCGTTTAAGACGCATGTCACCGTTATATGAAGATTTTGTAAAAGAAGAAAAGAAAAACGCATAGTAAAATACGGAAAGGAAAGAAGTGAAGTATGTATAGCGAAAAGGTAATGGACCATTTTAATAACCCAAGAAATGTCGGAGAAATCGAAAATGCAAGCGGTGTCGGTACAGTCGGTAATGCAAAGTGCGGCGACATCATGCGTATTTATCTGGATATTGACGAAGATACAAAGATTATCAAGGACTGTAAGTTTAAGACTTTTGGCTGCGGCGCTGCGGTCGCAACCAGCAGTATGGCAACGGAAATGGTAAAGGGCAAGACCATTTATGAAGCCTTACAGGTAACGAACAAAGCAGTTATGGATGCATTAGACGGACTGCCGCCGGTAAAGGTACACTGCTCTTTACTTGCAGAAGAAGCAGTTCATGCGGCACTTTGGGATTATGCCGAAAAGAATCACATCGTTATTGAAGGTCTGGACAAGCCAAAGGCAGATATTCATGAAGGTGAAGAAGACGAGGACGAAGAATAAGATTGTCACATTGGGATTTGACAATGTAGAGGAATAGGAAAGGGTGTCTGTGAAAACGGGCACTCTTTTTTGCATAAGAAGAAAACTGCGTCGTAAGAATGAGATGAAGATACTTGACAAAACATATGTTTGTGTTATACTGATACTAAATTAATTAAATTTATATTTGCAATGAAGTTTTATAAAAATGGGGAGTGACATGAAGTTTATACATATTTCGGATCTGCATCTGGGAAAGCGTGTCAACGAATTTTCAATGCTGGAAGAACAAAAATATATTTTACAGCAGGTGTTGGACACCGTACAGAATGAGGCGGCGGATGCGGTGCTGATTGCGGGAGATATTTATGACAAGCCGGTACCGCCCGCAGAGGCTGTCGTGATGTTTGATGAATTTCTGACGAAGCTATCGCAGATGAAAAAACCTGTTTTCATCATCAGCGGCAATCACGACAGCGCCGAGCGGCTCTCATTTGGAAGCAGTCTGTTTACGGCGGAGGGGATTCATATTGCGCCGGTATTTGAGGGAAACATGGAGAAAGTATCACTTTGGGACGATGCGGGAGAAGTGTGTGTCTATCTACTTCCATTTATCAAGCCGTCTACGGTGCGACGGTTTTATGAAGAAGATTTAACGGACTATACAAAGACTGTACAGACGGTAATTGAGCATACGCCGGTTGATACGTCTAAAAGAAATGTACTGGTGGCACACCAGTTTGTAACAGGGGCTGGCAGATGTGATTCGGAAGAAGTATCTGTCGGAGGGCTGGATAATGTGGATGCATCGGTGTTTGAACCGTTTGATTATGTGGCACTGGGACATATTCACAATGCACAGCACTGTAGCAGGGAAAGTGTGCGCTACTGCGGGACACTGCTTAAATATTCATTTTCTGAGGTGAATCATATTAAGAGCATTACAGTTGTTGAATTAAAAGAAAAAGGACAAAATCCACAGATTCACACCGTGCCGGTGACACCGCTTCATGATATGAGGGAAATTAAGGGAAGTTATGAAGAACTGACGTTTAGAAAAAATTATATGAATACACCGGTCAATGATTATCTGCATATTACACTGACGGATGAGGAAGATATTCCGGATGCTATCAGCAGACTGCGCAGTATCTATCCGAATATTATGCGTCTTGATTATGATAATATAAGAACACGTAACAGTGGCAGCTTAGAGATTGGTGAAGCGGCGGTGGAACGCACACCGCTGGAATTGTTTGAAGATTTTTATGAACAGCAGAACCACAAACCGATGAGTGAAGAACAAAAACAGTTTATCTGCGGGCTGATAGAGTCTATTTGGGAATAAGGAGCAGTGCGAAAAATCACACGGATGTGCTGATTTTTCACACGGATGTTTGCTTCCAGACGAAAGCAAACATCTATAATGGCAGATGAGAAATCGCCTGCGCGAATTTCTCATCGCATCTTCGCAACAAGTTGCTTAGGAATAAGGAGTAGTATGAGACCGTTAAAATTAATTCTGTCCGCATTTGGACCGTACAGCGAAAAAACACAACTGGATATGACACAACTTGGAACCGGCGGCATTTATCTGATTACCGGGGATACCGGCGCAGGAAAGACGACACTGTTTGATGCCATTACGTATGCTCTTTACGGAGAAGCAAGTGGCGGCAGCAGAACGACGGAAATGCTTCGCAGTAAATATGCCGATGCCGCGACACCGACATTCGTCGAACTGACATTTTTATTAAAAGGAAAGACGTATGTGATTTGCAGAAATCCTGAATATATGCGTCCGTCAAAACGCGGTGCGGGAAAAGAAACGAAGGAAACCGCCAAAGCAGAGCTTACAATGGCGGACGGCGGTGTTATCAGCGGGATCAGTGCGGTAAATGAGAAAATGACAGAACTGCTCGGTATCCGCAAAGAGCAGTTTACGCAGATTGCGATGATTCCACAGGGGGATTTTTTAAAGCTGTTATTGTCGGGAACGAAGGAGCGCGCTGCGATTTTCCGTGAAATATTTAATACCAGACCGTATCTGCAGCTGCAGGAACAGTTAAAAAAGGAAGCCGGAACACTTTATAACGCGATTAAAGACGATGAAAAAAGTATCCGGCAGTATCTGGCAGAAGTGCGCTGTAAAAAAGAAAGTGCTTATGCCGATTCTTTGGAAAATCTTCAAAAAGAAGAAGTTATACTGGATACGGATTACTGTCTGGAACTGATTGCAAATATTATGGCAGAAGATATAAAGATACAGGAATCCGTTGCCCAAAAATCAGATGACCTGTCGGCGGAAATGGCACAGCTTGACAGAACACTTGGAAAACAGCAGCAGCGGGAAGTAGTAGAAAAAGCACTTGAAGAGGCAAAGCAGAAGACGGCAGAACTGGGTACGCTTGCGAGCCGGTTAAAGATAGAATACGAACAGGCAGAAAAACTGCAGGAAAACAACAACATCCTGACTGCACAAATTGAAGCGGAGCAGCTCGCACTTCCGGGCTATGAAAAGCTGGAATTTATTTTGAATGAAACAGGACAGAAAAAACAGCAGCTTGAAAAGGAAGAACGTTTACTGGAAAAAAGCAGGCAGGAAGCGCAGAAAATGAAACAGCAAAGAGAGCAGTATCAACAGCAGCTTGGCGGATTAAAGGACAGCAGTGCGGCATTTGAGCGGACAGCGGCACAGATTGCCGTAAATGAACAGCAGTGTCGGAAAACAGAAGTCTTACAGGAAAAGGTTGTACAGAATAAAAATCTTGTCAATGAAATGTACCGCATACAGAAGCGGTATATTATGGCGGCAGAGCAATTGGCACAGGCAGGAAGCATTTACGAGGAAATGGAAAAACGTTATTTTGACGAGCAGGCGGGCATACTGGCACAGAACCTGCGTAAAGATGAAGCCTGCCCGGTATGCGGTTCACTGCACCACCCAAAGAAAGCAGTGCTTCATGAAAATGCGCCGACCCAGCAGCAGTTAAAAAGTCAAAAAGACGATTATGACAAAAAGACGAAAATACGTTCTGAACTCAGTTCAGAGGCAGGACTTGCAAAAGGACGGGTACAGAGCGCATATAAAGAAATGCTTGCACAGTATGCGGCATTGATAAGTGATACACATCCAACGATCGTTGCCGGGTTACAGGATATGTCAAATGTATCAGATTTATCGCATTTATCAGATTCGGAAGAAGCATCACAGGAACAGATGATTGACGTAATAAAGCAGGTGAGTTACCGGACACAGCAGGCAGCAGAAGCACTGGCAGATGAGAAGCAGCAGCTGATGGTGCAGAAAGCCAGACTGGAAGCCGATGTCGCATTAGAGCAGAAGATTTCCGGGCAGTTACCGGAGTGTGAAAAACGCCAGAAAGAATTGGAAGAAGAGGTGGCAGAGTGTACCAGCCGTATTTCTGTATTAAAGATAGAAGGTGAAGCTTTAAAAAAGCAGGCGGATGAATTAAAACAGACTTTAAAGTTTGAAAATGCAGAAGCGGCAAGACAAAGCATTGCGCAGAAAGTCCGGCAGAAAGAGGAAATACAACAGCGGGCAAAGCAGGCAGGGCAGCAGTATCAGGATTGTAAAATCAAACTTGAAGCAGAGCAGAGAAGGGTGCTTGATTTAACCACACAGCTAAAAAGCGGTGAAGAAGATAAAGAAAACAATGAAAGTAATGAGAGTGGGAAAAAGTACGGGGAATTACTGACCCTGCGGCAGGAAAAGGAAGTCTGTCAGAAGCAGTATCAGAACGAAAAGAAGGAACTGGATTTGCGGATTGCGGTCAATGAGCGGGCGGCAGGTGCAGTAAAAAAGATTGCGGCAAAGAGCAGCGAAAAAGAAAAGCAGTATCAGTGGGTACGGGCACTCAGCAATACGGCAAACGGTGCATTGAGCGGTCAGGACAGAATTATGCTTGAAACATATGTTCAGACAGCATTTTTTGACCGTATTATTATCCGGGCCAATACCCGCTTTATGCAGATGACATCGGGACAGTTTGAACTGGTGCGCGCAAAGACGGCAGATAATCTAAGAGCGCAGAGCGGACTGGAATTAAACGTGATTGACCACTATAACGGCAGTATCCGTAGTGTCAAGTCCTTATCGGGTGGAGAGTCCTTTAAGGCATCTCTTGCAATGGCACTGGGATTATCCGATGAAATCCAGTCGCAGACGGGTGGTATCCAGATTGATACAATGTTTATTGATGAAGGGTTTGGCTCATTGGATGAAAATTCACTGGAACAGGCGATTGATGTTTTACTGCGGTTATCGGAGAGCAACCGCCTTGTGGGAATTATCTCCCACGTCGGCGAATTAAAGGAGCGTATCGGGCGGCAGATTGTTGTTACCAAGACACCGGACGGCGGAAGCCATGCCAGGATTGTTGCGGACAACTAAGAACAGCTGTGTATTTTACAGCTTCTTATAAACCGTAAAATACATAGTGATAAAGCAGGCGGCTCCGCCGATAAAATTAGAAACCGGTTCTGCCCAGAATACGCCTTTTACACCAAGTGGCGTGAGCGGAAGCAGATAGATTAACGGAATCACAATAATTACCTTTCTTAAAAGCGAAAAGAAAATGGCATATTTGGATCTGCCAAGTGCCGTAAAAACGGATTGCCCCGCAAATTGAAAGGACATCATAAAAAATCCGAAAAAGTAAATGTGCATACAGGCGGCACCCAGTGAGAGCAGTTCCGGTGTCGAATCAAAAAGCAGGATAAATTGTCTGGCAAAAATCATGGTTAAAATCCATGCCGCTACGGTATAGATAAGCAAAGCCACAGACATATAGCGGATGGTCTGCTTTACCCGGCTGTTTTTATCAGCACCGTAGTTAAAGCTGAGAATCGGCTGGGCACTGTTGGAAATACCGCTGACCGGCATTTGAATCACTTCGCGCACGGAGTTAATAACGGTCATGGCGGCGATGTATAAGTCCCCGCCGTGTATGGACAGGCTGGCGTTGCCCGCCATCTGGACGGCACTGTTGGTTATGGACATGGTAAAACCGGAAAGCCCCAGTGCAAGGATTTTGCAGACACGTTTTCTGCCCAATGCAAATTGTTTTGGAGAGAGCCGTATCATCGTCTTTTTCCCGGTCAGAAAAGTGAATGTCCACAAGGCGGCAATAAACTGTGAGATAACAGTTGCAAGAGCTGCACCCTGTACACCCAGTCCCAGTAAAAAGATAAAAACAGGGTCTAACAGCAGGTTGCAGACCGCACCAATGGAAACGGTCAGCATGCCGGTTTTTGCAAAGCCCTGCGCATTAATAAATGAATTTAAGCCAAGGCTTAACATTACAAAAACAGAACCGCACAGGTAGATGGTAATGTATGAATCGGCATAACGGAAGGTGGCTTCGCTTGCGCCGAGCAGATATAAAAGCGGACGTTTCAAAAGCAGCCCCGTTATTGTAATAAACAGGCCGAACAACAGTAAAAGGACAAAGCTGTTACCGAGGATTTTTTCGGCTTCGGCATCATTTCGTTTCCCGCGTTCAATGGAAAAAAGCGGTGCGCCGCCCATGCCGACAAGGTTGGCAAAAGCAATGGTAATCGTACAGATTGGAAAGGCAACCCCGAGACCGGTGAGCGCATTGGTAGAATCAAAGGGGATTCTTCCGATAAAAATACGGTCAATAATATTGTATAAGACATTGATTAACTGTGCCAGTGTCATAGGAAGCGCAAGACGCAGCATGTGTGCGGGAATGCTTCCAGTTGAAAAATCGTTTTCAGCTGTTGGATTCACAAAATCACTCCTTCTGTAATAATGCATGTATACACAGTATAGCACACTGGCTTAAAAAATTTAAGGTTGACTGCCGGATTTTCTTTATGTTATGATGTTTACAGATAAAAGGGAGTAGCTTGCATATACGGGCAGTATATGTAACGTGATTTCGTCAGTACGGGAAAATAGATTTCTCCGGAGCACGTTGTAGGAAGTGAGACTTTTATTGTAACGATTGTGTTGCAATAAAGTCTCGTTTTTCTTTATTGCAGGCAGAAAAAGGAGGAAAGAATGAATCGGAATTTAAAAAACGAGGAAGTTAAAAAGTATATTACAATTGGGGCAGTGCTGATTATTCTATATTGGGCATTACAGAATTTACAGCTGATTTTTTCAGTGATGTCAAAGATTCTGACACTGTTTATGCCTTTTTTAATCGGCGGGGTCATTGCATTTATTATGAATGTGCCAATGAAGCAGATTGAACGGCATCTTTTTCAGAAAGAACAGTATCAGACTGAAAAATTTGCGGCACTTAGAAGAACATGTGCATATATCCTGACATTACTGGCAATTATTGTAATTCTGGCAGCAGCTATGGTTATTGTGATTCCGCAGCTGGTATCTACAATTGCAGATATTGTAAAGCTGATTCCGGGACAGTTTCAAAATGTGCAGCAGTTTTTGATGGAGCAGGCCAAAGCCTATCCGCAGATTGAACAGCAGCTGGCTTCGGTGCAGATTGACTGGGAATCGCTGTTAAAATCAGCAATGGATTTTGTAACTGCCGGTACAAAGGGAATTATCAGCGGCGGAATCGGTGCAGTGACAAGTATTGTATCGGGTGTGACGAATTTCTTTATTGGATTTATTTTTTCTATTTATGTTTTGTTTCAGAAAGAAACACTTGCAAGGCAGACGAAGAAAATTCTGTATGCATTTACAAAAGAAAAAACAGCCCAAAAAGTACTTCGTGTGGTACAGCTTGCCAATACGACATTTGCAAGCTTTTTGTCAGGACAGTGTCTGGAAGCGTGTATTCTTGGAACGATGTTCTGTGTAACCATGCTGGTTATCCGTCTCCCGTATGCGCTGTTAATCGGTATTGTTATTGCCATTACAGCGCTGATACCGATTGTAGGTGCTTTTATCGGTTGTGTTGTGGGAATTATACTGATAGGGCTGGTAAATCCGGTCAAGGCAGTGATATTTGTGATTATGTTTTTCGTTTTACAGCAGATTGAAGGAAATCTCATATATCCGCATGTAGTCGGCAGCTCAGTGGGACTGCCGGGAATGTGGGTATTAATGGCAGTAACAGTCGGCGGAAGTTTGTTTGGTATCGTGGGAATGCTGACCTTTATTCCGATATGTTCGGTGTGTTATGCACTGTTCCGGTTATTTGTCAACGAAAGGCTGAAAGAAAAGAGGGAAATATGACAATTATTATACAGTTGGTATTACTGGTAATCGGGTTTGCCGCACTTGTAAAAGGGGCAGACTTTTTTGTGGAAGGCAGTTCGGCCGTTGCGGGGAAGTTGAAAATTCCGGGTGTGGTCATCGGTCTTACAATTGTAGCAATGGGGACGAGTGCGCCGGAGCTGGCAGTCAGTGTATCTGCGGCAATAGCGGGTTCTAATGAAATCGCAATCAGTAACATTATCGGGTCAGATATTTTTAACCTGGTGCTGATATTTGCAATCTGCGCCGTGATTACACCGGTGACAGTGGATAGGGGCATTATGAAGCGGGATTTTCCGTTTTCAATTATTGTTTCCGTGATACTGGCAGTCATGATTGCAGATTATGTATTTACAGGGCAGAAGGTCTTTACTGCGGATGGTATACTGCTTTCAGGAACAATTGGCAGATTGGATGCGGTGATTTTGATTCTGCTGTTTATTGCGTATCTTGCCTTTACGGTTCTGATGGCGCTTAGAAATAAAGTGGAGGATGAAGAAATTGCGGAACTTCCGGCGTGGAAGTGCGCAGTGTACATTCTTGGTGGTGCAGCTGCGATTATTATCGGCGGACAGCTTGTTGTAAACAGTGCAAAAACCATTGCACTTGCCTGTCATATGACAGAAACGCTGGTGGGGCTTACGATTGTAGCCATGGGAACATCACTTCCTGAACTGGTCACATCTGTGGTTGCGGCAAAAAAAGGACAAAACGGTATGGCGGCAGGTAATATTATCGGTTCCAATATCTTTAATATTCTGCTGATTTTAGGCGTGTCAGCTTTTATTCATCCGATTCCGGTGATAACGGAGTCGTTGTATGACACGGTTATTTTAATCGGCCTGAGTATTATTATTTATATTTTTGCCGCAACAGGTGACAAAATAGAGCGGAAAGAGGGCATTGCCATGATTGGTGCGTATATTTTGTATATGATTTATGCAGTTTCGCGCGGTATGGGGTGGATATAAAGAAAAAAGTGTGTTATAATGCCTGTCTGAGGGAGTTGGGGAATACAAAGAATTCAGCACAGAATCAGACTGTGTTTGGATAAATGAAAAAAATAGGAGAAAGACTCATGGAAAAATTTTTTAAGGTCAAAGAGCATGGCTCGACAGTGAAAACAGAAGTGCTTGCCGGAATTACAACTTTCATGGCGATGGCGTATATTCTCATGGTTAATGCAAATATGTTTTCAGAACTTGGCGTTGTATCATATAATGCCATTTATATCGCAACAGCAATTTCAGCCGTTGTCGGTACATTTTTAATTGCATTCCTCGCAAATCTTCCTTTAGGATTGGCATCCGGTATGGGACTGAATGCATTTTTTGTGTACACAGTCTGCTTTACATTCGGATTATCTTATGCAAATGCACTGATTCTTGTATTGTTAGATGGTGTAGTATTTATCATCCTGACACTGACCGGTGTCCGTAAGATGTTATTTGATGCTATCCCACAGTGTGTCAGAATGGCAATTTCAGCCGGTATCGGTCTGTTTATTGCATTTTTGGGATTACAGGATGCGGGAATTATTGTTCCTTCAAGCTCTACCTGTGTCAACCTGACAAGCTTTAACCTGTTTAACGGGAATGCAACCTGGGCAGAAATTATGCCAAAGCTTGTTACAATTGCGGCGCTGATTATTATTGCCGTATTATCTTACAAAAAAGTAAAGGGTTCTGTTTTATGGGGAATCCTCGGCGGAACAGGTCTTTATTATATCCTTGGCTGCACCGTTCCGGGATTTTACAAAGGATTTGCGGCAAATATGAACTTCAATCCGTTTACTGCATTCGGTGACTGGGGTTCACAGGCATTTTTAAAGGTATTTACGGAAGGTTTTGATTTTTCCGCTTATCTTGCAACCCATTCTACAGCAGATTTAGTGATTCTGATGATTACAACAGCACTTGCATTCTGTATGGTAGATATGTTTGATACACTTGGTACACTCTACGGTGCATGTTCAAGAGGAAATATGCTCACAGAAGAAGGCGAAGTACCGAACTTTGAAAAGGCGATGTTATCCGATGCGATTGCAACAGTAACAGGTGCTATCTGCGGTACTTCTACGGTTACAACCTTCGTAGAATCCTCTGCCGGTGTTGCAGAAGGTGCAAGAACAGGTCTTGCGGCATTTACAACAGGGGTGTTATTCTTCGTTGCAATGTTTTTAAGCCCGGTTGCAGTACTGATTCCGACCTGCGCGACATCAGCAGCACTGATTTATGTCGGTGTATTGATGATGGGTGGCGTTGCAGATATTGAATGGCATAAGCCGGAAGTAGCCGTACCGTCATTTATGACAATCGCGATGATGCCATTTGCCTATAATATCAGCTACGGTATTGCATTCGGTCTGATTACGTATGTATTTATCTGTATTTTTACAGGCAGAGTAAAGGAAATTAAGCCGTTCACATGGGTTGTCGGCGCGTTATTTGCGATTATGTTCTTTATGACACATTAATTGATGTGTCGTCCTGCTGGGCAGAAACACAAGCCTGCAGAAGATGATAAAAATATAAAAAAATTGCCAAAGGAGGCAGCCGTGTTGCAGATTGCAGCAGCTGTCTCCTTTTTGCATTGTAAGGAGGAAAAGCGATGGGCGTAAAAGAAATTTTAGTGCTTTTGATTTTATTTGGTGCCAATCTTTTACAGGCAATTACAGGCTTTGCGGGGACATTGATTTCCATGCCGCCGACTATGAAATTAATTGGTGTGGACGAAGCAAAGGCACTGCTCAATGCAATTGCACAGATTTCCAGTCTGATGATTGTAATTACCGGATTCCGGCATATTAACTGGAAGGAATTTTTTAAGATGTTTGTGCTGATGACAGCCGGTATGGTTGTGGGAATGAAAATATTTGAAGTATTTCCGATGCAGCAGCTTCTGACATTTTACGGCATTATGATTATTGTGATTGCGCTGGATAAGCTGTTTGTGAAAAAACAGCTCAGACTTCCGGCTGTACTTATGTTGTTTGTCATCTTTGCCGCGGGTATTATTCACGGAATGTTTGTATCCGGCGGGGCATTGCTTGTCATTTATGCGGCAGGGGCGTTAAAAGATAAGGAGGAATTCAGGGCAACTATTGCGTTAATCTGGTTGACGATTGGCTGTTACATTACAGGAATCCAGTTTCAGGCGGGACATTTTAACAGCCATGTGTGGTTTTTGTTAATAGCAGGAATTATTCCTGTTTTTGCAGGTACATGGATTGGCACAAAGCTGGTAAAGAAGCTGCCACAGGAAATTTTTATGAAAATGACATACATTTTATTACTGCTGTCAGGAGTCATGGCGATTGTATAAATAAAGGAGGGCAGGTTATGAGTGTAGTTTTAAAAGAAGCCATCCGGCAGGCGGGCTGTGCAGATATTAAGCTGGTCGCCGGGAAAAACGGTCTGACCAATGTGGTCGAATGGGTGCATATGGTAGATACAACAGAAATTGCCGATTTTTTGTCCGGTGGGGAAATTGCATTTACAACAGGAATCGGTGTCAGTGAAAAAATGTCTTTGCTTGCGCTGGTGGATCGGGTCTATAAAAATCATGCCAGTGCAATGGTAGTAAACATCGGACCTTATGTGGCTGAAATTCCGCAGGAGGTTATTGATTTTGGCAATGCACACGATTTTCCGGTTTTTGAAGTGCCGTGGAGTGTGCATATGGCAGATATGATGCGGATGATCTGTTTTACAATTACGCAGTCCCAGCAGCGCGCAATGCAGTTGTCGGCAGCATTCCGTTATGCTATATTTGCGCCGAAGCAGGAAGAACTATACGTATCGGCACTCATGCAGAAAGGCTACTTCGCTGAGTGGAATTACGTGGTTGTGATGATGGACATCTGCGACCGGCTTGAAAATGAAAAGGAAGAAATATTTTATGCACCAATTTTAAAAGACCGTCTGGAGCGTTTTGCACAGAAAGCGGCGCGCGTGATGGAGCAGGAAAAACATGATGTTGTTGTATTTACGGAAAATGACAGAATTTTAATGGTATATAGTGACATGAAGGAAGAAAAAGCAGCTGAATTTGCAGAGACTGTCAAAGAACAGATTGTACCGTTATTGAAAAACACGGAATCTATATTTGTTGGTGTTGGAAGTACCGCAGCGGGTTTCCGCCGTCTGTCAAAAAGCTATCAGATTGCAAGAAAAATTGTGGATTTGTCAAAAATGGAAAACGAGGAAGATACGACAAGAACGTATGCATCCATGGGTGTGAACCGCCTGCTGTTTAATATAGAAAATACAGACTGCTTTGAAGAATATTATCAGGATACCATCCGGCCGCTGGATGAATATGATGCGTTAAATAACAGTAATCTGGTGGAAGTACTGGACTGTTATATGAAGCACAACGGTAGTGTACAGGATACGGCAGAGGAGCTGTTTGTGCATCGGAACACAGTCAATTACAAAATCAAGAAAATCGAAGCCCTTTTAAATGTGGATATTACAAAGTTTTCAGTCCGCAATGAACTGGCACTGGGGCTGTTGGTCGCTAAATTAAGGAAGTTTTCAAAATAAATAAAGTAAATCCGGACTTTGTGCTAAAGCACAAAAAGGTTTAGGCTTTAAACTATTGTATTTGGCGGTAAAAAATGTAAAATAAAATCATCAGTTAGATAACAGAAATGACAAAGGCGTCAGAAACTCCAAATGGAGAATCTGGCGCCTTGTTGTTTTTTTCTGCATAACAGAAATTATTTTTTCAGGAGGACAAACAAATGGGAAATTTAACAGGAAAAGAAGTAGCACAGATGCACAAAGATTATGTAATGCAGTCATGGTCAAAATCAGGTGTAGATGCATTACCGGTTGAAAAGGCAAAGGGAATTTATTTCTGGGATTATGATGGAAAGAAATATGCAGATATGGCTTCCCTTTTAGTCTGCTCAAATCTTGGACATGAACTTCCGGAAATTGTTGAAGCAATTAAGGAACAGGCAGATAAGATGTGCTTTATGGCACCGGCGTATGCTTCAGAGCCAAAGAGCAAGCTTGCAAAGATGTTAGTTGAAGCTGCCGGAGCAGATCATTTTAAGAGAGTATTCTTTACAAACGGCGGTGCCGAATCAAATGAAAATGCAATTAAAATGGCACGTATGGTAACAGGAAGAACAAAAGTGTTCTCATGCTATAGAAGCTATCATGGCGCAACACTCGGTGCTTCCAATGCTTCCGGTGACTGGAGAAGATTTGCCGCAGAAATCGGCGGTGCAAACGGATTTGTAAAATTCATGAATCCGCAGATGTACAGAGACGGTTATACATACGGTGTTGATGATGAAGCCGTTACAAAGAAAGCACTTGCAGATCTGGATTTGCAGTTAAGATATGAAGGCCCGCAGAATGTAGCCGCAATCCTGATGGAATCTATTGTCGGTGCAAACGGTGTGATTTTACCACCAAAGGGTTATATGGAAGGTGTCAGAAAGCTTTGTGACAAGTATGGTATTTTAATGATTTGCGATGAGGTTATGGCAGGCTTCTTTAGAACCGGTAAGTGGTTTGCATGGCAGAACTTCGATTTCGTACCGGATATGATTACATTTGCAAAAGGTGTTACCTGCGGCTATGTACAGCTCGGCGGCGTTATTGTAAATAAAAAGGTTGCAGATTATTTTGAAGAAAATGTATTACAGTGTGGTCTTACTTATTCAGGACATACACTTGCCTGTGCCGCCGGTGTTGCAGCACTGACTTATTACAAGGAACACAACATTGAACAGCATGTAGCCGAAATGCATGAAATCGTTGCACCGTTTATGCAGAAGATGGTAGAAAAGCATAAGTGTGTCGGTGAAGCAAGATGTATCGGATTATTCGGCGCGCTCGAAATGGTTAAGAATAAGGAAACAAGAGAACCGTTACAGGAGTATGGTGTTCCGGGAACAGCAATGCCTTGGATTTTCGCAGAGTTAAAGAAAAGAGGATTTGCAACATTCGGACGTGAGAATTTCATCGAAGTATGCCCGCCGCTGATTATTACAAAGGAAGAATTAGAAGAATACCTTCCAATTCTGGATGAAGTATTAACAATGGCAGATGAAAAGTTTTGTGATTAATAAAAAGCCGTAAATTATACGGCGGAATCGAGGTTAATATGAATTGGGATTATTTACAGCCGGTTAAAATCCGGTTCGGCAAGGGCAGAGTGTCCGAAGTAAAAGATTTAGCAAAGGAAATGGGAATTAAAAACGGCTTACTGGTTGCAGACCCATTCTTCTTTACAAACGGTCTGGCAGAGCGCATTGTAAAGGAAAGCGAAGGAGCGATTATCGCTTCCTTCGGGGATTTATCCCCAAACCCGGATGTTACAGAGGTTGATGCCTGTGCGGCAATTATCCGTGAAAAGGAAATCGGCTTTGTTGTAGCACTTGGCGGCGGCAGTTCCATGGACTGTGCAAAGGCAGCATCAAGTATTGCATTAACGGACGATTCTATTAGAAAATACCATGGAACAGGTGTTGCCATGCCACAGGAACATCTGCCGTTAATTGCAGTGCCGACAACAGCAGGAACGGGCAGTGAAGTAACATGCGTATCTGTACTGACAGATCACGCAAATGGAAAGAAATCCCCGATTGTATCGGACGGATTTTTCCCAAGCTATGCGATTATCGACCCGGAATTAACATACACCATGCCGCCGAAGGTTACGGCAGGAACAGGAATTGATGTGTTATCCCATGCATTAGAGGGCTTTTGGAGCAAGGGACACCAGCCAATTTGTGATGCGTGTGCCCTTCATGCGGCAGAACTGGTATTTCAGTATCTGTATAAGGCATATTTAGACCCGGCAGACGAGGAAGCAAGAGAGAAAATGTGTGAAGCATCATTAATTGCGGGACTTGCATTTACCCTGCCAAAGACAACCTCTTCCCATGCCTGCTCATTTCCGCTGACGAATATCCACCACATTCCGCACGGAGAAGCCTGCGGCATGACACTGGATTACTTTGCAAGAATCAATGCAAAGGGTGCAGACGGTGCAAGAATTGATGAATTTGCAAGAAAATTGGGATTTAAGGATACAGAGGAAATGGCAGATGCCATCCATGAATTAAAGGCAAAGATGGGACTGCGCAATGATTTAAAGGATTTGCATTTAACAGAGGAACAGATTTCAGAGCTGGTACGAATCAGCAGACATCCAAACCTTTACAACAATCCGGTTGAAATTACCGATGAAATGTTAAGCGAAATGTATCATAAACTGGCATAAGGACAGTGCAAGAGAAAAGAGGTGACACCTATGTATAGTGTTGTTGTTGCGTTTGGACTGGCAAGCGTGATGCTGTGTATTGGCATGGCAATCCGCGCAAAAGTGAAATTCTTTCAGCATATGCTGATGCCGGTCAGTGTTATCGGCGGTATCTTAGGATTTATCCTGATGAATCTGGTACTGTCAAAATATCCGGTCGGCGGTGTAAGTGTAACGGATTTCAGTAATATTGTAGATGTATTTTTTGTGATGTCCTTTATTTCTATCGGACTGACAGGCAGTAAAAAGAAAAAGAATAAAAAAACAGAAGACGGCAAAAAGAAGAAAAGCAGCGGTCCGGTACGAGGTGCAATCGGTATGGCACTCATTTGGTGTATTTTGTATGCACTCCAGCCGCTTGTCGGTATTTTAATCGTATCCATTACAGGAAAAGCATTTCATATGGATTCAATGTATGGCATTTTAGTTCCGTTTGCATTCTGTCAGGGACCGGGACAGGCATCTACCTACGGCAGACTTTTTGAATATACCTATGGATTTGACAAGGCAGAAATGGTAGCATTAACTTATGCAATCTTTGGTTTCCTCTCTGCATTTTTAATCGGAGTACCGTTTGCAAGATACGGATTAAAGAAAGGGCTTGCAAGAAATAAAAGTAAGATTAATGAAGCTGTTGAACGGGGATATTTTGTACCGGAGGAACAAAGAGAGCCACTTGGTAAATCGACTTTCCACAGTGCCAATATTGAAACAGCGGCTGCCCATTTTGCCATTATGGGTGTCTGCTACCTGCTTGCACTTGTTCTTGCGAAGCTGGTAAACTTCATTCCGGCGCTTGGTTCAACGTTTAGTGCCATGCTGTTTATGTGGGGCATGTTTGCAGCCTATATTGTAAAAGCTGTGATGAGAAAGTTAAACATTGAATATCTGATTAACAATGCATTCCAGAGCAGAATTACAGGATTTCTTTCTGATTATTTGGTTGTATGTGCTTTTATGGCAATTCAGGTAGGCATCATCGGAAACTGGATTGTTCCGATTTTACTTGCCAGTGTTGCAAGCGGTATTGTTACGTTTTTCATCTGCCTGTTCTTTGGAGAACGTCTTGGCAGTGACCACGATTTCGAGCGGGTGCTGGGTGTATTCGGTACAAGCACCGGTACAACACCAAGCGGTGTATCACTGCTCCGTATGGTTGACCCGAAGTTACAGACATCAACCGGTGCGGAACTGGGTATGATGAATATGGCAATGATTTTTTCAACACCAACCATGCTGTTTATCACATTTGCGGGGCTTAAAATGATTTCGCTTCCGATAGCGTGCGGCGGTATGTTCCTGACAATATTTATTTATATCATTTTGTTAAAGGTGTTTGGTGTATTAAGAAAGCCGACCTTTACCGTAGCAAAAGGCAGAATTTCAGATGGCGCGGAAAGTGGCGAAGAGATTCCGTTCTTACGCGGGTATCTGCATGATACGGTAGATGTAACCGATACGGCGGCAGTTGAATCGATGATTCATAACAGTTGGAATTAAAGTTTACAGGGAACTGGAGGAAAATGATATGAAGATGATATATGCGATTGTAAGACCAGAAAAGGTTTATGAAGTTAATAAAGCGCTTGCCGATGCCGGATACGGTGCATCGACCAAGTGGAGTGTTGCAGGACGCGGTAAACAGCATGGAATTCAGGTAGGCGAATTGGTTTATGATGAAATGTCTAAAAATATGCTGATGATTGTATGTGATGATGACGATAAAAATGAAATTATTGATATTATCATGGATACGGCACAGACCGGTGAATCCGGCAACTCCGGCGATGGACGAATCTTTGTCCTGCCGGTTGAGGAGTCCTATACAATTTCATCACAGAGTAAAGACGATTAGTGTAAAAAATCACACTGATGTGCTGATAAAGGAGGCAGGCATGAAAACGATTTATTATGACGGTGATATTATTACGATGACGGGGGCAAAGGATTCCTGTGAAGCACTTGTCACGGAAGATAAAAAAATTCTGTATACCGGTACATTAAAACAGGCGCGGGCGCTTTACGGAAATGAGGCACAGGAGCGGGATTTAAAGGGTCATACGCTTATGCCTGCCTTTATTGATGCACACAGTCACTTTGTACAGACGGCACAGAGCATAAAGATGTGTGATTTGTCGGATACGGAAAGCTTTGAGGATATTGTCACGGCATTGAAAAACTATCTGGAAAAAAATCAGATTGACGAAAACGGTATGATTTTTGCAACCGGTTACGACCATAATTTTCTTGCGGAGCAGAAACACCCGGATAAGACGGTTTTGGACAAAGTATCCAAAACCGTGCCAATCTACATTTCCCACGCCTCCGGTCATATGGGAACTGCCAATTCGGCGCTGCTAAAGCTTGCGGGAATTACGACAGAAACCAAAGACCCGGAGGGCGGAAGATTCGGCAGGAATAAAAGCGGAGAACCGGATGGCTATGTAGAGGAAACACCTGCACTGATGCAGGTGCTTGCCGCAGCCATGCCGCGCATGAAAATGGATATGGCAGAGCAGATGAAAGAAGCCCAGCAGCTTTATTTAAAATATGGTATTACAACCGTTCAGGAAGGTGCGGCAATGGCACAGACCATGCAGGGGTTGACGGCATTTGCAGCATCGGGCGGTTTGGAACTGGACGTTGTGGCATACATTTTAAAGGAAGATTATGAAAAGACGGTCAAAGAATATGCGGATTACAACGGAAAATATAAAAACCGTGTTAAAATCGGCGGTGTTAAAGTGATTTTAGACGGTTCGCCACAGGGCAAATCTGCATGGCTTAGTAAACCGTATGAAGGGGAGGAAAACTACTGTGGTTATCCGACCCATAACGATGCCTATGTTACAAAAGCGGCAAAGGATGCAGTACGCGGTGGGTACCAGATTCTTGCACACTGTAACGGCGATGCGGCATCGGAACAGTTTATACAGAGTTATCAGGCGGCACTAAAAGAAACGGGTACGGCAGACGGCGATTACCGTCCGGTCATGATACACTGCCAGACCGTAAGGGATGACCAGCTTGACCGCATGGCGCAGCTAAAAATGATTCCTTCTATATTTATAGGACATACGTATTACTGGGGCGATATTCATTTAAAGAACTTAGGCGCGGTGCGCGGTGCAAGAATCAGTCCGGTAAAATCCGCCTTAGAGCGCGGACTGATTTATAACTTTCATCAGGATACACCGGTTACAAAGCCGGATATGCTTCATTCAGTGTGGTGCGCTGTCAATCGTGTGACAAGAAAAGGACAGCCAATCGGTCAGGAACAGTGCATTAATGTCTATGAAGCCTTACAGGCAGTGACAATCAATGCTGCTTATGCGTATAAGGAGGAAGATCAAAAAGGCACATTAGAAGCAGGAAAAATGGCAGATATGGTGATTTTAGATGCCAATCCGCTCAAGGCCGATAAAAAATGTATTAAAGACATTGTGGTACTTGAAACGATAAAAGAAGGAAAAACCGTATATAAAAATTAAAAAATAGAAACCGGAAAGGCACTTCTCTCGTATATATAAATGTGAGGGCAGAAAGCCCTTCCGGTTTTTGCTTTATCCGATATGGACAATAGGATATCTGCATTGCAGATGATTTTTCGTCCCGGGGCAGTTAGTTTTTTATAAGCTGCTTTGGGACGTTTGTGTTGTACCGGACGTGGAGCTGGTAACGTGAATCCGGCACAGTCTGTCGTAAAATAAATCCCGGTTTTTGCCGATAAAGCAGTAACAAAAATTAAAAATAAAAAAGATGACGAATGCAATCAGCGATGAAGCACCACACACTAAAAGCATTTCTGTTCTTTTGGAAGGTCCGGCGGACAGTGCGGAATACATCAGCAAAATGTAGTACGGGGACGGAATCAGCAGAAGATGTAAAATTCCTTCCCGCAGTAACAGCAGTAAAACCGGTACATGTGCCGCAGCGTGCTTTTTCGTGTTTTTCTTTCCGGTGCGTTCAAGACGGATACTGACTAAAAATTTACCAAAGGTTGTTCCGTGAAATAAAATGGCACAGACCGTAAAGTAGCAGAACGCAAAAAGCGGAATTAAAAACAGCTGTATGGAATGGGAAAAAGACTGTAAAACATCAGTAAATTTCCACACACAAAAATATACGCCTAAAATGATTGTGTAATCGGCAAGCAGACCAAACAGGCGGCGGAAGGACGAAACCTCACTGCCGCGTCTGTACGCCGTTTCGTCAAGCCTTTTGCGGCTTGGCAGGAAAAACAAAAGTGCGGGTGTTATCCAGAAGCCAATCATGCCGCCTAAGGTATTGCAGATTAAGTCGTCTACTTCAAAGAAGCGGTACGGATAGGGATAAATGCCGTAAAGACCGCTTAACTGTGTACATTCAAAAAACAGGCTGTATAAAAAAGAAAGCAGTAAAACCTGATACCATCTGCGGTTAAAGTAATACCGCAGATATACGCCAAACGGCAGTAGTAACAGGATATTAAAGACAATCTGTAAAAAGTCGGGGTTCGTAAACGTATCCTTATAGGTTGAGAAGTCAGTAAGGACAAAAGAACACCCGTCCAGCCATCGCCGCACGGCATCAAACGGTGTCAGAAGCATCGTGGCACTTTCCGGAGTAACCGAGTCAATTGCCGGAAGCGGCAGAATCGTCATAAAATAAGAAGTCATCATATAAAAAATAAATGTGTATACAATCCCGGTACGCAGTACCAGGATTGAACCGTACTTATGGTACTGCCGGATAATATAAGGCAGGGTAAACAGGGCAGCCAGTACCGGGAAGACATAGCAGGCTGTCAGAATCGGTTTTAAATAAATACTCATCGTTTCGCACTCCATTTTTATTGTCATTTGCAATGCCTTTATGATAGCATCCGGCAGACATATATGCAAGCCGCACACAAAAACGGTAGAAAATACAGAATCAAGGACTGTAGTTGTGTAGTTCACAAATACCGGCAGGTATGGTATGATAAATATAATTGTGCATAAAAATGCAGTAAAATACAGAGGAACGGAGAAAGAAATGAAACCAATTTCAGAATATTTAAAAGAAAATTATTTAATCTGTGATGGTGCGTTTGGCACGTACTATGCAGAAAAATATAATACCAAAGAGCTGCCGGAGCTTGCTAATCTGTCTGCGCCGGAACGGGTACGGGAAATCCATGAGGAATACGTATCTGCCGGGGCAAAGCTGATCCGTACCAATACCTTTGCGGCACATTCGGACTTATTAAACTGTGGGCAGGGACTTCTTGCAGAAAATGTAAAAAGTGCATGCCGTCTTGCAAAAGAAGCCGCAGACGGAAAGGCATATGTGGCGGGTGACATCGGACCGGTACCGGCAGAAGCTGCATTTGATACGGAAGCCGCCGAAAAACACTATCTTTTCTTAGCAAAATTATTTGTGGAGAGTGGAGTGGATGCCGTTGTATTTGAAACCTTTTCAGAGCTGGAAACGATTCTTCCGGTAATCCGTTATATAAAGGAAGAAACACCGCTTTTTGTGATTGTACAGTTTGCAGTCAGCCAGTATGGCTACAGCAGTGCAGGGCTGAGTATGCACCGCCTGTTTGAAGAAGCGCAGAAAAGCCCTGCAGATGCTTATGGCTTAAACTGTGGTATCGGACCGGGGCATATGGCAACCTTATTCCAGAATATAAAATTCCGGACAGATAAATATATCACGGCACTGCCCAATGCCGGTTATCCCCACAATATCAGCAACCGTATGGTATTCTCTGCTGATAACGGCAGTTATTTTGCAGAACGTGTCTGCGATATTATGCAGGTACGTGCAGATATTGCTGGCGGCTGCTGTGGTACGACACCGGAGCATATCCGCCGACTGAGTGCCAAAACAGCCGGTATGACGAAAACGGCACGCAGGGCAGAACAGAAAATCTGCGAAAATGAAAAGCCGGTACAGAACAACGCTTTTTATAGGAAGAAAGAGAGAACGGGAAAGAAACTCATTGCCGTCGAGCTTGCACCGCCGCTTGGCAGTGACGATAAAAAGCTGATGGAAGCCGCACACGCGTTAAGAAAGAGCGATGTTGATGTGCTGACCTTCCCGGATTCGCCTTCTGGAAGAACGCGTGTGGACTCGATTCTGATGGCGGAAAAGGTATCTAAAGAAACGGGTATGTGTGTCATGCCGCATTTATGCTGCCGCGATAAAAATGCCATAGCCATGCGCTCCCAGCTTTTAGGTGCACATATCAATGGTATCGATAATTTTCTCGTGGTAACGGGCGATCCGGTTCCGGCGGTAGCCAGACAAACCGTAAAAGCTGTATTTAATTTTAATTCAATTGGATTAATGAATATCATTCATGATATGAATACAGAACAGTTTGCGGATTCCCCGGTGGTGTTCGGTGGTGCGATTAACCAGAACCGCCGCAACTTAAACGTTGAAATTGACCGTATCCGTAAAAAAATGGAAATGGGTGCGGACTTCTTTTTCACCCAGCCGGTATTTACCGAAAAAGGCGTAAACCTTTTAAGACAGATTAAAGAAGAAACCGGAGCGCGGATTTTATGCGGCGTTATGCCGTTTGTCAGCAGAAGAAATGCCGTCTTTATGAAAAATGAAATGACCGGTATTGAAGTCGATGAGCAGATTATTGCACGGTATCCGGAAAATGCTACAAAGGAAGAAGGAGAAGCTGTCGGCATTGAAATCGCAAGGGAAGTTATGGCACAGACTGCGGATTTTGTGGACGGATATTACTTCTCATTTCCGTTTAACAGAGTATATCTGCTGGAAAAAATATTACAATTATAAAATTTATTAACAAAATCTAAACTGAGCGTAAAACAACATAACATATAAAAAATGTATTGCACAATACACATATAATATACAGGATGCACAAAAACAATCTTTTTGGGAAATTTTCAAAATGTGACGTTTTTGTGCATTTTGCACAAAAAAAGCAATGTATCAAAATCAAAACACAAAAATTTCACTTTGATGCATAAAATGTATGTTAAAAATTATACAAAAAAGGAAAGAAACGGCAAATGCTTTATGGATTTTTTATCCTATTTTTCCGAACACAAAAAAAACATCTTTTTAAATTGAAAAATTGACAATAGGGAATATAATGATTTATAGAAAAATAAAGCAAACCTACCTATTATAAAAGGGTGCTGGAAAGGAAGTGATATTACGGACGATTTAGTGAACAGTCTTTTAGAGGAATTGAACTGCGAAACAGTCTTTACCATTCCGGTATTTGGCGGGATTGGTGTTTCCGAAGCAGTGGTAGTCACATGGATTATCATGGCGGTACTGGTTGTTTTATGCCTGTGCTTAGTCAGAAACTTAAAAGTGGAAAATCCCGGAAAGAAACAGCTGATGTTGGAAACAGCCGTTTCAGGACTTTACAATTTCTTTGAAGAGATTGTGGGAGAGAAGGGTCGCAGATACATTCCCTATCTTTCCACAGTGGCAATCTATATCGGAATTGCCAATTTAATCGGGTTGTTTGGTTTCAAACCGCCTACGAAAGCATTAAACGTTACCGCAGCACTGGCAGTTATGAGCATTATTCTTGTTGAGTATTCAGGAATTCATGCAAAGGGTGTGAAAGGCTGGGTAAAGAGCTTTGTAGAGCCGTCCCCGATTATTGCTCCCATCAATGTGATGGAATTATTCATCAAACCGTTGTCTTTATGTATGCGACTTTTCGGTAATGTGCTAGGAGCATTTGTTATTATGGAACTGTTAAAAATAGTAGTGCCGCTTTTTGTGCCGGTGGTATTCAGCTGCTACTTTGATATTTTTGACGGTTTAATACAGGCCTATGTATTTGTTTTCTTAACGGGCATGTATATTGAAGAAGCTGTGGAAGAAGCTTAAAAATTGAAAAATTTAAAAATGAATGAAGAAAAAAGGAGATTAAAATTATGTCAGCATTATTAGCAATTGGAGCAGGTGTAGCAGTTATTACAGGTATCGGTGCAGGTCTTGGTATCGGTCATGCAACAGGTAAGGCAGTAGATGCGATTGCAAGACAGCCGGAAGCAGATAAGAAAATCAGAAGTACTTTGTTAATTGGTGCCGCTCTTGCCGAAGCAACAGCCGTATATGGTTTCGTAATCGGTCTTTTGATTATTATCCTGTTAAAGTAATACATAAACTAAAGGAAAGGTGAGGTTATACAAGATGTTAAGAGTAGATATCAATCTTGTTTTTACAATCATCAATCTGCTGGTTTTATATCTTTTAATGAAGAAATTCCTTTTCGGTCCGGTTGTAGCCGTTATGGAAAAGAGAAAAGCCATGATAGAAGAACAGTTTGCAAACGCGGCAGCTGCTGAAAAAAATGCAAATGAATTAAAAAGTCAGTATGAGGATACCTTAAAAACGGCAAATGCCGATGCTGATAACATTATTCAGGAAGCTAAGACAACAGCAAAAACCGAATATGACCGGATTGTATCCGATGCAAACAGTCAGGCTGGTAAGATTATAGAAAATGCAGAGAAGACGGTAGTGTCGCAGCGTGAAAAAACATTGCGCGGGCTGGAATCACAGATTGCTGGTCTTGCAATTGATACAGCGGCGAAAGTCATTGGTGAGCAGGCAGGCAGTCTTGACAATGCGAAACTGTATGACGAATTTTTAAATAAAGCAGGTGATGCCCATGACACAGATATCAATTAATTATGCAATTGTTTTATATCAATTGGGCGTTTCAAAGGAAGATATCCGGTACTGTAAGGAATTGTTTGAAGCAGCAGATGCGCTTTATGAAAGCCTTGCAAGTCCGGTTGTGACACTGCATGAAAAGTATGTGGTAATTGACAGACTCTTTCCAGAAAGCATGCGCGCATTTTTCAAGGTACTGTGCAGAAATCAGAGTGTTTCACTCATTGATGAAATTTTCCAGGCATACCGCGATTATGCAGACGAACAGGAAAATGTTCTGCGTGCAAAGCTGTTCTATGTGGAAAAACCACAGGAAAAGCAGGTTGAGGGATTGACAGCTTATCTGTCAAAGCGTTTTCATAAAAATAAAGTGGTTTTTGAATATATCCATGAACCGGAACTGCTCGCAGGTTTTGTGATTGAAGCAGGCGGCATCCGGATTGATGAAAGCGTAGCAGGAAAATTAACAAGAATGAAACAGAAATTAGTAAAGAGGTGATATTTTGAGTTCCATTAGTTCAGAGGAAATTATCTCGATTTTAAAGAGTGAAATCGAAAATTTCGATAGTGAAGCGACAGATAAAGAAACAGGAACTGTAATATGGGTCGGTGACGGTATCGCAACCGTTTACGGCATTGAACATGCCATGTACGGTGAAATCGTGGTATTTGACAACGGCGTAAAGGGTATGGTTCAGGATATCAAGAGAACCGAAATCGGATGTATTCTTTTTGGTAAAGATACCGGTATCCGTGAAGGCACACGTGTTGTAAGAACCGGAAAGAAAGCCGGTATTCCGGTAGGTGATGCATTTGTCGGAAGAATCATTGATGCGTTAGGTGCACCGATTGACGGACAGGGTGAGATTGAAAGCACAGAGTACCGTCCAATCGAACAAGATGCCCCGGGTATCGTAGACAGAAAGTCTGTCAGCGAGCCAATGGAAACCGGTATTCTTGCCATTGACTCTATGTTTCCAATCGGACGCGGGCAAAGAGAGTTAATTATCGGTGACAGACAGACCGGTAAGACAGCCATTGCCATTGATACCATTTTAAATCAGAAGGGCAAGGACGTTATCTGTATCTATGTTGCAATCGGTCAGAAGGCTTCTACCGTTGCAAAGATTGTAAATACATTAAAGAAATATGATGCGATGGATTATTCTATCGTACTTTCCGCAACAGCCAGTGACCCGGCTCCGTTACAGTATATTGCACCGTATTCCGGTACGGCGCTTGCAGAATACTTTATGCACAAGGGCAAGGATGTACTGATTGTTTATGATGATTTATCAAAGCATGCGGTTGCATACAGAGCATTATCCCTGTTACTTGAGCGTTCTCCGGGACGTGAAGCTTATCCGGGTGATGTATTCTATTTACATTCAAGACTGCTCGAGCGTTCCAGCCGTTTAAGCGATGCACTCGGCGGCGGTTCGATTACGGCACTTCCGATTATTGAAACACAGGCAGGCGATGTATCTGCATACATTCCGACGAATGTTATTTCAATTACAGACGGACAGATTTTCCTTGAGAGCAACTTGTTCTTCTCAGGTATGCGTCCGGCGGTCAATGTCGGTCTTTCCGTATCCCGTGTAGGTGGTGCGGCACAGACAAAGGCAATGAAAAAGGCTTCCGGAAGTATCCGTATTGACTTGGCGCAGTTTAGGGAAATGGAAGTGTTCACACAGTTCAGCTCAGACCTTGATGCGGCAACAAAGGAGCAGTTACAGTATGGTAATTCCCTGATGGAAATGTTAAAGCAGCCGTTGTACAGACCGCTCAGCCAGTCAGAACAGGTTGTATCCTTATGCTGTGCGACCCATAAAGTCATGATGGATATTGAAAAGAGTAAGATTAAGCAGTTCCAGATGGATTTGTTAGAGCATTTTAATACCAGACAGACCGCAATTATGGAAACAATTGAACGCGATAAGGTTCTGACAGATGAACTGACACAGCAGATTCTTGATGCGGCAAATGCATTTAAGGCAAGCTACAAAGCATCATAAGGAGAGGTGAGGACATGGCGAATGCAAGGGAAATTCTGGATCGGATGAAAAGTATCCAGGATACAATGAAAATTACCAATGCTATGTATATGATATCCTCCTCCAAGCTGAAAAAGGCAAAGGCAAGTCTGGATGAAACAGAGCCGTACTTTTACTCTATGCAGATGGCAATCGGACGAATTTTAAGACATGTTCCGGATATGAAAAGCGAGTTTTTTAACCAGCGTCCGGAAATTAAGCCGGAAGACCGGAAAGTCGGCTACATTGTTGTAACGGCGGATAAAGGTCTTGCAGGTTCATACAACCACAATATTTTTAAAGATGTGGAAGAATGTCTGAAAAGCAACAGCCATGCCAAGCTGTTTGTAGTCGGTGAAATGGGACGGCATTATTTTGAGAAAAAAGGACTTGAAATTGCACATCAGTTTCACTACACTGCGCAAAATCCTTCTGTCAGCAGAGCGCGTAATATTACAGAAAAGATTCTGGAAGAATATCTGAATAAAGAACTGGATGAAGTTGTTATCATTTACACTAAAATGTTAAACGGTGTACAGACGGAAACAGAAACAAGACATCTGCTGCCGCTTGAAAAAGAACATTTCAACAAGAATGTTCCGGTTGGTGTACAGATGGAACAGCTCGCAATGGTACCGTCAGCAGAAGCACTGATGGAAAACATTATTCCGATTTATATTCAGGGCTTTGTATATGGTGCGCTGGTTGAGTCTTATGCAAGTGAGCATAATTTGAGAATGCTTGCGATGCAGTCTGCAACAGACAGTGCCAGTGCAATGTTAAATGACCTGTCCATCCAGTACAACCGGGTAAGACAGGCAGCGATTACGCAGGAAATTACAGAGGTTGTCAGCGGTGCAAAGGCGCAGAAGAGAAAGAAAAAGCGTTAGGAGAGGAGAAGTTCATACAATGAATAAAGGTAAAATTGTACAGGTCATGGGACCTGTCGTGGACGTAGAATTTGAAAATAACGACCTCCCGTATATCAAAGATGCACTCGAAGTAGATAATAATGGTAAAAAGTGTATTATGGAGGTTGCCCAGCACATCGGTAATAATACCGTGCGTTGTATCATGCTTTCCTCCAGTGAAGGTTTATGCAGGGATATGGAGGTTGTGGCTACAGGCTCCGGTATTAAAGTGCCTGTCGGCGACAAGACATTAGGAAGACTGTTCAACGTAGTCGGTGAAACCATCGATGGCGGAGAAAGCCTTGAAAATGAAAATCACTGGGTCATTCACAGAGACCCGCCTACATTTGAAGACCAGAGTCCGGTTGTCGAGGTGCTTGAAACCGGTATCAAGGTTATTGATTTATTAGCACCTTACGCAAAGGGTGGTAAAATCGGTCTGTTCGGTGGTGCCGGTGTCGGTAAAACCGTACTGATTCAGGAATTAATCCGTAATATTGCAACAGAGCATGGCGGATATTCCATTTTCACCGGTGTTGGTGAACGTTCAAGAGAAGGTAACGATTTATGGTCTGAAATGAAAGAATCGGGTGTACTTGAAAAGACCGCACTGGTGTTCGGACAGATGAATGAGCCGCCTGGAGCAAGAATGAGAGTTGCGGAAACCGGTCTTACCATGGCTGAATATTTCCGTGATGAAAAGCATCAGAACGTATTGTTATTTATTGATAACATTTTCCGTTTTGTACAGGCAGGTTCAGAAGTTTCCGCACTGCTTGGACGTATGCCTTCAGCCGTAGGTTATCAGCCGACACTGGCTACCGATGTCGGTGAATTACAGGAGCGTATCGCTTCTACAAAGAACGGTTCTGTTACATCTGTACAGGCTGTCTATGTGCCTGCCGATGACTTAACCGACCCGGCCCCGGCAACAACGTTTGCCCATCTGGATGCCACAACCGTTCTTTCACGTAAGATTGTAGAACAGGGTATCTACCCGGCAGTTGACCCGCTTGAATCTTCATCAAGAATTCTTGAAGCGGATGTAGTCGGTGAAGAACACTATCAGACTGCAAGACGTGTGCAGGAAATCTTACAGAAGTACAAGGAATTACAGGATATCATTGCAATCCTCGGTATGGAAGAGCTTTCAGATGAAGATAAGCTGACAGTTTACAGGGCAAGAAAGGTTCAGAAGTTCCTTTCACAGCCGTTCTTCGTAGCCGAAAACTTTACCGGTGTAAAGGGTAAATATGTACCGTTAAAGGAAACAATCAGAGGATTTAAGATGATTGTTGACGGTGAAATGGATGAATATCCGGAAAATGCATTTTTCAATGTAGGAACCATTGACGAAGTCATTGAAAAGGCGAAGGCTGAACAGGCTTAATGTCTTGTAAATGGAGGTTCGTGGAATGAATACATTTTTTTTAAAAGTCATTGCTAGTGATAAGGTTTTCTTCTCCGGCAAGGCAGAAATGGTCAATATTCCGACATTAGACGGTGAAAAAGTTTTTCTGGCTCACCATGAAAACATCGTTATTGCAATTGAAATGGGCGATTTAAAGTTCCGTACCGAAGACGGTGAAACACATCATGCCGTTGTCGGCAAGGGATTTGCCCAGGTCATTAATAACCGTGTCACCGTACTGGTCGATTCGGCAGAACGTCCGGAAGATATTGATAAAATCAGGGCAGAGGAAGCGTTAGAGCGTGCCAAAGAGCAGATGCGCCAGAAGCAGAGTATTCAGGAATATTATCATTCCCAGGCTTCAATGGCAAGAGCGATGACACGTTTGAAGCTCTCCAGCCGGTATTTAAAGTAATAAAAACAAAAGAACGTTTATACAGTGTCCGCATAAGAACAGGATATTGTATAGACGTTCTTTTTTTATTTTTGTTTTATAAAAATACTTTATAAAAATTGTTGAAAATTGTTGAAAATATGCAAAAAAAGATTTAATATATAAAATACAATTAAACAATTTATTCAAATTGGGAACGGAGGAAAAACGTATGAATCAATTTTCACATTTATTTGAACCAATCCGAATCGGAAAGCAGACAGTTAAAAATCGAATTTTTATGCCGCCGCTTTCAACGAATCTGGCAGATAAAGGATATGTTACGGATGCTTTGATAGAGCATTACTCGAATCGTGCCAAAGGCGGAGTTGGTCTGATTGTAACAGAGGTCACGACAGTCGAACCGACATATACATATCTGCCGGGGGATATGTCCATTTATGATGATTCTTATATTCCGGGATGGAAAAAACTGGTGGATGCCGTGCATCAATACGATACAAAGATTTTGTCACAGCTGTTTCATCCGGCATATATGGCATTTCCGCTGCCGGGTACGCCGCAGCTGATTGCACCGTCAAATGTCGGACCGTATTATGCAAAAGCGGCACCAAGAGCCGCAACGGTAGAAGAACTTCACGTAATCGTCAGACAGTTCGGTGAAGCGGCGCATCGTTTCCAGCAGGCAGGCGGTGACGGTGTTGAAATACAGTGCGCACATGCACACGGATTACTGGGCGGTTTTTTGACACCTCTTTACAATAAGCGGACAGATGAGTATGGTGGGGATATTAACGGAAGATTACGGCTTACACTGGAGGTTATTGAAGAAGTACGGAAAATGTGCGGAGAAGATTTTATTATTGATGTACGTATTTCAGGAGATGAGTACAGCGATGGCGGACTAACGTTAAATGATATGATTTATGTGTCAAAACAGTTAGAAAAAGCCGGGGTTGATTTCATTCATGTATCAGGCGGCAATACCATTAAACGCGGCAGTTCCATGCCGGCACCGGGTACGGCACCGGCACCGCACGCTCATTCCAGCGAAGAAATCAAAAAGCATGTTCATATTCCGGTTGCCACGGTTGCGCGGATTAATGAACCGTGGATTGCGGAAGAACTGATTGCGAACGGAAAGACGGACATCTGTATGATCGGACGTCCGAATTTGTGTGACAGTGAATTTGCCAATAAGGCTTACGCTGGAAAAGCAGAAGACATTCGTCCGTGTATCGGCTGCGGAAGATGTCTGAACGGCATTATGTTTGGTAAACCGATTTCATGTACGGTAAATCCATCTGTAGAAACCAACGCGATTGAAAAAGCAACGGAAAAGAAAAAAGTGCTGGTTATCGGCGGCGGTCCGGCAGGCATGGAGGCAGCATACGTGGCAAAGAAACGCGGACATGAAGTTGTACTTTGTGAAAAATCTAACGAACTGGGCGGACTGCTCCGGATTGCTGCAGTGCCGATCAGTAAACAGGAATTGTGCAAGGTTATCAAATTTATGGCACGGCGGCTGCAGAATGAAGGCATTGAGGTACGGATGAATTGTGAAGTAACACCGGAAATGCTTGAAACGGAATTCAAGGATTATGAGGTTGTCTGTTCAATCGGTGCAAAACCAAAGGAAATTGAAAGCTTTAAACAGTTTAAGCAGACAATGACGGCAGACGATATTTTAGCCGGAAGAACGTTCCCGGGAAGAAAAATAGTTATATTGGGCGGCGGCTCTGTCGGCTGTGAAACGGCAGATTATCTGGCACCGCTGATTAATGATTTATTCCCGGCAAACCGTGATGTAACCATTCTTGAAATGACACCGTCGCTGATGACAGGGGAAGGCGGTGCGGCAAAGAGCCAGCTTACACAGCGTTTAATGCGCAAAGGCGTAAAGATTGAATTAAACAGCCAGGTTACAAAAGTAGATGAAAATACAATCACTTATGTCAAAGAGGGTGTGGAACATCATATTGATGATGCGGATACGCTGGTATTTGCAGTAGGTTATATACCACTGAAAATGGAAAATGAACGGGCAAATTATATTGGGGACTGTGATAAAGTCGGCAATTTAAAGGATGCCATTGGTGCAGCTTATCAGCTTGCAAAGACATTATAAAACGGGAGGACACGCTTATGCTCAAGAAATTATTAGAACCTGTAAAGGCAGGTCGTCTTACATTAAAAAACAGAATTATGTTTCCGCCATTGACGACAGGATATGAGGAAAGGGACGGTTCAATCGGAGAAAGAAGCCTGAATTTTTACGAGCGCCTTGCAAAGGGCGGAACCGGTTACATAGTAATCGGTGATGTGGCACCGGTCAGAACGGCATCGCCGACACCGAAACTTTATGATGACAGCCAGATTCCTGTATACAAAAAACTGGCAGATACGCTGCATCAGTATGATTGTAAAGTGGCATTGCAGATTTTCCACCCGGAATATGACGTGCCGGGTGTCGGGAAAATGATTATGCAGGCAGGCATGGCAAGACAGGCTGCGGCAAAAGCCCGGGAAGAGGGCAATGAACAGGAAGCTGCAAAACAGACACAGCTTGCAGAGCAGATTACTAAAGATGCATATGCCAAACTGCATCATGATATGCAGCATTTTGTCAGTGAAGCAACGGCTGCACAGCTAGAGGAAATCAAAACAGGCATTGCAGCATGTGCTAAAAGAGCTGAAAGTGCGGGAATTGATGCAATTGAAGTCCATGGTGACCGTTTGGTCGGCTCGCTGTGTTCAAAAGTTTTAAACCACAGAACAGATGAATATGGAGGCAGCTTTGAGAACCGCACCCGGTATGCACTGGAAGTTGTAAAAGCGATTAAAGAGGCTGCTCCGGATTTGATGATTGAATATAAATTGCCGATTATTACAAAAAATGCAGACGGTTCACTGCGGGGCAAGGGCGGACTTGAAGCCGAAGAAGGAGTGGCTTTTGCAAAACTGCTTGAAGAAGCCGGTGTTGATATGATTCAGGTGGCACAGGCAAACCATACCGGTAATATGGGGGATACCATTCCGCCAATGGGTGATGTTGATTACAACTGGACACTGCCGGCAGCCAGAGCCGTGAAAAAGGCAGTATCGGTTCCGGTTGCAACAGTCGGACGGGTTATCAGTCTGGAAGCAGGCGAAAAGATTCTTGAAGATCAGGATGCTGATATTGTTGCATATGGACGCTCCATGCTTGCAGATCCGGATATTGCAAATAAAGCAGCATCAGGAGAATGTATCCGTGAATGCCTGAATTGTAATAAAGGCTGTGTGGATGCCATTCAGGGACGTAGATATATTTCGTGTGTGTTAAATGCCGAAAATGGTAACGAAGGCACAGTATTTATAAAACCGGCAGAAAAGATAAAAAATATTGCAGTCGTCGGAGCCGGTATTGCAGGACTGGAAGCAGCCAGAGTTGCTGCCAAACGTGGACATCATGTTACCGTTTATGAAAAATCCGATAAAATCGGCGGTCAGATTCATCTTGCAGCAGTACCGCCGCGCAAGAGTGAAATTTTAAGAGCGGTTACATATTATGAAAAAATTCTGCCACAGCTGAATGTAAATATAAAACTGAATACAGAAGCAGAGGCGGAAGAACTTAATCAATATGATGCCGTAATTCTTGCAGTCGGCGCACATAATATGGCATTGCCGATGCCGGTTGAAAACAGTAATGTCGTTTCTGCGTGGGAAGTATTGGCCGGAAAAGAAGTTCAGGGCAGCTGTGTAGTTCTCGGTGGCGGACTGGTCGGAACGGAAACCGCGGAATATCTGGCACAGAAGGGAGTAAAGGTCAGCATTGTGGAAATGATGGATAAAATTGCAGCAGGCGAATCCTCAACCGTGATGCCGCTGATAGTAAAAGATTTTGAAAAACATGAAGTGGCGCAGTATATCCAGACAAAGGTTGTATCCATAAAAAATAATGTGATTGAAGCCGTTCATACACCGGATGAAGCACCGGTAGAGCTTAAAGCGGATACAATTATAAATGCATTGGGGTCTAAAAAGAATATATTTGACGATGCGAAGCTTACCGTACCGTTTACATATGTGGGAGACTGCAGTGGTGAAAAAACGGCTGATATTGCATCAGCGATCAGAACAGGATATCATGCAGCCAATGAGCTTTAAATAATAAAAAGTGCGGCGGGCTTGGGAGGCCCGCC
>OGKG01000236.1_pt1 | contig 69018 bp, 76 predicted proteins | sample 1572201 | NCBI WGS metagenome assembly OGKG01 (sample SAMEA2582146, study PRJEB24529) | metagenome | biome: Human gut stool | place: China | collected 2011 | reverse complement strand
CGATCCATCTGCTCAAAGAAAACAGTTTTTTGCGGATTCCAAAGATGCTTTGAAGCTGTATAGAATATTTAGAAATGAGGAATTGCAGCCTATGTTGATCATTTATTTTGGGGATATGCCGTCTGCAATTTATAATACTGAGATTTATTTCAAAAACACTTATGAGGATAGTTGAATTCTCGATGACTTCGCAAAAAAAGTTATCAAAAAAAGTGGATGGTTCAGACGTGATCGCCGCACAGGCAATCAAAAGTCCTGTACTTGGTATTATTCCTCCCACTGAATTGTCCGGCGGTGTAAAAACTCTGCTGCTTATTAAAAATTGCCCGGATGAAGTGTTCAATGCTTCAACATGCGGAGATAACTGCGCACGTTTTATTCTTGAACTGGCAAAAGCAAAAGATGTTACGATCAACTTGCGTCATATTATGGACTTTGATAAGGCAAGATTTACGGCTAAAGTTATGAACGATGACAGTATCGTTCATAACATGGAAGAGTTGTTGCCAATTGCAGCGAGATATGTATAAACGGAGGCGGACATGAAAGGAAAACATAGTATTGTTGTTCGCAACCGCAGAGTCCAGTTTGCCTTGGAGCTGGAGCGCAATATCACAGTGATACGGGGTGATAGCGCAACAGGAAAAACAACCATGTTGGGGATGCTGCGAGATTACGAGGAACTGGGGGCACAGAGCGGAGTTGCTGTTCAATGTGATAAGCCATGCCGGACTTTAACTTCCCGTGACTGGGAAAGTCAGTTGAGCCGTATGAAAGACAGCATCGTTTTTGTAGACGAAGGAAATGCTTTCGTTTCTTCTCGTGCCTTTGCACAGGCAATTTGTGGGTCAAGCAATTACTATGTTCTCATCACAAGAGAAAGCCTATATCAATTGCCGTATAGCGTAGAAGCGGTTTTAGAACTGCGAACTACAACTCGTCGTGAGAAATGTACTTACAACAAAGCGTATCCCTACTATGGAACGCTTGAGCATGCCGCAAGTGAGATGGATCGCTCAGACCGCATTCTGACCGAGGATTCAAACAGTGGATAATTGATGGGCGATAAAAAGATATATATCGTTGCAAAAATCTTTGATCAACAGGGCTGCATTGCTTACCGATGCAAGACACTTAATGAGGCGCGTTGTGTACCTGGCACACTGGAGGCGCTGAGAGCGGATGGAGTTCAAATTGTTATTCTGGACTCTCCTGAGATTTATTCTGAGTACGCACCCTATACCTACATTGAGGACTTGAAAGAATTCATCGATAAGGTCGCACAAATGAACCGAGTCGCACCCGTGTTCAGAAAGCATTGAGGAGGCTGAAAGAAACTGCCATAAAAACCGCTTTTATTTTTGGCCGTTCCATGCTATACTGCAAATAGAAAATCTGCGATGAGGAGGGGGATACAGATGACGATTGATCTGGCGTTAGAGAAACTGATTCCGGGGCTGCAAGAGATATATGGAGATTTGATTGACAGCATCGTCCTGTATGGATCTACTGCGCGAGGAACGCGAACAGAGGACTCAGATGTTGATGTGGCAATCCTCCTCCGTGCAGGAGCAACAAAAGCAATGCGAGAGCAGATGCTTGACCTTGTAGTTGATTTGGAACTTGAGTGTGGAAAGGTGCTATCTGTTCTCTGCATCGATTATGATAAATTTGCGGAGTGGAAAGACATTCTTCCATTTTATAAAAACATTCAAAAGGATGGTATTGTTTTATGGCAGGCAGCTTAACGGTACTATCCGCACATCGCTTTGGTCGGGCCAAGGAAGAACTGCAAACAGCGGAGTTGCTTTTGAAAAATGCAAATTTCCGGTCTTCAATCAACCGCTCCTATTACGCTATTTTTCATGCGATTCGCGCAGTCAATGCATTGGATGGATTTGACAGCAGCAAGCACAGCGGAGTAATTGCACACTTCAATCAGGAGTATGTCAAGACTGGCGTGTTTGAGAAGGGAGCATCAAAAATTATCCGCAATGCGTCGGAGTTGCGTGAACAGGCTGATTATGAGGACTTTTATGAAGCAACGCAGGAGGAAGCTTCTGATGTGTTTATGCAGGCATCTCAATTTATTTCAGAGGTGGAACGCTATCTTCATAGCCAAGCGATTCTCTAATCAGTAGTTACCTTTAGACTACTATTTGACTACTACCGCAAAAAATCTCAGAAGCCCTGCCCTGCAAGGCTTCTGAGGTTTTTCTTCAAAATGCCAAAAATTTGTGCAATCTCAACCAAGCCCTTGCGCCGCAGGGCTTTCCGGCTTGACGGCCTGATAACTCCGACTCTAAAGGCCGCTGGTTCGAATCCAGTCGGGCGTACCAGAATGTGTTGATGAAAGATGCAGCACAGAAAACTCTGCACGAAAGTGTGGAGTTTTCACATATTTATTAGCTTTTTCGCTGAAAAAAGTTAGAAAAACAGGTTTTATCAAAAAGTCAGTTTTTCTCCGCAACAGGCGACATTTTAGAGATGCAGCCGGTCGTTTTTATGAACTGGTGTGACTCGAACGCCAGGGCTTCAAAAAAGAACAAACCGACAGGCCACCGATCTTTCCCTCACGGGGAGCAGGTCGATGGCCTTTTTTCGTCTCCAATGGTGCTTATGTTGCTTCTGCTTCGCTTGTGTGTCATTCCCTGGTGGTATTGGTAATAGCTTTCTCGTAACCTTTCGGGTATAAAAACTTATAATCACTTATAAGACGTGAGGTTCTGAAAACTCTGCAGGTGACTGAATTTTAAGAACTTATGGGAGCTTATGAGGACTTATGAGCTGCGTGATTATTTTAACGTTAATTATTTAACGGATATGTAAAAAATTTAACGATCCCTTTGTGGGAAGTGCAGAAAATCCGCCGGAAAGGGAAAATGTCCTTGCTTAATAGTGGGGGAGACCGTATAATACTAAGCAGGTGAAACTGGCCTTGACGGAATGCTTTCCGGTCAGCGGCCCCCCATAATCACATAAATTACAGGAGGACAATTACATGAAAGTAGCGATTTTCGGCGCCGGCACCATGGGCAGCGGCATTGCTCAGGTTTTCGCGGCTAAGGGCCACACTGCCCTGATGTATGCAAGCTCTGTGGCTTCCGCTCAGAAGCACAAGGATAAGCTGGCTGCTTCTCTGGCCAAGCGCGTGGCCAAGGGCAAGATGACCCAGGAGGCTGTGGACGCTCTGCTGGCCAACATCCTGGTGGAGGAGAAGTCCGCCTGCGCTGATGCCGATCTGATCATCGAGTGCGTCAAGGAAGATATGGCCACCAAGAAGGAGCTGCTCTGCGAGCTGGACGAGCTGTGCAAGCCCGAGGCCATCTTCGCTTCCAACACCTCCTCTCTGTCTATCACCGAGATGGGCAACGGCCTCAAGCACCCCGTCATCGGTATGCACTTCTTCAATCCCGTTCCCAGCATGAAGCTGGTGGAAATCATCCGCGGTGCCAACACCACTCAGGAGACCTTCGATGTCATCTACAAGCTGTCTCAGGAGATCGGCAAGGATCCCGTTGAGGTTGCTGAGGCTCCCGGCTTCGTGGTCAACAAGATCCTGATCCCCATGATCAACGAGGCCATCGGCCTGGTTGAGACCGGCGTTGCCTCTGTGGAGGATATCGACAAGGCTATGCAGCTGGGCGCCAACCATCCCATGGGCCCCCTCGCTCTGGGCGACTTCATTGGTCTGGACGTGTGCCTGGCCATTATGGAGACCCTCTTCAACGAGACTGGCGACGGCAAGTATCGTCCCGCTCTGCTGCTGAAGAAGATGGTCCGCGGCGGCCTGCTGGGCCGCAAGTCCGGCAAGGGCTTCTACGATTACAGCAAGTAAATCATCCCATGACCGGGCCGCTGAGAAGCGGCCCGGCTTTTTACATTTTCAGACAATAAATCATAAATTATACATGGATACTGAACCTTCCGACATTTGAGACAGTTTTAGCGTTAAAAGTTTGGCAATTTTCACGAAGCGCTTTTCCTTGCCTTTCTATTACAGCTGCGTTATAATTTTCACATAGTAAAGGTGAAAATTGGGCATTGGGCTGCAACAGGGGCGTTGCCGCTGTTGCGATTTCTTTGAGCTTTTGGTGTTAAAAATGTAACAAAGTAATCGCTTTTTTTGCCGAAACTATCTCGTATTGCTTGTCCCGGAGGTCATGAAATTCTTCAAATGCTGACGGGAGATTGTAATAACCGAACAAGAAATTGTAGGAGGATCGAATCATGGATTTTCATCTGACAAACGAGCAGCAGATGCTCCGCAAGATGTACCGGGAATTCGCCGAGAACGAGGTCAAGCCTCTGGCTGAGGAGATCGATGAGGAAGAGCGCTTCCCCATGGAGACCGTCGAGAAGATGGCGAAGCTGGGCATGATGGGCATTTACTTCCCCAAGGAATACGGCGGCGCCGGCGGCGACGTCCTGTCCTATGCCATGTGCGTGGAAGAGTTGGCCAAGGTCTGCGGCACCACTGCTGTTATCGTTTCCGCTCACACCTCTCTGTGCTGCGCCCCCATTTATGAGAACGGCACCGAGGAGCAGAAGCGGAAGTACCTGCCCGACCTGCTGAGCGGCCGCAAGATCGGCGCGTTCGGTCTGACTGAGCCCAACGCCGGTACCGACGCTTCCGGCCAGCAGACCACCGCTGTCAAGAACGAGAACGGCGACTACGTCCTCAACGGCAGCAAGTGCTTCATCACCAACGGCAACGTGGCCGATACTTTCGTGGTGTTCGCCATGACCGACAAGTCCAAGGGCAACCACGGCATCTCCGCCTTCATCGTTGAGAAGAGCTTCCCCGGCTTCTCCACCGGTAAGCACGAGAAGAAGATGGGTATCCGCGGCAGCTCTACCTGCGACCTCGTCTTCGAAGACTGCGTCGTCCCCAAGGAGAACCTGCTCGGTAAGGAAGGCGAAGGCTTCAAGATCGCCATGAAGACCCTCGACGGCGGCCGTATCGGTATCGCCTCCCAGGCTCTCGGTCTTGCCGAAGGCGCCATCAACGAGGCTGTCAAGTACACCAAGGAGCGTATCCAGTTTGGTCGCCGCCTGAGCCAGTTCCAGAACACCCAGTTCCAGCTGGCCGACATGCACACCCGCACTCAGGCTGCCCAGTACCTCGTTTACGCTGCCGCTATGAAGAAGCAGAATCACGAGGATTACTCCATGGACGCTGCCATGGCCAAGCTCTTCGCGGCCGAGACCGCTTCCGACGTCACCCGCCGCGCTGTTCAGCTCTTCGGCGGCTATGGCTACACCCGTGAGTATCCCGTTGAGCGCATGATGCGCGATGCCAAGATCACCGAGATCTACGAGGGCACTTCCGAAGTCCAGCGTATGGTCGTTGCCAAGTATCTTGGTGTGAACTAAAAAAGGAGGTAAAGATATAATGAAGATTCTTGTTTGCGTTAAGCAGGTCCCCGATACCTCCGGTAAGGTTGCCGTCAATCCCGATGGTACCCTGAACCGCGCTTCCATGCAGACCATCATCAACCCCGATGATATGAACGCCGTTGAGGCCGCTCTCAAGCTCAAGGATGAGCTGGGCTGCAAGGTCACCGTCGTCACCATGGGTCCCCCGCCGGCAGAAGGTATGCTGCGCGAGCTGATGGCCATGGGCGCTGATGACGGCTATCTCGTTTCCGCCCGTGAGTTCGGCGGTTCCGATACTTACGCCACCTCCCAGATCCTTGCCGCCGCTCTCGACACCATCGGTCTCGATGACGACGACATCGTCTTCTGCGGCCGTCAGGCTATCGATGGTGATACCGCTCAGGTCGGTCCTCAGATCGCTGAGAAGCTGCACCTGCCCCAGATCACCTACGCCGCCGACATCAAGAAGGAAGGCGACACCCTGACCGTCAAGCGCATGCTCGAGGACGGCTACATGACCATCAAGGCTCAGACTCCGTGCCTGATCACCTGCATCAAGGAGCTCAATACCCCGCGTTATATGAGCGTCTCCGGTGTGTTTGAGTGCTATTCCAAGCCCATGAAGGTCCTCGATTACGAGGCGCTGAAGGATCATGAACTGATCGACGCCACGACCATCGGCCTCAAGGGCTCCCCGACCAACATCCTGACCTCCTTCACGCCCCCCCAGAAGGGCGCCGGTCAGATGCTCGAGGGCAACGACATGGCTACCTGCGAGAAGCTCGCCGGTATCCTGCTCGAAAAACACATCATTTAAGGAAAGGAGATCAATACGATGCGTAACGAAGTGAAACTTGCTAACCCCAACTATGACTCCTCCAAGATCGAAGAGTTCAAGAACGTATGGGTCTTCTGCGAACAGCGTCAGGGCCAGATGATGTCCACCTCCTATGAGCTGATCTCCGAAGGCCGCAAGCTGGCGGACGAGCTGGGCGTGAAGCTCTGCGGTCTGCTGGTCGGCGACAATGTCGGCGATCTCGCCGAGAGCATTGGCGGCTACGGCGCTGATGAGGTCATCGTCTGCGACCACCCCCTGCTGAAGAACTACACCACCGACGCCTATGCCAAGGTCATCTGCGACGTCATCTCCGAGATGAAGCCCGAGGCATTCCTCATCGGCGCGACCAACATCGGCCGTGACCTCGGCCCCCGCTGCGCAGCCCGTCTGCACACCGGTCTCTGCGCCGACTGCACCCACCTCGACGTTGACATGCCCATCTACAAGGACTTCCTGCGCGGCGCTTCCACGCTGCCCGAGGCCAAGATCGACGGCATGGCCACCGCGAAGGTCATGGGTAAGGATCACGATGTCTCTCGCGACCTGAAGATGACCCGTCCCGCATTCGGCGGCAACCTGATGGCTACCATCATCTGCCCGCGCTTCCGTCCCTCCATGGCGACGGTCCGTCCCGGCGTTATGAAGAAGGCTGCTTACGACGAGGCGAAGGCCAAGGCTGTTAAGGTCACCAAGTACGACGTCAAGCTCGACGCCGCCGATCTCCAGACTGAGGTCGTCGAGGTCGTCAAGGCTGCCAAGAAGCTCGTCGACCTGGTTGGCGCTGACTACATCGTCTCCGTCGGCCGTGGTATCTCCAAGGACGTCGAGGGCGGCATCAAGCTTGCTCACGAGCTCGCCGATGTGCTCGGCGGCGTTGTTGGCGGCTCCCGTGTTGCCATCGACTCCGGCTGGCTCACTGCCGACCATCAGGTCGGTCAGACCGGTAAGACCGTTCACCCGAAGGTCTACGTCGCTCTCGGTATCTCCGGCTCCATCCAGCACAAGGCCGGTATGAGCGAGTCCGAGTGCATCATCGCGGTCAACAAGAACGACACCGCGCCGATCTTCGAGATCGCCGACTACGGCATCTGCGGCGACCTGTTCAAGGTCACCCCGATGCTGATCGAGGCCTTCAAGGCCGCGAAGGCGAGCAAGTAAAATACTCAAAAAAAGAGGACACCGTAAGGTGTCCTCTTTTTTTGCTTTTTACACCTGCTGCGCGCAGAAATTGCTTGCCGCAGGCAAGCAATTTCCACACTTGCGGGCGAGAAGTATTTTTCTGACGCACATGTCGTTGGAAATTACGATTAAAATTATTTCGCGCCTATGGGCGCGAAACTCTGCGAGGCTTTTTGCCGAGTTAGTGTCGGTGACATGCGTTTTGACAAAATTTACGTCTGGTTTCTTGCTGCTTCGTGCGCATACTATTGCTTGGGTATCGCGGGAGATGAACGTAAGGAGAAATGCAGCAATGAAGCAGACCCTTGCCATGCTTTTTGTGACGGCGCTGCTGCTCTTCTCGCTCGCGGGCTGCGGGGAGAAGAAGGACAGCAACACCGCCAACGGCCCGTCGACCGGTACGACCGACAACGGCGCGGCGGACAGCGGCAAAAAAAAGGATAACTTGCCGGGCGACGACATGAGCGACGAAAACAAAAAAGACGACAGCGTGACCGGCGACGGCATGATGGGCGACGACATGGACGGCGACGGAGAGAATACGACACGCAGCGTCGACCGCCGCAATGCCGCCGCGAGCGCCAGCGACCGCAGCCGCTATTTTGGCAGCGACAAGACCATCACGCACGAAAACGGCAACCTCTACGGCAAGACCTATCTGAACCCCGAGACGGAAAAGAGCGCGAATGCGCAGCTGCGCAGCAACGGACGCAGTTTGACAGGCACAAATATCAATGGAATCTCGAACGATGTGCGTTACCGGCAGATGCTGTCGAACGGCCGCGTGCACGACACGGACGGCTTTTTGTTCGACGGCGAAAACACGCACTATAACACCCTGAAGTGAAGAAAGCGGGAGCGGCATGCTCCCGCTTAGCTTTTGCCGTATTGACGAACCGCATTCACCTGGATATAATGAAATACAACAGAAAGGAAGTGCCGCCGTATGGATCGTGAATTGCATGTGGTGATCTCCTGCCGGATGTTCACCGATCAGAAATGCTTCGGCCCCGGCGTTGTCCAGCTGCTCAAAAGGGTGGACGAGCTGCACTCGCTGCGCGCAGCGGCGATGTCGATCTCCATGGCCTATTCAAAGGCGTGGACCGTTATCCGCGGCGCGGAGGAGGGGCTGGGCTTCAAGCTGCTCGCGTCCAACATCGGCGGCAGAAACGGCGGCGGGGCGGCCTTGACGGACGAGGCGCGGCAAATGATGCGCGCCTACGACGAATACTGCGCGAAGCTGCGCGCCTACGGCGAGACGCTTTTTGAGCAAACTTTCGCGTTTTATGACGCGCTCCCCAAGCAGGAGCTTCACAGAAAGGAGAAACAGCATGGCGGATAAGCTCTGCGTCTGCGGGCACGTGATGGAAAGCCGGGTCACCGGAAAGAAGATCGAACTGCACACCGCGGATACCGGGTCGCTTTGGAGCGAATTTCTCGCGGCGGACCTGTACATCTGTCCCTGGTGCGGCCGCATGGCGTTTTTCGAGCCGGAGGAGGCCCGCGCGCTGCGCTTCCGCCGCGCCTGCGAAAACAAAACGATCGACCAGCTGCGCGCGATCGTGGACGGCGAGCAGCCGGAGCTTTTGAAAAAGGCGGCGGGCGAGGAACTTGAAGCGAAGGAATCGCTCGCGCGCTGGAAAGAGCAGAAGCGCAGGGAAGAGGAGGAGCGTCGCGGGGAGCGCAAAAAGATGTTCGCCAAGCTTCTCGGCAGAGACGAGGACGACGGCAAGCCGCCCAAAAACCGCCCGCCGGAGTTTTGATGAATTTATTGTAAAAGTGCGCACACTGTGCGCACTTTTTGCTTGACAAACGCGCGCGGCGGGTGTACACTCCCATCATCAAAATGGCTTGGATAGGGAAGAAACCGGAGTTCGCCGCCAAGAGAGGGACGCATTTGGTGCAAGCGTCCTGCGTGCAGAGACCGGCAGTACCACCCTTGAGCCGCCCGCGAAACAAGCGGGACGGGATCGCCCGTTACAGCGGACACAAGCGGCGCGCAACGCGCAAGCAGGGTGGAACCGTGGAGTAGTTGAATGCTTCACCCCTGAGAACATCGGGGGTGGAGCTTTTTTGCACCCTCAAATGAAAATGGAGGTAAATAACATGTCTGAAGAAGTCAAGATCAGCGAAGAGAACCAGTTCTCGTTTGAAAATCCCGAGTACCGCAAGACCTATTGGCACACCTGCTCCCATGTGCTGGCGCAGGCCGTCAAGCGCCTCTGGCCCGAGGTGAAGCTCGCCATCGGCCCGAGCATCGACAACGGTTTCTACTACGATATGCTCGCTCCGTTCTCCTTCACGCCGGAGAATTTGGCTGAGATCGAAGCCGAAATGCGCAAGATCTGCAAGGAAAAGCTCAAGCTCGAGCGCTTTGAGCTCCCGCGCGCCGAGGCCATCAAGTTTATGGAAGAAAAGGAAGAGCCGTTCAAGGTCGAGCTCATCAACGACCTGCCCGAGGACGCCGTCATCAGCTTCTACAAGCAGGGCGAGTTCACCGACCTCTGCGCCGGTCCGCACCTCGACTCCACCGGCCGCATCAAGGGCAACGGCATCAAGCTGACCGCCTGCAACGCCGCCTACTGGCGCGGCGACTCGAACCGCGAGGTGCTCCAGCGCATCTACGGCGTCGCTTTCCCGAAGAAGGAAGAGCTGGACGCCTACCTCAAAGAGCGCGAGGAGGCCGTCAAGCGCGACCACAACAAGCTCGGCCGCGAGCTCGAATACTTCACCACCGTCGACTGCATCGGTCAGGGCCTTCCGGTGCTGCTGCCCAAGGGCGCGCGCGTCGTGCAGGTGCTCCAGCGCTGGGTCGAGGATACCGAGCAGAAGCGCGGCTATCTTCTCACCAAGACCCCGCTCATGGCCAAGCGCGACCTTTACAAGATCTCCGGCCACTGGGATCACTATCTCGACGGCATGTTCATCCTCGGCGACCCGTATGACGAGACGAAGGAGTGCTTCGCCCTGCGCCCGATGACCTGCCCGTTCCAGTATCAGGTCTACCTGAACCGCCAGCGCTCCTACCGCGACCTGCCGATGCGCCTGGGCGAGACCTCGACGCTGTTTCGCAACGAGGATTCCGGCGAGATGCACGGCCTCATCCGCGTGCGTCAGTTCACGATCTCCGAAGGCCACCTCGTCCTGCGTCCCGACCAGCTCGAAGAGGAGTTCAAGGGCTGCCTCGACCTTGCCAAGTACTGCCTCGGCACCGTCGGCCTTCTTGACAAGTGCACGTTCCGCTTCTCCCAGTGGGATCCCGCGAACCCGAACAACAAGTACGAGGGCACGAAGGAGCAGTGGGATCACGCCCAGAGCGTGATGGAGCGCATCCTCAAGGATCTCGACGTCGACTACACCGTCGGCATCGACGAGGCCGCATTCTACGGCCCGAAGCTCGACATCCAGTATAAGAACGTCTACGGCAAGGAAGATACCCTCGTCACCATCCAGATCGACATGTTGCTCGCCGAGCGCTTCGGCATGTACTACATCGACGAAAACGGCGAGAAGAAGCTGCCGTACATCATCCACCGCACGTCTCTTGGCTGCTATGAGCGCACGCTCGCCTACCTCATCGAGGAGTATGCTGGTGCGCTGCCGACGTGGATGGCGCCCGAGCAGGTGCGCTTCCTGCCCGTTACCGACCGCGCCGCCGACTACTGCGCCGAGCAGGCGAAAAGGCTCGAAGACATGGGCTTCCGCGTCGAGGTCGACTACCGCAACGAGAAGATCGGCCGCAAGATCCGCGACGCGCAGATGGAGAAGGTCCCCTACATGGTGGTCGTCGGCGACCGCGACATGGAGAACGGCACCGTTTCCCCGCGCCACCGCGCGGACGGCGACCTCGGCGCGATGAGCATGGACGAGTTCTCCGCGCTTCTCAAGCAGGTCGTGGACAACAAGGAAAAGAAATAATAGCATACCGATTTTGCATAATTAGCATTTGAGCCTTTCATAGAATCAGGGCGGCGCTTTGCCGCCCTGATTCTTTATACCTAAAGAAAAATTTGAAAACCTGATAAATGTTTAACGAAATAATCGGTCGAATGATGACGGAATTCAACGATAATTTGGCGAAATATCCAAAAAAGTAAAAACGTCTTGCAATAGACCTGTCATTCGGTTATAATGAGATCGCCTGAAAGAGGCAAGTAAATTTCGGAATTCAACGCTTCTCCAACGTAGGTGCTCCGAAGCGCCCCCACGCGGCGGAGCATGTGCCGGTGAAGCGGTGAATGCCGGAAGAATCAAAAAGGAGATTGCGTATGAAAAAGTTTTTAGCTCTGATCCTCTCTCTCGCGATGGTCTTCGCGCTGGTCGCCTGCAGCGGTGAGAAGACGGACGACAGCCAGAACAACGACGGCGACCCCAGCTCCGATTCCCCCGTCGCGATCACTCTGGCGACCGGCGGTACCTCCGGTACCTACTATGCTGTCGGCGGCGTTCTCAAGACCGTCCTCGACTCCAAGCTGACCCTTTCCAAGCTCTCTGTTGAGTCCACCGGCGCTTCCGTCGCGAACGTCAACATGATCACCGACGGAGATGCTCAGATGGCCATTCTGCAGTCCGACGTTATCAACTACGCGCACGAGGGCACCAACTCCTTCGACGGCGCTCCCGAGACCAACGCTCTTTGGGTCGCCGGTATCTACAACGAGACCGTTCAGATCCTTGCCAAGCCCGGCATCAACTCCGTTGCCGACCTCAAGGGCAAGACCGTCTGCGTCGGTGACGTTGGTTCCGGTACCGAGATCAACGCCTGGCAGGTGCTCGGCGCTGCGGGTCTTACCAAGGACGACGTCAAAGCTGTGAACGGCTCCTTCCAGGATGGCGTTGACCAGCTCAAGGACGGCAAGATCGACGCCGCCTTCACTGTCGCCGGTGCTCCCACGACCGCTATCGTCGACTATGCCACCACCAACACCCTCAACCTCGTCTCCCTGAGCGACGATGAGCTCGCCGCCATCCAGGAGGCCTATCCGTTCCTGATCCGTGACGATCTGGCTGCCGGCACCTACACCGGTCAGGATGCCGACGTCACCTGCGTCGCTATCCAGGCTACTCTCGTTGCCTCCGAAGAGCTGAGCGAAGATGTCGTTTATGAGTTCGTCAAGGCCATGTTCGACAACAAGGACGCTCTGACCGAAGGCCACGCCAAGTTCGGCTTCCTCGATCCCGAGGCTGCCTCCGCCGGTGCGACCGTCACCATGCATCCCGGTGCTGAGAAGTACTACAAGGAAATCGGCGTCCTGTAAGCAGGATCGCTACCGTGTATTGACGTGAATTCTCATCTGCGGAAATACATAATTGCGGCCGCTGCAATAATAACGATTATTGCAGCGGCCGCCGTGCTTCTTCCTCGCTCCGGATACTACCTGACCCTGCGCAACCGCGACACCGGCGAGGTCTACGCCCGGTACAAAATGGGCGAGGGAGACCGCTTTTCCGTGACCTTTATCCATTCCGTGAACAAATACCCCCTGACCGATACCTACGAGATCGAAAACAAAACGATCTATGTGGAGGAGACGACCTATTGCTCCTTTGGCGCAGGCGTGCAGACGGAGCTCAACCCCGGCGAAACGCTTGACAAGGTCTATGTGGACCGCCCCGATTACAAGGGCTGGGCAATGGTCATCCGAAACATCCATCAGGACAGGACAGACGTCGGCTACATTGTCGGTACGGTCTCTGACCATGTACTCAATGTAAACGGCGAGGATGTCAGTCTGCGTGATTTGTGTGGAAAAAACGCGCCTGTGCGTTTTAATTACGAATTCTGGCTCGTCTGAGCGCACGGACGCTCTCAAATAGAATTAGGAGGAAATTGCATCATGGCTGAAAACGAAAAGCTCAACAATGTTGCAGTCGACAACGACGTCGGCACCATGGAAGACGTCGATGCGATCATGAAAAAGTACGACCGTGAGTCGAACACGCGCGTCTGGGAGGGGACTCCCCGCAAGATCCTGCGTGTCCTTACGGCACTGTTCGGCATTTTCCTGATCGTGATGAACATGTGGATCAAGATGGACGAGCGTGCGCGCCGTCCGCTCTTCCTCGGCCTGGTCATCATTCTCGTGTTTATCTACTACCCCATCAAGAAGGGCTCTCAGAAGGTCAACTACATGCCTTGGTACGATATCGTCATGGCGGCAGTCGGCGCGTTCTGCTTCTTCTTCTACCCCTTAAACCTTGAAAAAATCGTTACCGCCGGTACGCGAATCCAGAAGGTTTTCGTCGTGCAGATCGGCAGCGTTTCCATTCCCCTTCTGATCGTATTTGCGATCGTCGGCACTTTGATCCTCGTCGAGTGCTGCCGCCGCGTGGTCGGTATGCCGATCATCTGCGTAGCGACGGTGTTCGTGCTCTACGCCTTCTTAGGTGCGGGCAAGGACTTAAAGACCGTTATGTATAACCTCTTCTACACCACGACCGGTATCCTCGGCACCCCGATCGGCGTCTGCTCGACCTACATCGCGCTGTTCGTCATCTTCGGCGCCTTCCTGGAGGCCACGGGTGTTGCAAACTTCTTCATCGACTGCGCGAACGCGCTGGTCGGCTGGGCTTCCGGCGGTCCTGCAAAGGTCGCGGTCGTTTCCTCTGCCCTCTGCGGCATGGTCTCCGGTTCCTCCGTCGGTAACACCGTTACCACCGGTTCCGTCACCATCCCGATGATGAAGAAGACCGGTTATCCCCCGGAGTTTGCCGGCGCGGTCGAGGCTGCGTCTTCCACTGGCGGTCAGATCATGCCCCCGATCATGGGCGCTGCGGCGTTCCTGATGGCGGAAATGGTCGGCGTTCCCTATGCAAAGATCATCGTGCGTGCGATCCTGCCCGCATTCCTGTACTTCCTCGGCATCTTCCTCGGCGTGCACTTCAAGGCCAAGAAGCTCGGCCTCAAGGGTCTGCCCCGCGAAGAGCTCCCCAAGTGGAAGCTCCTGCTCCCGCAGATCTACCTCATCCTCCCGCTGGTCGTTCTGGTCTACATGATCATGATCGGCTTCACGATGGCCACCGCCGCCGTGTACGCGACCCTTTACTGCGTGGTCGTCGCCATGATCAGCCGTGAAGAGGGCAAGAAGAAGCTCGTCATGGCCATCCCCCTGATCCCGCTTCTGTTCATGACCCTCATGAGCCGCAGCTTCGAGCCGGGCACCTTCATGGGCGAGAACGGCAGCACGCTCTGCCTTGCCATCGCCTTCGCGCTGCTGGTTATCAACTACGCCATCAGCAAGCCCAACGTCAAGAGCCTGCCCACCATCATCGACGCGTTTGAAAACGGCGGCAAGAACTGCCTGAGCGTCGGTATCGCCTGCGGTATGGCTGGTATCATCGCCGGCGTCGTCACCATGACCGGTCTCGGCCAGGTGCTCATCGGCGCGATCGTCGGTCTGTCCAACGGTCACCTGATCATCGCTCTCGTGCTGACGATGCTCTGCTGCATCGTGCTCGGCATGGGCGTTCCCACCACCGCGAACTACATCATCATGGCCACCACCTGCGCGCCGATCCTTGCCTCCGGCATGGGTCTCAACCTGATGGCTGCCCACATGTTCTGCTTCTACTTCGGTATCGTCGCAGACATCACCCCGCCCGTTGCGCTGGCTGCCTACGCCGGTTCCGCCATCGCCAAGGCTCCCCCGATGAAGACCGCCTGGAACGCGACCCGTCTCGCCATCGCGGCGTTCATCATCCCCTACATCTTTGCTTACAATAACGCCCTGATCTTCGTTGGCAACGACGTCAAGTTCCTGAGCGTTGCCTCCATCGTCATCTCCGCGACCCTCGGTATGGCGTCTATCGCCTCCGGCCTGATGGGCTACCTGATCCGCGACATGAAGGCGATCAGCCGCGTCGCACTGGTCATCGGCGGTCTGCTGATGGTCATCCCCGGCACGGTCACCGACCTTGCGGGTCTTGCGGTGCTGGTCGCCGTCCTCGTTCTCCAGCGTATCGAGAACAAGAAGGACAAGGCGGCTGCGTCCGTGTAACGCAAAGCATCCTGCTAATGAAAAAGAGACCGCTTCGGCGGTCTCTTTTTTTGCATGTGCGCCGCTTTTCAAGCATAGACTGGAAACGACGGGAGGTTTTGCACATGCCCAGAATTTATTTGAGTCCCTCCACGCAGGATTGGAACCCGTATGTCGACGGCAGTGGCAGCGAGGAATACTGGATGAATCTGCTGGCCGACACGCTCGAGCCGTACCTTTACGCAAACACCATCTCCTTTGTGCGCAACACGCCGGAGATGACCGCGGCCTCGTCCATCGCGCAGGCGAACAGCCTCGGCGGCTTTGACTTTTACCTTGCCCTGCACTCCAACGCCTCGGGGGAGGAGCAGGCGGGGAAGAACCGCGGCATCATCGTCTTTTACTATCCCACGAGCAGCGACGGAAAGCGTGCTGCCGAGCTCTTCGCCGCGCAGCTGCGCATGGTCTACCCGCTGCCTGCAAAGGTGACGACGCAGGCGACCACAACGCTCGGCGAGGTGCGGCGGCCCAGATACCCCGCAAATCTCATCGAGCTCGGCTATCACGACAATTACGACGATGCGCGCTGGATCGAAAATAACCTCGACGCCGCGGCGCAGGCCATCGCGCGGGGACTGACGGAGTATTTCGGCCTGCCGTTCATTTACCCGCAGCTCGTGCGCACCGGCGTTGTCACGACGGAGGGATCGGCGCTGCGCCTACGAAGCTATCCCGGCATCGACGGGGAAATAGTCGGCAGCATCCCGAACGGTGAAAGCGTGCAGGTCTATGGCAGCTTCCAGGGCTGGTACTCCGTGGGCTACGACGACCAGCTCGGCTACGCGGCGCAGGCCTACATCGCAGTGTGATCTTCGCCTGTTTCCGATATTTTCCGGGCGCGACTTTTCCTTGACAGCTGGTTATAAAAAGTTTACAATGTTTTTTGGATTTATGGAGGGGAGAGAAGGGGAATCTCCCGTTTATGATTCAAAAACCCAACGATAGATCAATCGCATCGATCAAAAAACAGCACACAGGAGGAATCGCATGATCAGCTATCTCTACGCTGCGCTTATCGCGGTGGGGACGCTCGTCATTGGCATTCTTCTTGGTATTTGGATTCGCAAGAGAGCCGCTAAACGCGCCGAGGAGAAGATCTCCAACGCCGATGAAGAGGCGCTTCGTATTGTCAACGAAGCGATCAAGAGCGCTGAAAACAAGAAACGCGAAGTCATGTTGGAGGCAAAGGAAGATATCCTGCGCTCCAGAAACGAATACGAGAAGGAAGTCAAGGAACGCCGCGCCGAGCAGCAGAAGCAGGAGCGCCGGCTCCAGCAGAAGGAGGAGAACCTCGACCGCAAGACCGACGCGCTGGAAAAGCGCGAGGAGGCCCTCAACCAGAAGCATGCCGCTCTGGACAAGGAAAACGAAGAAATCAAGATCATCAAGCGCAGCCAGACCGAAATGCTCGAACGTATTTCCGGTTTTACTGCCGAAGACGCCAAGAAGTACCTGATCGAGCAGGTCGAGAGCGAAGTGACGCACGAGACCGCGCTCAAGATCAAGGAGCTGGAGCAGCGCGCCAAGGACGAGGCCGATTCCCGTGCCCGCGAGATCGTCGCCTCTGCCATCCAGCGCTGCGCTGCCGACCATGTTGCCGAGATCACCGTCAGTGTGGTGCCCCTGCCCAATGACGAGATGAAAGGCCGCATCATCGGCCGCGAAGGCCGCAACATCCGCACGATCGAAACGCTCACGGGCGTCGACCTCATCATCGACGACACGCCCGAGGCGATCACCGTCTCGTGCTTCGAGCCTGTGCGCCGCGAAGTTGCGCGCCTGGCGCTCGAAAAGCTCATCGCCGACGGCCGCATCCATCCCACGCACATTGAAGAGATGGTCAACAAGGCCCGCCGCGAGGTGGACGCCATCATCAAGTCTGAGGGCGAGCGCGCCGTGCTGGAGACCGGCATCCGCGGCCTGCACCCCGAGCTTGTGAAGATGCTCGGCCGCCTGCATTACCGCACGAGCTACGGCCAGAACGTCCTGCAGCACTCCATTGAGGTCTCGCACCTTGCGGGCATGATGGCCGCCGAGTTGGGCGCGGATGTTTACGCCGCCAAGCGCGCAGGCCTGCTGCACGATATCGGCAAGGCCGTCGACCACGAGATGGAGGGTACGCACGTCGCCCTCGGCGTCGAATTTTTACGCAAGTACCACGAAAAGGACGACATCATCCATGCCGTGCAGGCGCACCACAACGACGTGGAGCCGCAGACCATCGTTGCCTGCCTCGTGCAGGCGGCGGATGCGATCTCTGCCGCCCGTCCCGGCGCCCGCCGCGAGAATCTGGAGAACTACATCAAGCGCCTCGAGCAGCTTGAGGAGATCACCGGCAGCTATCCCGGCGTCGACAAGGCCTATGCCATTCAGGCCGGCCGCGAGGTCCGCGTGATGGTCAAGCCCGACCAGGTCAGCGAGGACCAGATGGTCATTCTGGCGCGCGAGCTTGCCAAAAAGATCGAGGAAGAGATGGAATATCCCGGCCAGATCAAGGTGCACGTCCTGCGCGAGACGACCGCCATCGAATACGCGAAATAAGAAAAAGGCTCCGCTTTTGCGGGGCCTTTTTTCATGCCTTTCTTGCGTTTTGTCCCGCGCCTTGCTATACTGGGGAAAACGCAAAGCGGAGGAACGCCATGCTCTACAATATTCTGGCCATCGGCGATGTGGTGGGCGGCTGCGGCGTCAGCTGCCTCGAGCACCATCTGCGCGCCGTGAAAAAACTCAAGAACATCCACTTCACCGTGGTCAACGGCGAGAATGCCGCGATGGTCGGCCTGACGCCGAACGACGCCGAGCGCATCTTCTCCGCGGGAGCGGACGTCATCACGCTTGGCAACCACACATTCGGCAAGATGCAGATCACCGACTACCTCGACGACTGCCCGTATATTCTGCGGCCGCACAATCTCGGCGCGCGCGTGCCGGGGAGGGGCTACGGCGTTTTCGACTGCGGGCGCGCCCGTATCGCGGTGATGAACCTCATCGGCCGCTGCGACCTCGCGTTCCATGCGGACAATCCGTTCAAAACGGTGGACGAGCTGCTCAAAAGCGGCGAAAAGCCGACGTTCACGCTGCTTGACTTCCACGCCGAGGCGACGAGCGAAAAGCTCGCCATGGCCTATTACCTCGATGGCCGCGTCAGTGCCATCTGGGGCACGCACACCCACGTGCCGACGGCGGACGAAGAGGTCTTCCCCAAGGGGACGGGCTACCTCACGGACCTCGGCATGACGGGGGCGGTGCGCAGCGTGCTCGGTATCAAGCCCGAGCAGTCGGTCGAGACGTTTCTCGGCGGTCTCCCGGGCCGCTACCGCGAGCCGGAGAAGAGCGCCGGCAAGATGCAGGGAGCGATTTTTACATTGGATGACGCGACGGGGCTCTGCGTGGGCGTCGAGCGCGTCGATGTGCGCTGAGAAAGCGCGAGATAGAAGGGAACAACGCAAATGTCCATCGAAAAAGTGAGAGCCTATTTTGAACACTTCGGCATCGCCGACCGCATCCGCGAGTTCGACGTGTCGAGCGCGACGGTCGAGCTGGCCGCCGTCGCCGTCGGCGTGGAGGGCGCGCGCATCGCGAAGTCCATGAGCTTCAAGCTCGCGGACGATGCGCCCATCATCATCGTGACGGCGGGGGACAGGAAGATCGACAACACCAAGTACAAGGCGTATTTCCACGTGAAAGCAAAGATGCTGACCTTTGATGAGGCCTGCGCATTCACCGGCCACGCGCCGGGCGGCGTGTGCTCGTTTGCTCTGCCGGAGAATGTGAAGACCTATCTCGATGTATCGCTCAAACGCTTCGACACGGTTTTCCCCGCGGCGGGCAGCGCGAACAGCGCCATCGAGATGACCTGCGACGAGCTTGAGAAGTATTCCTCAAACTTTGTCGCCTGGGTCGACGTGTGCAAGGAGAAAGCGCCCGCCCCGCAGGCATGAGAGGAGAGAACACATGAGCGTGAAGATCGTCCACGCGGCGGACTTCCATTTGGACAGCGCGTTCGGCGCGCTGAGCGCCGAGCAGGCGCGCCAGCGCCGCCGCGAGAGCCGCGAGCTGCTGACGCGGCTTTGCAATTACGTGAATCAGAACGGCGTCGATCTCGTGCTGCTCGCGGGCGACCTGTTCGACAGCGACACGACCTATCGCGAGACGCTGGAAGCGCTCTCTGAGGCGCTGGGCGCAATGCAGGCGCGAGTGTTCATCGCCCCCGGCAACCACGACCCGTACAGCGCGAAGTCGCCCTACGCGACGCTTTCCTGGCCGGAGAACGTGCACGTCTTCACGTCGAAGACGGTCGAGCGCGTGGAGCTTCCGGAGCTTCAGTGCGCCGTGTACGGCGCGGCGTTTACCGCGCCGGTGCAGGATGAGAGCCTGCTTGCGGGCTTCCGCGCACCGGAGGACGATTTCATCCATCTGATGGTGCTGCACGGTGATATCTCCGCCACGGAATCGCGCTACGATCCCCTCACGAAAGAGCAGATCAAGGAGAGCGGGATCGACTATCTTGCGCTCGGCCACACACACCAGTTCGGCGGTTTCCTGCGCGAAGGGCAGACGACCTACGCCTACTCCGGCTGCCCGGAGGGCCGCGGTTTCGACGAGCTGGGCGAAAAGGGCATCCTTACGGGCACGGTGGAGCGCGGGAAGGCCGAACTTTCGTTTGTGCCGTTCGCGCGCAGACGGTATGAGGTCCTGAACGTCGATGTGACGGGAAGATCGGCAGAGGACGCGCTGCGCGCGGCCCTGCCGGATGCGACTGTGCGCGATATTTACCGCATTATTTTCACCGGAGAGACGGATGAGCGTGGGCTTGATCTCAAGTCGATCGAAGAGCAGCTTGCGTCCGACTTCTTCCACTTGGAGCTGCGCGATGAGACGCGCATTGGCGAGGACGTCTGGGCGCGAGCGCAGGAGGATTCGCTGCGCGGCCTGTTCCTGCGTGAGCTGCGCACGAAATTCGATGTTGCATCCTCGGACGACGAGCGCGCGAAGATCAGCCTCGCCGCGCGCTTCGGCCTTGCTGCGCTCGACGGGTGTGATTTGTGAGGAGGAGAACTATGTCGATCTGGTACAGCTGGCGGAAAAAAGAAGAAAAGTCTCTGTGCCTCGCGGCGGCGGGGAAGTCCGCGTTCTGCTTTGCAGAGCTTCATTACAACGCGCGCAGCCTTACGCACGCCGCGGGCGTCGCGGCGGAGAGAGCGCTCCGCCTTTATCGCAAAATTGACCGAAAAAGATAAGAAAACAACCGAAAAAGACCGAAAGGAAGCCCCTTTCGGCCTTTTTTGAGAGGATATTAAGTAAGAATTATCTAAGAAGCAAGGACGAAAACCGCGAAAGCCTTGAAAAATCGGGGCTTTCGCGATTTTCTTGTTACTAATTTGCTACTAACGCGTTACTAACGGGATATAATTGTGCATTCAGTCACGGGCGAATAGAGGGTGAATATCAGGCCACTTTGCGGACGGCGGCGCGCAGGACGGCGATCGTCTCATGCGTGTAATGAGCCGTGATATCGCTGCGGGTGGAGTGGCCCATGAGCCACTTGATGGTGATCTCGTCGACGCCTGCGGCGTGCAGGTTGGTCGAGAACGTGTGGCGGCACCAGTGGGGCGTCGCCTGCGGGGCGTCGATCTTTGCCATAATCACGGCGAAATACTCACGGTAGCGAGCTGCGGGGAGATGAGCACCATCATCGTCACAAAAAATCGTGTCGCCGTTGCGGGCAAGCCAGCGGTCGACATACGGGCGGATCTTCGGGTGGATAGGAACGATACGGTTTCGCCCGGCGTCACTTTTTATGCCGCCCTGTAAATAACCGCCGTCCTCGGGGTGGAAAGAAAAGCGGGTAAGCGTCAAAAACTCGGTAATGCGGAAGCCAGTATAGCAGAGGATCAGGGCGGTATCCGCCCAGGGTTCGCCAGCGGCAGCGAGCTTTTCCAGATTCTTGAGCTGAATATCGGTCAGAGCGCCGCGCGGCTTCTTGGGGTCGACAGACGGCACATCGAGATACCGCGAATAGTCCTTGCCAAGGATGTCGCGCTCCATCGCGTAGGAACACAGCGCTTTGATGAGGATAGAGACGTTATTGATCGTGCTTTGCGAGCGACCGGCCGCCTCGCGCTCGTCGATAAGCTGCTGCCAGTCATCCAGAGTGATGGAGCGAATTTTTCGATCTGCGTACCGGCTGACGCATTTATTCCACGCGGAATTGTGCGCGGCGATGCTCTTCGGATTCAGTTTGCGATAAGTGCGGGCATTCCAGCCGTCGAAGACCTGCTGCAGGGTAACATTCATGCGGTCGGCGGTGGGGGCTTTGCCTTCGAGGCGGTTGCGGTTGTACTCGTCAAGCGCGGCCTGGGCGTCGGCGGCTTTTTCGTGATAAGAGAGGGCGCGCTGGACAATGTGTCCGTATTCATCGCGCGCGGAGACGCGGACCATATAGGGGCGGCGGCGATTGCCGGATAGTTTGACGACCGAGCCGCTGCCGTTTGCACGTTTCATATAGCAGCACCTTCTTTGCTGGGAATTTTTACTGGTGGCGGGACTTTAATCTTTTCCGCGGAAGTCAACGTGAATCACGCGCCCGACTTTGCGGTAGGGGCGGGAGATAGACGGTATTCTTCCCGAGAATTAGCAAATTCCGCTTGCTGCAAAATGTAGCGTTGCCCGTCAGGATTCAACTGACGCAACATCTCTATCAGATGTTGCTCATTCTTATTTACTTGGAAGCACCCAGGCACTACATGGCCGTCATCCGTTTCGATATAGAACGTGCGATTAAGAAGGGTATCAGTTTCGGCACAGAAATGATCCGCCATGCGGCACAGATCCGCAACCGTAGGATCGAGAGAGGATTCTTCGTACTTCTCATAGATTGCCGGAGAAACGCCGATACTCTGCGCGACGTAGCTCAGGGTTTCACCACGCTCAAGGCGAAGCCTTTTTATAAATGCGCCATCCCAAACTCCTGATATTTTCGAATGGAAAGAAGGAATGTTAGTGCGCCTTAGCAGATAGTCAGTTGAAACAGAAAAGAGATCGGCCAACTGCTTTAGGTTTTCCGCCGTTGGATATTTCTTTTCACGTTCCCAGTCGGAAACGGTAGGCGCAGAAACATTCAGAGTAATTGCAACTTCCTTTTGACTTTTTTGCGAGGCTTTCCTTGCCTCTAAAATATTGTTTGGACAATTTGTCATTTGAATCACCACCTTGCGTTATTGTATAGCTATTAGCTATCATAACGCAAGGCTATTTTTTTAGCCTCAAGCTATTGACATTAGCCTAAAGCTATGCTATAAGTTAGCTACAAGCTAACTCGGAGGTGATGATATGTCATGGCTTGAAGCAATCCGGAACGAGAGAGGTCTTAGCCAGCGCAGCGTCGCTGAAGCTGCAGAAATAGCGCAAGCGACGTATTGCAATATCGAAAAAGGAAAAAGGGGCATTTCCGTTAAGGTAGCGAAGCGAATCGCGGCAGTGCTGGGGTTCGAGTGGACGAAGTTCTTCGAAGATGGATCGAGGAGCGCGTAAGAAAGGAGCGTGACCATGACGCTAAAAGACCTTTTGGAAAGAATCGACATCATAGATCATTCCAGCAGGGCGCGCTTCCCGGACGGCAGCGGCGAATCGGACATTTACATGATGTCCTTGACTATTGACGGGCATGGCGAGCCACTCAACGCCGAGATCGATAAAATACGCATTTGCAAGCACGGGATGTTTATCGATTTGAACGGCGAGAAAGGAGAAGGTGAAGGGAATGCAGCAATGGAAATTTGACCATCACGAGCTGCCGTTGGTGCCGGGCGGATATCGCGCAGGTTTGACAAGCGGCATCGCAAAATGTCTCGGCGCGGAACGGCTCAGCGGGTACAAGCACAAAGCGCTCGCAATTCTGGACGAGATCACGTGAAAGGAGAAGACACCATGCCAAGACGAGTGACGGCGGACGTACCGAGCGAGGGCGACATCCTGCGCTACAACAACGTGCCGGTGGAGCTGGCGGCGAAGTTCATCGGGTGGTCGGACGTGACGATCCGATACGCCCTACAGGAAGAGCGCGCGCCATTCGGCATTGCGGCGCAGAACCCGAAGACGGGCACATGGGCCTACAACATCAGCCCGGGCCTGCTCATCAAATATAAGAACGGGGAGCTGCAAGCCTACAAGCTCAAGGACCTGTCGCAAATGCTGGCCGACCACGCAGAGCGGATCATCGAAACACGCGTGGGCACGGTGAGCCAGGCAATCGGAAAAATTTTAGGAGGATGCACGACATGAAAAAGAATCGCACAAGAGAAGAAAGAGCGCTGCGTTACGCGGCGGCGCTGCTGCGGCTGACGGTGCTGCTGTGGATCGCGGTACTGCTGCTATGCCTGTTGGAGCCGGGGTGCCTGGCGATGGACGCGGCGGCCGCGGCGGCGGAGACCGACCAGACGGTCACGTGGCTGGCGGCGGTGGGCGCCGGATGGCTGACGTGGCGCGGAATGGTGCTCGTCTTGAAGCTGGACGAGCCGAGGAGAAAGAGAGCACGCCGCGGATGATGGACGACAAGCGATTTATCGCACCGCAGACGCGGCCGACGCTGTGCTGGTCGTGCGCGCGGGCATGCGGCGGCTGCTCGTGGACGGCGCGAGACCCCGTGACGCACGCGGTCCGCTTCGAGCCCGTGGAGGGCTGGGAGGCGGAGAAAACGACGATCAACGGCTCAAAGAGCGAGCACGGCGAGAAGTGCTACCGCTACACGACCGACAGCTATCGCGTCGTGCGCTGCCCGCTGTACGTGCCGGACCGGCGGACGAGAGCCAAAAGCGCCATGCCGGAATGGGCCATGCAGGCCGCGAACGCATGAAAAAGGCGGCTGACCGATGGCACCGGTCAACCGCCACGAAGAAAAACACACATGAAAGGAGATTTTCTTCCCCGCCATTATAGCATGCGGCGGGGAAGAAGTGCAAGGGAAATGAGCGTGATTCAAGACGCCATTGCCGCCATTGAGGGCCAGCAGCCGAAAGAGCGCTCGGCGGTGTGGATGGTGGGTGAGCAGCTGAAAGATATGGTCCGCGGCAACGAGGCCGCGGCGGCACTGCTACTGACAGACCTGACGCAGAACAAGGAGATGACGCTCGCGGCGGCGGAGAAGAAGATCGCCGAGCGAGCCAAAAAGAACAAGGTCGGCAACTGCGGGTGCGTGACGCCCGCGGAGGCCGAGGACATCCTGCGTGAGTTTTTCGGCCTGCCGGAGCGCGGCACAGACACAGCACCGCAGACGGAGAGGCGCAAGGTCGTGGACCTTGCGGACTTTTTATGAGCCGCCGCACAGACGCCGGATGGGAGAATCTGGCGGACAAGCTGCCGTTCCAACCATGCGGAGACCTGCAAAACGACGTGCTGGAAGATATCTACGACAACGACATGCTCGGGACCGGGTTGATGCTTTACAGCCGCGAGAGCGTGGAGACCGCAAATCCTATTGCGCAGATCATGGACGCGGAAGACTGGGACCGCTGGGAGAAGTCTCGGAAGCGCCGCTGGGGCGCGCGCTGCACCTGCTCAAACTGCGGAGAAGAGTTTTTTGCGGGCTATGTCAGCGACAGCGGTACGAGTGGCATCGTCCTGCGGCAGGGCGAGGACGGGCAGATTTATGACGGCTACGTCGACAAGGGAGACGACGATGCGCAAATCTTTTTTGACGACGAGACGATCGTTTGCCCGCGCTGCTACCAGAGCGTGGTCGTGACGCGGCGGAGCGAGCTGCGGCAAGGGCGCACGCTTCAAGCGTTGCAAGCCGAAACGCTGAACATTGACGGATATCTCGCGGTGCTCTATTGGATGGTGGCGCGATATCAGGACAACACGGGAACAGACGTCGTGACGTTCTCGCCGCACGCGGCGCTGATCGTGGACCGCTGCGGCGCGCTGCGGCGCTTCCGCGCGGTGCGCCACAGTAACGAGGCGCGTGACGTAACGTGGACACCCTGCAAGCAGAGCTGCGACCCGATGCAGCAGCCCTATTACTGCCACGGTGCCGTGAACGGACGGCAGGTCGGCGGCTGGGTATGTGCCTACGGCCCAGAGCTCGGCGGAACGACGGGCGAGAAGACGGCACTGGACAAATACATCGGCGCGGGCGGAACCTGGCCGGGGGCGTATCTGCACGTCTGGCGCAAGCACCCGCAGGTGGAAAACCTGATGCGGCAGGGATTCAACGATGCGGTGACGCAGACCATTGACAACTATCTGAACATGTGCGGCAACTATTCCATGCTGCGCGACGCACCAAATATCCCGTGGGTCGATTGGAGCGAGACGAAGCCGCACCGAATGCTCGGCATGAGCAAGGAAGCCTTCCGCGAGGTGCGCGGGAAGCATTGGAGCGAAGGCACCGCGCGGTGCTGGGCGAGCTACCGAATGCTTGTAAAGAACGCGGACGCGCTGCAATTCGTGCAGGAGGTCGGCAAGCTCGACCTGAACGACATGGAAAAACTGCTGGGCGCCTATCGGGCCGTCGAGACCGATCTGCACCCGACGCATGTGGTGAAATACCTCGAAAAGCAAAAGCGGCTGAAAGGCGGCGTGCAACTGCTGCTCGATTACCGGTGCGTGCTGCGGGCGCTGTGGCTGGCGGACCAGAACGAAACGCTGTGGCCGCGCGATCTGCAAGCGGCGCACGACCGTGTAATGGAGATGTACGCGGCGCACGAGGGCGTGAAGTACTACTCGGCGGATTTTACGCCGGTCTATATCCGGCTCAAGGCGCTGGAATGGACAGACGGCGAACTCTGCATCCGCATCCCACAGGAGGAGCGGGAGCTGATCGATGAGGGAAAAACCCTGCGCCACTGCGTGGGCACCTACGGCAGGACACATTGCAGCGGCAAGCCGATCTTCTTTGTGCGGCACTACCGCAGGCCAGAGCGCAGCTATTACACGCTGAACATCGACCTGACGCGGGCGATGCCGAAGGAGATCCAGCTGCACGGCTACGGCAACGAACGCCACGGCGAGCGCAAGCAGTATGAGCACGGCATCCCGAAAAAGGTGCGCGACTTCTGCGACAGGTGGGAGCGCGAGGTGCTGACGCCGTGGTTTATGGAGGAACAACGCAAAAAGTTCGCTGAAACGAACAAAGTGGACAAGAAAGCGAGGAAAGGCGCATGAGCGAAGAATTGATGATGAATGCGGCGGGAGAAGAACGCAGCATTACGACCATCACGGATGAGATCATCTTCTATAAGAGCGTCGGCGGACAGGCCGTCATCGAGATCGGCAAGCGGCTGGCGGAGGCAAAAGCGCAGCTCAAACACGGGGAATGGCTGCCGTGGCTGCGCGAAAAAGTGGAGTTTTCAGAGACGAGCGCGCAGCGATTTATGCAGCTCGCGAGGGAGTACGGAAATACCTCACTGGTGGGGGATTTGGGAACCTCGAAAGCCTTGGTATTACTGGCTTTGCCGGCATCTGAGCGAGAGAATTTTGCGAGTGAAAAACACCTCGTCAACGGGGAGGAAAAGAGCGTCGCGGAGATGAGCAAGCGCGAGCTTGAAGAGGCTGTACGGCAGCAGAAGATCGCCGAGGCAGAACGCAACGAGGCGCGGCGCGCACTCGAAGCGCAGCGCAAGGAAACGGAAGAAGCGAACGCGAAGGTGCAGGCGGCGCAGGACGCGGCGGACGCCGCCCGCGCCGAGGTGGAAAACGCGCAGGGCACGGCGCTGGCCGCGCAGGAGCGCGCGGCGGAGCTGGAACGGGAATTGAAAGCGCTGCGCGAGAAGCCCGTGGACGTGGCGGTGCAGACCGTGGACGCGAGCGAGGAACAGATCGCGGCGGCGGTGAAGGAGGCGGAGCTTTCCGCCAAGGAGAAGATCGGCAAGAAGGCCGAGGAGCTGAAAAAGGCCAGAGAGGACCTGACACAAGCAAAAGCGGACGCGCAGGCCGCGGCAGAAAAGGCCGAAAAGGCAGAGGACGAGGCGGCGGCGCTGCGCGCTGAGCTGGACAAGGCCAGAAAAAGCGCTGCGGCGATGGACAACAAGGCACTCGCGGAGTTTGCCGTCCTGTTCCGGCAGGCACAGGAGACAGTGAACCGCATGACGGAGATCGTCGACGAACTGGATGAGGAAAGCCGCCCGAAGATCTACCGCGCGCTGGGCGCGCTGCGGGACATGATCGCCGAAAAGGCAGGTGAGGGCGCGTGAAGCGCAGCGACTATCTGAAACTCTGCGTGAGCGCGGCGATGCTCAGCTACCGCAAGCCGAAGGTGCTGTACGCCGGGATCGAATATTATCCCGAGGGCTATGAGCTGCGATTCGACAAGAGCGGCAAGGCGGTACATAGAGCGATCCTGCGGGACGCGAGCAAGCACAACTGCCTTTTCTACTGCCCGCTGGCGAAGGTGCAGGAGGTGGAGGCGTGAGTAAAGCGGTTTTAATCAGTATCCGCCCGAAGTGGTGCGAGAAGATCGTCAACGGCAATAAGACGATTGAAGTGCGCAAGACGCGCCCGAAGATGAACACGCCGTTTAAGTGCTATATCTACTGCACGCTGCAAGGCTGTAACGAGTTTTTTCGAGTTGATCTTGGGGGTGATGTTGCCAAGTGGAACCGCGGCAAGTGGGCAGACCGCAAGGGCAAGGTTATCGGGGAGTTTACCTGCGACCGAATCGACTGGATCACGCACATCGGGTACACGGGCATTCGGAATTTAGTGGAGACTCGCATTTGTGACGCCGCCACCATGCGCACATCGCCCGTCGGCGGGCTGCTCAATGCAGCCTGCTTGACGCCTAAAATGCTGAATGATTACCTCGCGTGGGGCGACGGTTACGGCTGGCACATCTCCGATCTGCGCATCTACGACGAGACGCGCGAACTGAGCGAGTTTACCGGACTGCGCAATACGAGATTCGGCGCAGCGCCATATGACATCAAGCGCGCGCCGCAAAGCTGGGGCTATGTGCAGGAGGTGGCGTGCGATGAATAGCATTCAGGCGAGCCAGATCATGGGCGGGAACGGGGCAAAGGCGCGCAAGGCGGCCGACCTGTACCCGACGCCGCCGGAGGTAACGGTGGCGCTGATGCGCTTTCTCAAGCTGCCAGCGGGGACGGATGTATGGGAACCGGCCCGTGGGCAAGGGGATATGGTGCGAGCGCTGGCGAACTGCGGGATGGCTGTCTACGGCACGGATATCCGCGATGGGATAGACTTCCTGACCACTCGACAGCCGGGAAACGCGCCTGCGGCCGACTGGATTATCACGAATCCGCCGTTTTCGCTGGCAGACGAGTTTATCCGCCACGCGGCGGAGATCGGCAAGCCATTTGCGATGCTGCTCAAGGCACAGTATTGGCACGCGGCGAAGCGAGCACAGCTCTTCCGCGAGATCCCGCCGAGCTACGTGCTGCCGCTGACGTGGCGGCCGGACTTCCTCTTCAAGGCGCGAGACGGCAAAAAGGGCGCAAGCCCGCTCATGGACGTCATGTGGTGCGTGTGGCTGACGCCGCAGATGCAGGGCGTGCAGACAGTATTCAAGCCGCTGATGCGGCCGGAGAAGGAGAATTGAGCATGCAGATCGGAGAAACGTATAGCCGGGTGCCGACGAGCTGGGAGGGGTCGAACGGGATCGTCTCAGCGCTCGGCAAGAAAGGCGGGGTACACGGGAAGATCGTGTACATCAACGAGAACCATCGGTATTTTACGGCGGAGGCGAACGTCGGCGGCGCGGTCATCCGCGAGAGCTTCAAATTTTAAGGAGGGCACAGACATGTTGAGTTATAAGAACGAGAACGGAAACGTGAAGGAACTGGCGGCCGGAGGGACGATGGGAGACCTGCTCGCCGAATCGGCCTACCTGCTCACAGCGGTCTACAGTATGCTTGCGCGCAGAGACAAGGCAGCGGCAGAGATTTTCAAGGTGAGCATGATGATGGCCGTGGGAGACCCGAAATCGCCGGTATGGCAGGACCTGAAGCCGGACTGCCTCAGCATCGCACAGCGCGCCAAGCCGAAGGAGGACAAGAGCGATGACAAGTGACGAGGTTTTGACGGCGCTGCGATGCTGCGCAAGCGACAACTGCAACGGATGCCCGAGCCACAACAGAGGCCTGATCGGCACGAGCTGCATCGGCAGAACGATGCGGGAAGCGGCCGATTTGATCGAATTCCAGCAGCATGGCCTTGAGGCGCTGACGAAGATGGACGAGGGGCTGAAAAAGCGGGGCAATCACCATCAAGGAAAGACCGGCGGTGGGAAAATTCGGCGGCAGTGAGCTGTGCGCGACGGTTTACGTCGCGTTTCCGCAGAACGACGGAGGATATGTGACATGAAACGACTGACGAGCGAAGAGGTCAGAGTGGACGAGAGCGTGGACCGGTATCTCGGTCCGCTCGCCGACCTTGAAGGCATGAAGCCGAAGCTGCTGGACCTGATTCTGAACGGTCCGGTGCTGAATGGCGTATCGAAGGATGTACTGCGGCAGATCATTCGGCAGTTATACAGCGCGCTTGCCGCCTATGAGGACACGGGCATAACGGCGGAGGAAATCACGGCGACGGCCTCGCTCCCGATGTTCGTCAAGGTGGCCTCGGCGGCGTTGGGCACCACGCCCGACCACCTGCGCGAGCTGGTTGACGCCGACAAAGAAGGACGCACGGTGACGGTACCGTACTGCAAGAACTGCGAGTACGGGGAGGCTTACGACCGGATGGACAGCAAAAAGGGAATATATTGCCGCTGCCCGCGCTCGATCCTCCGTTACGGAAACGGCAGCATTTTCACGCCCGTGCGGGAAAATCTCGATTTTTTGCAGTTACGGCAAGCCGAAGGAGGGCTGACGGATGGTGCGGGTATTTTGTGACCGGTGCGGGCGGGTCATCACTGGGATGAGCGCGCACGAGCGTGTAAGCGTGACGGCGAGTGGCGCGGGCGGCGGGGAGATCGCGAAGCTCGACTTCTGCACATACTGCGCGGACTGGGCCATCAACACGCTGATGCGGCGGACGATGGTCGGCGCGGGCGAGAAAAAGGGCGCGAAGGCGGACAAGCCCGCGCCCATCGCGCCGCCGAAGAGCGAAAAGGACGGCCTTGCGTGGACAGCGGGACAGGACAAGCGGCCGGCCGCGGAAGCGCCGCCGCCAGAACCGCTCCCGACGCTGAGCGTCAAGGGCTACGGCGCGGCGGAGAAGCGGAAAATCTTCGACGCGCTGGTGCGCTACAAGGTGCGGACCGGCCCGGGGTGGACGGAGCGTGTGAGCAAGGCCTGCGGCGGGGACGTGAGCCGCGAGACGCTGCGCGCGATCGTCATGGACGGGCTGATGGTCGACATCCACGTGTGGCGCGTCATTGAGCGGGGGCTCAGCGACCTGGGCGCAATGGAGAAAAAGGCATGAAGGTGACGTTTATTTTGCAGGCCGACGTGCCAGAGAGCGCCGTTCAGGGTATCAAGGAGCGCGCGGCGATGGATCTTGAGCGCTACGGCGACGTGAAGGTCGCGAAGATCCTCGTCGAGAAGCCGCGCGAGCACGAGCAGTTACATCTTTAATCACGCCTGCGGGCGAAAAAGAAAGGAAACAGAACCATGAAACAGTACATCGGAACAAAACTTATCGAGGCAGTACCGGCTATCCGCAAGGGCGGCGAAGTTTACGAGAAGACCCAGCCCATCCCAAGAAGCATGGAGCCCGAGGAAGACGGCTATAAGGTCCGCTACCCTGACGGATACGAATCTTTCAGTCCAAAGCAGGTATTTGAAGAGGCGTATCGCCCGACTGACGGTATGAGCTTCGGTCTCGCCATCGAGGCGGCGAAGAAGGGCATGAAGATCGCCCGCGCAGGCTGGAACGGCAAGAACCAGCATGTCGAACTTGCTTGCTGCATCAGCTATTTGACGAAGGGAGGGTTCCACGTCAATGTGAATCACAACGCCATCGGAAACAATGCGCTGGCCTTTGTTGGTACGAGCGGCGTGCAGCTCGGCTGGCTCGCCTCTCAGGCGGATATGCTGGCCGACGACTGGATGATCGTGGAGGGCTGAGCGATGCAGAAGATCAACATTAAAAAGGTCACGAAGGAGCAGATGCTCAAAATGCTCGAGGAAGCGGCGGAAAAGCAGGAAGCGGCGGAAGCCGAGGCGGCGGCACATTTTAAGGACGGCGTAAAACTGGCCGAGGAAAATGAAAAGCTGCGTGGAGAGATCGGCACGCTGACGGAAAAGCTCGAGGAGAACGAAAAGGCGCTGGAAGAGGTCACCGCGAAGTATAAGAGCGCGGACCATTCGGCGGCGATGCTCCGCTCTCGCATCGACGAGGCGGAGAAGATGCGCGACCAGGCGCTCGAGGCCCACGGTGAGGACATGAAGGTCATCGAGAAGGCAAAGAACGAAAGCCGCGAGCTGGCAAAGCAACTCGGCGAGCGCATGGTGGAGCTCAAGGCCGCGGTAGAGAACGCGCGCAAGGCCGCGGTAGAGACAAACAGCATCAGGGCGCAGCTGAGCGAGGCGGAGACGAACGTGAAGCGCAAGGAAGAGCTGCTGTGCGCGGCGCTGAATGCGTTAAAAAAAGAGAAGGCCATCAAAGAGGACTATCACGAAAGCCTTAAGTGGTGCATGGCACATCCGTGGCGCAACGTGTGGCGCTGCATGAAAGAGTATTTCCGCTTCTGACGGACAAAGAGCGGGAGAGGAGGGGAGAGAGCGATGTTCCGATACAAAAAGAGCGTGCCGGTAAGCTATGAGAGGCAGGGGTACATCTATTTTTCATCGCTGCTGTATCGAGAAATGCCGGAGAAGGCGCAGCGGAAGATCCTCAACCTGTGTATGGAGTGCGGCGGCGGGGACTACTGCCGGGCACTTTTCGAATTCGTGACGACGGACGCGAACGCGACGTACATCTGCATGAAGCACAGCCTCTCCCGCTCGACGCTCGAGCGGATCGTGCGGAAGTATTACGAGGGTTTCCCGCGGAGACTGTGACAGGGCTTCGGCCCTGTGTGCGCTGCCGCCGAAAGGGCGCGACGGCGCACAGAAGGCCGAACACACATTAAATAGATTAACGATAACGCGCGCGTGCGCGTTATCGGGGTTCCTTGAGCGCTGAGTTTAGAACCATCTTCCCCAAATGGTGAAAATAGCGATGGAGGGTGAAAGTATGACAGAGGGCTACTGGGTCATCCGAACGTACACGGCGGGCGCCGTGGGCGAAAAAATCAAATACTGGGTGCCGGGTGAGAAGCCGACGCGATCGCAGCGAAAGCTCAAAAGCGACATCAAGCAGCAGCAGCGGAATGAAGCAAACGCGGAAAAGCATCTGGCACGGCTGATAAACGAAAATTTCAGCTGCGCAGATCACCTGATGCGCCTGAGCTATGCGGACGAAGCCTTTGCAAAGCTCGGCGGCGGGACGGAGGACCCTGAGACGATCTGGAAGAATGCGAACCACCAGCTCAAGCTATGGCTGAGAAGAACGAGGCGCGCCTGCAAAGCGGCAGGGGTGCCGTTCCGCTATGTGCCGGTGACGGCAGATTTGGACGGCAAGACGGGCGAGTACGTGCGCGTGCACCATCACATCGTCATCAACACGGAGGCGGCGGAGATCGCGCGCAGCAAGTGGATAGCGGGCGGGACGCACTGCGAGCACCTGTATGACGAGGTGGACTACCTGGGCCTTGCACACTACCTGCTCGTTCAGGTGCGCTACGTGTCGGATGAGAAAAAATACTGCCCGAGCCGTAACCTGACGCTGCCGCAGCCGAAAGATCGCGCGGCGCTGTCGGGCGCCGAGCTGAGCGTGCCGCGTGGCGGACAGCTGCTATACCGCGCCGGATGGGCGCCAGGCATGCCGCAGTACATACGCTACATTCTGCCAGAGGTGGGCAAGATCAGAAAAGAACGCTCATCGAGAGCGAAACGGGAATAACAAAACAGAAAACGCAACACGACGACGCGCGCGGGGGAGCCTGGGCGCGCTGCGTGCATGCTCTCGCGCGTGCGCGTGCGAGGAAAAGCCGCAAGCCCTGATTTGACAAGGGTTTGCGGCTCTTTTTTGCCCTCAAAAAGTTGACGGTTCGCGACCTGTTGCATTTGCTACACTTTTTTCAAACAAGGCAAGCGCGCCGAGAGGAGGGGTGCGGATGGCGCGGCAGAAGAAGTACACGGCGGCAACGCTGGGCAAGGCCTGCGAGCGCTATTTCGCAGCGATCACGCGGCGCGTGAAGGTCACGGAAATGGTGGACAGCGGCAAGCGAGACGACAAGGGCCATGTGATCCTCATCCCCGTGCCGGTGAAAAACACGCTGGGCGAAGAGGTCGAGGTGACGGAGTACATCATCCCGCCGAGCATGCACGAGCTGTGCGCCTTTCTTCGCATCGACCGGGCGACGTGGAGCCGGTACATGGGCGAGAGCGAGGAATTCGCGGCCGTCGGCGAGCGGGTGCGCGAGCGCATGAAGGCCTGGAACGAGCACGAGATGCTGACGCGGCCGGGCAAGGACCTGAAAGGAATCCTCTTCAACCTGACGAACAACTACGGCTACAGCGAGAAGAAAGAGGTCGAGCTCGGCGAGCGGGCGACAAAGACCGTGACGGCGGCGAGCATCCCGCTCGAGGAGCGGCAAGCGATGCTGCGCGAGCTGATGCAGGAGTTTGAGCACGATGGCGACGAAGACGCGGACCTATGAGCGAGAGCTTGAGGTGGCGCTGTGGTGGCGGGACTTCCGCGCGACGAACAACGCGCACTTCCTGCCGCTGCTGTTCGACCGGCACCGCTACCTCGTCCTGAAGGGCGGCGGCGGCAGCGGCAAGTCGATCTTCGCGGGGCGCAAGGTGCTCGAGCGCGTGACAAGCGAGCCGGGGCACCGCTGGCTGGTGTGCCGCAAGGTAGCGCGGACGCTGCGCGAGAGCTGCTTTGAGCAGCTGCGCGGGCAGATATCCGACTTCTACCCCGACAGCGGCGCGAAGGTCAACAAGAGTGACATGAGCATTTCGTTTGCGAACGGCAGCAAGATCCTGTTCGCGGGCCTCGACGACGTGGAGAAGCTCAAGTCGATCTACGACATCACGGGCATCTGGATCGAGGAAGCGAGCGAGCTGGAGCAGGGGGACTTCGACCAGCTGGACATCCGACTGCGCACAGACTTCCCCTATTACCTGCAAATGATCCTGACGTTCAATCCGATCAGCATCACACATTGGCTGAAAAAGCGGTTTTTTGACCGCAAGGACCCGCGCGCGACGGTGCACGAGAGCACGTATCTCGACAACCGCTTTCTGACGGCGGAGGCCATCACGACGCTTGAGGCCTTCAAAGAGACGGACGAGTACTACTACCAGGTCTATTGCCTCGGCCAGTGGGGCGTGACGGGCAAGACGGTGTTCGACGCGAAAAAGGTGAGCGAGCGGCTGCTCATCGTCGAGCGAGCGAAGAAGCCGAGGCGCGGCTACTTCGAAAACGTCGTCAAGGAAGACGGCGTACACCTCGAGCGCTGGGCGTGGGTGGACGATCCGGACGGCGCGGTGACGATCTACGAGGATGTCGTCCCCGGCCGGCCGTATGTCATCGGCGGCGACACGGCGGGCGACGGCAGCGATTATTTCGTCGGGCAGGTGCTCGACAACATCACGGGCAAGCAGGTCTGCACGCTGCGCCACCAGTACGACGAGGACACGTATGCGCGGCAGATGTACTGCCTCGGCAAGTACTACAACGACGCGCTGCTCGCCATCGAGACGAACTTCTCGACGTACCCGACGAAGCTGCTTGACCTGATGGGCTACCGCAACCTGTACGTGCGCGAGGTGGAGGACGACTTCACAGGCAAGATCAAGCACGCCTTCGGCTTCCAGACAAACCGGCTGACGCGGCCGGTGATCCTGTCTGAGCTCATCCGCATTCTGCGCGAGAGCATGAGCACGGTGAACGACCGCGACACGCTGCTCGAGATGCTGACATTCGTGCGGCGGGAGAAAGACCTGCAGGGCGAGGCCGAGCCGGGCGCGCACGACGACTGCGTGATGGCGCTGGCGATCGCGCACTACGCACGGCCGCAGCAGACGATGGAGATCAAGACCGGCGGCAGCACGAAGAAAACGCGCTGGACGGCGGACATGTGGGAGGACTACAACAGCGCGAGCGAGAGCGAGCGGGCAGAAATGCTGGCGCTCTGGGGCGAGCCGCGATGAGAGGGAGAAAAGACATGGAAGAAAAAGCAAAGACAAGCACGATCAGCGAGGAGCTGCGCGAGTGGCAGGCGAGGCTGGGTGAGAGCGACGCCAAGTGGTCGAAAGAAGTCGAAAAAATGAACGAGCGCGAGGCGGTCTACAACGGGGACCGCACGATGCAGCCGCTCGTCCCCGGCGACACGCACCGCGACGGCACGCTGAAAAAGACGAGCCACGTGCGCAACATCACGTTTGAGAACATCGAAAGCCAGGTATCGAGCAGCATTCCGCAGCCGAAGGTGACGCCGCGGCGCAAGAAGGACGAGCACCTGGCCGACGTGATCGAGCACTTTCTGCGCAACGAGCTCGACCGGCTCCCGTTTGAGGCACTGAACGATCTGGCCGAGCGGACGGTGCCCATTCAGGGCGGCGTGGGCTTTTTGGTCGAGTGGGACAACACGAAGCGCACGAGCACGACCGTCGGCGAGGTGAACGTGACGCTCATTCATCCGCAGCAGTTCGCACCGCAGCCGAACGTCTACACGGGCATTGCCGACATGGATTATTTCATCGTCAAGGTGCCGACGACGAAGGGCTACGTCGAGCGCCGCTACGGCGTGCTGCTTGAAAACGAGGGCGAGAGCGAGCCGGATGTCCGCGGCGGCGACGGCTCCACGAGCAACCGAAACCTGACGCTTTACATCGGCTACAAGCTCAACGAGCGCGGCGGCATCGACCGCTACACGTGGGTGAACGACACGGAGCTTGAAAACCTCAAGGACTATCAGGCACGCAGGCAGCCTGTGTGCAAGAGCTGCGGCAAGGTAAAGCCGCTGCCGGGGCAGGAGGTGAACGGCACGGCCTACTCAGGCGGTGCGTGCCCGTGGTGCGGCGGCAAGGACTGGGAGAGCAAGACGCAGGACTTCGAAGAGCTCTATGCGCCGGTACAGCGCAGCGACGGCACGTTTGTCGGCGGGATGCAGGAGACGGTGGACGAAAACGGCCTGCCGATTCAGGCGCCGGTGCGCATCCCGTATTACCGGCCGGACCGCTACCCGATCATCTTGCAGCGCAGCGTGAGCGTCTTCGGCCAGCTGCTCGGAAACAGCGACGTTGACATGATCCGCGACCAGCAGAACACGAGCAACCGCATCGAGCAGAAGATCATCGACCGACTGATGAAGGCAGGCACGCGCATCACGCTCCCAGACCGGGCGGACCTGCGAACCGATCCCGAGGACGGCGAGCGGTGGTACATCGGAAAGCCGAGCGACAAAAGCCTCATCGACGTCTACGATTTTTCGGGCAATTTGCAGTACGAGCTCACGTATCTCGAGCAGGTGTACGAAGAGGCGCGGCAGATCATCGGCATCACGGACAGCTTTCAGGGCAGGCAGGACACGACCGCAACGAGCGGCAAGGCCAAAGAGTTTTCCGCTGCGCAGGCGGCGGGACGCCTCGAGAGCAAGCGCGTGATGAAAAACGCCGCCTACGCCGAGCTTTTCGAAACGATGTTCAAATTCTGGCTGGCGTACTCGGACGAGCCGCGGCCGGTGACGTATAAGGACAGCACGGGCGAGACGATGTACGAGGAGTTCAACCGCTATGACTTCCTCGAAGAAGGCGAAGACGGAGAGCTGCACTGGAACGATCAGTTCCTTTTCTCGTGCGACACGAGCGCGCCGCTGGCGAGCAACCGCGAGGCAATGTGGCAGGAGACGCGGCAGAACCTTGAGGGCAGGGCCTTCGGCGACCCGACGGACCTTGAAACGCTCATTCTGTTTTGGGCGAAGATGGAGGAGCTGCACTACCCCGGCGCGGCGCAGACGAAAAAGCACCTCGAAGAAAAGGCGCAGCGGCAGGAAGAAATGGCCGCGCAGCAGGCGGCGCAGCAGGCCGCTATGCAGGGCGACGCACTGGGCGGCGGCACGGGCGTGCCGGACGATCTGGCTGCGGCGATCGACGCGCAGGCACAAGCCGACGCCATGAACGCCGCGAGCGGCGGGAAAGCGGAAGAACTTTACACGCCGCAGTAAGAAAGGCTAAAGGCGCGAAAGAAGGCGCGCAGAGCATACAGTCTCCCCGCAAGGGGGGACGCCGCATCCGTAAGGCAGCAGAGCCGCCAACGGCTGCGCAGCCCTCGCAAGGGGGACGCCGCATCCGTAAGGCAGCGGAGCTGCCAACGGCTGCGCAGCGCATGGCAACAGCGGGAAAATGCCGAATCCGAAGGAAAGGAGGACGCGGGCATGAGCGATAAGAGCGGTTACGTCGGCAGAATCAAGAACGGCGGCACGCAGGTCGTGAAAGCGCCGAACCAGCAGACCGACGCGAAGAAGGGCGTTATTCATACCGGCTCCGATTTGAGAACCGGCAAGAAGTAAGGCAAGCGGAAGCGCTTTACATGATTATCCCCCGCAAGGGGACACCGCACGTGCAAGGCGGCGGCTATTCGCAGGGCAACGCGGAAAAATGCCAGAGAGGAAGAGAACATGGGATTCACGGAAAAAGACGTCTTTGAAGCGATGGGCCTGACGGTGCCGCCTGACGAGGCAGGCACGCAGCAGGAGCCCACAGGCGCAAACGAGCCGGGCGCCGCTGCCCCGGCCGCAGAAGAGACCAACGGCACGCCGGAGGGCGGCGATACCGGCACGACGGGCGACGAGGGCGCAGAGGACGCCGTAACCGCTCCCGAGGGACAGGACGGCGCGGAAGGCGCAGAAGACAACAACGATGCGGAGGGCACGAAGAAGGAGCAGACCCCCGACGAGCGCAGAGCTCATGCGGCGGCGCGGCGCAGAGCCGAGCAGCAGGCCGCGGTGGACGCGGCGCTCAAGGCGCAGAGCGAGAAGATGGCCACGGAGTGGAAGGCTTTTTTTGAAAGTGCGGGGCTCAAGAACACGATCACGGGTGAGCCCATCGCGACGAAGGAGCAGTTTGACGAATGGTCGAAGTCCTTCAAGCAGCAGAAGCTCGAAAGCGACCTCAAGGCCGGGAAGCTGACGCAGGAATCTCTCAATGAGGCGATCAGCGAGAATCCTGTCGTCAAGCGGGCAGCCGAGATCGTGGCGGCGCATGAGCGCGAGCAGGCCGCGGCGGAGCAGGAGAAGATGCAGCGCGCCATCGACGAGCAGATCAAGAAGATCCATGCGCTCGAGCCCGAGGTGAACGGCGTGGAGGATCTTTTGAAGCTGCCCGAGAGCGAGGAATTCTACGCGCGCGTGAAGAGCGGCATGTCGTTTTACGATGCCTACCTCATTTCGACGCATGAGCGGCGCGAGAAGGCGCTGGCCGAGGCGGCGAGAGCGCAGGCCTTGACGGGTCAGAGGGGCAAGGACCACCTGACCGGCGCGGCGGCATCCCGCGGCGCGGGCGGCAAGGTCGTGACGAGCGAGGAGCTGGCGAGCTTCCGCATCTTCAATCCCACGGCGACGGACGAGGAGATCCGCACGTGGATCGAGAAGAACAGAAATTAACAAGACAAGGAGGAACGCAATGTTTATTCCCATCAAATCGACGGACGGGGCAATGACCCCGTTTGAGTACATCGAAGCGGCGGCAGGCACGTATCAGGTCGGTCAGCTGCTGAACGTGACGGACGGCAAGCTGGCGGCGATCTCTGCCGACCAGGCGACCACGCCGCCCTATGTGTGCATGCAGAGCGGCACGGTGGCCGCGGGCGAACTGCTCGCGGTGACGCGCGTGCAGGGCAAGTACACCTTTGAGACCGAGCTCGCGGCAGCCGCAGCGGCCGTGAAGGTCGGCACCAAGATCCAGGTGGCGAGCGGCGGTCTCAAGGCAAAGTACGTCACGGGCGCATCGGATGCGGCGGCGCCCGGCACGTTCGAGGTCGTGAGCCTTGAGGGCACGGCAGCGGGCAGCATGATCCGCGGCCGCTTTGTCTAAGGAAAACGGAAGAGAGGAGAGAAAGTAAGCAATGAAAATCATTTTTTCGGAATCGAGCAACCTGAACAACAGCGTTTACGGCAACTGCCAGGCGCCGATCAAGATGTTCCTTGAAAAGCGCGGCGAGGAATTTGAGCAGAACAGCGTGCTCAAGAACCTGTTCCTGATGGGTTCTTCCAAGAACTATGGCGACGTGATGACCACGCTGACGGCCATGAGCGGCTTTGAGCCCGTGGGCGAGAACGGCGCTTATCCGCTGGACGGCATGCAGGAGGGCTACCAGAAGTTCCTCAAGTACCAGACGTGGAAGGATTCTTTCAGCGTGTCCAAGGAGATGATCGAGGACGGAAAGCTGCTCGACATGCGCAAGCAGCCTGCGGCCTTTATGACCTCTTACAAGCGCACGCGCGAGCTCTTCGGCGCGGCGCTGTACGGCGCGGCCATGATGGGCAACGGCAGCGTGACCTTTAAGGGCGTCAAGTTCGACCTGACGGGCGCGGACGGCAGCAACCTGTTCGCCAAGGAGCACGTGCCCAAGGTGAGCGGCGACAAGCAGTGCAACTGCTTCAAGGATGCGTTCAGCGTGGACACGCTGGGCAAGCTCGAGACCAAGATGCACCTGTTCCGCGGCGACAACGACGAGATCCTTGACGTGGCTCCCGACACGATCCTCATCCCCGAGAACGCCGACCTCAAGAAGGCGGTATTCGCGGCCATCGGCGCGGACAAGGACCCCGTGAGCGCGAACAACGCCTTCAACTATCAGTACGGCCGCTGGAACGTCATCGTGTGGCCGTACCTGAACCACTACATCACAAACGGCGTTTCCCCGTGGGTGCTGCTGGACAGCAAGTACAACGAGACCTACGGCGGCGCGGTGTGGAATGACCGCATCCAGCTTGAGGCGCGCTCGACCATCGACGAGAACACCGACGCGAACGTCTGGCGCGGCCGCAGCCGCTTCAACGCGTGCTTCAACGACTGGCGCTTTGCCGCCATCGGCGGTATCGCGGCGGGCAACTCGCTCTAAGGCAATAACCCCAAGGCGGGCGTGGGACAAGACCCGCGCCCGCCTTTATCCATCATTGAGAGAGGAGAGAAGAACATGACGCCGAGAAAAGCGATGCAGCGCGCCGACACGGCGAAGCCGAATGCCTTTCCCGAAGAGGAAAAATTCGAATGGCTCAAGGCGCTCGAGGGCAGGATCGCGGCGGACGTGCTGCTGGCGACGCCGGAAGAGCTCGAGCAGATCATGGCGACCGGCTATCCGGACGGCATGGACGAAGAACTGCTGGTGAAAGCCCCGCACGATGAGCTGTACGTGCTGTACCTCAAGGCGAAGATCGATGCGGAGAACGGCGAGTACAGCCGGTATGCCGATTCGAGCCAGCTCTATAACGAGGCCTACGGCAACTTTGCCCGCTACTGGGGCAGGACGCATGAACCGGCGCAGGGCTACGAGAGGGGGTACGAGATCGTATGAGAGAGATCGAAGTGCGCGAGCTGCCGTATCTGCCGCTGGGCCATCAGGGAGAGAACGAGGCGCAGAGGATCGTCTGGCGCGGCCTTGCGGACAGCTGGGCGCGGCTGTACGGCGAGGGCGTCTTCACGCTGACGGTGCTGCGCGAGGGCGACAGCGCACCGTATCCCGCGAGCCTTAAGAGCGAGAACGGTGACGTGATCTGGACGCTGAGCAACGCCGACACTGCAAAGGCGGGCGAGGGCATGGCCGAGCTCACCTACATCGTGGGCGGCGTGATCGCCAAGAGCAGGACGTGGCGCACGGTGGTCAAACCGTCGCTGAGCGCAAACGGCACGACCGAGCCGCCCGCAGCCTATCAAAGCTGGGTTGATGAGGTCTTGCAGGCGGCGGCGGATGCGGAGACGGCGGTTTCCAAGATGCCATACGTCGACGAGACCACGGGCAACTGGTTCAAGTGGGACGCCACGGCGGGCGCTTTTGCCGACACGGGCGTTGCCGCGACCGGACCGATCGGCCCCAAGGGGGAGACCGGCAGCGGCTTCAAGGTGCTGGGCTATTACGGCACGAAGGCTGCGCTCGACGCCGCGCAGAAAGCGACCGCAGCGGCAGGCGATGCCTACGGCGTGGGCACGGCAGAGCCCTATGACATCTACATTTTCGACGGTATTACCGGCGAGTTCATCAACAACGGCCCCTTGCAGGGCGCAGACGGTGCCGCAGGTAAGGACGGCGTGACGTTCACGCCGAGTATGAGCGACGACGGCGACTTGTCGTGGACGAACGACGGCGGCAAGGCGAATCCGCAGACCGTGAACCTCAAGGGCCCGAAGGGCGACACAGGCGGCGGTCTTGGCGCATATCAGTTTTCCGTCAACGACGATGGCGACCTGATCCTGACCTACGAGGGAGACCAACCGCCGCAGTACGCCATTAGCAATGACGGCGACCTGATCCTGACCACGGCGGACGGGGACACGATCAATCTCGGGCGCGTCAAGGGCGGAAAGGGTGACCAAGGTCCGCAAGGCCCGCAGGGTAAAGAAGGCCCGCAAGGTATTCCTGGCCCGAGAGGAGAAAAGGGAGACACCGGTGTGCAAGGAATACAGGGCAAAGAAGGTCCGCAAGGCGTTCCCGGCCCGCGAGGGGAGAAGGGAGATCCCGGCATTGACGTAACCGGCGCACAGGTCGGGCAAATCGCTAAAATCACAGCGGTGGACACCGAGGGCAAGCCAACAAAGTGGGAACCAGTGGATATGCCGACGGGCGGCGAATTGAGCTGGCACTTAGTAGCCGATTTAACAGTAGCCGAAGCGGTTACCGATGTGGTAATCACTAAGGACGCAGAAGGAAATACCATTCTGCAATATAAACCCATTGCGGTTGGTATATGGGTTTACATACCGGCTGATGATACGCAAAGCAGTACTAACGGTGGCCTCTGGTTTTGGCTAAATGGGCAGAACAGCGCACCGTATAGATCAATTGTAGCCTTCAATAACTGGAAGACCAAAGAATGGCGTCGCGGCGTTTTTACATTCGGAACTGAGAAAGCTGCATTCACGGCATTCTCCGGAAGCTCCCCAGATATGATGCCGCTATGGCCTAATGAGTATGGCAGCATGTTCGACAAAATTACGTTGCATGTGCATCCAACCGGCGATCATATCCCGGCCGGATCAAAGATACGCGTGCTGGTTTTGGGCAAAAAACCAACTTAAAGGGAGTGAACACATGGCATTAAAAACAGTATACAAGGACGGCCTGCTCGTCGTGTTGAATGGGCGGACGCTGATGATGGAGGAGACGGCATGAGAATTTGTGAAAACGGCATCTACCGCGACATGACCGCTGAAGAGATCGCGGAGCTGGAAAAGCTGGCGGCAGAAGCGCCCACGCCCGAACCATCGCCAGAAGACCGCATTGCGGCGCTTGAGAAAGACAACGCTGAGCTACGCGACGCGCTGGATGCGCTGTTAAGCGGGGTGACGGCATGAGTGAGCTGAGAGATCGCGTCGTCGCTTATAACAAGGAGGTCAAGGATGCACTACAGGCAGTTTACTCCGACCTTAATCAAGGGCAGAGAAAGAAACTGCTGCGTAACCCTGCCATCCGTGCAATGTTTGAGCGGTATGGCGTAGAGATTGGAGGGAACTAAATGCCACAAATCAATCTTGGCAAAGTGCGGATGACCGATGCAGATTATGCGGTCAACGATCCGAACCATCTTGGGTACATTGCTAACCGACCTTGTTTCTTTACGGGGAAATTCATCGAAGAAACTTTGATGGATGCGGTGTCTGTGGAAATTGGTGCCGGAAAAAACTACAGCGGAAAACCGATGAAAGCCGGAGAAAAATACCGGTTGACCATTAAAGGCACTACTGTGGAACTCACTGCATTTACGGAGACAGTAGATGGTGTCACTGCTACGATAATTGGCGACAGTTATGTGGATTTCGCAGCCTCTGAATCTGGCGCCGGATCATTTGTGCCGAAACATGGGTATCTGCTCGGTGTACTGTCTGAAGGCGGCGAATCGCATCTTGGCCTGATCCCCACCGACGGCACCGGGGAAATGCTAAAAGAAGCCTTTGGGCTGACAGCGGAGGAACTGGCGGCAAAGAATGTCTCCGTGACGCTGACCCACCTTACCCCGGAGACGGTGAAACTGGATAAACGCCTACTGCCAGATGATATTGGCGCATCTTCTATCAAAATCATTGATACTGGAAGCGACTCGTTTGACCCAAGTGGAATTGATTTCACACAATACTCCCCTGGGGATATCATTCTGGTTGTTGGGAATATGTGAGGTGATCGTATGATTACAAGAGGGTCTTTAATGGTGGATGGGGTCTCCGTTGGACAGCCATTTGGCTATAAAGACAATAACGGCAATCCCCGCAAGGCCCAAAGTATTGTGACTATCGCAGAGGACAAGACAGCGAAGTCAGCAATGCTTGTTGCCGCAATTACAGATAAACCAATTGCTTACGCATTTGACAAGGCTATTATAACAGCGGGAGATAAACAAGTGACCGGCACTGTGACGCCGGTGCTGGCTACGGTGCATCTGTCGGTGGTTTCCGGCGAACTGACGGCGGATGCACTGTTGGGCGGAGAGATTGGACAGGCACAATCAGACGATACGGGGGCATGGGGCTGTGACGTGCATTTAGACGAAAATCGCACAGTGTACGCATGGTTCACGCCGGAGCTGTCATACAGCGACGCAACGAGCGCTCATGTGTCCATTAACAAGGAACCTGTTAAGCCAGATCCGGGTCCAGACCCAAAACCTGATCCCGACCCAAAACCTGATCCAGACCCAGATACACCGAAGGCGTACACAATTTCTTCTGAGTTTGAGGCTACTCCGTCTGAGAATGACAACACCACGGATTTCACATTTAATGCAACTGTTTCTGGCCCTGCGGATTTGACAAACATCGAGTTGTATGTGTGGGATATGAACACGGCGGAATATACCTTAATGCCATCCTCTGTATCGCCCTTTAATGATAAATACAACTTAGAGTCAACTTGGGGCCAAATTGAACCACCATATGAAAAATTTAAGATTCAAGCCGGTACGGATGATGCCAACGGTGAACTGACTGTCACTGTCGACCAGTACGATGCCAAATGTCTGTCCGGTGATACTTTAATTACCCTTGCGGATAGGACAGAGCGGCGGTTGGACGAGTTGACCGGCTCCGAATTGGTGCTTGGCGGCGATATGTGTCCCGCTCGCATCCTGCGACTGGCGAGAGGGATGTGGTCACCAAGCCACACGCTGTATCATTTTGATGACGAGACCACCATCGACGAGACGCATGAGCACCGTTTTTACAATGTCGATCAGGGCTTTTGGCAAAAGCTCAAAAAATGGCACATTGGAGATCATGCCAAGCGACTGGACGGCGGCACACCGGTGCTGGTGTCCGTGGAACCGGTGGCAGAGCGAGCAGAGATGTTTGGTATCTGGGTGGAGCGCGGCTCCTATTGGGCGAACGGTCTGCTATCCGGTGATGCATCCGCAAACCGTCCCTTGCTGGCTGATGCCACCGTCGAACAGGCAATCGATATGGCCGAGTCTCTGACGGAAAAAAACCTGATGGAGATTTTAGGAGGTGGTCTGCTGTGAAAAAACTGATGTTAGTGAGCGATGAAAGCATTTTGGGCGGATGTGCCCGCAGCGGTGTCGCGGAGGTGGTGGACAGTCTGGGCAACGCCTTGACTGAGGACTATGCCGTGTCCGTTGTATGCCCGGACGGGAACGGTGTATGGGCGCAGATGGCCGCAAATCTAAGGCAGTTTTCCGATGGCGTGCGGGTTTGCCGTCTGTTCGGTGTGGACTACTATCTTTTACGTCACTGGCCAGATGGACTGGGCACGGTGGCAGAAGCAGTTGCACCGGACGTGCTCCACAATTTCGCCGCACCGGAACTGTTAACGGCATTGCCGAAGCGTCCTCCTCGGTGTGTGTACACCATCGATCAGGCGGACTTTGTGCGAGGGCGCGAGGACGCGCTCAGAAATTACGATGCAGTGACAACGGTATCCAAGGCGTATGCCAAAGAGCTGCTGGAGGGTGATGATAAGCTGGCGCAGACGCTTATGAGTATCAACTTCCGTGGCATTACCAATGGGATTCTGGCCTCCGTCTTTGCGCCAGAAAAAGGGCTTATGATTCCGGCAAAATACAGCGCCGAGGACTTTACTGGCAAGGCCATTTGCAAGGAGCGGCTATGCCGTACCTATGGAATTCCATCTGACAAGTGCATCTATCTGATGATGTGCCGTTTGGTACGGGACAAGGGTGTTGATGGCGTGTTGGACGCGGTGCATACCATCCGAGACAGCGGCGGGCTTTTACTGCTTGTCGGCAAAGGTGAAAAGCAGTATGAGGAACAACTTGCGAAGCTGACGCGCGAGGATGGCGTACTATGGGTGGATCGCTGGCCGTCTGCGGTGCAGGCGGTGCCGCTGCTGGCCGGGGCGGATTATTACCTGTCTCCATCCATTGCAGAGCCGTGCGGATTGATGCCGATGACTGCTTGTCGCTATGGTTGTATTCCAATCACAACGCTCAACGGTGGCTTGGCGGACAACATGGACGAGAAGATTGCCGTGCTGGTGCGCGATAGCGTGGCGGGAGCGGTGTCGGAGGCTGCGGCTTTGTATGCAAATCCAGATGCACTTGTAGCCAAGCGAGCGGCGTGTATGGAGAGAGATTTTAGCTGGGCAACGCGCAAGGCGGAATATTTGGAGGTGTACCGTGGAGCGGTATAGAGACATGATCGAGGTTGCACTGAAGCGCTGGTGCGAAAATGCACCGGAGCATCTGCGCAAACCGTTGGAGCTGGCCTTACTGAGCGGGGGACACCGCATCCGTCCTATCCTTACTTTGGCTTGGTGCGAGGCATCTGGAGGACGCGCGGAGGATGCCATGCCTATGGCAGTGGCCGTGGAGCTGGTACATACCATGTCCCTGATCCACGACGATCTCCCCTGCATGGACGGGGCGGTGGAGCGTAGGGGATTACCTGCGCTGCATACCGCCCACGGCGAGGCTGTCGCTGTACTTACCGGAGACATCCTGCTGTCGGCGGCGTTTGGTGTAATCGCCGGGTCCGATCTTCCACCGGAGCAAAAATCTCGTGCAGTCGCCTATTTGTCCAGCGCTGCGGCAGCTATGGCAGAGGCGCAGGCATGGGAGGCTATCGGATATTCAGCAGATTTGGATGCATTGCTCCATATCCATGCGGGCAAAGCCGGGGCACTCATGGACGCGGCCTGCGTTCTTGGTGCTATGGCAGCCGGTGCCTCCGGCAATCAGGAGAATGCAGCAGCGAGGTATGGCATGGGGCTTGGCGTGGCCTATCAGATTATGGATGATCTGCGGGACGGCGATGGAGTCTGCACCCTGCTGGAAGCGTGCGCCGCACGTGACTTGGCACGGGCGTATCTGGCAGACTGCACGGTGTCCGGTGACGATCATGCCCAGAGGATGCTCCGGAGCATTACGGAGGAGGTGGCAGCATTGTGAGGCATCTCGCCATCATTGCAGACGGAAACCGACGTTGGGCTGCGGCACAAGGACTGCCAAAAGAGGCAGGGCACGCGCAGGGGTTGAATGTTATCGAGCGCTGCTGTGAGTGGGCTATCTCGCGCGGCGTGAAGATGTTGACATTTTACTGTTTTTCCACTGAAAACTGGGGACGCGAGAGCGGCGAAGTAGATCACATCATGGATCTTGCTCGATGGTATTTTCGGGAGCGCCGTGAATGGTTTGTAACCCGTGGTATCCGCGTGCGTTTTGCGGGTCGGCGGGATCGTCTGGCGAAAGATCTCGTAGAGGACATGGAGACGATGGAAGAGGAAACCAAGCAAGGTGACGCCCTGACCCTGACGATCTGCGCAGATTACGGCGGGAGAGACGCCATCACCCGCGCTGTACAGCACGGGGCGAGAACAGAGCGAGAATTAGATGTGGCGCTGACAGGCGAAGTCCCGACACCAGACGCCATCCTCCGAACGGGTGGAGAAATGCGGCTCTCTAACTTCCTGTTGTGGCAGGCCGCCTATGCGGAATTATTCTTCTCGAGAACCTTTTTCCCAGCACTGGAAGATGCGGAGCTGGATGAGGTGCTGAATGAGTATGGGGAGAGAAAACGAAATTATGGGACATGACAGGATAACGGAGGGGGAACATGGACAACGGTAAGCATTATGACGATGCGGCAATCGCGCTGATCGAATCTCGGTGCAAAAGCAACACTCACCGAATCAACGAACTGACCGAGCATCAGGTGGCGCTTGATAGGCTCGTGACCTCGGTCGAGGTCTTGGCTACCAAGCAGGAAACCGTGGAGGGCGACGTGAAGGAGATCAAGGAGGACGTGAAGACCATGACAGGCAAGGCGGGGAAACGATGGGACAGCATCGTGGACAAGCTGCTTGCGGCGCTGGTAGGTGCGTTCATAGCGTGGCTGATCACGGGAGGCGTGGCGTGATGGATGATTTTGCTGAGGTGGCAGTTGCCATCATTGTGGTCGCTGCTTCGCTACTTGGCGCGGCTGTGGCCATTAAGGGCATCCGCGAACTATGGATGTGGTGCATGGCATGAAGAAGCTGAAAGAGCACTGGGGCAGAATGAAAAAGCGGGACAGGTACATATCCATCGCTATTTTCAGCCTGACGTGGTACACCGTCGCATCGCTCACCATGACGGCGCTCGGCGTGCCGCCGCCCGACGTGCTGACGGAACGCTGGTTCAAGGCATGGACGACGGAGCTTGTCGTTGTGGCGGGCATCAAGATTTTCAGAAAGGATGACACACTATGAATAACGAATTATTGAACAAGAGATTTGCGAACCTTTTGAGCGTAAAGTCGCTCGTGACGATTGCGCTGACGGCGACCTTCTGCGCGCTGACAGTACAGTCGAAAGTGACGCAGGAATTCAACACCGTGTACCTCATGGTCATCGCATTTTATTTCGGCACGCAGAACGCGGCGGGCAGCGCGAAGGGAGAGTGAGCGGTGTGAATATCCGCAAATATCCCGCAAACGCGGGGAACGTCGGCGGCACGCGCGCGGCGAGCGGCATCCGCTACATCGTCATCCACTACACGGGCAACGACGGCGACACGGCGATGAACAACGCCAAGTATTACGCGGGCAACGCCGTGAAGACCAGCGCGCACTACTTCGTCGATGCAAATGAGATCGTGCAGAGCGTGGACGATCTGCGCGTTGCGTGGGCGGTCGGCGGGAAGAAGTACCCGTCCTGTCCGCAGACGGGCGGCGGGACGCTGCACGGCCGCTGCCTGAACGCAAACAGCATCAGCATTGAAATCTGCGACACGAAGAAGGACGGCGTTTACGCGCCGGACGCGCGTGCCGTGGAGCGGGCGCTTGCGCTGACGAAAGCTCTGATGAAGAAGTACAACATCCCCGCGAGCAACGTCATCCGCCACTTCGACGTGACGGGCAAGCTGTGCCCCGCGTACTGGTCCGGCAAGGAGAACGCGGGCAAGTGGGAAAAGGAATTCCACGGCAAGCTGACGGCGCCCGATTACCGCGCGCAGCTTCAGAAGCGCGCGGGGTTGACGGACGGCACGATGGATTACCTCTCGGCGTATCAGTACGGCGACGACCTCGTCCGGAAGCTCGCGACGATGAAGTAAAGCACGGGGCGGGAGGGCGCGAACGCTCTCCCGCCCGGGAAGAAAGGAGGGAAGGAGGGAATGCCTTCCAACTGGCTATACATCGACACGAATTTCCCGTCGTTCACGCAGAAAGAGAGCGACGGTGAGAAGATCGAGACGATGCAGGATTATCTCTTCATGCTCGTTGAGCAGCTGCGCTACACGCTGAGGAACCTCGACCTGAAGAACATGAACAAGGCGGCGATGAACGGCTTTTTGCAGAATATTCGCGAACCGATCTATGCCAAGATCGAGGACACGAACAAGAACGTGAATGAGCTGAGCATCACGGCGCAAGGGCTGAGCGAGCGCATCAGCAGCGCCGAGGGGAACATCACGCAGCTGGGCGCGACGGCAGACGGGCTCGCGGCCGAGATCCGCAACGCCAAGGGAGATATTACATCACTCGGCGCACGGGCGGACGGCCTTGCGGCAGAGATCAAAAACGCCAAGGGCGACATTACCCAACTCGGCGCGAGAGCAGACGGGCTCGCCGCGCGCATCGGCGACGCCGAGGGGAACATCACGCAGCTGCAAGCGACGGCGACGGGGTTGCAGGCGAGCATTTCGAACCTGAACGGCAGCGTGACAAACCTGACGGCGGACGTGAACGGCATCCGCGCGACGGTGAGCACCAAGATCGACGCGACGCAAGCGCAGAGCATCTTCGACCAGAGCGCGACCGGCTTCACACTGGGCGCGACGAGTGGCGAGAACGGCACGATCTTCAAGCTCAATTACAACGGCGCGCAGATCGCGAGCACAGGAACGGTCGACCTGCACGTCAAGTCGGTCAACATCGATGGCACGCTGACGGCGGGCGCGCTGCGCGGCGGGAGCGTGAGCCTGCTGGCCGGAAATACCCCTGTCGGCAGCCTTGATCTGGCCCACACGGGCACGGGGCAGGTCGGCGTCGGTCTGACGGCGACCTATGGTGGCATGAAGATGCACGCAGCGGGAAATATCTTTCTTGAATCCGAGCTGGGGCCGTTTGCATTGATCGGAAAAGACGATGCCAGCGACTACCCTGTCGTCTCGCTCGGCGGCGGCTATCTGGTGCTGAGCGGCAACTACATGTTCGGCGCTTCGCCGCCGAGCCGCGCGCCGTATGGCACGGTGTTTTTCATCGAGGAGTAAGGCATGGCGAGCTTTTATTGTACGCTGTCACCGGTCGACGGAGACGGGACACAGCTCAGCGTCTACGCACGGTTTACTGGCGGCGCGTCGGATTACACGTATAAGCGCTCAATCGACATCCGCATCACGGGCGTCGGGACGTTCTCGTTCGATTCGAGCGAGGTCGGCGGTGGGACGAGCACCTTTGTCGGCACGATAACAGGGCTATCGCCGGGGACGACATACGAATGGATATGCAACATGTACTACTGGGGCGGATCGTGGATCGTCTCAGATTACAGCGATTCCGGCACGGCAACGACGTACAGCGGCGGCGGCAGCGGAGGCAGCGCGAAGGCGGTCATCAACGTCGGGACGTATTATAACCCAAACTGGGAGAGATACCGCGCGATCGTCAACATTGGGACGTATTACAACACAAATTGGCTATCGGTTCGACCGGTCAACAATTACGGGAGCTATTCGCAACCCAATTGGAGGTAAAGAGCATGAATGAAAAAATCAAGCAGGAAGCGGCGCACGCGATGCGCCTGATCGGCATTTTGAACGTTAACGGCGACGCCGTCGACGTGGTGGCGGCGGTGCGCCAGTCGCTTCGCAATATCGTGACGATCTGCGATGCGGCAGAAGCCCCGGTGGGTGAAAAAGGCGATACGCCAGACGAAGCAAGAGGAGCGGTGAAAGATGAGACTGCCTGAGGTCCCGTATGCCGACGGCATCGGCAAGCGCGGGCAGCTGCAATTCTACGGTCTGGACCACAATCTGGGAGCGGGAGACGGCGGGCTGTGGGACATGAAAAACCTGACGAGTGACTATTATCCTGTGCTTTCGACACGCGCAAAGCGCAAATTTTACAAGAATCTTGTCAGTCCGGGCGGGCTTTTTGCGTGGGATGCGCTGGCGTGGGTGGAGGGCACGGCCTTCTACTACGGCGGCGTGAAAAAAGGCGACGTGACGGCGGGCGAGAAGCGCTTCGCCGCCATCGGGGCCTACATCATCATTCTGCCGGACAAGAAGTACTACAACACGGTATCGGGCGAGTTCGGCAGCCTTGAGAGCACGTGGAGCGGCGCGCGCCTGACGTTCACGAACGGCAAGCTCTATGAAGAGGCCGCGGAGGCGAACACCATTCAGTGCAGCGGCGTCGCATGGAGCGACTACTTCAAGGCGGGCGACGCGGTGACGATCTCTGGCTGCACGAAGCACACGGAGAACAACAAAACGCCGGTGATCCGCGAGATCGACGGCGACAAGATGTATTTCTATGAAAACGTCTTCAAGCTGGACGGTGACAACGGCACGACAGAGTACACGGAGACGGGAAACTTGACGGTTCGGCGCACGGTGCCGGACTTAGAATACCTGTGTGAGAACGAAAACCGGCTGTGGGGCTGCGACGGCCGGACAATCTACGCAAGCAAGCTCGGCGATCCATTCAACTGGAACGTGTTCGAGGGACTGGACACCGACAGCTACGCCGTGGACACGGGCAGCGCGGGCGACTTCACGGGGTGCGTGAGCTTCCTCGGCTATCCGGTGTTCTTCAAGGAGGACCACATCTACAAGGTGTACGGCAGCATCCCGTCCAACTTTGAGGTGATGGGCTCGGCCACGCTGGGCGTTGCCAAGGGCAGCGGCGGGAGCCTCGCCATCGCGGGCGAGCGGCTGCTGTACCTCTCGTCCTCGGGCGTGATGATCTACTCGGGCGGCATCCCGCAAAGCCTGCACGATGCCTTCGGCATGACGAGGCTGCGGAACGGGCGCGCGGGGAGCGATGGCCTCAAGTATTATCTGAGCGCGCAGGACGAGGCGGGGGACTGGAAGCTCTACGTCTACGACACGCGCAAGGGCATGTGGCACATCGAGGACAAGACGCACGCGACGCACTTCTGCCGCTATCAGGGGAACACCTATTTCCTGACGGCGGAGGGTGAGATCGCGCTGACGGGCAACATCCTCGACGCGCCGGAGGGCTGCACGGACGAGGAAGACTTCACGTGGTTCGCCGAGACGGGCGACTTCACGGAAAAGGGCTCGAGCCAAAGTACGAGCTACGACGGCGTGAAGAAGAGCATCGCCAAGCTGTGGGTGCGCATCGAGGTCGCGGCGGGGGCCGAAGCAAAGGTGCTGATGCAGTTCGATTCCGACGGGAAGTGGGTGCAGGCCGGGCAAACGCTGAAACCGGAGCGAAAGCGCAGCTATTACCTGCCCATCGTGCCGCGGCGCGCAGACCATTACCGTATCCGCATTGAGGGCAAGGGCGAGTGCCGCGTCTATTCGATGAACCGCGAGTATTACGCGGGCAGCGAGCTCAAGAGCACGCGCGGACCACAGTAAAATTCAAGCAGAGGGGAGAAGAAAATGGCGTATACATACGATGACTTTCAAAAGGCGGCGAGCGGCAGCAATGTGAATTTTTCGCAGTACGATCTCGACCTTGCGAAAAAGTACCCTGAGTTCGGCATGAGCGTGCTCGACCTCAAGAAGCAGTACGCGGGCGCGACGACGGCGGAGCGGCGCGCGCTCATCAACGCCAAGGCAAACCAGCTGCGCAGCAGCTACGGCAATTACACTGCCGGCGCGGATGGCAGCCAGTACGTGAGCGACGGCAAGTACGCGCCGAAGATCGACGAGACGCTCGACAAGATCGGCTCGTTCAAGCCGTTTACATACGGCAGCGCGCCGAGCTACGAAAACCGCTTCCAGCAGAAGCAGCAGGAGCTTCTGGACGCGGCGCTCAAGCGAGATCCGTTCTCGTGGAGCAAGGAGACGGATCCGCAGTACAGCAGCTACAAAAAGACGTATCTGCGCGAGGGCGAGCGCGCAACGGCAAACGCCCTTGCACAGGCGAGCGCCGCGAGCGGCGGGCGGCCGAGCTCTTACGCCGTGAACGCGGCGACGCAGGCGGGCGACTATTACGCGACGAAGATCTCCGACGTGATCCCGACGCTCTACCAGCAGGCCTATGAGCGATACCTCAAGGACTACCAGATGAAGCTCAGCGACCTTGAGGCCGTGAATCAGCAGGAGCAACTGGACTACGCGAAGTATCTCGACCGGCTGGGGCAGTTCAACACGGACCGCAATTTCGACTACAACAACTATCTCGGCGAGTATAACCGCTTGCAGGACTACCTCGGCAATTTGCAGGGGCAGGACAACACGGAGTACAACCGCTATCTCGGTGTGCTGGACGAGATCAAGGAAAAGCAGCAGCAGGATCAGGAGCTCAGCCGGTCGCAGGTCGACGCGATGCTGCAAGTAGGCGTTTCGCCGAGCGCGGGGCTCATCGGCAAGAGCGGGTACGAGAGCGAGTACATTCAGGCGCTCGAGAACTACTACAAGCAGCAGGCGGCGCAGGCCGCCGCGAAGACGAGCGGCAGAAGCGGCGGGACCACGAGGCGGTCCGGCGGGACGAGCGGCGGAAATACGACCGACGGCAACGAAAGCGGGCTCGACTATCAGGGCCTTTTCGAGGCGGCGAAAAAGAGCGGCAATCCCAAGAGCTGGCTCGCGCAGAAGGCAAACTATCAGAAATTCGGCTTCACCTCGTCGAGCGGGCTGTATTCGGACTATGAGACGTGGCTGGAAAACGGCGGCGTGTCGAACAGCAGTAAGACGATGGCACAGGGGCCGTTCATTGCGCTGCTGTCTGGCTTCAACACGTCGCTCAAGAACGGCGAGGGCGAGCGAATCCTTTCGACGCTCGACAAGAGCTGGCCAATGATGACGAGCGAGCAGAAAGCAGAAATGCAGAAATTGCTCAAGCAGTATGGTTATTCCTACGAGGAGGGCTAAATGGGACGACTTGTTAAGACAACGCCTGCGGCACAGGAGCAGCAGGAAGAAAAGCGCACGGTGGTCGGCACCGGCGCGCACGGTCGGCTTGTAAAAACAGGGGATGTGCAGCGCACATCCCCTGCGGCGAATACGGCGAAGACGCCGACGGCACAGAGCGTTTATCAAAAAGCGCTGGACGAGGCGATGATGAAACGCGCGGCGGCGGATCAGAAGAACCGGGAGCGGGGGCGCAGGAGCTCCAGCCGCTCGCACGCGCAGGAAGTGCGCGAGATCACCGGCGACAAGACGAAAAAGAGCATTACCCCCATCATCAAGAGCGCGGCGGCGGGCTATGCGGCGGATATGGCCGGCGCGGCGGACACGCTGCTGCGCGCGCCGAGCGGACTGAACTACGCGGCGAGCCAGGAGCGCGGAGAGATCGAGGCCTCGAAAAAGAACATCGCCGCCTATACCGAAAAGCTCAAGGCGGCGAAGACCGAGGAGGAACGCCAGCAGTGGCAGGCGCTCATTGACCGCAACAAGCGCCTCATCGAGATCAACAGCAAGGCTGCGGACGAGCGAGCGAAAAACTATCGGGACGCGACGAAGGGCGCGCAGGAGAAGCTGCAAGGCACCTACCAGAAGCTGCGCAAGATCGCGTCCGACAACATGGAAAAAGCCAACGAAGGGCTTACGCCGGTCGGCAAGTACCTCAATAACGTCGGTGCGGCAGGCGCGCAGATGGTCGCCGACGCGACGCTCGGCGGCGGCAGCGCGCTCGGCCCGATGTTCCTGCGCGTATTCGGCGGAAACTCACAGGAGGCGGCGGAAGCGGCGGACAAGCCCGGCATGAGCGCGGCGGAACAGCTGGACGCACAGAACCGGGCGCTGCTGTACGGAACGGCGAGCGGCGCGGTGAGTATTGCGACGGAAAAGATCAGCAACGTCGCAGCGCCGTTCAAGAAAGCGTTCGGCGGCGGCTTCCTCGACAAGGCAATCGACGGCGCGATCGCCAAGATGAACGGGAACGCGACGGGGCGGCTCGCCCTGTCATTCCTGTCCGAGGGCGGCGAGGAGGTCATCGAGGACCTTGTGCAGCCTGCCTTGCAGACGATCTACAACGGGAAGCGTGCCGGACAGAATTACAGCGAACTTGACGCGGCGGAGATCCTGAACGACTTCCTTGTCGGCGGCGCACTCGGCCTGCTGGGCAGCGGCGTAGAGGGCATTCAGCGAAGAAGCGCACAAATCGAGACTGAGCGCGCCGCGGCGGAGACGAAGGAGGCCACGCCGTCGGCGGAAGCGATGACGCCGGAAGAGACCGCACCGACAGCACAGCAGCCGGTGCAGCAGCAGAACACCATGCCCGCACAGCCTGCGGTGACGCCTGAGAGCGTGCAGGGCACGGGTGGGGGTAATTTGACGCCCACACAGCCGAACGCCGCACAGGGCGCAGCAGAGGGCAAAGCGGATGCCTTAGACGCGGGTAAGCGCGTCAATCTTCTTGAGTACAGCAACGAGCAGAACGCGCAGAAGGTCAAAGACGGACTGAAAGACGGCACGCTGGCCGTGGACGCGAAAGAGAATATCTATCGCGTGAATGAGGATCAGCACATCGACCGGCGCGACAGCGCGAGCGTGGGCGAGCGGAGCGTGAACGCCTTCCAGTTCGACCACCCCGAGCTGCACAGCTATTACGCGGACGCGGCGGCGGTCCTACAGGAGGAGATGAGCTTTGCCCAAAAGGGTGGCGAGCTCATCCGCCGGACGAGCCGCGAGGCGGGCGACGACGAATACATCCGCACCAAGCGCGGCGTGAGCGAGCGCATCGCACGGCTGCTGGATGACGAGGGCGTGCGCTACGACGACATCGACCGCTCGCTCGACGCGATCATCCACAACCACGGACAGGAAAACTTCGCGGCGGCGAAGCGCGTGGAGCTGCTGCTGGACGACATGCTGACAAACGGCTATACAGATATCCACGGGCAGCACATTGCGCCGAACGAAGAATACATTGCAGCAAAGAAGGCCATCCCCGGCGCGGACATGAGCGAGCGGACGCACGAAGAGCTCCCGATCTACGATATGCCGGAGGGGCAGAACGGAGGAATTGACAATGCAGGACAAGAAGCACGGAACGATGCCGCGGGGGCTGAGCTTGCCGACGCTGGAGAAAGAGGCGGCGTATCTGAGCGAGGCGGACGACGGGATGCTGGTGCGCGTGCCGGAGAGCAAGGCGGACGCCTGGGCCGCGGCGGATCACAGCGCGCCGCTGAACAAAGCGGAGCAGCGATTGAAAGACAGAATCTTGCAAGAAATTTACGGCTCGAACCGGTAAGCTCCGCCGAGTTGGGCGTTCGCGCCGGAACCGACACCAAGAGCGTAACGGTGCTGCCGGAGAGCGCGTGGGACGCGAGATTGCAGGAAACGGCGCAACGCATCCGGCGCGAGACCGGCAAGACGCCGGTGTTCGTGCTCGGCTCGATCCCCGTGCGCGGGAGCGATCACGTGATGCGCGTGCGAGGCGTGTGGGCGGGCGGACAGATCATTGTACAGGCCGACCACATGAGCGTGAGCCCCGAGCAGATCGCAAGCCACGAAATTTTCCACGAGTACGCGGACCAGAATCCGGGGCTTATTCAGGCGGTGGAGCAGTCAATTCGCGAAAAATTCGGCGACAAAGAGTTCGACAGCATTGTCGAATCGTATATTCGCAACCTGCGCGGCATCATCGACATTGATGAGAACGCGGCGGACTACGAAGTAGAGCAAGCGCTGCTGGACGTTAAGAACGAAATTCTCGCCGACGCTTACGCCGATATCAACGCCTTCGGCGAAAAGGCCGGAAAGTATCAGGAGGACGTGCAGCAGACGCTTGAGGAGCGCGGCATCGTGGACACGGGCCGCGAGACCGCGGCAGCGACGGAACGCAGAACGGGACCGCCTGAGAAATATAGCATCGCTAACACGCGGGATATGCCGTGGAAAGATCAGGTGCGAGGCTATTTCAGCAATGACGGAACGATTAAAAGCAGTGATTCGCTCTATCTTGGTGAGAGCAGTGTAGAAGGCGTAGGCAATGCGCCGATGTACATTCCGACGAGTGTTATCACAAAGGCGATTCGGCCGCCGAAGGGCAGCAGAAGCGCACATGCGCTGTCGCAAAAAAATATTCTGAATCTGCAAGAGGGCATAAAAAATGCGCCGGTCGTCATCGACAATCCGGCGCGGAACAGTATCGTTTATGTGACAGCGGATCAGGATTCCGCAGGGAATTACATCATAGCTGCGCTTGACAAAAGCAACGACCTTTACGGCGAAACCGCCCACAAGGTCACGTCTATTCACGGGCGCGAGAACATCGCGGCGATGCTCGAAAAGCTCGGCGATGATGCAACGATTTTCATAAAAAACGAAAACAAGCTCAACCGAATGCTGCCTGGCAACCAGATATTAAAGTCTCTGGCGCTGCGGGCAAAGGTTGAACTTGATGATAACAGTGTATCAGGCCACGGCGAAAATGTCAAGTCACCGACGCTGGGCGATGAAATCAGCAGGCAGATTATGGGTACAGAGGCAGAAAGCCTTCCGGGCGAGTTTGGCTACAAGGCCGAGCGCCCGAAAGACTACCGCTTAGATGACAATGTATCAGATGACGGCGGGAACGTCAAGACGAAGATGCTGGGCGACGAGATCAGGCGGCAGATGAAAGAAAAATTCTCTATCGACGACACGGAAGAGGACCTGCTTGCACAGCAGGACGAGGCCGACCGGCGCAAGCGGGAGGCCAGAGAGGCCGAAGACGAAAAGCTCGCCGACCGCGCGCTGAAAGAGGATCAGAGGCGCCAGCGCCAGGAGGCGAAAGAGGAAGAGAAGCGCCAGCGCCAGCAGGAAAGCACCTATGCCAAGGCAGAGCGCGATGCCAAGCGCGAAGATGCGGGGAACCTAAAACCGGTGCGAAAGGCGACAAAGCCCACCGAGGAGAGCAAGCCCACCATCGCAAAGCGCGACCTGCAAAAAGCGATACTGGACTCTTTCTCGGTGCCGGCGGAGGACAGAGACGCGCTGAGAACGACCATCGACCGATATGCCGACAGCGTCATCAAGAACGGAAGGCTGACCGAGAAGGAGCGCGACGCGTTCTTCGATAAGATGTATGAATCCGGCATTATCAAAACGACGGCGGATGAAACGATGCGGTCAATGGGGCAGTACGTGGCCCACAGAAAGATATACGTCCCGGCAGAGGTCAAGGCGCTTTTTGGCCAAGACTGGAACGGCTTCCGCAAGAGAGCGTACGCGGCAGACGTTTACCTCACGAACGACAAGAGCGCTATCGGCGTGGACGCATTCAATGCTGAGCTCTCCGAGCAGCTGCCGACGGTTTTCGACAGGAACGAGACCGACGGCAAGCAGGTCCTTGAGCGCATCGTGCAGATGGCCGAAGAAGGACAGGCCGAGCGCGTGAGCCTGAGCGATTACATTGCAGAAATTGCCGGGAAGGACAGCGTCAGAGGCGAGCAGCTATACCGGGAGCTTGAGCAGAAAATGGACAATGCGCTGCAAACCTTCGCGGAAAAGGCCGACCTCGAGATCAAGCTCCGCGACCGCACGAACATGAAGCTCGCGCAGCAACGAGAACGGTTCAGCCAGCGGCAGCAGGAACAGCGGGCACAGCAGAAAGAATGGGAGTCAGAGGCAAAAGCGAAAAAGCAGGCCGAAAACGAGGAACGGGAGCGCAAGGCCCGCGAGCGCGATTTGATCCGCGAGGCAAAAGCACGGGAACGCCGCACCGAGGCAGCACGCCGGAGGAGGGAAAACCGCGAGCTGCGCGAGATGCAGCAGAAGACACTCAAACAACTGCAATGGCTGAGCAAGAACCGCAACCGCGCGCCGGAGGCGCTGAAAGAGAGATGGGACGACGTGCTCGGCGACATCGACATCTACGCCATCAGCGCGGCGGATGAGCTGCATTGGAGCGACAAATATAAGGCGACATGGCGCAGTTTGGGCGAGATGTACAAGAGGGCGGAGAAAGAGGACCCGAACTTCCTGCCGAGCGAAGATTTGAAGCACATCGTCGCCCGGCTCGACAACGACAAGATCGGCGACATGGACATCGACGCCCTCACCGATCTCTACAAGGTGGCGGTCGGCCTGCGAACGGAATTCTACAACCGAAACAATGTGCTGAACGACGACATGGGGCGCATGTTCCAGGAGGTCTACACGGACGCGACGCGCGAGCTGCGCAGTGCGCCGAAGGGCAAAAAGGACAAGAGCAAGCCCGGGGAGCTCTTCGACGAGCTCATCAACGACCAACAGCTGAGCCCGATGAACGTCTTACAGCGCATGGGCGGCTGGAATCCGAACGGCGCGTTCTACTCCATGGCGAAGCAGCTGGAAAGCGGCGAGCGCGACGTTCGCGACTACACTGTAAAGGCGAACCGCCTGTTAGAAAACTTCCTGAATGAACATCAGGACTGGGTGAAAAAAGCGGACGGTCAAGGTAAAGATGCTGTCTGGTACGAGCTGGAATTGCCAGAGCTTGTGGAGCTGCGCATGGGAGACAAGCCGATCTTCGGCGAGACGGTGAAAGTCTACATGACGCCCGCGCAGAAGGTGCACCTGTATCTTGAAAGTAAGAACTACGCAAATTTGCAGCACATGACGGGCGGCAGAACGTTTGTTGACAAGGAGCTGTACAGCAAGGGCAAGCGCGCCGAGGCGCTGGCGGGCGGGAAGACGGTCAAGCTCGCACCGGAGACGGTGAAGAAGATCGTGAGCGACCTGACGCCGGAGGAAGCGGAGCTCGCGAAGATCCTCGGGAATTACTACAACGACTTTGCGCCGAAGGCGATCAACAAGGTATCGAACACGCTGCTCGGCTACGACAAGGCCATCACAAAGAACTACGCGCCGATCTTTTCCAACCAGAATTACACGAAGAGCGAATTCGGCAAGTTTGATGTGACGGCGGAAGGCGTCGGCCACTTGAAACCGCGCGAATACTCCAAGAATCCGAGCTACAACATCAGCGCCTTCGATGCTTTTGAGCGGCACGTCGACCAGACGGCGCGCTATACCGGCATGGCGATCCCGACGCGCAACATGAACACGCTGATGAACTGGGGCGGGATCGACAGCAGTGTGAGAGACACCATCGCCCACGAGTGGGGCGATGCGGCGAACGAGTACATCACGGACCTTGTGACGGACATGCAGGGCGGCAAGGCCGAGAAAAAGGCCTGGACGGACAAGCTGACAGACAAGGCGTTCAGCAATTACATTTCCGCCGTATTCGGCTTCAATCCGAGCATCGTGCTCAAGCAGCTGGGCAGTATTCCGATGGGCAGCGCGTACCTCGGCGCAAAGAATTTCCCGTCGATCAAGCAGGTCCGCAGCATCGATACAGACCTCATCAGCAAGTACACGCAAGAACTGCAATGGCGCACGATGGGCTATTCGATGCCGGAGACCAAGCAGCTAAAGGACAATCCCAACTGGACCGAGACGAACAGATTTACGAACTTCGCATTCGGCGGCGGCGCAATCACCGCCATGGATGGCTGGGCCGCGTCCGTACTGTGGCCGCAGGCCGAGAACAAGGTGCGCCGCGAGCACCCAAACCTGGAAGTCGGAACGAAAGAGCAAATCGACACCGGCGAAAGCCCGTTCTATCAGGAGGTCGCCAGGGAATTTAACGACGCCGTGGCGCGCAGTCAGTCTACCTCTGACATCATCCACCAGGGCACGCTGCGCAGGAGCAAGAGCGCCATCGCGAGAGCCTTCACGCTGTTCAAGTCCGATTCGTCGCAGACGTACAACGCCATCCGGCAGAAATACGGCGAGCTGCAATTCTACAAGAACAGCGGCGCGAACGAGGAGACGGTCAAGAAGGCAAAGAAGAGCCTCGGCGAAGCTGTGACAGCGGCAATCGTCAACGCCGTGTGGAGCCAGACGGTGACGTTTATGATCGCGGCGCTGAAAAACGGCGCAAAGCGCTACCGCGACGATGATGACGAGCTGACGGTCGAAAGCGTACTCAAGGAGTACGGCACGGGCCTTGTCGGGGACCTTGCGGGCGTGATGGCAGGCGGTGAGGAGCTGGCTGACATCTTCGGCAATATGCTCTCCGGCGATCAATGGTACCGCATCGAGACGCCGGGGCTTGAGCAGCTGGACGATTTGATTGAGGGAATCATTAAACGCGGCGGGTCACTCAAAAAACATGGCGACGAGATGATCGACATCCTGAAAAACGGCGGAGACCTCGGTGAATACATGCGCCGTGAAGGGAATGACCTTGTCGGCTGGCTCAAGGACGTTGCGAAAGATATCGCGACATACGGCTACGGAATCCCGGCGAATAATGTGGAAGCGTACCTGCTGGGCATCGTGCGGTCGATCTCGCCGGAGGCGGCGGCCGCCTACGAGGACGCGGCGGCGCGCGTGGAGAAAAGCGATTTGTCGCACACGCACGGACGGACGCTCAAGGCGAAGACGCGCGACCTGCTGAAAGACCGGACCGGCAGCGGCAAAAGGGCGACGGCGGACGCTGTGGCGAGCCTGTACGACGACGGCTATACCGGCGCGCTGCCGAGTGCAACGCCGAACTCAGTGACGATCGACGGCGAGACACATAAGCTGAGCGCCTATCAGACGCAGGTATATGAGAAAGCGTGGCGCAAGGCCGTCGGTGGGGCGCTGGACGAAATGGTGACGCTGAACGCCTTCCGTAACGCCAGCAAAGAGACGCGGGAGAAGATGCTGAAAAACCTATACGCTTACGCCGGAGACGTAGCAAAGGCGGCGACATTCAGCGAGTACGAGCCGAAGAAGTCCACGCAGCAGATCAGCGAATCGGCAAAGCACGGACTGACCGTCGCGGTGCAGATCGTGAGCGAGCTTGCGGACGAGGACGCGCCGAAGGGCCTGAGCCTGCCGAGGCCATGAGGGAAAGAACAGAGAAGGGCGGGGCCGTGAGGCCTCGCCCTTTTGTCCGAAAACGGCTACAACTGGCCGTAACTGGCCGTAACTGGCAACAACTGGCAAAAGAAATGTTCGCAAAATGTTGACTTTTTGAAACAATCGCATATAATAACAGTACAGAGTGGGACCCATGGGCGACACTCTGCTGACAAGAACAATACCCGGTCGCCAGTTCTTGCCGCCCCCAAAGAGGAAAACCTCTGCCTTAAGTGAGGAGCTAAAAAAGAGGAGAACCCCTACCTTGAGTGGGGAGCCAAAAAAGAGGAGAGCCTCTGCCTTAAGTGAGGAGCTAAAAAGCGGGTCAACGCAAGTTGCCCCGCTTTTTTACAGAAAGAGATTGCCATGGAAAAGCTGAGAATATATAGAATCAGAGACGGATTTATCGAATTTCTGCACGAAAAGGACCATCGCGTGCAGTTCAATAAAAGGGAACGCCGCCCCTACATTGGCGTTGTTCTGGAAATCAACGGGCACAAATACTTCGTCCCGATGGAATCGCCGAAGCCGAACCACGAAAAGCTGAAAAGCAATGTACATATTATGCGCATTGACGGCGGGAAATATGGCATTCTCGGATTCAACAATATGGTTCCGGCGAAAGATTTTTTCCTCGTCCCGTTCGATATCGAAAAAGAGCCGGACGAGCGCTACAAGAACCTGCTGCGGAATCAACTGGAATTCTGCAACGACCACAAAGAGGACGTATACCGACACGCGAGAAAGACATACGACGGCGCAACAGGCGGGCGCAATCCGTTTCTCACAAGGGTGTGCTGCGACTTCAAATTGCTCGAACGGGAATATGTAAAATATTACTTCAAGACAACGGAACAGTAAAGGGCAGGGCCGCGTGGCCTCGCCCTTTTGCTCTCTATTGATTTACTTGTAGTAGGGGAGAAATACCGGCGTATACGTATTGCCGCTTTCGTCAACAAGGTCCAGGCCGCTCCATTTTTCATTAGTCTCATAGGCCTGAACCAAATCTTTAGGAACATAGAATTTGAGTTTGGAATTCACACAAGCGGGCCAGCCGTGGATGCTGCACGAAATATCGAGGTGACACGCAATAACCTCGTCAGAAGGGATGCAAATAGAAAGAACATCCGTCATTCTCTGCGGCAGACGGATTTGTTCGATATCGGCGGGGAGAACGATATTTTTTGCCGGGATGCGAAGCTCCTCAATCCAGTCTAACCGGAAAGGATAGTCTGCAAGGCAAACAGAAGAGAAGTCCATGTAGTCGAAAAAGAGCGGGAACGCAGCGTCTATGAGGTCACCGCCGACTAAACACAAATTCAAAATGCGCACCTTTTCTATGCGCTTGGGGTACCGCTCTGCCGCTTCGAACAAAGCTCTTCGAAAGGCGTTGTTTGAATAGCTTGCGTCTTTCGTGAATTCGATTTCGACGCAGCCGGAGGAATTGACGCTGGGGCTCACGTAGCGGAAATAACCGCCCGGGCAATCTTTTATGCGGTACAGCCGGAAAATTCTGCCATAAGTAGGGCTGCTATCATCCCATACACTCCGAAACAGCATTAGCAACAAGGCGTAGAAAGCGATGACAACGATACCGTTGACGATTTGTGGCAGGTCAATATCAAGAAAAGCGCAGGTTATCCCCCAAGCGAAAGGGACGCCCTCTAAAGCGGAAAAGAAAAAAATGTACGGAGAAAAACGTTTGCGGCGGAAAAAGACGCTCACAGGCATTAAGATAAACGGGAGCACACCGACGAATACCATCGCCGAGATAAAAAGGCAATACGATGAGCTGCGGTCAGAAGACTTGTTCGACTTCGCGGAAACGGCCTCACTCGATGAGATGCTGCTTGCACTGGGATCGTACGGGCATACGCCGTTCGTGTGCTGATGGGCAGGATAGCCGTGGTGATAGTGGTATTCACCGTCTTCATAATGCCCGCCATTCACATCTGTGCCTCCGGGGTGAGCCAGGGCGGAAACAGGCAGGATGAAAAGCAGGATCAAGGCGAGAAGTGGAAACAGACACTTTCTTTTCATACGAAGCACAAATATCCCTCTTTCGTTTTTATTTCGGCGGGAGTATAGGGACACCATATAGGAATTTTTGCGGTTTGTCAAATTTGGCATAAAGAAAGCGCCTCACAACAAGGCGCTTTCTTTATGGATAAATGGGATATCGGCCTACAGATCAGAAAAGCTGAGGTTTGTCAAATCGCCGGTCATGCAGTATAATGAATAGGCATCTGACGCGAAGAGGAAGAAATTGATACTAACGGCCTAAAACTGTGTATTATGACAGGTTAAGAAAAGGCCAAAAAACAGAAAAAACACACGCATTGCAACGGAGTATGTGAGAATTCCGGTATAGCTGGGCAATGAAGTTTATGTAAGAATTAAGAAACAATCGCTGTTTTTGTTTGAAAACGGCTGATACAATGACCAACATGAGGTGAGAAAATGTACAACATTCTGATTTGTGACGACGAACAGGACATTGTCAACGCGCTCAAGATCTATCTCTCCGGCGGGGACTACTGCCTGTTTGAGGCGAGCAACGGGCGCGAGGCGCTGGAGGTCGTGGAGAAGAACGACATCCATCTGATCCTGATGGACATCATGATGCCCCAACTCGACGGCATCGCCGCGACGGCGAAGCTGCGCGAAAAGAGCAATGTGCCCATCATCCTGCTCACGGCCAAGAGCGAGAGCAGCGACAAGGTGCTGGGACTGAACATCGGCGCGGACGATTACATCACCAAGCCCTTTGACCCCGTGGAGGTGCTGGCGCGCGTCAGGTCTCAGCTTCGCCGCTATACGCAGCTGGGGGCGAAGAAGGTGGAGGAGCAGGCGAACGTCTACACCGTCGGCCCCATCGTGCTCGACGAGGAGAAAAAGAGCGTCAGCGTGGACGGCGACGAGGTCGCCCTCACGCCCATCGAATTCAACATCCTGCGGCTGCTGATGAAGAACCCCGGGCGCATCTATTCCTCCGCCCAGATCTACGAGCTGGTGTGGAAGGAGGATTCGCTGGGGGCGGAGACGTCGGTGAGCGTGCACATCCGCCACCTGCGGCAAAAATTAGAGATCAACCCCTCCGAGCCGCGCTACCTGAAGGTCGTGTGGGGGCTGGGGTATAAAATGGAGGACAAGAAATGAAGGCTGCGTGGATACGCAATTTCTGGACAAAGACGGTCGCTTTTTTGCTGGCGGCGGCGCTCGTGCCGATCATCCTCACCTATGCTGTGGGGCTTGTCTACTCCTACGGCGGTATGGGTCGGGACTTTTACACGAGCGACCTCTGCCTGACTGCGGTCGGCAAAAAGACGTGGGAGATCTGCGACGACTATATCGCCATGGAAGGCGGAAACTATGAGCTCGACAAGATCTACTCCAAGGGAGACAGCTACAGCAACATTCGCTTCCGTGTGACGGACGAGCAGGACAAGGAGGAGTTCAGCAACGTCAGCGACGGTGATACCTTCTGCTACAGCACCGTTTATGTTGACAAGACCTTTGATGTCTACCTTGTGAAGGGCCTTCCCGCGCAGGATGATATCTACTGGGCAAAGGTCTTTTACGACAAGGCAGAAAACTGGGGGCAGAACGCCCTGGAGATGCTCATCCTCTTTGGCGCGATGGAGCTGTTCCTGCTCATCTTCCTCGCCCGCACGGCGGCGCGGCGCGAGGACGGCGGGCTGCAGGGCGGCTGGCAGGAAAAGATCCCCTTCGACCTCTATCTTCTCGTTGACGGCACGATCATTGCGCTGCTGTGCGTGGCGGTGGAGGAGGTCTACTCCTATGTGAGCTTCTATACCCCGCCCTACGATGTGCTGCTGCTGGCGATAAGCTTTGCGCTGGCGGTGCTCGTCTTTGCCGCGTGGGTGACATTCTGTGCGCGCGTCAAGGTGGGCAGACTGTGGAAGGGAACGATTATCTACAAGCTTCTGTGCCTGTGCTGGAAGATCGTCAAGTGGTGCTGGAGAGTGCTCTGCACCTTCTGTCGCGGCGTTGTGGGTTTGCTGCACGCCATCCCGCTCGTCTGGCGCACGGCGGTGGGCTGCTTTGTGGTCAGCATGATGCTCGGTATATTTGCGGCAAATCGCGCGGGAGGGGCGATGCTGCTGACGATGCTTGTGCTGTCCGTCGCCGCGTGCCTCTTCTCGCTCCAGCTTCGAAAGCTCCAGAAGGAGGGCGAAGCCCTCGCCGCCGGCAATCTTGACGCGCAGGTGGACACAAAGTGGATGTATTGGGACGTTAAGCGCCACGCCGAGAACTTGAATTCCATCGGCGACGGCATGGCTGCGGCCATCGACAAGCAGCTCAAGAGCGAGCGGCTCAAAACGGAACTTATCACAAACGTTTCGCACGACATCAAGACGCCGCTCACGAGCATCATCAACTACGTTGATCTTTTGCAGCATGAGCACACTCCCGAACAGGAGGAAGAATACCTCGCCGTCCTCAAGCGGCAGGCGTTCAAGCTCAAAAAGCTCACGGAGGACTTGGTCGAGGCCAGCAAGGCCACGACGGGTAACCTGCCCGTGAACGCCGTGCGGTGCAGCATGAACGAGCTTCTATCGCAGGTCGAGGGCGAGTACGGCGACAAGCTGAGCGCGGCGGACCTGACGCTCGTGAGCGTGATGCCGGACAAGGAACTCTTCTGCAATGTGGACGGCGCGTTGATGTGGCGCGTGATCGACAATCTGCTCTCGAACATCTGCAAATACGCGCAGAATGGCACGCGCGTTTATCTGACGCTTGAAAAGACCGGCGGCGACGCGGTCGTGACCTTCAAGAACACCTCGCGCGCGGCGCTGAACATTCCCGCCGAGGAATTGATGGAGCGCTTTGTGCGCGGCGACAGCTCGCGCTCGACCGAGGGCAACGGCCTGGGTCTTTCCATCGCGCAGAGCCTCACGGAATTGCAGGGCGGCAAAATGGCGCTCGCCATCGACGGTGACCTCTTCAAGGCCATCCTCCGTTTCCCGACGGTGGTGTGAGAAAAATACAGAAAGGTGCGGAAATGCGTTGCCGTTCCGCACCTTTTCCGCGCCTGTGCTTGACAATTCGGCGCAAAAACAATACAATAACAAATCGGAACTCTATCCTGAAACTGAGGGAGAACATAAACATGGCAAAAGATAAAAAGGTAGAACAGATCACGAATCTTGAAGACGATTTTGCCCAATGGTATACCGACATCTGCCGCAAGGCGGAGCTTGTCGAGTACGCCAGCGTCAAGGGCTTTACCATCCTGCGCCCCTATGGCTTCGCCATCTGGGAGAACATGCAGCGTTTGATGGACGCGGAGTTCAAAAAGACCGGACACGAGAATGTGGCGATGCCCGTTCTGATTCCTGAGAGCCTGCTCAAGAAAGAGGGCGAGCTCGTCAACGGCTTCGCGCCCGAGGTCGCGTGGGTCACGATGGGCGGCAGCGAGAAGCTCGAAGAGCGCCTTGCCTTCCGCCCCACGTCCGAGACGATGTTCTGCGACCACTGGTCCCGCGTATTGCAGACCTACCGCCAGCTGCCGATGCTCTACAACCAGTGGTGCTCCGTCATCCGCTGGGAGAAGACCACCCGCCCGTTCCTGCGTTCGCGCGAGTTCTGGTGGCAGGAGGGCCACACCATCCACGAGACCGCCGAGGAGGCGCAGGCCGAGACGATGCAGCAGCTCAACTGCTACGCCGACTTCTTCCGCCACGTGCTCGCCATCCCCGTCGTCCCCGGCCGCAAGACCGAGAAGGAGAAGTTCGCGGGCGCCGAGGCGACCTATACCGTCGAGTGCATGATGAAGGACCGCAAGGCGCTTCAGGGTGCGACGAGTCACTATTTTGGCGACAAGTTCTCCCGCGCCTATGACGTGACCTTCACCGGCCGCGACAACAAGCTCCAGTACCCGTTCCAGACGTCCTGGGGCTCCACCACGCGCATGATCGGCGCGGTCATCATGACCCACGGCGACAACAACGGCCTTGTCCTGCCCCCGCGCATCGCGCCCACGCAGGTCGTCATCGTCCCCATCGCCGCGCACAAGAATCCCGAGGTGCTCGAGACAGCCAAGAGCGTGATGGCGGACCTCATCGCCGCGGGCGTCCGCGTCAAGCTGGACGACTCGGATCAGTCCATGGGCTGGAAGTGCGCTGAGTACGAGATGCGCGGCGTGCCCATCCGCCTCGAGCTCGGTCCCCGCGACCTGGCCGAGGGCAACTGCTGCCTCGTCCGCCGCGACAACGGCGAAAAGGTCACGGCCAAGATCGAGGGGATCGTTGACGAGATCAAGGCGCTGCTTGACGCCATCCATGACAGCATGTACACCGTGGCGGAAAAGAACCTCGAAGACAACACGTTCGACTTAAAGACCATCGACGAGGTGAAGGAGATGGCCTCCGGCCGCGGCGGCTTCGCTCGCACCAAGTGGTGCGGCAGCCTCGAGTGTGAGCTCAAGATGAAGGAAGTCGCGGGCGTTTCCTCCCGCTGCATGCCCCTCAAGCAGAGCGGCACCACCGGCAAGTGCGTCTGCTGCGGCAAAGAGTGCACTACTGATATTTATTGGGGCGTTGCCTATTAAGTATCAGCTTTCCATCGAATGATATAGTTCCCTGCGCGTCGCAGGGGAACGGCAAAGGGGGCCATTCTCTTTCACAAAAGAGAATGGCCCCCTTTAGATCCCCCAAGAGAAAGGTTTAGATTGGCAGTTTGGAGCTTGAACAATCTTTGAGCCTCCGGAATGCAGCTGCCTGCGCGCGGCTTTGCCGCAGTTGGTATTGCTATACGATTTGCCTCTGCTCCTACTATCCGCTGCCGCTCTGCCCATCTTGTAGAAGTGCAAACTAATTTCCGTCTACCGGAGTGCTAATCAATGCGGCGAGCGCAGCAAAGCCGCATTCGGCACGCAGTCTGCCGCCAAGCAATCGTCACTCGCGCCTCACGATAGTAAGGCGCGGTTG
>OGKG01000224.1_pt1 | contig 70469 bp, 79 predicted proteins | sample 1572201 | NCBI WGS metagenome assembly OGKG01 (sample SAMEA2582146, study PRJEB24529) | metagenome | biome: Human gut stool | place: China | collected 2011 | reverse complement strand
TTTTGGCTCTAAAAATTTTAGACGAGGTACACAAAAATGCGAAATAAGATGAATATGAAGAATAAAATGCACAAATGTGCACCTAGAAACAGCCAGATAAATCTCTCCGCCCAAGAGTTTGAATAATGCCTGCGGCGGCCAGAGGACCGGCCACCTTACAACACGATAGGGGCGGAGTTCTGCTCCGCCCCCTACAAACACACGCCGCTTATTTCCCGATTTCTTACAGATTTATTACGCATCAGCGGAACTATGTTGAAAATTGTCTCGTTTTGTGATAAAATACAGTGATATGTGTGTCATTGCATTGTATGCCGCCGCTATCATGCGCGGCATCTGCCACTATATACGAGAGGAATCTTCACCGATATGACGAGCAAACGTGAAAAATTGCAGTACGCGTATGTGTTTCTCACCGATTTTGTGACCACGGGCATCAGCGTTGTGCTGGCATGGCTCATCACGGATAACGTGTTCAACAAGCTGCAGGATTACGCAACCTTTGACTGGATCCAGGCGCTTTGCCTGCTGCTGCTGGCCTTTGTGCTGACGTTTTTGTGCTTTGACCAGGATCAGAACATCGTGACCCGCTCCAAGGGCGACGAAATCATCCTGGCGCTGAAATTCAACGTCGTGCTCGGCGTCGTCAATGCGGCCTGCCTGGTGCTGGCGAAAGCCACGCTGCTGGACTCCCGCTATTTTGCGGTCATGGTCCCCATTGTGAACGTGGTGCTCATGCCCATCACCCATGGGCTGCTGAAGAAGTTCCTGCTGAAATTGCAGCACAACCGCGGGTCGGAGAGCCTTGTGGGCTTTGTGACGACCTGTGACCGCGCCGAAAAGCTCATCGCCGAGATCCAGGGCGACTGGTCCCGCCGCATCATCGGCGTGGCCCTGCTGGAAGCCACACCCGAGACCGTCGGCACCAAGGTGGCCGGGGTCGAAGTCAAGGCAACGTTTGATGATTTCATGGCCTGGCTGCGGCGCGAGGCGCTGGACGAGGTCTATGTGGACGTGCCGATGGACAGCGGCGAGAGCTTCATCCCCTACCTGGAAGAGATGGAGAGCATGGGCCTGACCGTGCATTTCCGGCTGCCGCTGCTGGACCACATCGAGGCGCGCTGCTGCGACGAGACGAGCTCGGCACGGCTGAGCCGCACGCTGGGCCGCTGCGCGGGGGGCAACATCGTGACGATGGGCACCGTGGAAATGAAGCTGCGGGATCGCATTGCCAAGCGCGCCATGGACATTGCCGGTGCCATTGTGGGCTGCGTCATCAGCTTCCCCATCATTGCGGTGGTGGCCATCCCGCTGAAGATCGAAAGCCCGGGGCCGCTCTTCTTCAAGCAGAAGCGCGTGGGCCTGAACGGCCGGTATTTCTACATCCACAAGCTGCGCAGTATGTACATGGATGCCGAGGAACGCAAGAAAGAGCTGATGGCCAAGAACGAAATGAACGGCCTGATGTTCAAAATGGAGGACGACCCCCGCGTGACGAAGGTGGGCAAGTTCATCCGCAAGACGAGCATCGACGAGCTGCCGCAGTTCTTTGATGTGCTGCGCGGCGACATGAGCCTCGTGGGCACCCGCCCGCCGACGGTGGATGAGTACAAGCAGTACGAGAGCCACCACAAGCGCCGCCTGTCGATGAAGCCGGGCATCACCGGCCTGTGGCAGGTCAGCGGCCGCAGCAACATCGAGGACTTTGAGGAAGTCGTCAAGCTGGATGTGACCTACATCGACAACTGGTCGCTCTGGAACGACGTAAAGATTTTGTTCAAGACCGTGTACGTGGTTTTCGCGGGGCGCGGCGCGAAATAAGACAGTCTTTAAAAAGCAATGCCTCTGCTCATGTTGAGCAGGGGCATTGCTTTTTATCCATTGGGGAGGACTTTTATTTTCTTTGCTTCCTGGGATTGCCGATTGAAAATATCTACAATGCAGGGCGGATTTTCAATAATACTATCGATATCTTCTTTTTGTAGCATCAGTATGCACAAATTCATGTCTTCCATAATCCTTCGCGCATATTTCTTTGCCTCGCTGGTAAGATGTCCCGTTGTCATAATGACGATTGCATTGCTCTTCAACATGTGAGACAGGCCAACCTCTTTCGCCACCATATCGATTGTAACAGTGTTTGTATTTTTGCATTGTACCTGCCACCGGGTATAAAGCAACCGCGTCGAGTCAAAAAGGACATCCACTTCGGCACCGCCGATTTGATAATCTTTATATCTCGTTTTTATGAACTCAAGGCCGATAATTTTCATCACCTTGATTGCAAACGCTTCCAGTGCCAAACCCTTCGTATAAGTATCTTTTGAATCGATTTCCGTGCGCAGTTCAGCGAACGTCTTACAGTATGCTTCCGCCAATGCATTCCCCACTTGATCCTTGAACTGCATCAGCAGAGGCCGCACAACTTCCTGCTTTGTCTTCTCTGTGAGTTCCACCATAAAAGGTTTTGCTCCGCGACCGCTTGTCGTTTTTGTTGCTATAATAAAGCCATTCTCATTCAAAGGCTTTATAACCTTGTTTGCAAAGTTCTTTTCGTCAAACTCAATCGCATATGATGCAGCCGCCAATTCCCGTATGTCAGTTGTGAGTAAAGGTGCGTTGTCGTACGCATTGCAAAGCGCAAGGAGGAAATAGTATTGCTGCGGCTGTAAGCCCTTATAGTTTGCTATATCTTCGCCTTCTATTCCAAGCAAATCTTTAAGTACGGTTTCGTTCACTTTCCAACCATCTAAAATCACCTCCCCTTGGTTAAGCCATAGCTTCATAACCTGGGCATTGTTGGTGCATTGGAAGCGAAATCCGACAACGTGCCGCCTTTGTTTAGGCGGTACGTTTTTGTCGGTAAAGAGGTTAGATTATAGGCAACGGTGACCTTGTAAGTGTTATCGTCCTCATCCCATACAGTGACGGAGTTTACGAAAAGGTCAATGAGCATACGGCAGAACTCTTCATCTTCAATACTGCCGCCACGGAATTGTTCTAACCAATAGATAACCTGGGCTTTGTCCAGTTCAACAATATCTTCTGATTCTTTCTTAGCCTGTGCTTGCAGGTCTTTCTTTTCTTTCTCTAATTCACCCATACGCTTCACAAGCATATCCGGGGCTGACCCCGATTCAATAGCTTTGAGAAGATTAGTGAGAGATAAGTCTACCTGGTGAATACGGTCACGGATAGTTGGGAGGGCTGAATCCAGTTCAATCTCATGCTGATTCTTTTCGCAGGCAATGGTAGCAATCTGTTCTATATATTCATCCGTAAGGAGTGATAGAGCGTCCTGGGCAACCAGTCTTTCTATGAACTCCTTACGGATATTCTTTTTCTTGCAGTCAACATTACCGTTCTTCTTTCCATAACACTGATAGTAATAGTAATTTCCCGCATTACAATTCCCGTTCATTTTGCTGCCGCAATGTCCGCAGAAGATTTTACCACTAAGCAGGTAGACTACTTTTGCTTTGTTCCGGGCAGGTGCATTTTTAATCTTACCGACTCTAACTTGCACTCTGTCCCAGAGGTTTTTGTCAATAATAGCAGGTATAGCGTCCTCTGCCCGGTAGTCATGGAAGGTGTAGACTCCGATGTATCTCTCATTACGGAATATTTTGGTGAAAGAACTCTTTCCGAAAGCTGTACCCTTTGAGGTCTTGTACCCACGGGCATTAAACTGGCGGCAGATTTCAGCAACCGTTTCTCCGTCTGCATATTTCTCAAAGGCTTCTTTCACAATGGGAGCCGTTTTAGGGTCTATTACCAGTTTCTTATCTTCAATCTTATATCCCAGAGGGACTGCCCCTCCTATAGAGTTATGCTTGTAGGCTGACTCTCTCATACCACGGTTGATTTTCTGGGATAGTTCGGCACTGTAGAACTCAGCCATACCTTCAAGCACGGATTCAAGAATGATACCTTCCGGGTCATTACTGATATTCTCTGTGGCTGAAATAAGCTGTACTCCGTTACGCTTCAAACGATATTTGTAGGTGGCTGAGTCATACCGGGAACGGGCGAAACGGTCAAGTTTGTATACGATTACAGCGTCAAACAAGCCCTTCTCAGAGTCCTTTATCATCTTGAGAAATTGGACTCTCTTCTCTATATCCTTACTGGCAGATGTGGCTCTGTCAGCATATATCTCTACAATTCTAATATTATGCCGCTTGCAGAAGTCACGGCAAACACGGGTCTGCCCTTCAATAGATTGCTCAGTCTGGTTATGGCTTGAGAATCTAACATATAGGCAGGCTGTTTTTATATTCTCATACATGGTTCTTCCTCCACTCTACAAAATCAATCACACGGCACTTTCGTTGTCCCCTTTCGCTTTTTTCATTTCATCCAGGCAGACATAGATTATGTTTAACTGTCCCATGTCATCAGCAGCACGGTATGCGTCAATAAGGATTTTCTCTTTTCTTGTTAGGGAAATCTCTACTTTTGGGTAAGGTGAATCAGATAAACAGAATAGATAATCAGTAGAAACGTGAAAATATTTAGCCAGTCTTAGTACGGCTTCGGCACTGGGCGCATAAGTTCCCTTTTTCCATTTGCTAAAACTGCCATTAGATATACCTGTAGCAGCTTCAAGGGCTTTCACTGTTAATCCCGACTGTTTTTGTAACTCCAAAATGCGTTCTAAGGTATCCATAAGAACCCTCCTAAAAATAAATTTGGGAAAACTCTAAAATACCTGTTGACAATTTGGGAAATCTCTACTATACTGAGTATGTCAACAAAAGTTGTTTACAGGGTATAAGAAATAGCCCCTCCGGGCTATAAATTTAACCCCGCAGAGTTTTCAATGGTATATGGGTGTGGTAGCTTCATTATAACCTTTGAAGAGTCTGTTGTCAACTTTAGTTTACAAGATTCTAATATGAAAGGAGGAAGCGGAAACGTGGAGGAACGTGAAAACATTCGTGAGCGGCTTAAAAAGCACAAGCTGTCTTACGTCTGGTTGATTGGTCAGCTTGCCTTGCGGGGTATTGTGACTGATAAGACAGAGATGAGTTCAGTAATTTCGGGAACCAGAAACGGTACTAAAGCGGACGCAATCATTGAATTGTCCATAGATATTCTGGACAAGTATGAGAATGGTTCCGTCCTCGTTGATGGGGCTTAATGCTTCGCACATTAGAAGGAAGCGCACTTTGTTCTGTCCTTGCTGACAGGGTAAAGGAATACTTCAAAGATGAGGAAAACCGCAAGAAGTTTGAAATCTGGTATCAAGAAAAATACGGTAAGCCGTACAAGTGGAGGAAAACACAATGAAAGTAAAAAGAATGATTAAGTCTGACGTTGATACTTTTAAGGTTGGAGATATTATCAAGGTCAAACTCACGGACGGTGTGAAGGTGCAGGCTATGGCTATGCAGCAGGAAGAGGACGGCATGATTTTCTGCCTGGTTGATTGCCTGCCTGGTGAGTACTCAATGAACAGCACCCGTACCAATGAAGGAGGTTACGAAGAGAGTGACCTGCGCAAGAAGCTGAACGGTGAGATTCTGAATCTCTTCCCGGTTGAACTCACGGATATGATGGCTCCGTTTGATAACGGTGACCTGCTCCGTCTGCCGACTGAGAAGGAGATTTTCGGAGAGAACTACTACGGTGAGTACGAAAGCCCGTATGTGAAGCAGTGGAAGCCTATGAAAAAGCGCAGAAATCGCATGGCGTTTGATGGCAGCAAGGAAGAGAACTTGCAGTGGTACTGGCTGATGAACAAGGTCAGAGAATCCGCTACTTACTTCTCCATTGTCGCCAACGACGGTGATGCGTACCACGTCTACGCTTCTCTCTCTTATGGCGTTCGCCCCGCTTTCAAAATCAAGAATCGTTAATCTGCACCTCCTTGTGAGGTGCAGTGGGAGTAGAAGCCTATGAAGCAAGTGAACAAAACAATGGGAAACCACTTTGAAGAGGAACTGTGTGAACTTCTGGCAGAGCAAGGTTTCTGGGCGCACAATCTGGCACAAAACCAGGTAGGACAACCCGCAGACGTGCTTGCGGTTCGGGATAACATAGCAGTCTTGATTGACTGCAAGGTATGTTCCAACAACCGCTTTCCGTTATCCCGGATTGAGCCGAACCAGGAAGCGGCTATGACCATGTGGGAAGCCCAGGGCAATGAGCATTGCTACTTTGCTATGAAGCTGAATGACGGACAGATTTATATGATTCACTTCGATGAGTTATGTCTGCGGCAGCTTTACGGGCAGGGCAGCATTACAGAGTCAGAGTTTCCAGAGTACAAGACCTTTCAAGAGTGGTTGGAGGAAATGGATGTTTATAGAAATCGGGAGCCGATTGAAAATCCTTGACCCCTCACCCGAACTGATTAAGTGGTGCAAAGAGAATCTGGAAATGACAAACCCAGAGTATCAGCAAAAAGCACGAATGCACCTGTGGCTTGGGAATACCCCACGAACGCTTTATCTCTATGAGGTGAACGGAAATAGCTTGATTCTCCCATTCGGGTGTCTGAGAGCAATCCTGCCGCTTCTGGAAGGAGATGTGAAGAAGCTGTTCAAAGAGCCGAAGAAGGTTGACTACGGCGGTAAGGTTCCGCTGTATGACTACCAGGAAGAAGCAGTTGCGGCAATGCTGATAAACCACTACGGCATTCTACAATCCCCTGCCGGGTCTGGTAAGACCCAGATGGGAATTGCCCTGGCGTGTGCGTTAGGGGTGAAAACCCTCTGGCTGACACATACCAAAGACCTGCTGACGCAGAGCAAGAGCCGTGCAGAACAGTATGTTGATTCAGAACTACTGGGAACGATAGCCGAAGGGAAGGTTAATATCGGTAAGGCTATGACCTTCGCCACAATCCAGACCATGTGCAAATTGGACTTAGACCAATATAGAGATGAGTGGGACTGCGTGATTGTGGATGAGTGTCACAGAGTAAGCGGTACACCTACAGCGGTAACCCAGTTCTCAAAGGTGCTGAATACGCTGTGTGCCAGACATAAGTTCGGGCTGTCAGCAACCGTCCATCGTTCGGACGGCATGATAAAAGCAACCTATGCAATGTTGGGTCAAGTAGTATGGACTGTTCCAGATGAAGCAGTGAAGTCCAGGGTTATGACAGTAAGTGTTCTGCCGAAAGGTACGGACGTGAAACTGAGTCCTGCTTATCTGAACAGTGACGGCACAATTAACTACTGCAAAATGATTACCTACCTCACAAAATGTGAGAGCCGAAACAAGATTATTCTTGATGACTTAATTGAGAACCGTGAGCATTTCAATCTGATTTTATCAGAAAGGGTTGACCATCTTAAATACCTGTATGAGCAGTTACCTTTGAAATTAAGGGCGCAAGCAGCGGTGATAGATGGAAAGATGACCAGTAAAAAGCGGAAAGCTGAACGGGAACAGGCTATTGAGGATATGAGGACTGGCAAGAAACGGTATCTGTTTGCAACATATTCCCTGGCAAAAGAAGGTCTGGACATTCCCAGACTGGACAGATTGTACTTAACAACCCCCCAGAAAGACTATGCGGTGATAGTTCAGAGCGTGGGACGTATCGCCCGAACCTTTGACGGCAAGGAGCAGCCAATAACTTATGACTATGTTGACTGCATACGGTCATTGCAGAAATCTTTCAAACAACGCTGCACCAGTTACAGGAAGTGCGGGTGCGAATTTATAGGAGATTGATATGAAGAATAAAGTTCTGAAAACAATCGGATATATCGTAGGCATAACGTGGCTGTTCACTGCCTGCGCTCTGGATGATGAAGTCTACGGGATGACAATGCTCTTCATCAATGTTCTGTGTATGGCATACCTGGCACTGTTCTCCTGGGCAAATAACTGGTGGTATGACTTGGAGGACTACGAAGATGAAGATGACGAAGAATGTGAAGAACCACTTCACTACGGCTCAACTTCTTCTGGCAGGCGTAGAAGAGAGTATGGGAGTCGAACCCGACAAGTGGGGCGTAATTCCTCCCGAACACTCCAAAGCGTCAATGATTCGCCGCTGCGTACAGGCAAGGCAAGAAATCTTGCAAGTACAAAAGGCTCTGGAAGAAGGGCGGTGTAACGATGGTTGAGGGAACCTACATATTCGACTGTGAGGTATTTGCCCATGACTGGCTGTTTGTGTTCAAAGAAGTAGCCACGGGAGAGTACACGGTTATCTGGAATGACAATGATGAAGTTCTGGCTTTCATGGAGCGTAACCCGTATCTGGGTGGCTTCAATAACAAGCACTACGATAACCACATACTCAAGGCAGTTATGTGTGGGTTCACCCCGGAACAGGTGAAGGAGATAAATGACCTCATCATCGTTCACGAATTAAACGGGTGGGACATTCCCGCTCTGAGAGAGTACCGGGTCTATTTTGACAGCTTCGACCTCAAGGATGATTGCCAGGACGGTGTATCCCTTAAAGGGATTGAAGCCCACCTGGGTATCCCGATTGAGGAAACAGAGGTTGATTTCAATGTTGACCATGTTCTCTCTGAATCAGAAAAGGCACAGACTACTTACTACTGTAAGTACGATGTGGACGCAACAGAGATTCTTTTCAAGTTGCGGCAAGGTTATCTGGATAACAAAGCGGCTGTAGGCAGGAAGCGTGGTTTGACAGACAGGCAGGCTATGTATATGACCAATGCCAAACTGACAAGCGTGTACCTGCAAGCCCAGAAACCAGAGAAGCCATGGACAGACGAAAGAGATTATCAGTATCCAGATAAGCTGCTTCGGCAGTATATTCCGCAGGAAGTATTTGACTTCTTTGACAAGCTGTATGACCCGAACATTCCGAACTACCTTCTGTTTGGTGGCTACGATGAACAGGGTGTAAAGCACAAGGGAGCCGCCCTGGATTTTTCCATTGGTGAGTGCAAATGTACGATAGCCTACGGAGGTATCCACGGTGCAATTCCTACTTATGTGGAAGAAGCTACTGAGGGTAGGTCAATCCGAAACAAGGACGTGGCAAGTTATTACCCGCACTTGATGACCATTCCTCTCTCAAAGGGACAGAAATACGGCTTCTGTAGTCGCAATATCCCGTCCCCGCAGGTGTATGTAGATACCTTGGAAGAGAGAGTACAGGCGAAGAAAGCCGGGGATAAGGTCACAGCAAACGCTCTGAAACTGGTACTGAACACCACCTACGGAACCATGCTTAACGGTAAAGATGGCGTGGCTTTCAATGACCTGTATGACCCTCTGATGGGACGTTCAGTTTGTATCACAGGACAGCTTCTCCTACTGGAACTGTCAATGCACTTGGTCAGTGAGTGTCCGACTCTGAAAATCATTCAGCTTAACACGGATGGTATCATGGTGAGTTTTGACAACTCCGATGAAGCAAAATGGCAGGAAATTACTCAAGAATGGCAGGACAGAACCGGGTTTGAACTGGAAGAGGATTTCATTCAGAAAATCGTGCAGCGAGATGTAAACAACTACGTTGAGGTTCCTGTGGGTGACGGCAAGCCGAAGGTCAAGGGCGGCGCACTGGTAAGAGGTATTCTGACCAATGCAAACATTGACTTCACCAAAATGGGACTCCCTGCCTGGGAGAACATGAGTGGTGGCGCATGGAATATCAACAACAATGCGGTTATAGTCGCACGGGCAATCCAGGATTACTTTGTAAAGGGTGTAGACCCAGAAGAAACGATAATGGCAAGTAAGAATATCTTGGACTTCCAGGTGATTGCAAAGGTTGGAGGTAAATATTCCGGGTGCTATCAGATGGTGGGTGAAGATAAGGTTCCCGTACAGAAAGTGAACAGAGTATACGCCACGGCAGACAGAAGGTATGGAACCATCTACAAAACTCACGCTGTAACAGGCAAGGACGCAAAGGTTCCCAGTCTACCAGTACACTGCATGGTAGACAACAACAATGAGTTGGCTATTGATGTGGTAGACCGTAACTGGTATCTGAAACTGGCACAGAAGAATATCCGTGAGTTCCTGGGTGTGAAACCACCCCGGAAGAATACAAGGAGAATCAATTCCTTGAAAAAGAAATCTTTAGCATTATTCGATTAAGGAGGATAAGACAATGGAAGAAAAAAAAAAATTAGCAAGGTTGAGTTTGATGAAGCAGTGAAACAGGCAATTCACGAACAGGTCAATGACCCGGACATTGAGGGTATGGGCAAGCTGCTTATTCCGATGATGGGTATACTGTTCGCAACCAAAGTAAAAGAGATTCTGTTCGGTAAGGAGGACTAAGATTATGAAATTCAGTGAAGTTGAAAAGGCACTCAAGGCAGGCAAGAAGATTAAGTTGACTACATGTGAGAAAGCCTACTGGTATCTGAATACGAAGGGTGAAATCATCAACCATTTTGAAGAGGGTGAAGAAGTCCCGTCTGCTGCACTCTTCCCTCGTGACCTGCTGTGGGTGGTGAACGGTAATTGGGAAGTTGTTGAGGACGATGAGCCGAAGAACGTCAACAAACCTGTGAGCGAGATGAAGAAACTGCGTAATTTCGGATGGGCGATTGCGGCTCTCAAGCGTGGTGAGAAAGTTTCCCGTAAGGGTTGGAACGGCAAGAAGCAGTACATTCAGCTTGCGTCTGGTATCTCCTATGTTACTTCTGACGGAAAGATTGTGAACTGTGAGCATGACGCAATCGGAAACCAGGCTATCGCTTTTGTAGGTACGTCTGGGGTTCAGATGGGTTGGCTTGCTTCCCAGGCTGATATGCTTGCGGAAGATTGGACATACGCAGAGGTTTAATCATCGAATATAAGGAGGACATTAGCAATGGCTAATATTTATGAAGCAATGAACGTGCGCCAGAAGTTGGCGAAAGCAAGACTGTACTTTCTGAATCAGAAGGTGCAGAAGTCGGGTAAGAATATGCACCTTGAGTTCAAGTATTTTGAATTGGAGGACATTGTGCCGCCTGCAACCCGTATCTTCGCCCGTGTGGGTCTTACCACGGAGATTGATTTCACGGATGAGGGTGCTGTGATGAAGGTCTACAACGTGGACAACATTGAGGAAGCACCTATGCAGTTTCGTGTTCCGTACCGTGAGGTGAAGCCGATTGTGAGCAATGCAGGCAAGGAAGTCACCAACCCCATGCAGGATCTTGGCTCTTCCATTACCTACCTGCGCCGTTACCTCTGGATGGCGGTTTTGGATATTACTGAACCCGATGACATTGACGCAAACCTTGGTTCTGATGACCAGGCAGAGGAAGAAGAGATTCCTGCTCCGAACCCGGAAACGGCTAAGAAGGAGAAGAAAAAGAAGTCTGCTGCACCTGCTACTCCGAAAGAGCGTGAGGAAGCTAAGAAGGAAATGACGGGTACTGATGGACAGGCTGATGAGTTGCAGATTAAGGCACTCAAAGAAGCCTGCAAGACTCTGATGGACAAGGATTCCGACCAGGAAGAGTTTGTTCAGCAGATTGCCATGAAAACCAATGGCTTCACCAATGTCACCCGTGCAGCGTGTGAGCAGCTTATTCAGAACCTTGGTGAGATGATTGCCGCCTACGGCGAGTAAGGAGGGTTGAGTCATGGCTGACAATGTAAACCATCCTGCTCATTATGAAACCGGGAAGTTTGAGTGCATTGACGTTATGGTGGAAACCCAGGGAGTAGAAGCCACGCAGGACTTCTGCGTGTGCAATGCTCTCAAGTATGTATACAGGCACAAGAAGAAAAACGGTATGGAAGATTTGCAGAAAGCAATCTGGTATCTGAACAAAGCCGTTGAGTTGGAGGAAGCAAAGAATGACAAAACGACAAATCATTAAGTGGTTGGAGTCGCAGAGCGAAAAGGCATTAGCCGAAGTAGAAACCCAGAGTGAAAAGGCTCTCAACACTTACTATGCAGAGAGAAATGGGAGAATCGGTCTGGAAGATACGGCAACCAGTATTGCTGCTCTTATGCAGCAGGCTTACAGTCTGACTGAATCCTTCAAAGAGAAGGTGAAAGCGGAATATCCGGGGGTTGATACCCTCTGTGGTTACTACGGTTCTATCTCTTATAAACTGGCAAATATGAGTTCTCAAGCTGAAATCCGTTCCTGTTTGCTTAAAGAGTTTGAGGACGGAAGAACGGAAATCAGAAAGGGTATCAAAGCCCGAAAAAATGAAATGATTAAGGGTATTACCGATAACTACAGGAATGTGATTGCCAATGTAAGCAATATGAAGAATGCAAAACTGGCAATGGAATATCTCAAGACCCTTGGGTTTGACTTGAGTGACCTGGTAAAAGCCGATGAAAACCCTGTGACCACGGCGTTGTCCGTGGAAGTGGATACACGATTTCTGTTCATAGGAGGTAAGAAAAATGAAGTGGAATGATGATAAGACCATTACTATCACCCCGCCGAAGCGTCTTAAGAAAATTACGGGTACACGCTTTGCGGCGATTATGGGGCTGAACAAGTGGACAACCCCGTTCAATGCCTGGTGTGCAATCACCAGAACCTACGAAGAGCCGTTTGAGGACACAATCTATACCGTTGCAGGTAAGACGATTGAGCCGAAGCAGGCTGAGTTTATGAAGAAGTCTTATTTCATGACCAACCTCATCACACCTACGGATGTGTACGGGGCTGACTACTTCCAGAAAACCTGGGGTGACTTCTTCAAAGAGAGTCCTATCTTCGGTGGTATGTGGGACTATCTTCTGGTTGACAAGGACGGCAAGCCTACTACGGTTCTTGAGATGAAAACCACGAAGAGGTCTGAGGACTGGGTTGAGGATGTCCCGGAGTACTACGCTTTGCAGGCTGCGCTCTATGCGTACCTTCTGGGTGTAGATGACGTAATTATGGTGTGTAGCTTCCTGGGTGACAAGGACTATGAGAACCCGGACGCATATCAGTGTAGCACTGAGAACACCATCGTTCGTCCGTTTAAGCTGTCTGAGCGTTATCCCGAACTGAGAAAGACCGTCAAGAAAGTTGAGAAATGGTGGAAAACCCATGTTGAGGGCGGTGTTTCTCCGAAGTTCGATGAGAAAGCAGACGCAGACATTCTGAAAGTCCTGCGTGATAACAACCTGTCCCCGGACACTGACATTGCTGCTCTGGTTGCCGAAGCAGAGCAGTTGAAGAAACACATTGATGAGGTCAAGGGTACTGTAGCTGACGATGAGAAGAGGTATAAGACGATTACCGATATGCTCAAGAAGGAAGCTATCAGCCAGTTCAAGGAGGGCGATAAGACCGTTACTATCAGCGGTGCTTCCTTCGACTGGGTTACCTCTAAGACCATGAAAGACCCTGGCTACGATATGGCGAAAATGCAGGAGGACGGCATTGATATTGAGAAGTATCATGGCACACCCGAACCGCAGTACCGCTTTACTCCGAAAGCCAGAAAGGAGTCCGCATGATAAGATACCTCAGTCTTTTTAGCGGAATTGGAGCGTTTGAGAAAGCACTGGATAATCTGGGCATTCCCTATGAACTGCTTGCTTACTGCGAAGTAGATAAATACGCCAGTAAAGCCTATTCTCTTCTGCACCATGTTCCCGAAAGCATGAATATGGGGGATATTACCAAAGTGGACGAAAAGGCTCTGCCGACCGATATTGACCTACTTACATACGGTTTTCCTTGCCAGGACATTTCCATTGCAGGAAACAAGCGTGGGTTCGTCAATGAGGATGGTACTAAAACCCGGAGCGGATTGTTCTTTGACGCATTGCGTATCATCGAACATTGCAAACCAAAAGTGGCTATTGCTGAGAACGTAAAGAATCTCACCAGTAAGAGCATGAGTTCTATATTCACTATCGTACTGGAAAGCCTGGATAATGCAGGTTATAACTGCTACTGGCAGGTTCTCAACAGCGCAGACTACGGTGTGCCGCAAGGGAGAGAGAGAGTATTCATTGTTTCCATCCGTAAGGACGTGGATGACCACTCTTTCCAATTCCCTCCTGTTATTCCGCTTGAGATGTGCATGGGTGACCTCTTAGATGAGAAAGTCCCGGCAGAGTTCTATTTATCTGAGGAAAAGACCCAGAGCGTCATAAGACATGACAGCAATCATCCCGGTCATATCGCAGACAGGGGGGGGATGTGTCCAACCTTACTGTCAAGGGACTATAAAGACCCGAAGGTGGTGATTTGCCCATGAAGATAATTCAAGCAGCAGATTTGAACCACTACGGCAATGACCAGATGAACCGTATCTATTCGCCAGAAGGTCTTGCCCCTACACTGAAAACGGTTAGTGGGGGGGGGACGTGAGGTGAAAGTACTGACAAACGGTAGATACCGCAAACTGACTCCGAAAGAATATTTTCGGTTAATGGGTTTTTCAGACTCAGACTATGAACTGCTTGCAATGAATGGTATCTCCAAAACACAGATTTACAAGATGGCAGGAAACTCCATTGTGGTTACAGTTTTGGAACACCTGTTCAAGCAGATTTACACACCAGGTACTCAGAGCATTGATTCTCTCAAGAAGAAATCTCTGGATATATTAAACACCTTATAAGGAGGATACTTAAAATGGCAAAGATTGGACTGAGTGAGGGTTTCACTCTTATTCCGAAGGGAACCCACGTTTTTAAGATTGTTGAGGTCAAGTACAAAGAGGACTTCGGCAAGATGGAGATTGTTATGCAGCTTGCTTCGGGTCAGAAGCACACTGAACGCTTCTCTCTGCTGAATGCAGACGGTGAGCCGAACCAGGGAGGTCTGAATGCTTTCAGTTACTTCGCAAAGACTGCACTGAATGACTACACTCTGACGGAGATTGACCATGAGGAACTTGTTGGTCATTATATCCGCTGTGAGGTAGACCACGAAGAGGTTGAGTCTAACAAAACTCCGGGTAAAATGCTCAAGTTCGTTCGCCTGGGTGATAAGGAGCCTGCGGATGGTTTTGACGAAGCGGAAGCCCCTGCCCCGAAGAAGGAAAGCAAGCCTGCGGCTACTGCCCCGGCTGCTGCACCTGCTGAAAAGGCAAGCGGTAAGAAGTTCGACCTGGACAGTATTCTGGGTTAATTAAATGACCTGCGGAGAGGGAGAAGTGTAGCTTTGAACTCTCCAATGGTCTATATTCTATAAAGTTTGGCGAAAGGAATGAAGAACATGAGTGAACGAGATAATCGTGTCAAGGCGTTTGAGAAGCTGATGAGGGGCGGGCTGTCCAGTACGGATGTGTTCTATCTGAAAACTCAGTTGATGGCAATGGGATTCTTTACGGCTCCTGCTTCTACGAAGTACCACGGAAACTATGAGGGCGGGCTGTTTGACCATAGCTTTACGGTCACCACCTCTCTGCTGTCTCTGACAAAGCGAATGGGACTGAACTGGAAGCGCAAGGCAAGCCCCTATATTGTGGGTATGCTCCATGACCTCTGTAAGTGTGATTCGTACATTCACAACCCGGATGGAACATACAGCTACAACCCCAACATTCTTTTGCCGGGACACGGTGACAAGTCCGTGATTCTGGCACAGAAGATTGTTGACCTCACAGATGAGGAAATGGCTTGTATCCGTTGGCACATGGGAGCCTTTGATGACAAAGAGAATTGGGATAAGTACGGAAAGTCCATTGAGAAATACCCGAACGTCCTGTGGACTCATACCGCTGACATGATGGCGGCACGAATTTTCAAAATTTAAGGAGGACTCCGACATGGTAACAGTATTGATTGCAATTCTGACTTTTATCATCGGACTTATCTGCGGTGCAGTGCTGCTTGCGGCAGTAGCCGTCCTTGCAGCGCATGACCAGATGAACGATACCCCTCAAAGTAAGAAAGAGTGGAAGGAGGATTAAACCATGATTATTACAGGCATGGCTCATTTTCAAAGCGTATGCAAAAGAAAACTTGTGAACTGGTACAACAACCAGGTTGGAGCAACCAAAATTGACCTGGACAATGTATTCATCGTTTGGAGTTGTAAGACCTTGCAGAATTACAAGTGTCTTGCGTCTACCACTGTAAGCGGAGATGGAATTTATGCAGAGTACACATACAACGGCGATAAGCAGGAGTTGTACGAAGATATTTACGACAAAGTGCAGAACACTTGTCATACAGAGGAATAAGGAGGACTAAACCATGACAGGTAAAGAATATCAAGCTTTGGCTATCAGAACTTGCAGCATTCCCTACGATTGCAAGGCTGACCGTCTGTATCATGCAGTGTTCGGTCTGAACAGCGAAGCGGGAGAAGTTGCAGGTATCTTACAGAAGAAGTACCAGGGACATGAAGTGAACCTTGAACACATGGAAAAGGAACTGGGAGATTGTCTCTGGATGATTGCGGAAGCGTGTGACGCACTGGGTACGGACATTGATACGGTCATGCAGATGAACATTGACAAGCTGAAAGCCCGTTACCCAGAGGGCTTTACGGTGGAGAACTCCCTTCATCGTAAGGTAGGCGATATTTAATGAACTTCCACAATATCACGCACGATGATATGAACAACGGTGATGGGTTGAGAGTGGTTCTCTGGGTTGCAGGGTGCGAACACCACTGCAAGAACTGCCAGAACCCTATCACCTGGGATTTTACAGACGGGGTTGAGTTTGACAAAGCAGCTTTCCATGAAATCTGCACGGAGTTGAGTAAGCCTTATATCAGCGGTCTTACCCTCTCCGGGGGTGACCCGCTACACCCCGTCAATCGTTGTCAGATTTTATGGCTTGTGAAGCAAGTCAAGCAGTTCTTCCCGCACAAAACTATCTGGCTCTATACCGGGTACACATGGGAAGAGATAAATGCTGACAACTTCTATTGCAGAGCAATTCTGGACTACATTGACGTTCTGGTGGACGGACGTTTTGAAGAAGCATTAAAGGACGTGGGTTATCACTGGGCAGGTTCCACCAACCAGAGAGTTATCAATGTCCCGCAGTCCTTAAAAGAAGGGAGGGTTATACTCCATGAAAGTAATTAAGAAGGACGGTACGATTGAGCAGTTTGACGGTCAGAAGATTGTCAATGCAGTTAGTAAGTCTGCCGCCCGTGCAATGATTGAATTGGACGATACACAGTACCATGAGATTGTATCTAAGGTCATGGCTATCGTCACTGAGCGTTTCCCGGAACAGGTTCACGTTGCGGATATGCACAACATTGTGGAGCAGGTTCTTGATGAGGTCAACCCAAAGATTGCAAAGTCTTACAGGGATTACCGAAACTTCAAGAAGGATTTCGTTCACATTATGGATGAGGTCTATCAGAAATCTCAGTCCATTCGTTTTCTGGGCGATAAGGAGAACGCAAACACGGACTCCACCCTGGTTGCTACGAAGCGTTGTCTGATTTTCAACGAACTGAATAAGCGACTGTACCGCAAGTTCTTTATGACCAACGATGAGTTGCAGGCTTGCAAGGATGGATACATTTATATCCATGACCAGTCAGCCCGCCTTGACACTATAAACTGCTGCCTGTGCGACATTTCCTCTATTATGAGCGGCGGCTTTGAGATGGGCAACGTCTGGTACAATGAGCCGAAAACTCTTGATACCGCTTTTGACGTTCTGGGAGATATTATCCTGGCTACTGCTTCACAGCAGTACGGCGGCTTCACTGTCCCGGAGGTGGACAAGATTCTTGCTCCGTATGCAGAGAAGTCCTACAAGAAGTACTGCGCTGAGTACATGGAAATCCGCAATCAACAGACCTTCACCCAGGACGTAAAGGACTGGGCTATGAGCAAGGTGCAGCGTGATTATGAGCAGGGCTTCCAGGGTATTGAGATGAAGCTGAACACGGTGGGTTCTTCCCGTGGTGATTATCCGTTCATTACTATGACCTTCGGACTGGCTACTGATGTGTTCGGCAAGATGGCAAGCGAGACATTCCTCAAGGTTCACATGGAGGGTGAGGGAAAGCCGGGATTTAAGAAGCCCGTACTGTTCCCGAAACTGGTTTTCCTCTATGACGAAAACCTTCATGGTGAGGGCGGCTTCAATGAGGATGTGTTTGAAGCAGGTATTGATTGCAGTAGCAAGACCATGTATCCCGACTGGCTGTCTCTTACGGGTGACGGCTATGTGGCTGAGATGTACAAAAAGTATGGTAGAGTTATAAGCCCTATGGGTTGCCGTGCATTCCTCTCCCCGTGGTTTGAGCGTGGCGGCATGAAGCCTGCGGACGCAGATGACAAGCCTGTATTTGTGGGACGCTTCAATGTCGGTGCGGTTTCCCTGCACCTGCCTATGATTCTGGCAAAAGCCAGAGCCGAAAGCCGTGACTTCTATGAAGTCCTGGACTACTACCTGGAAATGATTAGAGGGGTTCACAAGCGTACCTATGAATATCTGGGTGAGATGAAAGCCAGTACCAACCCTATCATGTACTGTGAGGGTGGTGTATATGGTGGACACCTCAAACCGTCTGAGAAAATCAAGCCCCTGCTGAAACCCATGACAGCTTCCTTCGGTATTACAGCACTGAATGAGTTGCAGCGGCTCTACAACGGCAAGTCCATTGCAGAGGACGAAGAGTTTGCCCTGGAAGTCATGCAGCATATCAACCAGAAGGTTACGGAGTTCAAAAATGAGGACGGTTGGTTATACGCAATCTACGGAACCCCGGCTGAAAGCCTGTGTGGTTTGCAGATTGAGCAGTTCCGTAAGAAGTACGGCATTATCGAAAATGTATCTGACCGCCCGTATGTGAGCAATTCCTTCCACTGTCATGTGACAGAGGACTTAACCCCGATTGAAAAGCAAAACCTTGAAGGACGTTTCTGGGATATGTTCAACGGTGGCAAAATTCAGTATGTTCGCTATCCGATTTCCTACAACCGGGAAGCGGTTAAAACTCTGGTTCGTAGAGCAATGCAGCTTGGGTTCTACGAAGGTGTGAACCTCTCTCTTGCTTACTGTGATGACTGCGGACACCAGGAACTTGAGATGGATGTTTGCCCGGTCTGCGGAAGCACCAACCTCACGAAGATTGACCGCATGAATGGCTATCTGTCCTACAGCAGAGTTCACGGTGATACCCGTCTGAACGCTGCGAAGATGGCTGAGATTGCCGAACGGAGGTCTATGTAATGGGGGGGGGACGAAACTTGCATGACATTGGACTGGAAAATCTCAGATTCGGAATTGTGGAACAGGCTGTAGATGATTATTTCAGCTTATTGGCAGGGTTTATTACCCCGACAACAGACTGCAATATCACAGAACTGGAACGGTTCTTTTATTCTGACTGGTTCAGTGTTTTATGCAACTTAGAACCAGATTACATTATAGAGAATCTGAAAAGAAAGGCGAAGAAGATGATTCTGAAATATACCGTATCAAAGCAGAAAGGCAGTAGCCGTTATTATGTGCATGAGGTAGGCAGTAAAGAGCCTATCCCCGGCACACTTGGAACTAAGAAGCAGGCTTTGCATAGAGCGGCAAAGATGAATGACCTGGACTATAAGGACTACATGAGAGTCCGTAGAAGGGATGGTGTGAGTTGTGATAAAGATTGATGAAGTCGAAACCTACGGATGGCAGGCGGCTATCCGTGGTATGAGAAATCCGAAGAACTCCTGGGAGAAGTCAGACAGCTATCCCGCTGTAGATTGCGGGAAGTGCGGAGTGATTGACCGGGACGGTATCTGTCATCCGAAGGAGCATGACTGCACTCCGTTTGCCTGCTATGCAGTCGGTGACAATGACTTGAAGCTGATGGAAACCCTGGGTGCTGCGGGAACTGACCACGGAAAGTACCTGCGTATGATTACCGTGACCGCAGACATTACCGCCCCCCTGTATTGGTGGAAAGAGTACGATACCTACAAGGTAGGCACTGTGGCAAACTCTTGTTCCACAATGCACAAAATCCAGGCAAAGGAGTTCGTTCTGAGCGATTTCAGCACGGAACACCTCTCCGCTACGAACCTCATTGTGTTCAGCATGGTCATTGACGCTATGAACAATGCCCGTCTGGATTTCTTGCAGAGAAAGGACAAGAAGGACTGGTGGCAGATGATTCAGATGTTACCGACCTGTTACAACCAGAAGAGAACCGTACAGTTTAATTACGCTGTTCTCAAGAATATGTACCATTCCCGCCAGAATCACAAACTGGATGAGTGGCGTGAGTTCTGCAAGTGGGTGGAAACCCTGCCGTACAGTCAGTTAATCACAGGATAAGGAGAGTGTGGGAATGAAGGATTATTCCAAAATACCAGAGGAATTAAAGAATATGAATCAGTGGGTGTGTGCCTGGGATAACTCCAAAATTCCCATGAAAGCCTTTGAGAAGAAAGCCGCTTCCTCTACTGCCCAGGATACATGGAGTTCCTTTGAGCAGGCAGAGTGGGCAGTAGAGAACGGCTATTATGATAACCTGGGATTTGTGTTCGCAGACAACGGACTGGTTGGTATTGATATTGACGCAGGCTTTGAGGATGGTCTTATGACCCCTCTCTGCGCCGATATTATGACCGCCTGCAAGTCCTACACAGAGAAGTCCAGAAGCGGACGTGGCGTACATATCCTGCTGCGGGGTACACTTCCCTTCCACGGTAAGAACAACCTTGCGGGGGTTGAGATTTACAAAGCCCGCAGATTCTTCATTATGACTGGGAAGCAGCTTATCTTTCCGACCATCATTGAAAACCAGGAAGCTATTGATTATGTGGTGGAGAAGTACTTCAAAGAGGTTGAGAAAGAGAACGGCGGGAAGTCTGCACTGGTACAGAAGATATACGCTCCGAAGTTCAACAAGCCAGAGGGCGGCAAGATTCCAGTTCGCCCCGATTACCCGCCGATTGCTTCCGGGGGCAGAAACCTGTCACTCACTTCCCTGGCAGGAACAATGCACAACACGGGTTACACCCCGGCACAGATTTATGCGGAACTGAAATTTGTCAACATGACTCAGTGCAAGCCGCCGCTTGATGACCGGGAACTGCAAACCATCACAGAAAGCGTTACACGGTACAGGAGGTAAATCACATGGATGACTACGATTATTGCTATGAATGTGGAGGATATGGTGATGACTACCACTTAGACGAGAACGGAGAGTGGGTAAGCAGTTGTCCCGGTTGTCCCTACAATACATTGGAAGGAGATTATGAAGATGAATGATGAGAAAGACACCTGTGCAACCTGTTCACACTTCATCGGTGGCGGTGACTGGAACCTGTGTTGCGATTTAAAATACGATTTATGTTATAGCTGCACTCCGAAGTGCGACAAGTACAAAGAGAGGAAGGAGGAAAGGCACAATGGATAATATACTGAGTATCCAGTGGAGTTCTGGACACATAGCAATCTATATGCCCGCTTTCTTCCCTTGTACTGCCGGGAAACTCAATAAGCTGAAAAAGTATATTGCTATGGACGTGGAACACGCAGAAGCCTTGCTCAAGCAAATGCAGGCATTCTTCCAGGAACGTATTCCAGAATGTGAGGAAGTTTTTCAGCGTGAGGGTAAAGCCTACTGGAATTACCAGGACAAAGCCGCTGACTATGAACATCAACTTGCCGATGGCAAGACCCCGGTGGGACTCCCACTGACGAAAGAACAGAAGAAAGACTGGAAGAAGTACGCAAAAGATTGTGCTGCTTCTGCCAGGGCTTGTAAGCGTAGTGCATTGCAGGCAAAGAAACAGAAAGAGTGGTTTGAAGCCCACCTGGAAGGAGGTACAGAAGAGTGAGTGATGAGTTATTTCAGTTGTCCAATGGCAGGTACATTACCTCTGAGGACATAAGCAGAAAGCTGTATTACATTAAAGACCACCACCCGGAAACCGCCTACCAGGATGATTCTACTGGGTACTCCTGGGATGAAGCGGGCATGGCTGACCTCTTCTCTGAGTGCTACCAGAATGACACCCGCTACTGCCCAGAAGCAAAGTCCTGGTACACCTATGAAACTGGTAAGTGGCACAAGGACGTGGGTGCGCTTCTGGTTTCTGCAAAGATTAAGGAGTTCGTGCGACTCATGGCTCTGTACTGCGGAGAGATTACCGATGAGGAAAAGCGTAAGCAGTACATGGCTTTTGTAGGAAAGATGGGTGACCGCCGTTTCCGTGACCGTCTTATGAAGGACGCTGCGGACAGCATGAAGATTGCGGCGGCACAGTTTGACACTCACCCCTATCTGATTAACTGTCTGAACGGCACTTATGACCTGGAACACATGAAGTTCCGTGAGCATAGATGGGATGATTTCTTGACCATGCAGACCAATTTCGAATACACCTTACAGGAAGTTACCTGCCCACGATGGGAACAGTTCATCAAGGAAGTTACCCAGAACGAAGCGGACAAGGCAGACTACTTGCAGAGGGCTTTGGGTTATTCAATCTTAGGTACAAGCAAGGAAGAATGTATGTTCATCCTCCATGGTAAGACCACCCGCAACGGTAAAAGTACCATGCTTGACGCTATTCAGCACCTTCTTGGGGACTATTCAACCGTGGCTCCCGTGGAACTTATCTGCCGTGGTGACCGCCAGAAGAACGCCGAAGCAGCGAACCCGGTACTGGCAAAGCTGAAAGGTAAACGTATGGTTACCATGAGTGAGTCGGATACCGCAGGCAAACTGGATGAAGCTACGATTAAGCAGTACACAGGTGGTGAGGACATTACCGCCCGTGAGTTGTATCAGTCGGCTATTACCTTTAAGCCGCAGTTTACTATGTGGCTGTCCTGTAATGACCTCCCTTCGGTAAAGGATAAATCCCTGTTTGCTTCTGACCGTGTGCGTGTCATTGAGTTCAATCGTCACTTCACTGATGAAGAGCAGGACAAGGGACTCAAGGACTACTTTGAAACCCCAGAAGCAATGCGGGGTATCTTCACATGGTTGGTAGCAGGCTACTTCAAGTATATCCGCTTCGGGCTGAAAATGTCCCAGGGTATGCAGAAGGTCATCAAGCAGTATGAGAAGGACAATGACCTGGTACTGCAATTCCTGGAAGAGAAGTGTGAGCGCAACGCAGAAGGTAAGACCCGTGCGAAATCTCTCTATGATAACTACAAAATGTGGTGCAAGGGTAATGGGTATTATGTGTGCAGCATGAAGAAATTCAATGCAGAACTAACAGCACACCCGGAATGGTATGCAGATAAGGCAGTTACCCAGGGCGTTTTGTTCTATTATGGAGTAGCTTTAAGGCAAAATTAGTAGGGTTGGTAGGGTAAAATAAGATTTTACTATAAGTTTTCTTAGTACGCGCGTATCTATAAAAACTTACTGTAAAAATTGAATTTGCCCTACCAACCTCATGCCAGACAGAAAGATTAACTATTAAAAGTCAACCCCTAAATTGAATGGTGGTCAAAAGCAGATGGTTCAAAAAGGGTATAACAAAGCAGAGGTCCATTAGGCCCCCAAGCTGTCTATTAAGAGTAATAAGTTACGCAGCCAAGCAGTAAGGTTGCCCAGACTTCTCTAAAGCAAAGATGAGCCGCACCAGCTTTTTGGCAGCATGAGAGATGGCAACATTGTAGTGTTTACCCTCCGCTCGCTTTTTGGCGAGATATGCGGCAAAGGTGGGATCCCACAGGCAGACATATTTGGTGGCATTGAAGATGGCGTAGCGCAGGTATCTAGAGCCTCGTTTCTCCATATGGGCATAGCAGTTTTTGAGTTGGCCGGATTGGTAGGTAGATGGCGAAAGCCCGGCGTAGGCCAGCAGTTTATCAGGAGACTCGAATCGGGAGAAGTCACCAGTCTCGGCAAGTATCATGGCTCCCATGCGGTGACCAATGCCTGGGATGGTCGTAATCGGAGAATGTATCTCATCCATAATGGCTTGGATTTCCGCTTCAATTTCTTCAATCTCGGTGTTCAGTTCCCGTATGAGATGGATGGTATGTCTCAGTTCCAACGATTTAGCTGGCATTCTGGAGCCAATGGAGTTCCTGGCCGCATCCCGAATTTCCACGGCCATATCGCGTCCATAGCGGCCTCTGGAGGCGCCATGTAAAAGTGTTTTCAGCCGCGTCAGATGTGCCCCGGCAATCTGCTTGGCTCCCGGAAACTCCTCCAGCAAAGCGTAGACAGAAACCATGTGGAGGGTAGGTACCAGCTTTTCCAATTCAGGGAACAGGATACAGACCAGTCTGGAAACAGAGCTTTTCAGCTTGGCCCGCTCTTTCACCCTGTCAAAGCGGTATCTTGTCAGTGACTTTAGCTCCTCGTTGTGGTATGCTGTATCCGTGTAGGGTTTGAGGCCCACATCGGACAAAAGCATAGTCGCAATCGTTCGTGCGTCAACACGGTCGGTCTTGGTCTTTCTCAGGCTGAGACTCTTCCGGTACAGATTGGTGCGCAAGGGGTTCAAGACATAGGTGGGTAGACCGTTGTCAAGAAGGAACCCGAGTAGGTTGTAGCTGTAATGTCCGGTCGCCTCAAGCCCTACTCTTATTTTGTCTTGAGGTGTGGTATAGTCTTGGATTCTTTCGAGCAGGGTGGTAAACCCCTCCATGGTGTTAGGAACAGTGAACGCATCCGCAAGGACTTCGCCCTCCGAGCTGAGGATGAAACAGTCGTGCTTGTCCTTTGAGACATCAATGCCAATAGAAACCATATTTAAGACCTCCGGCGGTAAGATTATGATGCTGCATCCACAGAACACTTTGCCTTGTAGCCTTGTTCTACATCAACCGTCTGGCGGTATTTAACTGATTAACAAAACTGCAAAGGGCTGTGGTTGGAACCTTTCTGGAACCATCTTGTGGTAGGAGGTGAACACCAATCCACACCATCCCTTACAGTGTAGCACAGCCCTTGGAGAGGGGCTTTAATAACTACTACTCTATAATACAAGGAGACAGAAATGGAGTCTTATGTAGAAAGATGGAAGCGTGAGCAGGAAGAAGCAAAGCAGAAGGAGGTGCAGAAGGACAATGGCAGAAGAGCAGAAGAAACCCGGAGTAAGAGGAAAGGACAGAAAGCCCAGAAGGACAGAAGGGTATCAGAAGAGCAGTCCTAAGAATCTGGTGAAAGCCAGAGAGAACAGTCCTATCATGCAGGCTCAGAAGGTAGAAATGCCAGAAGGGTACAATGCGAAGGTGACTGCCTTTATGATGGAGATTATGCCGAAGGAGCCACTGGACTTGCAGGACGTGCCAGAAATGGAAAGACGATTCTTGAATTATGTGCAGAAGTGTTCTGAGTGGGATATGAAGGTGGGCAACCAGGCTGCGTATATGGCTATCGGTATCACGAAGGAACAGGCGTGGGAGTGGGAGAACGTCACGAAGGGGAACCCCGCCCGCACTGACTTCATCAAAAAGGTACGCCAGTTCTGTGGCGTTTTTCGTGAGGGTCTTATGCAGGACGGCAAGGTGAACCCTGTTACGGGTATCTTCTGGCAGAAGAACTATGATGGCATGAAAGACCAGACAGAAATGGTACTCACCCCGAACAATCCTCTGGGAGAGCAGAAGGACATGAAAGCCCTTGAGCAGAAATACCTTGAGAGTGCCTATGACGGCTCAGAAGTCGCAGAAGGGACTTTTACAGAAATCGCAGAAAGCCCAGAAGGGGCAGAAGGGCAGAAAGACTAATTTCAAAAGTTGCAGAAGGGGCAGAAGGGCGGCAACCCTTGCCCGCCTGCTGCCTGCCCTGCGGCAGACCCACCCGCCCCCTGCTGCGGGGTTTTACCATGCTTTCAAGGCGTGGGACAGGGACAGACCGCCCGCCGCCCGTGGTGCTGCCCTGCTGCCGTGGTGCAGGCGTGAACGCTCTACGCCCCTCTGCGCCCCTCTGCGGGCTTTTCCGCCCGTCATGGTATAAGTATAGCCCCGCACGGCTTGCGCCCGTCTTGGGCAGCTCTGCGGGGCTATGAGGGCATACAAGCATATAGACATAAAAGAACCCCGGCAGGCTGTGAACCTGTCCGGGGTTTCGTGCGTTATAACCAACGCAAACGGGGGCGGCTGTGGTGCTTCCAATAGTCTACAAGCCGTTGCACCTCTGCGGGGCTGTACATGGGTATATTGTAAAGCTGCAAGCCTGCCGGGGTCATATAATAGCCCTGTCCGTAACGTGGTAGGGTTTCGCACCCTGGCAAGCCTAAAATGTTGCGGCTATCTTGTTTGCTGCGGGTTCTGAGTCCTACCCGGCTATCAAAATTTACTTTTATAGGGGTAGGGATAACAGCGGATAGCGGGCACTGTGTAGCGGCTATAATATGCACGTTTGCCGCCCTGCCTATCTGCGCAAGGCGTTGTATAAGCGGCTGCACCTGTTTTCTATTAGTTGTCATCAAGTCTGCAAGTTCGTCTATAACAATGTATACCGCCCCGCCGCTGTAGTTCTTTTCGTGGTGGGCTTGCATTGCCCTGTATCGGCTTTCCGTGGTATCCATGGCAAGCTGTAACGCCTGTACCATGTCCCCCGGTTCACTGGCATATTTTAGTGTATGCGGTAGGGGCTTATAGTCTACAAGTTCAACCCGTTTCGGGTCTATAAAGATAAATTGCACGGCGGCGGGGCTGTCCTTTAATGCCGTTGTTATTATGCCGTTAATAACAACGCTTTTACCGCTGCCCGTTGCGCCTGCTACAAGTAAATGTGGCTGTTGTAGCATATCGGCATACAGGTTATAATATTGCCCCTGTGGTGTTTCCCAGGTCTTTCTAAACAATGTTTTACACCTCCTTATATAAGAATACCCCGCACGGCGGCGGGGCTGTTTTATAAGTGCTTTTCATCAGGTAACCATTCACGAATAAATACGGCTGTATAATAGCCCCGTGCCTGTACTGAAAAACGGTTTTTGCAAATAGTTCTGATTATTCCCAGTTTATCAAATACCGATTTAGGCGGATACATTCCTTCATAATTGGTATCAATAATTAAGACCGGGGCGTTAATCCCTGTACAATCAATATTGCAAAGTTCGCTTTTTCTGACTGTGAAGCCGTCTTTTTCAAGACGTAAAAACAAGCGGTCTAATTTAGTCATATTCTTATAACCTCCTTTGTGCATATTGCTATTGTATGCGGTTCTTTCTGTGGTGCAGGTTTGAAAGCCTACACTTTCCCAGACCCCCGGCAAAGTGCCGGGACGCTTGCGCCCTAACTGGCTATTTATACACGGCGCAACGTGTTTAGAATGCTATGCGGGAGAGTCTGCAAGCGGCTTGATATAAAGCCCTTGCTTGAACGTCTAACCATTCCTCACGGCTGTTAGGTCTGCGCTCACCCTCACGGGTGCGCTTGTATTCAGACGGGCAGCAAAGCCGTTCGGCAATGTCCCCGTTATAGATGAGGGATAAGCCGCCATAACTGTAGGACTCCCAGGAGTCCGCACCATTGCGCAACCAGGCTTTGAACTCTGCACGGTCTGCGGCTTCTCTGCCTTCATACGCTGCCCGCTCCCGGTATTCTTCCAGGAGTTCAAGAGCGTACATTGTAACGCCCTTATCCCATGCGCTGCGGTCTTTCCTGGCTTCCAGTTCTTTCTTGATTTCGTTGTATGCTTTCATGTGTTTACCTCCTGCCCGTGGGCTGTTTGTTTATCAAGTTTTATCTTGATACAAGTATATCAAGATATATCTTTATTGTCAAGATATTTCTTGAAAACTTTTAAACTTTTTCGCCACGTCCCGCCGTTCTGCCTGTGGTGCAGGCTGTCCAGGTCATCCCAGGGACAGACCCCCGGCGGGGGATACAGACCCCCGGCAGCCGGGGCGGGTGAGCCTGGAAAATCCCGCAAAAATAAAAAAGATTCAAGATATAACTTGACAAGATAGAACTTTAATGCTATCCTTATCTTGAACAGGAGGAAAACGTATGACTTCAAAAGAACTGATTAAGACTCTGATGGTAGAGCATGATATAACGAATGCTGAGATGGCAAAGACCTTGGGCATTACGCAGGCGGCTCTCTGGGATAGACTGAATCCAAAGAAGAGCGATAACACTACAGTTGCAAAACTGGGTGATATGTTGAGTGTTATGGGATATAAAATCGTGGTTGTTCCCGATGAAATGCCTACCCCCGAAGGTGGATATGAGGTTGGTCAGACAGACATGGTAGGGTAAAATCGAATTTTTTACTAAGTTTTTATAGTAAAGACTCTACTAAGAAAACTTATACAGATTTTATAATTTACCCTACCACGCTAAGAGAAAGGATGGTGAAACCATGTTCTATATTTTGTTCTGCTGCTTGTGGTTCCTGTGGTGGTGTATTAAATCCTTCTTCTGGCTTTGTGCATGGGTCACCTGGAATATCGTAGTCAGACCTGTGGTATGGTGCTTGTGCCTACCCTTTAAGTTAATAGGTAACTGCAAGTAAGTTGCGGTTTTGTCCAATGGGACTGTCTTAATTGACGGTTCCATTTTTTTTTGTTTACGGAGGTATGTATGGATTATAGTAAGATGAAAAGCAGCATTGATAGGGCTATCTTAAAGAGTCCGCTTGATGTTGCAGCCTATGATGATAAGTTCGCCCTGTGCCGTGACTATGAGGGTACAGAGTTCCGATTGGCTCACGAATGGAACCAGGCTTTACAGGAGGAAATCAGAGCAGGACTGAAACTGGCAGTAGATACCAGGGATTTTAAGACAGCAGAGGAATTTGACAATCTGCTGTTTCGCTCCCTACTGTTTTGTGCGCCCCATTATTTTGACGCATATTTACAGGCAGTAGAGTACGGAAAGCCGCTTGACAAGAAGTTCTACCTACCCCGCCGTCATTACCTTAAACGATATGTAGAAGGATACCAGGAAGTTCTTGAGGGAAAACTGGACTTTCTGTCCATCTCCATGCCGAAACGATGTGGTAAGTCTCAGCTTGGTATCAACTTTACGAATATGCTTTCTGGAAAATTCCCAGACCGCTCTACGTTGATGGAGGGTACAGGTGATGACCTTGTTCAGTCTTTCTACAAAGGTTGCCTTGAGTACATTCAGCAGCCGAACGATTATCATTTTTATGATATTTTCCCGGAGAGCAAACTGGTACAGACCAATGCCGATACGAAGGTCATTAACCTTCTGCATAAGTCCCGATTCCCTACTGTCATGTGCCGTTCTATTGACGCACGGCAGGTAGGTCTTTCGGAAGCAACCAACCTTCTCTACCTGGATGACTGCGTAGAGGGACGTGAGGAAGCGAAGAATAGACAGCGGCTTGATGACAAGTGGGAGGTCATTTCGGGTGATATTATCGGACGTGCCATTGAGGGTACGCCTATCGTTATCTGCGGTACACGATATTCTCTGTATGACCCTATCGGTCACTTACAGGAGGAAATGCGGAAGCAGGGCAAGCGGTGCAAGATTATTGAAACCCCGGCTCTTGACCCCGTGACAGATGAGAGTAACTTTGAATACATTCGTGAGGGCAGGAAGGTTTTCACCACGCAGTATTTCCGTGACCAGAGAGAAATGCTTTCGGCAGAGCAGTTTGAGTCTGAGTTTCAGCAGCAGCCGTTTGAAGCGAAAGGTATTCTTTTCCCGGAAGCGTCCTTAAACCGATACTTTGAACTCCCTGTAGACCGTGAACCAGACAGTATCATTGCCGTCTGTGATACTGCGGACAAGGGTGCTGACTATTGTTCTATGCCGATTGCGGCGGTGTATGGAGATGAGGTCTACATTGTAGACGTAGTGTTCGATGACTCCCCGCCAGAGGTCACTAAGCCAGAGTGTGCAAAGGCTCTGATGGACAATCTTGTGGTGGCAGGAACCTTTGAGTCGAATAATGCAGGTACATATTTCGCCAGGGATGTACAGCAGATTTTGACTGACCGAAAGTATGTCTGCAATATCCGAACGAAGAGGACTATCAGTAATAAGCAGACCCGTATTGAGTTCGCTTCTGATAACATTATCAAACACTTTTACTTCAAAGACCCGTCACTCTACGCACGGAACAGTCAGTATGCCATGTTTATGAAGCAGGTCACAACCTATACCCGGTCTGGTAAAGTGCCACATGATGACGCACCCGACTCTCTTTCTCTGCTTGAGAATGAACTGCGTGGACTGGTAGGAGCGAAGGTTGAAGTTTTCAAAAGACCGTGTTAATTTGCGCAAAAACTCTTCAAACCTATTATCAAGAAATCTCTTGAAATAACCATTGAAGAGTGCTATAATTACAATAGAAATATTAGGATTGGAGGTGGCTTGCGTGTCTTTCGGTTTATACGGTAGACGCATGATAAAGTCTGATGAAACCGAAGTGACCGTTGAGAACGTGGTTGCGATTCTCAATAAGGCACTTCCTTATCACTGGGAGAATCGCAGTGAAATTCAATATCTGTGGTACTACTACAGAGGATTACAGCCGATTCTCAACCGTGAGAAGCAGGTTCGTCCAGAGATTTGTAATAAAATCGTGGAGAACCGGGCGAATGAGATTGTGTCCTTCAAGTCTGGTTATTTGATGGGCGAACCTCTACAGTATGTTTCCCGTGGTAACGGTGATAACTTATCTGACGCAATCAATCAGCTTAACGAATTTGTGTTTGCCGAAGAGAAGCCTGCAAAGGATAAGGAACTTGCTGACTGGTTCCATATCTGCGGTACGTCTTTCAGAATGGTTCTTCCAGATGAGGACGTAGGTGAGGATGATGACTCCCCGTTTGAAATCTACACGCTTGACCCACGAAACACCTTTGTGGTGTACAACAACGGTCTTGGGAACAAGCCGCTTCTTGGTGTCAAGTATGTGGTGGATGACAACGGCATAGTTCATTATAGTTGCTACTCCGACCATGAGTATTTTGAGATTGTAGAATCTCATATCATCAAGGCAGAGCCGCACATTCTGGGTGATATTCCCATTATTGAATATCCGCTAAACATTGCCCGTATCGGTGCGTTTGAGTTGGTTATCCCGCTCCTTGACGCAATCAACCTTACGGATAGTAACCGCCAGGATGGTGTTGAACAGTTCATCCAGGCACTCATGCTTTTCCACAACGTAGATATTTCGTCTGACGATTATGAGAAGCTGAGAGAGGAAGGGGCTATTAAGTTCCGGGATATTGACCCTCAGTTGAAAGCCGAAGTATCTTATCTGACCAGTACTCTGAACCAGGGTGAAACACAAACCCTGGTTGACCATATGTACCAGACGGTATTGACTATCTGTGGTATGCCGAACCGCAACGGTGGTACGTCTACCAGTGATACCGGGTCTGCGGTCATTATGAGAGATGGTTGGTCTGCTGCGGAAGCAAGAGCAAAGGATAGCGAATTGATGTTCAAGAAGAGTGAAAGGATTTTCCTTAAGCTGATTCTGAATATCTGCAAAACTCTGAAAGGCATGGACTTGAAGGTTTGCAATATTGAAATTCGCTTTACCCGAAGAAATTACGAAAACATTCTGCAAAAAGCCCAGGTGCTTGACCTTATGTTGAAGAACAGTAAGATTCATCCACGGCTTGCTTTTGAACATTGCGGACTGTTTGTTGATTCTGACCTGGCATACACATTAAGTGCGGAATATGCAGAGGAACAGGAGAAGAAAGCACAGGAGTTGCTTGAAAAGCAGAATACGGAAAAGGAGGATGAAACCGATGACTCCAACACTGACAAAGGAAATGGTGCAGCAGGTGGAAACGCTGCTCAAGCACGGCAGCAGAGTGGAAGTGCTGATTGAGCAGGGCAAGGTTACGATTGTTGAAATCAAACGCAAGATGAGAATGAAAGAGTAACACCAGGACAGAGGTTCTGGTGAGTCCAATGGGACTGTGAGTGACGAACTCATAGTCCCTTTTTATTTTGTCTATGAATAATACATTTTCAGCTTATATTGCTGCGTTTGATGAACTCAACATTCTGACTTCCACCAGTTATTACTCCGCTTCCGGGAAGGATATGACCTCAAAGGTTGCTCAGATTGCGGATGACATTTTATCACTGCTTATCCGGGCTTATCAGCAGGGCATTACTGCCACGGCAGATATGCTTGCCTATGATTTGACCGTAGATGTGGGTTCCATGGAGGAAGCCATTTATGAGGTGATAGACGGTAAAACCTTTGAGGACAGAATCGCTGACCATGTGATAGCCGGGGATTTGTCGGGCTTACAGACGTTAGTCGAATCTGAATATCACAGGGTATTCAATGCAGCGGAAGAGGATGGAGCCTATGAGTTCCAGTCTACAAGAGGACTGGGAGTCTCAAAGAAATGGGTGACTGTCCGGGATGAAGCCGTTCGGGATACTCACAAATACCTGGAAGGTGTGAGCGTGGCTCTGGATGAAGAGTTTTATACCTTTGATGGTGACCATGCTTCCAGACCAGGTGAGTTCACTAAGGCAGAGAACAATGTGAACTGCCGTTGTGTACTGAAACTTGAAACTGATACTTCGCAGGATTGACCTGCTTGTATGGTGAGGGAACACCTTAAAACGCACACTCAGACAAGAGGATAAAACAGAAGAGCATGGTGAGGGAACACCTTAAAACGCAAGGAGGACTTTATTATGAGTTATTTAAGTGATTTGCTTGGAGATTCCTACAAGGAAGGTATGACTGAGGAAGAGATTTCTACTGCTTTACAGGCTGCGGGTGCAGGTCAGAATAATGACGCTGAAATCAATCGTCTGAAAGCACAGCTTTCTAAAGCCAATTCCGAAGCTGCTGATTACAAGAAGCAGTTAAGAGGTAAGCAGACTGCCGATGAAGCCGCTGCCGCTGAACAGAAAGCAACCGTGGATAAGCTGACCCAAGAGAATACCGATTTGAAGCGTTCTATCGCTCTGGCAGACAAAAAGACCAAACTGGTAGCTATGGGCTATGATGAGAAACTTGCTGACAGTACTGCAATCGCAATGGTTGACGGCGATATGGACACGGTTATGAAGAACCAGGCTACGTTCAATGAGTCCCGTGAAAAGGCAATTCGTGCTGAACAGATGAAGAAAACTCCCAGACCTGCTGCGGGTTCTGATGGGACGGGCGGCATGGATTACGCTAAGAAAATCGAAGAAGCGCAGGCAAGCGGCGATTTGACCGCAGTTGCCTACTATACACGTCTGAAAGCGCAGGATGAAGCGAATCAGATGAAAGAGTAAAAATCGGAGGTAAAAGACAATGTCAGATACGTTTGCAACCAGTTTTGGCGTTCTGAATTATTCTGGAATGCTGTTTAACAAGGGTAACGTGCGTACCCCGCTTTCTTCCATCATCGGTAGCAAGGCGAAAACCACGAATCATGTAGAGTTCGTTACTGGACAGGAGTACACCTCTAATGGTAATGGCTCTCAGCCTGCAATCAGTGAGAGTGCTTCTCTGACTGCCCCGGACGCTGATGTTGTGACCCGTTCTCAGAAAACGAACGTCACTCAGATTTTCCAGGAGTCCGTAGGTATCTCTTACGGTAAGCAGAGCAATATGGGTACTCTGAGTGGTATCAATGTCGCAGAGCAGCAGGCAAACCCGATGAGCGAACTGGACTTCCAGGTTGCCGCTAAGATTCAGAAGGTCAACCGTGATATTGAGTACACCTTTATCAACGGTGAGTACAACAAGGCTACTTCTGACGCTGAGGTAAACAAGACCCGTGGTCTGGTAAATGCTATCACTACTAACACTATGGCAATGGCTAAGAAGCCCCTGGGTCTGTGGGACATTGCCGACATGGTGAAGAAGATTTATGGTGCGAATGCTCCGACTGACGGTCTGGTGCTGTGGTGTGACGCTGTGACTCTGTTCCAGGTCAACGCTGACGCTGTTCAGAATGGTCTGACTGTGGTTCCTGCTGCCCGTGAGATTAACGGTATCGCTCTTTCCAGTGTGGTAACTCCTATCGGTGTTGTTTACCTGTATCTGGGTGAGTGCCTGCCTGCGGGTACGGCAATGCTTCTGAACCTTGATGTTCTGGCTCCTGTTTATCAGCCTGTTCCGGGTAAGGGTAACTTCTTCCTGGAGCCGCTTGCTAAGACGGGTGCGGGTGAGAAGTATCAGCTTTTCGGTCAGATTGGTCTTGACCATGGTCCCGAATGGTATCACGGCAAGTTCACTGGTATTTCTACTACCTTTGAGAAGCCGACCTACAGCCGTTCTGTTTATGTGGCGAATGCCGCTGACATTGGCAAGACTACGGGCTGATGAAGATTAAAAGGAGGTGGACAACATGACCGATGAAGAGAAACTGACCATGCTTAAAAGCATGACAGAGGAAACGGATAACGATGTGTTGTCCACTTACCTCACTTTAGCGAAAGGGGTAGTGCTTTCCCGTGCCTACCCTTATACGGAAGAAGATAAAGTTCCTGCGAAATATGACACGGTTCATGTTGAGATTGCCGCTTATATGCTGAATAAGCGTGGGGCAGAGGGTGAAACAGCACACAGCGAAAACGGCGTTTCCCGTTCTTATGAAGATGGTGACATTCCCCCTACCCTGCTGCGGCGAATCCTCCCTATGGCGGGGGTGATTCTATGAAGCTGATGAAGCGCAATCTCAAGCCCGTGCATTACTGCCTGTACAAAGGCAGGGAGCCACTTCTGGACGATGACGGGAATGAAACCGGTGAATACCAGGTGGGCTATGAAAGCCCCGTTGAACTGCAATGCAGTGTTTCACCTGCGACTGGATATGCCCAGGTGAATATGTTCGGTAACTTAGAGTCCTATGACAAGGTACTCATTACTGATGATACAAATTGCCCCATTGACGAAAACACCCTGCTCTTTGTGGATAAAGAGCCAGAGTTCGGAAATGACGGCAATCCTCTCTGTGACTATAGGGTACGGCGTGTTGCAAAGTCCCTTAACAGTATCTCTTATGCTATTAGCAAGGTGACCGTATCGTGAGCAAGCGTGTTATCAAAGTTACGTTATCTGAAAAGAGCATTGACAATGCCATTAAAGAACTCAAGAACTACAAGACGTGGCTGAAAGAGTGTACTGAAAAATTTATACAAGCCCTTGGCGAAGAGGGAGTCCAGGTAGCTACAGCAAAGTTCCAGACAGCCGTCTATGACGGTACGAATGATGTGAGCGTGTCTGTAGAGAGCAGGGATACCAACAAAGTAGCCGTGGTAGCTGTAGGAAGTTCAGTCCTCTTTATTGAGTTTGGTACAGGTGTCAAGTACCCAGACAATCACCCGGAAGCAGGTAAGAACGGTTTCACCCGTGGTGGCTACGGTTATAAACTGGGACGGCTTGAAAAGGGATGGCGATACACTGGTGACCCTGGTTCTAACGGTGAAGTTATTACCACGGGAAAACACGCAGGTGAAGTTCATACCTACGGTAACCCTGCAAACATGAGTATGTACGAAACAGTCAGAGAGTTGGAAGAGAAATTTGCAGAGATAGCAAGGAGGTGTTACACATGATTGACTGCGAAAACGAAGTCTATACAAGGCTTGCAAAAATCTTGAGAGAGAAATTTCCTAAGATTGATATTGCCAGTGAATATGTGAAATCACCTTCTTCTTTTCCTCATGTGAGTATTACCCAGAGTGATTGCTATATCTCTACGGAGTGGCAGGACAGCAGCATGAAAGAAAATATGGTCATTGCCATGTTTGAAATCAATGTCTACTCCAATAAAGCAGAGGGTAAGAAAACAGAATGCAAGAAGATTATCAAAGAAATCAATGACGCATTGTACTCCATGAATTTTAGGCGCACGGCTATGACCCCGGTTCCGAACATGGAGGACGCAACAATCTATCGGATTACAGCCCGCTTCCGTGTGGCAACCGATGGAAAACACTTTTACAGGAGGTAAGTGAAATGGCTACAAGTACTTATATGACTTTCCTCATGCACAAGAAAGAAACGGCATGGGAGAAGCTGCTTGACATTACTGAGTTCCCCGACCTGGGCGGTGACCCGGAACTGCTTGAAACCACCACTCTGTCTGACAAAATGCAGACCTATGTGAATGGTGTCCAGAGTAATGACGGCATGACCTTTAATGCCAACTATGACCACACTGAGTACAAGGCTCTGAAAGCCCTTGAGGGCAAGAACGAGGAATACGCAGTATGGTTCGGTGGCACTGAGACTGCAAGTTCCCCGACTCCTACGGGTTCTGAGGGTAAGTTCAAGTTTGCAGGCGAACTGTCCGTCTACGTTACTGGCGGCGGCGTGAATGAGGTTCGTGGTATGGCGATTACGATTGCCCCGTCCACTCCTATCACAGAGGACGAAGAGTAAGATTACATTTAATTTTGAGAATTAAAGGAGAGTTGAGCAATGGCTAAACAGATTGTTTTTACCTATGAAGATAAGGAATACACGCTTGAGTTTACCAGGCGTACTGTCAGGCAGATGGAGGATGAGGGCTTTGTTGCACAGGACATTGACCGTAAGCCGATGACTCTGCTTCCTGCTCTTTTTGCAGGTGCATTCAAGGCGCACCATCGTTTCGTGAAGCAGGATGTGATTGACAAGATTTATGCGGGTATGCCCCATAAGGATGAACTGATTGGTAAGTTGGCAGAGATGTACAATGACCCGATTGTGACTCTGATGGAGGAACCCGATGAGAAAGCGGTAAAAAACGTGAGTTGGGAAGCGAACTGGTAACGGGTTCGGACTCCCAGGCTGCAACGGGCGGCGGCAACCGCCGCTTGCCCGTTGTTTATCGTTACGGGGAAACTTTTGAAAAACTCTGCGGTTATTACATGAGTCTGGGTATGGGCTATCACGATTACTGGGATGGTGATTGTGAGATGGCACGGTACTACAGGGATATGGATGAAAAGGTTAAAGAGCGGCAGAATGAAGCCCTCTGGCTACAAGGTCTGTATTTCTATGAAGCGTTGGTTGACGCTTCCCCGGTACTGAACGCTATGAGTAAAAAGCATAAGCCTATTCCTTACAGGCAGGCTCCGATTCCTCTTACCGAAGCACGTCATAGACAGCAGCAAGAGGAAGAGAATCACAAGAAGCTGAATGCAGGTAAGGAAGCCATGAAGCAGATAATGGCAGGGGTCAATTCAAAATTCAAACGGAAGGAGGAATAAATCATGGCAGTTGAGATTGAAGGTCTTGAGTTTCAAATTGAAGCGAAGTCTGAAAATGCCGCTAAAGGTGTAGACGCTCTGATTAACAGCTTCAATAAGCTGAAAGCAGCAACCAAAGGCGGCGCAGGTCTGAACAATATCAGCAAGAAACTGGACGCAATCAGCAATGCAAAGCTGAGTATGTCCGGGATTGAGAAGATTGAAGATTTGACAAAAAGCCTTAACTCTCTGAGCAATGTCAAGATTTCCTCCACAATCTCTAAGAGAATAACTGAAATCGGTGCTTTTCTGAATAGTCTGGATTGGTCTGGTGTGGAAAAGGTTGAAGCACTCAGCACTGCTCTACAGAATATGCAGGGTATCCAGATTCCGAATATGAGAAATATTACTGGGAACCAGACGGCTACGCCTACTGGGACTGCGGCTCCTGCTGACCCTGCGGGTGCAACGAATGCAGGTGCGGCGGCTACAGCGGCAACCTCTGGTATTACTCAGTATACTTCCCAGATAACTGCTGCCGCTACGCAGACCAGGGGATTCCTGGGTGTTCTGCAAGGCGTAGGTGGTGTGTTCTCAAGAGCATTTTCTGCTGTAGGTGGTGTTGCTCTGAAAGCATTTCAAGCTGCCTTGAAGGGGGTAAGCACTGCGGCAAAATCAGCAGTGAATGCTTGTAAGAAACTGGGAAGCACTATCGGCTCCAAACTGAGTAGCAAGGTGAAGCAAACAACTTCGGGTATGGGTCAGTTGTTCTCTTCCTTAAAGCGTATTGCATTGTACCGTGCAATTCGATTCTTCTTTGCACAACTTACTGCTGCAATGAAGGAAGGTATTCAGAATTTGTATATGTACAGCTCCCTCATGGGCGGTACGTTCAAAGGAAGTATGGACAGTCTGGCAACCAGTTTTCAGTACCTCAAGAACAGCATAGGTGCTATGGTGGCTTCGCTCATCAATATGATTGCTCCTGCGGTGGACGCTCTGATTGATAAATTTGCGGCATTGCTGAACATTGTCAATCAGTTCTTCGCTCGTCTGTCTGGTGCAACCACCTTCACGAAAGCGAAGAAAGCGGCGGCTTCCTATGGCGATTCTATCTCTGGTGCGGGTAAGTCTGCGAAGAAAGCGGCAAAGGATATTAAGGACGCTACGGTTGGCATTGATGAATTGAACATTATCAGTCAGAAGGATTCCAGTGGAAGCGGTTCTGGCAGTAAGAACTATGGTGATATGTTTGAAACCGTGCCGATTAACAGTAGCATTTCTGAATTTACCGACAAGCTGAAAGCAGCACTGGACGCAGGTGACTGGAAAACCCTGGGTACTTTACTGGGTGAAAAGTTCAATGAGATTGTGGATAGTATTGATTGGTCTGGTATCGGTCACAAGATTGGATACGGACTGAACGGTGCAATACAGACAGCATACTGGTTCCTAAAGACAGCGGACTTCAAGAACCTGGGTAACCATATAGCAGAACTGCTGAATGGTGCAATGGAGGAAATTGACTTCACATACCTGGGCAGACTTCTGGTTCGTGGTGTCACGGTAGCCCTTGATTTTATGATTGGCTTGCTTGGCGGTTTGAATTGGAGCCTTGTGGGAAAGAGCATTGGTGATTTCTTGAAGGGTGCATTCAATGAAGCCCAGGAGTGGATTGCAAGCTATAACTGGAACAAGATGGGCAAAGACCTGTGGAAGAATCTCAAGGCTTGTATTAAGGGCATTGACTTTGCAGGTGTGGCACAGAGTTTCTTTAAGTTACTGGGTTCTGCTCTGACGGCTGCGGTTAGCTTTATCGCAGGTTTCGTGCAGGGTATCTGGGAGGACATTACTGGGTATTTCCAGGAATATCTCACCAATGATGACGGCACGAAGAAGTGCGGTCTTGACTGGGTAGCGGGTCTGCTTGAGGGTATCTGGGACGGCATTAAGAATATCGGCAAGTGGATTAAGGAGAACGTATTTGACCCGTTCATTGACGGATTCAAAGAGTGCTTCGGTATTCACTCTCCTTCTACAGTAATGAAGGAGATGGGCGGTTATGTTGTCGAAGGTTTCTTACAGGGACTCAATAAGTTCAGTGAGATTGCAGGCAAGGTTAAGGAATGGGCAGGCAAGGTCATTGAGTGGTTCACGAAGGGTGAGGACGGCAAGGGTATTGTTGAACATTTCAAGGAAATCGGAGGCAATATCGTAAGCGGCTTCAAAGACAAGGTTGGTGGTACTTATACCACGGTCAAGTCTAACGTGACCACCTGGGCAAGCAAAGTGAAAGACTGGTTCAGCAACAACTCTTTTGGTGGAGTAAACAGCGATACTTTCAGTACTTTTGCGAACAACACGATTGAAGGTTTCAGAACCAAAGTCGGTAGTGCCTATACCAACACCAAAACGAATGTGACCACCTGGGCAAGTAAGGTCAAGGAATGGTTCACCAATAGTTCCTTCGGTGGCGTAAACTCTACGAACTTCCAGACGTTTGCCGGGAATGTCATTGAGGGCTTCCGCACAAAGGTAGGTTCTGCCTACACCACTACGAAGTCCAACATGGTTACCTGGGCTACGAATGTGAAGGAGTGGTTTACGAATAGCGGCTTCGGCGGTGTGAACTCCGCAAACTTCCAGACCTTTGCAAACAATGTGGTGACTGGGTTCAAGGATAAGATTGGTTCTGCGTATGTGAATACGAAGAGCAATATGACTACCTGGGCAAGCAATGTGAAGAACTGGTTCTCTGGTATTGCTTCCGCTTCTGCATTCTCTGGCTTCGCAACCAGTGTGGTTGATGGGTTCAAGAACAGAATCGGCGGCTACTACACTGCGGCACAGGGTAACATGAGTACCTTCGGTAGCAGCGTGAAGAGTTGGTTCACAGCACATTGCTCCTACAACGGTTTCTACAATGTAGCTTCTGACGTAGTGAGTGGTTTTAAGAACGGTATCGGTGAATTGTACCATACTTGCAAAAGCACAATCTCTTCCTGGGGTAGTTCAATCATTTCCTGGTTCAAGGACAAGTTGGACGTAAACTCCCCGTCTAAGGTCTTTTATGAGATTGGTGGTTTTGCCGTTGCAGGTTTCAACAATGCGATTGCCCAGGTGGGTAAGAGTACGAAGTCTGTAGTCGGCACATGGGCTGATTCCTTCACGAATTTCAGTCCGACAATGGCACTGGCAGTTGATACTTCTGCTCTGAAATATTATGACTCTGCCGCATTCTCCCGGTCTATTTCTTCTAACGTACAGAGCAGCACGGAGGTTTCCGCAACGGGCTTCCGTGAAGCCATGGAGGATTTCTACCATGAGTACGTTGAACCGACCATGGTTCAGATGGCTGATGATATGCGTAGGCAGGCTGATAAGGAAGAGAAAACCGTGGTGCAGGTTGGTAACCGTGTGGTGACTGACGCTGTGACCACTCAGAAGAAAGCCAATGGCTATAGCTTTACGGGATAAGGAGGTAATGTGTAATGGCTTATCTGGCAATCAACGGTTATGCGTTACCTCCCTGCAAGAGAGGTGTCACCCCTACGGTGACCACTCTTGTAGATTCCGGGCGTAACGCAAACGGTACGGTGGTGGGTCAGCGTATCGGACGTGACCAGTACAAGATAGACAATCTGGAATGGTCATGGCTCACTGCCGAACAGTGGTCAAAGATACTGAGTATCCTTGATAACTTCTTTGTAAATGTAACTTTTATTGACCCTGTAAGTAATGCACCTAAGACCATCAAAATGTACTGTGGTAACCGAACGGCTGAACCCTACTGGGTAGATGAGGACGGTCACCCGACACACTACAGGAATTGCAAGGTGAATCTGATTGACGTAGGAGAGTGATTTTATGCAAAAGGTATCCAAAGAGTATAAGGCAAGCATGAAAGACTCCCTCCGTGAGAGAGCATACATAATGATTTCTTTCGGAGTTGTCAACCAGGAAGCGCAGGCGAAAGCCAAAGTAGACAGCGGGGAGTTTGCCTACTTCTCCAACCCGGACAACCTGTTCAATGAAGGAACTGACGATGTGGTGTACGCCACTTTGGAAGAGAACTTTACCAGGGTTGACGGTTCCATGTATTTTCTCCCACGGAACAAGCCGGGAGCAATGTTCTATAACACAGGGTTGGTAGGAAAGAATTTGGTATCAGACGGACTGTATGAAGTAACCATAAACCTTCATGCGGCTCCGACTGATTTCAGAGGTATCACGATTAACTTCGGTGAGAACTATCCTACTGATTTCGATTTTGTCACGAATACCGGGCAAAAGGTTGAGTTCCGGGATAATGACAAAGCTGTTTTTACTACAGAGGAAGTGCTTGAGAATGTAACCACACTGACTCTGGTGATTCATAAAATGAAGAACTTCCGAAGCAGGCTGCGTATTTATTCCTTCCGTTTCGGTTACGGACTGGTGTACTACAACGATTCTGTTATGAGTTCTTCACTTGAGAGTTATGTCAGTCCGATTGGTGCTGACATTCCTCAGATTGATTTCTCAGTAACGCTGAAAAACTATGACAAGTATTTCAACGTGGACAACCCGAAGTCGGCTATCAACTTCCTGGAAACAGGACAGGAGATGGACATTTACTACGGGTATCAGCTTCCAAACTCTGATGAAATCGAATGGGTCAGAGGAAATCACCTGCTCTGCTCTGAGTGGGAGTCCGATGACTACACGGCAACAATCCGTTGCCAGGACGTGTTCCGTAACATGGACACGGAGTATTACAAAGGACTGTATGCTCCGAACGGCAAAAGCTATTATGACCTGGCGATTGAGGTTCTGAAAGCTGCCGGGGAGAAAGACTACTATGTTGACCCCCGACTCAAAAAGCTATACACGAAGAATCCTATACCCCGTGTTTCCTGTAAGGAAGCATTGCAGATTATAGCCAATGCCTGCCGCTGTGTTCTGTCACAGTCCAGAGTTGGTACGATTCAGATTAAATCCTCTTTCGTCCCGGAAGCTGCGGCAAGCAGCAATGGTGAAACCGATTACTCCCACGTTGCGAAGATTCTGACGGATGATACCAAAGATGAGTACGCAACACTGGCAAGTAACTACACTACGGCAGACGGGACAATGTTCTTCCTGCCACGGGCGGCAAGTAAGAGGACGTTGAACACAGGCTTTATCTCAGAACAGCAGTCTGACGCTGACGGTAAGTTCACTACAAACCCTATGGTAACAATCGTGCAGGAAGCTGCCTGTATGTACTACGGTGTGAAGTTCGTGTTCGGTAACGCTCTTCCTTCGGGAATGGTCATTCGTACCTACAACAATAACGAACTGGTTACTGAGTATGAGGTGGAAGAAGAGATTACAAAGACCATGGTGATTCTTCGGGACTTTGATGATTTCGACACCATGAAGATTGAGTTCACGGGAACGGCAGAGCCGTATAACCGTATTGTGCTTAATAACTTCGCTTTCGGTGATGTGACTGACTTCACCATGGAGCGGCAGGACATGACTTCTTCCCCGAAAGCTATCAAGCAGGAGTTAGTCAAAGAGGTTATCGTTCCTTGCTACAGTTATCAGCCGGGTAATGCAGAAGAGAGTCTTGTCAGTGAGGATATTACCGTGAAGTCTGGTGATGTGGAAATCTTCTATGTGGGTGAACCGTCCTACAACTTCCGGGCAACACTGGACGAAAGTTCCAGTGGTGTAAGTATCACGGCATGGGGCAACTACTATGTGACAGTCAAGTTCTCTAAGACAGGAACCTTCCGTCTGGAAATTCTGGGCTATCGGTACAAAATCGTGGAACGATATGCCACGAAGTCACTGAACAGCAGAGGTAAGTCTGTAAAATGGGCGAACCCGCTTATCAGTGATATGGCGATTGCTACGGAACTGGCTGAATGGATTGGTGACTATTATACCGCAGGTATTGAGTATGAGTACGATACCAGAGGTAACCCGGAGATTGACGCAAACGATATTGTGTACCAGGAGAATGAGTTCCATGACGGAATGAAGGTAAATATCTATCGGCACACAATCAACTTTGACCAGGCGTTCAGCGGCAAGGTAACCGCAAGACGTGTATCCAGTTAGGAGGTGACGGAAGATGGCATGGGAAACACCTAAGACCGATTGGCACGGAAGTACAAATTCAGAAGGTGTTTATACGGGTGACAGGTTCAATGCTTCGGATTTCAACCGTATCAAGAACAATCTGACGTTCCTCCGGGACATGGCAATCAAGCTGTACAAGGAGTTCTCCCTTGTAAGCCTGGGTGATGACAGAGTACCAGGTGATTACTTCTACGCTGATGAAATCAATCAGCTTGAAGAAAATCTGGAAACCCTCAACACCAACACTCTCAGAATGTCTTACGGGTCTGCACCCGTTTACAACGATAACGGTACTACGATGGATTTTAATGAACTGAATCGTTTGGAGGGTGCAACCTTAGACCTGTATGACAGACTCACGAATGAGAGTGAAGGAAGGAGGATGTTTACATGGAATTTCGGAATGAAGGGAGGGGACTTGTAAATGGCATGGGAACTTTTACCTGTTGACTATACGGACGCTGTGTGGGCGGGTTTGAAGCGATACAACCAGATTAACAACGAAGATGGTTCAGTATCCTTCCAGGACATTACGTCTTATACCGGGAAAGAGAAATCTTTCTTCGGGGCAAAAGACGCTAACCGCATGAACGAAGCCCTCAACACCATTATGAGCATGGTGGAGAATGGCACAGACCTGTATACCGCTTTCCAGAATTATTTCGCAGAGCAGAAAACTTTATTTGAGCAGGAAGCGGATTCCAAAGCAACGGAGTTTGACAACTACACAGATAATCTGGAACAGGAATACAAGGCAAGCATGGCGGCTTTTGAGAGTCAGCAGCAGCAAATTTACAATGCCTGGTTCCAGGCTATGAAAGACCAGTTGAGTAAGGACGCTGCGGGCAACCTGCAAAATCAGTGTACTGAACTGGATGAGCGTTTGACTCTGCTTGAGCAGATGACAATGCAGAATGACTTCTCTGCTCCGCTTGCTACAGATGATGAAGCAATCACGCTGATTGTGGATGACCTGGATTATGCAATTCTGGCAGATTGGAAATACAAGGAGGAATAAAAGATGGCAACTATTAGTGTTCAAACGAAAAAGTTTGCAGACCTGGAAGCGATTCTGTCCGTTACGGGTACTGAGCAGATGTTGATTCACGATGGCAACGGCGTGAAGGTCATTACCGTAGAGAATCTTCATAAGGGTTTGCAGACTGACATTGATTCAGTCAGAAATGTACTGGCTGATGGTGCAGCGGCACATAACTGTATTTACCGTGGTAAAAACCTGGGTACTTCTGTTACAGCAGAGCAGTATGCCGCAATTTCAAGTGGTAAGTTCACAGACCTGTATATCGGTGACTACTGGGTTATCAATGGCGTGACTTATCGTATTGCAGCATTTGATTACTACTATAACTGTGGTGACACTAACTTTACGAAGCACCATGCAGTTATAGTTCCCGATACTTCTCTTTATAAAGCACAGATGAATACCAGTAATGTCACCACTGGTGGTTACACGGGTTCTGCCATGTATAAGTCGAATCTGGCGCAGGCTAAGACTACTATCAAGGCAGCGTTTGGTTCCGCTCATGTTCTCACAAAGAGAGAACTTCTGACCAATGCTGTAAACGGCAACACACCTTCGGGTTGGGCATGGTTCGACTCTGATGTTGAGTTGATGAACGAAGTGCAGGCTTATGGTTCTGTAGCGTGGGGCGCACATGATGGTAACGGTTACAACGTGGCTTCGGGTGACGGTCAGTTCCCGCTCTTCATGTTTGACCGTACTAAGCTGCATAACCGAGAGGACTACTGGCTGAGAGATGTAGCTTCCGTTACTACCTTCTCCATTGTCCTCTACGGCGGTGTTGCGAACAACGGCTACGCTTCTAACTCTAATGGCGTTCGCCCCGCTTTCTGTATCGGTTAATCTAAAATCTGCACCCCCTTGTGGGGTGCAGTAGAAAGGAACTAATGAAATGTCAGTATTGAAAAGCAAACGGAAACCCTCTCAGTTTGAGGTGTTCCATCATCTCAACAAAGTTAGGAAAGAGGTTACTGATTTGCTGCTCCGTGACTTCGGCTACAGCAAACGAAAGGCAGCACAACGCCTTGAAAAGAAATTCAGCGGGCGAAGCTACGAAGAACTTACTGACGTTGAGAAAGAGATTTATGACCATTTTCGCAAACAGCAGGAAGCCTTTGACACCTGGTTCATTGAGGACGAGCGGAAAGCTGTAGTCGATTGTCTGAGGTCTATCGGTGAACACGTCTACACAGCGAACAGCATTTATCCCACCTACTATGAAGAGTTGGTGGAGCGGCGTGTTCATCAAGACCTGGCAATCGGTCAATGTTACCGACTGGTACAAGAACTACAGTATGCAATAGAAACTCTCCCAGTGGATGTTAATTCTTTCTTGAGGTTCGGTGAGGACATTCAAAGAGAGATAGACCTTATCAAAGGTTGGCGTAAATCGGATAACAAGTTCAAAGGGGCAATCTCTGCTTCCGCTACTAACTTCTCCAATGTCAACAACAACGGTAATGCGAACAACAACAACGCTTCTAACTCTAATGGCGTTCGCCCCGATTTCGATACTCCGATTAAATAGCCACTTGAGCGTTTCGGAGTAAGAGAAAGGAGAGGTTGTCCTTCCTATGATGGTAAATACCAAACACGATACTACTTCTTACGAGAATTGTAGTTGTCAACGTGAAATATATGACGGCAATGCGTTGTATGACGCTTATCTTAGAGCAAAGAGTGGGAGTGATTGGAAACCGCAGGTTCAGCGGTATGAAATGACATACCTTCTGGATTTGTCCAAAATGCAAAGAGAGTTGAAAGAGCATACCTACGAATTTCAGCCCAGTACCAATTTCGTCATCAATGAGCGTGGTAAGACACGTCCAATTACAGGCGAACAGATACGGGATAGAATTGCCAAACATTCTTTATGTGATGAAGTCTTGACTCCCGCAATTAAAGACCACCTCATCTACGATAATGGCGCAAGCCAGAAAGGTAAAGGAATTGATTTTACCCGCCGCAGGTTGGAAGCGCACCTGCACAGGTTCTTCCGGGAGAATCAGAGTAATGATGGTTATATCTTGCTGATGGATTTCTCAAAATACTATGACAACATTCGACATGACAAACTCATGGAGTTGTTTGAGAAGTACGTTGACAATGATACGGCACTCTGGTTCCTTGAAAAGATTGTAGACAATGAGAAGGTGGACGTGTCCTATATGAGTGATGAGGAATATGAGTCCGCAATGGACGATGTATTCAATTCACTGGAACATGAAAAGGTTGATAAGAGCCTGCTGACCGGGAAGAAGTTCTTGCGAAAGCACTTGAACATTGGTGACCAGGTGGCGCAGGACGCAGGGATTGCTTATCCCATACCGATTGACAACTACATAAAGATTGTAAAAAGCGTGAAATTTTATGGCAGATATATGGATGACAGTTATGTGATTCACAAAGATAAGGAGTTTCTGAAAGGGCTGCTTATAGAGATTGTGGAAATCGCACATGACCTGGGTATTACCGTGAATCTTCGGAAAACCAGAATATGCAAACTGTCTGAAATGTGGAGGTTTCTACAGATTCAGTATTCGCTTACCGATACCGGGCGGGTGATTCACAAGATTCATCCGAAACGGCTTACAGGTATGAGAAGAAAGGCTAAGAAACTGGCACTCATTCTCTCAGAGAAAGATTTCGATGACTGGTTTAGGTCATGGTTCAATGGTCACTGCCACTACATGAGCAAGCTACAAAGGTCAAATATGTTAGACCTTTGCAAGAAATTAAAGGAGGAACACTACTATGGTAAAACTGATTTTAGCTGATGGCACAGAACTCAAGGGCTTCAAGCAGAATGGTAACAACTATGTCAGTCAGACTGAGGTTGATGTGTCCGTATTTGAGGACAATCTGTCCACTCTTACGATTGTGGACGGTGACACTCAGATGGTCATGCACAACGCTGAACTGATTCAGCAGGTTCAGTATGCTGACGGTTGGTATCTCTGCTTCCGTGAAAAGACTGAGCAGGAAATGCGCTATGCCGAACTCACGGGCAAATTTGAGTACCTGGCAATGATGACTGGCGTGGATATGGAGGTGTAAATCATGGAACACAGCAAGAATTTTAAGAAAGTTAAGGAGTTCTATAAAAACGGTATCTGGTCTAAAAAGATGGCGTGGAACGCAGTAGGTAAGTGGATTACCCCGGAAGAGTACAAGGAAATCACCGGGGAGGATTACAGCAAGGAGGACTAAGATTATGAAAGAATGGATTTGTACTGCAATCGGAGTAGCGGGTAGCTTCATTGCTTCCCTGTTTGGCGGTTGGGACGCTGCTCTGGCAACCCTGGTTATCTTCATGGCGATTGACTATGTCACAGGTCTGATTGTCGCAGGCGTGTTCCATAACAGCGGCAAGACTGAGAATGGTGCGCTTGAGAGCCGTGCAGGTTGGAAGGGGCTGTGCCGTAAGGGTGTTTCCCTTCTGGTGGTTCTGGTTGCCTGCCGCCTGGATTTAATTACTGGCACTAATTTTATTCGTGACGCTGTGGTTATTGCATTCGTGGCAAACGAAACTATCTCCATCGTGGAGAACGCAGGACTCATGGGTATCAATATTCCCCCGGCTATTACTGCCGCAATCGAAGTACTCAAGAAGAAGTCCGATACTGACAGCGGCGCAAACTAAGGCGGGAGAGAGGGTTCGCCCTCTCTCCTATAAAGGAGTGATGACCTATGACTATCCAGGGGTTTATTGACAGTATTGCCGGGTACATTAAGAAATATGCTGCCGCTTACAATGTATGCGTGTTCAGCCCGATTATTGCCCAGGCGATTCTTGAGAGTAACAAAGGTACGTCTGAACTGGCAGTCAACGCTCATAACTACTTTGGCTTGAAGTATCGCAAAGGACGCTGCAAGACCTGCGTGGGTGTTTACCACAAAGTAGGCAGTGAGCAGAACCCAGACGGAACCTACACCAGTTCCGCTATGGAATGGTGCAAGTTTGGAAGCATGGAGGATGGTGTTATCGGGTATTTCGATTTCACCAACATTTCCACCTATTCCAATTTGAAGGGTGTGACTGACCCCAGACAGTACCTTGAGAATATCAAAGCTGACGGGTATGCAACCTCTCTGAAATATGTGGACAACCTTATGGCTGTCATTGAGAGGTATGACCTTACCCGATATGACAAGGAGGAAATGAAAATGAGTAACAGTTCCCTGGTGTCCTACACCAAAATCTCACCTAACAAAAACAGTCCCCGCAATCATGCGATTGACCGTATTACCCCGCACTGTGTAGTCGGTCAGCTTTCTGCGGAGAGTATCTGCGGTTGCTTCACCAGTCCTTCCCGGCAGGCAAGCTGCAACTACGGTATCGGTTATGACGGCAGAATTTCTCTGTGTGTGGAAGAGAAAGACCGCTCCTGGTGTTCTTCCAGTTCTGCGAATGACCATCGTGCCGTGACCATCGAATGTGCGTCTGACAAGACTCACCCTTACGCTATGACGAACGCTGTATATGCTTCCCTCATCATCCTTTGCGTGGACATTTGTAAGCGCAACGGTAAAAAGAAGCTGCTCTGGTTCGGTGATAAGAACAAGACTCTGGCGTACAGTCCGAAGTCTGATGAGATGGTTCTGACTGTACATAGATGGTTTGCAAACAAGTCTTGCCCCGGTGACTGGCTTTATTCCCGTATGGGTGACCTGGCGGCAAAGGTTACTGCCCGTTTGGGCGGTAGCACTGCCGAAGAGAAGCCTGCAAGCACTACCACACTGTACCGTGTCCGCAAGACCTGGGCTGATAGTGCTTCCCAGAAGGGTGCATTCTCTTCCCTGGCGAATGCGAAAGCCGGTGCAGACAAGAACCCCGGATACAAGGTGTTTGATGGTTCGGGGAATGCTGTGTACCCTGCGGAGAGCAAGCCTGCATTCTCTCCGTATAGAGTGAAGGTTACAGCCGATGTGCTGAACATTCGTAAGGGTGCAGGTACGAATTACGCCCTGGCAGGCTCCATCCGCAACGGTGGTGTTTATACCATCGTGCAGGAAAGCACTGGGCAGGGCGCAACAAAGTGGGGTAAGCTGAAATCTGGCGCAGGGTGGATTTCTCTGGACTACACCACGAAGGTATCATAATCCCAGAATCGCTTCCAGGAATGGGACTTCAATCTACAGTGGAATGTGTGAATTAACAGGTTTCCTGTGATTGTTGGATTTGCACTCATACCTGGAGGTTTGTTTCAGCTTAAATCCCTGGCGAATCAATTCCTCGTTTATGCTGGCATTGGTAAGTTTTTCTCCACTGAGTTCCATCCGCCGCAGCGTATCAACCAGAACCAGTCCATTTAGATTTAGCAAAATATGCTTTGCAAAGGCTTTCTTTAGCTGGTTCTCATCTTCCAGCGATAACAGCATTTTCCCTGTTTCGGTTATACGGATGGTTGTTTTGCCTTCCAGCAGTCCGTAACCTTTAAGAGATATGCTAGTATTTCCCGCCAGCTTTTCTGCCTCATTCTTTTGTGCAAAGAACTCACTTGCAATTTGCCTTACAAGATCCCTGTTGGCCTTTCCCGTATATTCTTGGGCCAGTTCCAGCAGTCGTCTAAGGTTCACCTGTTCCGGGGAGAATTGCGTTCCAAAGGGCAGTTCTGTTGTATTCAACTATTTCACCTCCGAAAAATATTGTTCTTTGATTGCGTTCGCCATCACTTCTGCCATCTTTACCGGGACTGCATTTCCTATTTGACGCCATTGCTCTGAGAAATTTCCCGTGAATTCATAGGCATCATCAAATGTCTGTATACGCTTAATTTCATTGATTCGCAGATATCGGTTTTTCCAGTGAAACGGCCCCATATTGTCAGACCATGTTGCCTGAATTGTCCACGCCGGACGGTCGGGGCTTAATTTTAATAGAAAAGACCAGTAGCGGGACCTCCATTTGAATTTTGGCTCAGGATATCCCCGCTCCGCTGTCAAATACAGATAATTTTCTCCTGGTGGAATCAGTTTTAACAGGTCTTTATGCTTTGCACCCGCCTGTCGGTTTTCATCTTCCGGCAAATCGTAATCCAAATCACCGATGGCCTCTCTACATGTAACCCACGGTTGCTTTTTATTGTCTTTCTCCTCGTTATACTTAAATGGATTGTAGTGTGTCTCTTTCGGGAATTCAAATGGCTCTCCTTCGCCTTTTTTTATACCCACGCAGAGAAATCTTTCTCGTGTCTGCGGAACGCCGTAATCTGCGGTATTTACCACTTTATGCCGGATTTCATATCCAAGTTCTGCCGCCTTTTGTTTAAGCAGATCAAACGCAGGCTTATGCGGCTTATACACAAAGCCAAAAACATTTTCAAACAGAAACACCTTCGGCTTAATCTCTTCTAACGCACGAAAATATTCATAGAGCGTAAAGGAATTTTTATCATCCAACGCTCTTGCCATGTCTGTACGGTAAAACCGGGATTTTGAGTACGCAGGGCACGGTGGCCCCCCCACCAAAACATCTATATCCGAAAGTGTCAAACCAATTTTTGAGAGTTCTTCCGCATAATTAACGTTTCTAATGTCATCACACAGCACTAATTTTCCAACTTTATTCTTTTCCAGCGTGTCACAGGCTGGTTTCCAGAAATCTGTTGAAAAGCAAATCGTAAAACCTGCTTTTTTGAAGCCGCAGTCTATGCCACCACCACCAGAAAAAATGCTTAAAACATTTGGCATTATTCGATACTCTCCCGTACATACTCAATCATTGCCTTTCCCATCAAAGGCGGCACTGCATTTCCAATTTGCATTTGGATTGATCTTCTTGACCCATAAAATTTATAATTTTTCGGGAATGTCTGAATCGCCGCGATTTCCGGCACGCGTAAGCGGCGGCTGTTCCAATGGAACGGCCCAATCCACGGCCCAGGCTGTGCTGTTATCGTCCAGGATGGCATATCCGGGGACAGTTTAAGCAGAAAACTCCAGTATCGTTTTTCTGCAACAAATTTCGGGTTCGGATATCCGTACCATGCCGTAAGCGCCTTATAGTTCATCCCTGGCGGGACTTCCTTCAAATCTTCCGCGTACGTTCCTCCGTCAACAATCTCTTCTGGTTCAAAAAACTCTGGTTTATCGAACTCTTCAATCACTTTTCCCACATTTACATATGGCAAAAGCCCTGTTTTTGCACAATTCTCTGGCGCACAATGAGTTTTTCTTGGTTCGTCTGTTTTGAATTTTCCCTTTGTTCCCACAATAAATAATCGATGTCTCTTTTGCGGGACACCATAGTCCTGGGCATTCGCCTTGACAATTTTATAGTTGTATCCCAACTCCGTGATGATTTCAATAAACTTATCTACAATTACTTTATTGGTGGGATGCAAAAGGCTCTCCACATTTTCAAATACAAACCCGTCCGGACCTAAATCTGATACAACTCTTAGGTACTCATTTACTAATGTTGCTCTAGGGTCGTTTATGCCCCGGCGAGTCTCATGCCCGACCCAGTATCCCGCTTTTGAAAACGGCTGACATGGTGCTCCGCCAATCACAATAAATTTGTCGTGTTCACGCCTTTTTAAGGCACCTTTGAGAGTCGAACTCTCAATTTTGTGCAGATCTCCTTCTATGATTTCGTCTTCTTTAAACAATTCGTTTAATTTTAATGTTTTTATGCAATCTGTATTCACATCTGTACTTACTGCAACGGGAACCCCCGCCATAAAACTAGCAACGTCAAGTCCGCCCGCGCCGGAGAACAAGCTGACCGCAACGATCGTATTTTTCATTCTTTTACTTACCCCTAAGTTCCCTTTTTTCGCAAAGCAATCACCCTTCATTGGGTAATTTTATATATTATATAATTATACCATAGTTCTCCTCACCATTTCAACAACCTCCCATTCTGTTTTTCCAACCAAAATGGGGTCTGCCGGTCGGCAGGCCCCATTTTGGTTGGTATAGGAAAATAAGGGAATGGCTTGTTTGGCCCCGCGTTACACGATCTTGCGGGATTTGTGAACGCCGGTCTTTAAGAACTCGACCCACTCGGCGATATTGACCGCGTGGTCGCCCAGGCGCTCTAAGTATTTGTCGATCATGAACAGGTCCAGCGCCGTGCTGGCGTCGTCGGGGTGGGCGGCGATGTAGGCGGCAATTTCCTGGGAAATGCGGCTGAACATCGCGTCACACTCGTCGTCGCGGGCAATGACCTGGGCCGCGGTAGACAGGTCCACCTGCACATAAGCGGCAATGGAATCCTTGACCATCCGCAGGGCGATATCGCCCATGGCGTACAAATCATCCAGCACGCCGACGGTGCGCGCCCCATTGGGGTGCAGATGCAGGGTGATTTCGGCAATATCGCTGGCCTGGTCGGCAATGCGCTCGATATCCGTGACCATTTTTAAGGCCGTGGATACCTTGCGCAGGTCGCCCGCCACCGGCTGCTGCCGCAGGAAAAGCGTTAAGCAGCGGTGCTCGATCTCATGCTCGGCGGAGTCGATCTCGCTGTCCCGGGCGATCACGCTGCGGGCCAGCTCGGTGTCGCCGGTGCGCAGGGCGGTCATGGCGCTCTCGATGGCACCGCCCGCCGCATGGCCCATGCGGGCCAGCATCGTGTCCAGCTGCAGCAATTCCGCATCGTACATTTTGCGTACACTTGTACCCATTGTAAACCTCCTCAACCGAAACGGCCCGAGATGTAATCCTCGGTACGTTTGTCCACCGGCGTGGCAAAGACGCGCTCGGTCGGGCCCATTTCCACCAGCTCTCCCAACAGGAAAAACGCCGTCTTATCGCTGATACGCGCGGCCTGCTGCATATTGTGGGTGACCATGACGATGGTGTAGTTCTCTTTCAGCTCGGTCGCCAGCTCTTCGACTTTCGAGGTCGAGATGGGGTCCAGGGCGCTGGTGGGTTCGTCCATGAGCAGGACCTCCGGCTCGACCGCCAGGGCGCGGGCAATGCACAGGCGCTGCTGCTGGCCGCCGGACATACCCAGTGCGCTCTTGTTCAGGCGGTCCTTGACCTCGTCCCAGATGGCCGCGCCGCGCAGGGATTTTTCGACGATCTCGTCCAACTGCGCCTTATTGCGGATGCCGTGGGTGCGCGGGCCGTAGGCAATGTTGTCATAGATCGACATCGGGAACGGGTTCGGCTTCTGGAACACCATGCCGACGCGCTTGCGCAGGACGTTGACGTCCATCTTGTCCTTATAGATGTCCACGCCGTCCAGTTTGATATCGCCGGAGATGCGGCAGCCCTCGACCAGGTCGTTCATCCGGTTCAGGCTCTTCAAAAACGTGGATTTACCGCAGCCGGAAGGCCCGATGAAGGCGGTGATCTCCTTCTCCGGGATGTTGATGTTGATGTTTTTCAGCGCATGGAAACTGCCGTAGTACAGGTCCATGCCACGGACTTCAAATTTATTCATGAAATGACCTCTTTGCTCTGTCTTCGTTTATGGACCGCAAATATGCCTCTGCCGAGCCGTAGGGGCCGGATATGTCCGGCCCTCAGCTTACGGAAGCAGAGCGGTAATGGGTCTGCCGAGGGCCGGGCATACCCGGCCCCTACAAGCTGCTGCGGTATGTAGGGGGCGGCGGCCTCGACGCCCCGCGGGCGGATGCTGGCATCCGCCCCTACACGGTGACTTTACTTCTTCGCCAACTTGCCGGCCACAAAGCCGGACAGGCAGTTGATGACCAGCACCAGCACCAGCAGCACCACGGCAGTGCCGTAGGTCTGGCCGATGTAGAGACCCTCGTTGGAGAGCAGGTACATATGCACGGCCAGCGTGCGGGTCGAACTGAATACGCTGGTGGGGATCTTGGCGACCGAGCTGGCCGTGTAGATCAGCGCGGCAGTCTCGCCCACGATGCGGCCCGTGGCGAGGATAACACCGGACAAAATGCCGGGCATGGCGCTGGGCAGCACGATGGTGAACACCGTGCGCAGCTTGCCCGCGCCGAGGCCGAAGCTGCCCTCGCGGTAGGAATCGGGCACGGCGATAAGCGCTTCCTCGGTCGTGCGCATGATGACGGGCAATACCATGATGGCCAGCGTAAACGCACCGGCGATCAGCGAGTAGCCCCAGTGCAGCTGGGTGACGAAGAACAGCATACCGAACAGGCCATAGACGATGGACGGGATGCCCTGCAAGGTCTCGGTGGTGACGCGCACGACCTTGACCAGCTTACTGCCGCGGCGGGCGTACTCGACCAGCCAGATGGCGGCAAAAATGCCGAGCGGCGTGGCGATGAGCAGCGCAAAGGCGGTCATCAGCACGGTATTGATAAGCGCGGGCATCAGCGAGACATTCTCGGAGTTATACTCCCATGCGAAAAGCTCAGGCTTGAGGTTGGGGATGCCCATGACGAGGATGTAGCCGATCAGGAACACCAGCACGGCTGCCGTCAGGAAGGCGGCGATCCGCACCAGCCACCGCAGCGCGGCAGCCTGTGCGCGGGCGGCGCGGCGGCTCTGCCCGCCGCTGGGCATGAACTCATGGGGTTTTGCGTAGGTCATATCGGCGGCCGTTTGCGTTGCGGCAATCTCAGGCATGGTCGCTGCCCCCTTTCACAAGGCTGAAGCAGAGGTTGATGAGCAGGATAAAGATGAACAGCACAACGCCGGTGGCGATCAGCGCCTCGCGGTGGAGGTCGGCGGCGTAGCCCATCTCGATGACGATGTTGGAGGTCATCGTGCGCAGGCCCTGGAACAGGCCCTTGGGCATCCAGGTCTGGTTGCCCGCGACCATGACGACCGCCATCGTCTCGCCGATGGCACGGCCGATGCCGAGAATGACCGCCGACAGCACACCGGACCTGGCGGCGGGCAGCACCGCGCAGAAAACGCTGCGCTCATGCGTCGCGCCCAAGGCCAGGCTGCCCTCATAGTAGCTGTTGGGGACGGCGTCAAGGCTCGTCTTGCTGACCGTGATGATGGTGGGCAGGATCATGATGCCCAGCAGCACGGCGGCGGTGAAAAGGCTCATGCCTTTGCCGCTTTTGACGTGGAGCACCGTCTTGAAGAAGGGCGTCTTGACCATGGCCTGCACGGCGGGCACCAGCACGATCATACCGAAGAAGCCGTACACGACCGACGGGATACCCGCCAGCAGCTGCACCGCCGGGAGCATGATTTTGTTGATGCGGGGCGAGGCAAACCTGGACATATAAATGGCGGTCAGCAGGCCGATGGGCACGCCGACGAGGATAGCCCCCGCCGTGACGTAGATGCTGCCCAGGATCATCGGCAGGATGCCGAAGATATCGTTGCCGGGCTTCCAAGTGGTGCCCAGCAGGAACTTGAGCGGGCCGATCTTGAACAGGGTAGGCACGCCGTTCGCAAACAGGAAGATGCAGATGAGCGCCACTGCCAGAATAGATACACAGGCGCAGAGTGTGAACACCACCTGCATGACGCCTTCTTTTAGCTTGGAGGTCATTTCCTATACTCCTTTGGTTATATGCCATGTAGGGGCCGGACATGTCCGGCCCGCGGCCTTCCCATAACCGCGCGGTCACGGGTACGCTGCGGGCGGGGCATGCCCCGCCCCTACAAGACCGCTTAGTTACTGCACATCGGCCCAGGTGGTCAGCTCGCCGATGTAGATGCCCTTGATCTGGTCAACGGTCAGATCCTCGGTGGTGTTGGCAGGGTTGACGACGACGGCGATGCCATCCAGCGCCAGGACGGTAGCCTGGGCACCGCCCTCGACCTCGGAGTCCTTCAACTCACGGCTGGCCATGCCGATGGTGTAGGTGCCGTCCAGCGCACCGGAAACACCGGTGGTGGAGTCGGTGGTCAGCAGCTCAAGCTCGGCGTTGGGGTTGACGGTCTTGTAGGCCTCGATGAGCTTCTCCATCAGCGGAGAGACGGAGGAGGAGCCGCCGACGGTGATCTTGCCGGCAGGCTGGGCGGAGGTGAAGTCCGCGCCGTCCTCGCCGATGTAACCCTTATCAGTGGCGAGTGCCTGGCCGTCCTTGCTCAAGACATAGGCGATGAAGTCCACGGCCACAGGGTCGGTGGCATCGCCGTTGGTAACGATGTTGAACGGACGGGCCAGTACATAGCTGCCGTCCTTGACGGTCTCGGCGGAGGCGGCCACACCGCCGACCGTGACGGCCTTGACGGTGTCGTTCAGAGAGCCAAGGCTGATGTAGCCGATAGCGGTCTCATCGTTGGCAACAGCGGTCATGACGCCGTTGGTGCTGGACTGGATGGCGGCGGCCTCGGTGGTGTTGTCGACCTTCTTGCCGTCAGCGTTCTTCTCCTCAACGCCGGTCAGCTCAATGAAGGCACCGCGGGTGCCGGAGCCGTCCTCTCGGGAGATGACGGTGATGTCCTGATCGGTGTCAAAGTCACCGGCGGGGGCAGCAGAATCAGCGGAACCGCAGGCGGCAAGGCTCAGGGCCAGGGCAGCGGCGGTAACGGCAGCAATAGCAGATTTGCGTTTCATGTGTGTGTACTCTCCCTTTTCACCAAATTTATGTGGTATAGTTTGTGCATTTCGCAGTGCTTCACCGGAAGCAAGGCCATTGTACCGCATTTCCGGGCGGGTATCGACCATGGTGCGGTACAATCGCGGTAAAGCTTTTGCAAAGACATTCCCGGTTTTGTGTGGGAACGGTAAAGTTTGTAAAGAATATGCAAAAACAGCGGGGGTGCGAGATGGGAAGAGAGGCGGCGGGGTGAGGGCACCCCGCCCTACGCACGGATTTTTAAGTGGGGCTGTAGGGCGGCCAGCCCTCTGGCCGCCGTGGCCGTTTGCGGCGGCGGGAAGTGCCTGGGAGGGATGAATCCCTCCCCTACGGATTAAACCGTAGAAGGGATTTGGCGGTAAGTTGCGGGCCGGGCATGCCCGGCCCCTACAGGGCGGTGATGGGGAAATGGGATGTGGCGGCAGGTTGGCGGGCCGCATATATGCGGCCCCTACAAATGCCCGGAAGGTTGGCGGCAACGATTGTAGGGGGCGGGGTGAGGGCACCCCGCCCCCTGCGGCTTTACACAAATTTTACACAACATTTACTTTCCTGTGGTGGTGTAGCCTGCGCGCATACATTATAATAGAAAGCGGTATAGTGTAAACAAAATAAGAGAATGGATGTGTAACACCGGATGACCATTTTTAATGTGTTCACCCTGATGGGCGGCATTGCCATGTTCCTGTATGGCATGGACCTGATGGGGAAAGCTCTGGAGCAGACCGCCGGCAGCAAATTACAGGGTATCCTGTCCACCATGACCAGCAGCCCCATCCGCGGCTTGCTGCTCGGCATGGCCGTCACCGCCGTGATCCAGTCCAGCGGCGCCACCACCGTTATGGCCGTTGGTTTCGTCAACTCCGGTTTGATGGAACTGCACCAGGCCATCAGCGTCATTATGGGCGCGAATGTCGGCACCACCGTCACCGGCTGGCTGCTGTCGCTGTCGGGCCTCGAGGGCGACAACTTCATCACTCAAATGCTGAACCCCACCGCCTGGAGCCCGATTCTGGGCTTTATCGGCATCTGGTTGTATATGATCGGCAAGGACCGCAAGCGTGGCGTCGGTAAAATCCTGCTGGGCTTCTCTATTTTGATGGCCGGCATGAACACGATGTCCCATGCCATGTCCCCGCTGGCCGACGAGCCGTGGTTCATGGACCTGTTCCTCAGCTTCAAAAATCCCATCCTCGGCGTTATCGCGGGCGCAGTGCTGACGGCTGTTTTGCAGTCCTCGTCGGCCTCCGTCGGTATCTTGCAGGCGTTGACCAGCACCGGCGCCGTCACCTACTCCGCCGCCGTGCCCATCATCATGGGCCAGAACATCGGCACCACCGTCACGGCGCTGATCTCCTCGGCGGGTGCAAACAAGAACGCAAAGCGCACCGCCTTCGTCCATCTCTATTTTAACGTTATCGGCACGATCCTCTTCCTGTGCGGGTTCTACGGGCTGAACGCGCTCATCCAATTTTCTTTCTTTAACGAGACCGCCAATACCTTCGGCATCGCCATCGTTCACACGGTTTTCAATGTGGTAACGACCGCTATTTTGCTGCCCTTCAACCGCCTGCTGGAAAAGCTGGCCATCCTGACCGTGCCCGACTCCCCCGCCGACAAAAAGCAGGAGAACACCCTGCTGGACGAGCGTCTGCTCACCACCCCCTCTGTGGCTGTTGGCCGCGCCATGCTGACCGGCAGCGATATGGCGGAAATCTGCCGCACCGCGCTTTTGCAGGCCATGTCCACCACCCGCGTCTGGAACGACGCCATTGCGGATGAAGTCCTGCGCAAAGAGGACGCTGTTGACCATTATGAGGACGTGCTGGGCACCTACCTGGTCAAGCTGAGCGCCAAGCATCTTTCGGGCGAGGATAACCGCACCATCAACACGCTGCTGCACACCATCGGCGATTTTGAGCGTGTGTCCGACCACGCCGTGAACATCATCAAAACGGCCGAGGAGATCCGCACGAAAAACATCAAATTCAGCGAGGAAGCCCTCAACGATTTGTCCGTTCTTGAAGCCGCCGTGCAGGATATCGTCAACCGCACGGTAGACGCATTCCAGAAGGGCGACACCTACGCCGCCGGCAAAATCGAGCCGCTGGAGCAGGTCGTGGACGGCCTGGTGCGCGAGGTCAAGACCCGCCACATTGCCCGTTTGCAGGCCGGTGTCTGCACCATCGAGTACGGCTTTGTGCTGGATGATCTGCTGACGAACTACGAGCGCATCGCCGACCACTGCTCGAACATTGCGGTCGCGATGATCGAGGTTGCGGCGGACAAGTTCGACACCCACGAGTATCTTGCCAACGTCAAGCACGGCGGCAGCGTAAAATTTGAGCAGCGCTACGAGAAATACCGTGGCCGCTACACCTTCCCGCCGGAGGCGTATTCCGAGCCTGCGGAGAATCAGGCCGAAGGCTGAAAGCCTTTCCCCGAGGGGGAAGCCTTTTTGTAGGGGCGGGGCATGCCCCGCCCGCAACAGAAAAGCAACCGCCCGTTATCGGACGGCCACGCAAAGCCGCGGGCCGGGCATGCCCGGCCCCTACGTTTATAGTAAGGGGTATTTACTATGATCTACATCGTCGAGGACGATTCCAGCATCCGTGAGCTGGAGCAATACGCGCTGCAGTCCAACGGCTATGACGCACGCGGCTGCGAGGACGCGGCCAGCTTTTGGGCTGCACTGCGCGATACCCGGCCCGAGCTGGTCATTCTGGACGTCATGCTGCCTGACGAGGACGGCTACCAGATTTTGACCAAGCTCCGCGCCAACACCGCCACGGCGTCCATCCCGGTCATTATGGTCACGGCCAAGACCAGCGAGATCGACGTCGTCAAGGGGCTGGACCACGGCGCGGACGACTACCTGTGCAAACCCTTCGGCATCATGGAGTTCATCTCCCGCGTCAAGGCTGTGCTGCGCCGCGCGGGGGCGGCCGCCCCCGCGCCCGCTGCGTCGACGCTGCATTTTGGCGAAATCGTACTGGACGACATGGCCCGCACGGTCCGCGTCGGCGGTGCGCCGGTAGAGCTGACCTTTAAAGAATATGCGCTGCTGCATCTGTTTTTGGAGCACCCGGAGGAAGTCCTGGCCCGTGAACGCATCATGAAGGATGTCTGGGACACCGATGATCTGCTTGAATCCCGCACTATTGATATGCACGTGCGCACGCTGCGCCAAAAGCTGGGCGCGGCGGGCGAGGCTATCCGCACCGTGCGCAAGGTGGGCTACAAGCTGAGCACGGAGGGCAGTGATGACTGACGAGCAGCGCCGCGAAAAACAGCCCCTGAGCATGACCCGCCGCTATCGGCGCGGCCTGATCCTGACCGGCGTGCTCTGCGTACTGGCCATGCTGGCGGCGGCCACCGTTCTGTTCCAGCGCAGCTACACCGACCGCGTGGACGACTACCTGGCCCAGCTGGGCGGCAGCTACGCCGCTGCCTACAAGGCCCAGCCCACCCACGACGCCAAAACGCTGGTCAGCCTGCTGCCGAAACCGGGCGTTAGTGCGCCGCGCTTTACGCTTATCGACGGCGACGGCACCGTGCTGTTTGACAGCAAGACCTCGGCCCTTGTCTACGATGCCGCAAACACCGTGTACGCCGTCATGGACTCCCACCTGCCCAGCCACGCCGACCGGCCGGAGTTCCAGCAGGCCATGGCCAACGGCACCGCCAGCGTCACCCGTGAGAGCGAGACTGTGCGCCGGGAGACCCACTACTACGCCGTGCGCATCGACACGCCCGACGGTGCGCAGGTGCTGCGCGTGGGCGAGGATGTTGCCAACATCTGGGGCTTGAGCACCGACACCCTGCCGCTGCTCTGCGCGGCCATGGTTCTGATTTTGGCCGCTGCAACGCTGTTCAGCTGGTGGCTGACCCGCCGCATGGTGCAGCCTATCAACCACCTGGCCGAGCACCTGGACACCATCGAGGCTGATGTGCCCTATCAGGAGCTTATCCCCCTGGCGCGGACCATCCAGACCGACCGCAAGCTGCGGGAGGACAACGAGACGATGCGCCGGGAGTTTACCGCCAATGTCAGCCATGAGCTGAAAACCCCGCTGACGAGCATTTCCGGCTATGCCGAGCTGATCGAAACCGGCATGGCAAAGCCCGCCGACGTGCCGACGTTCGCCGCGCGCATCCACAAGGAAGCACAGCGGATGATTGCGCTGGTCAGCGATATTTTGCAGCTGAGCGAGCTGGACAGCACCCAGGCCAGCCACAGCCGTGAGACCGTGACCGAGTTTGCCCCGGTGGATCTGGCCGCGCTGGTCAAGGAGACGGCCCAGAACATGACGGTGAACGCCCGCCGGGCCTATGTAACGCTGCAATACGACGTCAGGCCCGCCACCGTGCGCGGCAGCCGCGACCAGTTGAGCGAGCTTGCGCAGAATTTGTGCGACAATGCCATCCGCTACAACCGCCCGGGCGGCCATGTGGAGCTGCGCTGCGGCGTTGGCAATGACGGCTGCCCCTATTTTGAGGTCGAGGACAACGGCATCGGCATCCCGCAGGACAGCCAGACCCGCGTGTTTGAGCGGTTCTACCGCGTGGACAAGAGCCGTTCCAAAGCCACCGGCGGCACCGGCCTGGGGTTGGCGATTGTCAAGCACATTGCCCTGCTGCATGATGCGAAGATCGACCTGCAAAGCCAGGTCGGGACCGGCACCACGATACGGGTGACGTTCCCGAAGGGGTAAGGCTGCCATAAAGGCTGGATTGCTAAAGCCCCTATCCCCTTAACACCCCCACCACCGGGACGGCCCCCAGCCGTTCCGGTTTTTTCTTTCTCATTCCCCAAAATTTCCCCACCCATCTTGCATTTTGCCCGTGTGCGTATTAAAATGACTTTATATAGTATTTTATTACAGGAAAGGACGCGACCCCATGAAACACAACAGCAAGTTCCTAAGTCTGCTGCTGGCGCTGGTGCTCTGCTTCACCGCACTGCCCATCTCGGCTTTCGCCGTCACCCCCCCAATGAATTTTTGAGCGGGGGCAACGGCACACAGGACGACCCCTGGCTTATCAGTACCGCCGCCGATTTAAAGGCGCTGGCGGATTACATCAATAGCGGCAATGCCGCCGACTGTGATGCCGATGCCGATGTTTGCGGCGGTATCGGCAACTTCCACGGGTACTACTTTAAGCAGACTGCGGATATTGATTTGCAGGGCGCAGCCTGGGACCCTATCGGGTATAGTGATGAATCCGGCTTTTACTTTTCCGGTCACTACGACGGTGGCAATCATGTAATTCGCAATGCCGTTTCCTCCGGCATAACGGACAACGGTTATGCACTTGCCGGTATTTTCGGCAGTGTGTATTTTGGTTCTATCAGCAATCTGCATATAGAGAATGTAGAATTTTCTGCGGAAGGTAATAACAAACAAGCCTTTGCCGGTGGTCTTGCCGGTATCGTTCTTGATTCTGAAATCGCCAACTGCTCTGTTTCTGGCTCCAAACTAAGCAGTAGCCGTGCCCCTAGCAACAGTAACCGTGCTGGCGGATTGGTCGGCCTTTCCTCTGTCGGCAAATTTACCAAATGTGCTTCCGTAAACAATCAAATTCAGTCTTCTGAATACTGTGGCGGTTTTATCGGTGAACTGGATGATAGCTATGCCAACGGTTCCTCTTCCTTTACTGATTGCTATGTATCCAATTCTACGGTCACTGCATCTTCTACCAATGCGCAGAATAGTAACTGTGTCGGCGGCTTCTGCGGTCAAGTTACTGAGGAGATTCTCTCTCTTACGAATTGCTTTATCTATAACACCCAAGTTTCTATCGCAGCTGACAGTCAGTACAATTTTGACGGGACTGGCGCTTTTGTTGGCTACCTGCAAACGAATGGTGGTTCGTACACCGCAAAAATTGACATCACCAACTGTTACTATGGCAAAATCAATCTCGTCCCCGGTAGGAGCGGAATTTCCAATTCCGTTTACGTTGACGATGAGCGTGAATTAGAAAAGACCGCGGAACAATTCGCCGACGGCACGGTTACAGGTCTGTTAGGCTCTTCTTTCGCGAATGGCGGCGGTTTCCCCATTCTGGGTTCCAGCCCCGCCGATTATACCGCAGTCGACGCCGCTCTTGCCGAGGCCAACGAGCTTGACCGCACGCTGTACACCGACCTTTCTGCCGTGGATACCGCCGTTGCCAATGTCGTGCGCGGGTATGGCATTGCCCGCCAGAGCGAGGTTGATGCCATGGCACAGGCCATCCGGGATGCGGTGAAAAATCTGGTGCTGAAAGGCGCGGACTACACCGCCGTGGACGCCGCCATCACCAAGGCCAACGCCCTGAACAAGGACGATTACACCAACTTTGCGGCGGTGCAGGCGGCCATTGATGCCGTTGACCGCACGAAGGATATTACCCAGCAAAGCCAAGTGGACGCCATGGCCGCCGCCATCCAGAGTGCCCTTGCCGCGTTGGAGAAAAAGCCCGCACCGACGGCAGCCCCCACAACGGTGCCTACCGCGGCCCCCACCCAGGCCCCGCAGGAGAGCACCGCCCCGGTTGCGACCCAGGCCCCCACGCCTGCACCGACTACGGCTCCCACCGCTGCGCCCACAGCCACCCCTGCCCCGCAGGCGGTAAGCGCGATTCCCGCTACCGGGGATGGCTCGAATATTGCCCTGCTGTGGGTGATGCTGGTGGTGAGCGGCGGCGCGGCCCTGTGGATCGGGCGCAAGAAAGGGTAACGGACTTTAAAGATAAGGCCCGCTAAAGCCCCTCAGGCCTCGCAGGCTCGCCCCGCACCCCCCACATAAAAAGCAAAAAATCGGCGTTTCCCGCAACGGAAACGCCGATTTCTTATACCCGTACTTACGCCAGCACAAATGTCTGCAATGCCCAGATGCCCAGAACCAGGATGCCCAGGGCGATGCGGTACCAGCCGAAGATCGTGAAGGTGTGCTTCTTGACGTAATCCATCAGGAAGCGGATTGCCATGATGGACACGACAAACGCCACGATGCAGCCCACCAGCAGGGCACCGACCTCGGCAACGGTGAACACGCCGCCGCCCACCAGGAACTTGACGAGCTTGAGGCCCGACGCCCCCGCCATGACCGGGATTGCCAGGAAGAAGGTGAACTGCGACGCGCAGGCGCGGCTCATGCCGCAGAGCAGGCCGCCAATGATGGTCGCACCGCTGCGGGACGTGCCGGGGATGAGCGCCAGCACCTGCCATGCGCCGACGATGATCGCCTGCTTGTAGGTGATGCGGCTCAATTTGGTGGTGGCGGGCACGCGGGGGCGGCGCTCGATGAGGATAAACGCGATGCCGTAGACGATGAGCATGACCGCCACGACGACGCTGTTGTAAAAATGCGCGTCCATCCAGTCGTCCAGCAGCAGGCCCAGCACGGCGGCGGGCAGGCAGGCAACAATGATTTTCAGCCACAGGCGCAGCACAGGCCAGCGGATGTGCTTTGCCAGGCCGGAATCACAGCCGTTGTCGCCGCAGAACGGCCACAGCTTTTTAAAATACAGCACCACGACCGCCATGATCGCGCCCAGCTGGATGACGACGCGGAACATCTCCATAAATTCCGCGCTTAGGCTGAACTTGAGCACCTGCTCGGCCAAAATCATGTGACCGGTGCTGGAGATGGGCAGCCATTCGGTAATGCCCTCGATCACGCCGTAGACGACCGAGCGCAGCAGGTCCAAAAACAATTCCATAAGTGGGAAGCCTCCTTATTTGCTACCTACTATCATACCATAAAACAAGAAAATGGGAACATTTTTTTGAGATTTTACATCTTTTTTACTGTAAATGGGCGCGGTGGGTTGCTGTTTTCGTCAAATGCAACTATAATAAGAGTGATTTCTTGTGCAAAGAGGTTTTGGAAAATGTATAAAACCGTACTGTTTGATTTGGACGGCACACTTTTGAATACCATCGACGATCTGGCCGACTCGGCCAACCGGGTCTGCGCGGCCCACGGCTGGCCCCAGCACACGGCGGCCGAATACTGCTACTTTGTGGGCAACGGCATCCCCAAGCTGGTGGAGCGGTTCAGCCCCGCCGACTGCCGCAACCCGGCCCAGCTGGCCGCCACGCTGGCCGAGTTTGACAAGGTATACGGCGCGCATATGCACGACAAGACCGCGCCCTACCCCGGCATACCGACACTGCTGGCCCGGCTGAAAGCCGCCGGGGTGCGGATGGCCGTGTTCTCCAACAAAGCGGACGAGTTTGCCCGCGCGGTGGTGGCCCGGTATTTTGACGCCAGCCTGTTTGAAATCGTGCGCGGTGCCCTGCCCGACGTACCGACAAAGCCCGCCCCCGAGGGCACGCGGGCGCTGATGGCGGCGCTTGGCGTAAAGCCTGACGGCGGCGTGCTGTATGTGGGTGACAGCAATGTGGACGTGGAGACCGCCCACAATGCAGGTCTGCCCTGCTGCGGCGTGCTGTGGGGGTTCCGGACCCGCGAGGAGCTGACCGAAGCCGGGGCAGAGTACCTTGCAGAGGACGCCGCCGCCCTGGAAAAGGTGATTTTGGGGTGAGGGTGCCCGGGAGGGATGAATCTCTCCCCTACGGATTGACCGTAAAAGGGATTTGTCGGTAAGTTGCGGGCCGGGCATGCCCGGCCCCTACAGGGTGGCCGGAAGGTTTACGGCAAGGATTGTAGGGGGCGGCGTCCCCGACGCCCCGCAGGGGAGCAGCCTTTCCCGTGTCACATGTAGGGCGGCCAGTCCTCTGGCCGCCGTGGCCGTTTGCGGCGGCGGGAAAGTGCCCAGTAGGGACTGCCGTTCCCCCTCCCGCATCTCGACAAACATTTTGCAAAGGAGCTGTTATTATGATTGCACAGCACTATAAAGATATGCTGGGGGCCAAGTCGGTTATCCGCCAAATTTCTGAGTGGAGCACCGCGCGGGGCAAGGAAATCGGCTACGAGAATGTCTTTGACTATTCGCTGGGGAATCCGTCCGTCCCCTGCCCGCCGCAGTTCACCGAGACCTGCGAGGACCTGCTGAAAAACACCGACCCGGTCCAGCTGCATGGCTACACGCCGACGCTGACGCTGCCCTCGACCCGGAAGGCCGTGGCCGAGAGCCTGAACCGCCGCTTTGGCATGGACTACACCGCCGACCACATCTTTATGACCACCGGCGCGGCGGGTGCGCTGGCCCACGCCATGCGCTGCGTGGCTGTGCCCGGGCAGAACATCGTGACCTTCGCCCCCTTCTTTCCCGAGTACAAGCCCTATGTCGAGGGCGCGGGCCTGACGCTGCGGGTCACACCGCCCCGGTGCGCGGATTTCCAGATCGACTTTGATGCCTTTGCCGGGCTGGTGGACGAAAACACCGCCGCCGTGCTCATCAACAGCCCCAACAACCCCAGCGGCACCGCGTACAGCGAGGCGACCCTGCGGCAGCTGGCGGACTTTTTGACTGAGGCGTCCGCCAAGTACGGCCACCACATCTTCCTGCTGTCCGACGAGCCGTACCGCGAGATCGCGTTCGGCGGCGCCGTCACACCCTACCCTGCCAAATTTTACGATGATACGCTGACCTGCTACTCCTTCTCCAAGAGCTTGAGCATCCCGGGTGAGCGCATGGGCTATGTGGCCGCCAACCCCCGGTGCGAGGGGGCCAAGTACATCGTGCCGATGTGCGGCCAAATTTCCCGCGGGACCGGCCACAACTGCCCTTCGTCCCTCATCCAGATGGCCGTGGAGCGCTGCCTGGACGTGACCAGCGACCTGTCCGTGTATGAGACGAACATGAACCTGATCTACGACGAGCTGAAATCCCTGGGCTTCACGGTCGTAAAGCCCGACGGTACGTTCTATATCTTCCCGAAAGCGCTGGAGGACGACGCGAAGGCGTTCTGCCAGAAGGCGCTGCAATATGACCTGGCACTGGTCCCCGGCGACAGCTTCGGCTGCCCGGGCTACTTCCGCATGGCGTACTGCATCGAAACCGAGAAGGTCCACCGCAGCTTTGCCGCGCTGGAAAAATTCGTCGCCGAGGAATACGGCGTCACCAAACACTAAGGAGCATTTATGTCGATTTTACGCCGTATTCTTCCGCTTTTGCTGGTTGTCACCCTGCTGTGCAGCTGTGTAGAAATGCCCAACGCCGCACCGGACCCCACCCCTGTGCCCACGGCACAGCCCACCGCCACGCCGGAAAGCACCCCCGCCCCCACGCCGGAGCCGACGATGGTGCCCGCCATGGCCTCCGCCACGAACAACGCCACCAAGGACGCCCCTGACGTGAAGGATCCCGCAACCTGGGATGACAACGCCGCCGAAACGCTGGCGAGCCTGGTGGAGCAGTTCGGCCGCCGGGGCCTGACGCTGGACGCCAAGGCCGATTACCCCTATCTGCTGGCGGTCAACCGTGAGGCGGGCGTCGTCACGGTCTACACCGTAGATGCCGCCACCGGCCAGTACGCCGTGCCCTACATGGCCATGGTGTGCAGCGCGGGCAACGACACCCCCACCGGGTACTACGCCACGCCGGTCAGTTACAGCTGGCGGCTGCTGATGGGCCCGAGCTACGGCCAGTACGCCACCCGCATTTACGACGGCTACCTGTTCCACAGCGTGCCGTATTACAGCCAGCACAAGGACGATGTGGAGTACGACGAGTTCAACAAGCTGGGCACCGTCGCCAGCCTGGGCTGCATCCGGCTGGCCGTGGTGGACGTGAAGTGGATCTATGACAACTGCCCGCTGGGCACGCCGGTCGTGATTTATAACGACAAGGACCCCGGCCCGATGGGCAAGCCCGGCACGATCTACACCGACCCCGACGACGAGGACAAGCGCGGCTGGGATCCCACCGATCCCGACCCGGCCAACCCCTGGGACGATGGCTTCGAGAGCGGCACAGCCATCCGCAGCCAGGCCGCCTGGGACCAGTGGGAGAACGAGCACGAGAATTGGATGTCCAGTTTGACGCCCACCGATTTGCAAGGCTGGAGCACGGATTCCAAGATTGAGGGAACGAGAGGGTAAAAAAGAGAAGCCGCACCGTAGGGGCCGGATATGTCCGGCCCTCAACATAAAATCAGACGGTCGTCTGCGGGAAGGCTGCGGGCCGGGCATACCCGGCCCCTACAAGCCGACCAACAAAAAAGCACCTGCTTTCTCACGAAGGCAGGTGCTTTTTTGTGGTACTTTTAGCTGAACATCACCACATCCTGGGCGGGCTTCTCGCCCGGCTCCACTGTGACTGCGGTCAGGACCGGGCCGGTAGAATCCGGGGTCTGGCCTTTGTAGATGGGATGATACTTGACGTTGACCTTAGCGGTAATGTTGATCCAGCTGCGCTGTTCGAGTTTTTTGTAGTCGTCGTACTTGCAGGGCATACCCACAAACTGGATATCCTGCACACAGCAGGTCATGGCGAAGCGGCCGGGCACGAACGCGCCCTTGCCGGCCTGCGGGGTCTGGCAGACCTGGGCCAGATATTTGACCGTCTTGCCGTCGTATTTCTTCGGGTCATCCATGCAGTCCATGTACCAGACGCCGAAGAACTCCTCGGGGATTTCGATGACCGGGGCGTCAATATCAAAGGGCAGCGGGTCGGGGATGTCGTCGTAGGCAACGCTGCCGTCCTTGAACTCGTAGGCGATATCGCAGCGGCGGCTGGCCTGGCGTACCAGTTTGTGGATAAGCTGGCGGCTCTCGTCGTCGTTGACGGCCTCGGCACGGTTGACGACCAGCAGTTCACTGCCGCGAATCTTATCCAACAGCAGGCTGCGCATGGCGCTGTCGCCCGCGTAGGTCTTGATGGTCGTGCCGTCGGCAGTCGCAAGGCACTGGTAGACGAGCCAGTTGTCCGGCATGGCGTCGTACAATTCCTGCACGAGCCACATACCATTGTACTCGATGATGACGCGGCCGCAGCCGGATTTCTTTTCCAGGGCGGTCAGGTTTTCCTGGGTCAGCTCGCTCTTGTCCTCGATCTGGGCAACGTGTACGCCGCCGAAAGCGAACTTGGAGGGGTCGTACTCAACCTCACCTTCCTCGCAGACCAGCAGCAGGGTCTTGTCGCCGGAGTCGAAGTTGGGGTCCTCCATCGTTTCCTGGATGAATTTCGTCTTGCCGCTTTCCAGCTGGCCGACAAAGAGGTAGACAGGGATTTGTTTAGGCATAGGGGTGTCCTTTCGGGAGAAATATTCGTAGGGGAGGGATTTATCCCTCCCGAGCCGTGCGCCACAACTGCGGCGTTCCATCGCAGCCGAGTTGTAGGGGCCGCATATATGCGGCCCGCGCGTGTACGGCAGACGGTCGTTTGCGGCAAAGCTGCGGGCGGCATATATGCCGCCCCTACCCGGTGGTATAAGGCAAAGGGGCATTATCCGCCGGGCCTGCGGGAGGGATGAATCCCTCCCCCTGCAACATCAAACGTGGAACAACTCCGCGATCTCGTGTTCCTTCAGCTCGGAGCCGATGACGCAGAGCTTGCCGGTGACGTCGGGGCCGCAGGTGCGGATCTCATGCTCGCCGGGGACCATGTCGAACTCGTACCAGGTGTCGCCGCCGTCCACGATGCCCTTGGCGCGCAGGATCATGCCGTAAGCGCCCTCGTCCAGGGCGTGCAGGGCCTTGTCCAGGTCCTCACGGCTGTACTTGTGGGCCGTCTCCTTGCCCCAGCTCGTGAACACCTCATCGGCGTCGTGGTCATGGTGGTGGTGATGATGCCCGCAGGAGCAGACACCGTGCTCGTCGTAGTGGTGCTCATGATGATGCTCGTGCTCATGCTCGTCCTCATCGTCGTCATGGTGGTGATGGCAGCACTCGTGGTCATGCTCATCCTCATCATGGTCGTGGTGGCAGCACTCGTGGTCATGCTCATCATCGTCGTCATCATCGTCATGATGGTGATGGTGGCAGCACTCGTGCTCGTCGTGGTCATCCTTATCATGGTGATGGTGGTGATGATGCTCGTGTTCGTCCTCGTCGTCGTCATCATCGTCGTCATCGAGGTGGATTTCCATCGGCTTGCCGGATTCAATGACTTCCAGCAGCGTATCAGCGGACAGGTCATCCCACGGCGTCGTCACGATGCGGACGCCCGGATGCTGCTCTTCCACCAGCGCGCGGCTCTTCTCGATGCGCTCCGCGGACAGCAGCTGCGTGCGGCTGAAAATCACCGTCGCGCTCGTCTTAATCTGGTCGAGGAAGAACTCGCCGAAGTTCTTCATATACATGCGGCACTTGCCCGCGTCCACAACGGTCGCGCAGCCGGTCACAACGAGGTCGCTGTGGCGTTCCTTCGCGCGCTCGACGGCGGCGAGGATTTCGCTCAGCTTGCCCACGCCGGACGGCTCAATCAGCAGGCGGTCAGGATGATACTTCGCAATCAGGTCATCAACCGCCTTCTGGAAGTCGCCCACCAGCGTGCAGCAGATGCAGCCGGAATTCAGCTCATCAACGATGATGCCCGAATCCTTCATAAAGCTGCCATCCACGCCGACTTCGCCATATTCATTTTCCAGCAGGATGATTTTTTCCTTCGCAACGCTGCCCGTCAGCAGCTTTTTGATGAGCGTCGTTTTGCCCGCGCCCAGAAAACCCGAAATAATGTTGACCTTAACCATAGCTGTTTTTCTCCTATTCCTCAGGGTCTGGCGGCTCATTCCCGCCACGCTGTTAGAAATACCATTCCGGGATTCATCTGCGCCATCTGCTTGCGCCTTTTCCCTTCTGGCGTTCGCTCATTCCACTTGGCGTAGCGATGCTACGCTGCGTTTCATTCGCGTTAGCCAGAATGAAAAATTCGCGGCGCATCTTGGCTCATCTTCATCCCGAAATAATATTATACCACATTCGTCAAGGTCTAACAAGGGGAAAATTCGCAAAAAACGCCAAAAGCAGCGCTGTCCCAAACGCGCCTGCAGGCACAAGTTCCTTCTGTAACAATAAAAATCAAGAAACATGGGAGTGCGCTGCGAAGGGGTCAAGGGGGCGACCGCAAAGCCCCCTTGTCGCGCCCGCAGGCGCGA